>Ga0302324_100031320_pt1 | contig 10036 bp, 7 predicted proteins | sample Palsa_T0_1_FD_201949 | JGI IMG/M metagenome (GOLD analysis project Ga0302324, IMG submission 201949) | Peat permafrost microbial communities from Stordalen Mire near Abisko, Sweden - Palsa_T0_1 | ecosystem: Environmental > Terrestrial > Soil > Palsa > Peat permafrost | place: Sweden: Abisko... | reverse complement strand
CCTCGCGAGCCAAGTCATTGGCAGCCGGATAACAGCAACTGGCGCGGAGCGCGGAGGTAAGGCGGAGCGCGGAGGTAAGGCGGAGCGCGGAGGCGCGGCGGGTCACCGGGCCGGCTCCGGGTCGCGCAGCGGGAAGTGGCAGGCCGCCTGGTGACCCTCGGCAGTGAACGGGCGCAGCGGTGGCTCCTCGGCGGCGCACAAGTCCGCCGCCCGCGGGCACCGGGTGCGGAACCGGCAGCCCGACGGCGGCGCGACCGCCGACGGCAGCTCGCCGCGTACCCCGTCAGTCTCCTTGGCCCGCTCAAGGGCCGGGTCGGCGACGGGCACGGTGTCGATCAGCCCCCGCGTGTACGGGTGCACGGGCGCCGCGTACACGTCGGCGGCCGGACCGACCTCTACCAGCTTGCCGAGGTACATCACGCCGATGGCGTCGGACATGTACCGCACCACCGACAGGTCGTGCGAGATGAACAGGTACGTCAGGCCGTGGTCGCGCTGCAGGTCGAGCATGAGGTTGAGGATCTGCGCCTGAATGGACACGTCAAGCGCGGAGACCGGCTCGTCGGCCACGATGAGGGACGGGCGCAGCATCAGCGCCCGCGCGAGCCCGAGCCGCTGCCGCTGCCCGCCGGAGAACTCGTGCGGGTAGCGCTCGGCCGCGGCGGCGGGCAGCCCCACCTCGCTGAGCATCGCGTTGACGCGCACCGTCTGGGCCGAGCGCGACCCGTCCCGCTGGATGACCAGCGGCTCGCGCAGGATGGTCCCGACCCGCATCCGGGGGTCCATGGAGGCATAGGAGTCCTGGAACATGAGCTGAACGAGCCGCGCCTGCCTGCGCCGCTCCCGCCCGGACAGCGACGCCAGGTCGCGCCCGCCGAGCACGATCGAGCCGGCGCTCGGCTTCTCCAGGCCCACGATCAGCCGCCCGACGGTCGTCTTACCGCAGCCTGACTCGCCCACCAGGCCGAACGTGGACCCGGTGGGGATCGCGAAGGAGACGTCGGCGACCGCCGAGACCTGGCCGACCTTCCGCTGCCTGACCGCCCCCGCCGTCACCGTGAAGTTCTTCACCAGGCGGGAGACGGCGAGCAGGTCGGCGGCGGGCGAGTCGCCCGCCGCCAGCTCCCGCTGCGCAAGCCGGTCCGCCGCCGGGCCGCTGACCACCGGCACGGTCACGTCGCCGCCCGCTTCCGCGGCGAGCGCGGCCGCCGGGGTCGCGGGCATGGCTGGCCGCTCGGCCACCACCGACGTGAACGGCGTCGCGGCGTCGCGGACCTCGTCGGGCGAGCCGACCGGGAAGAAGCAGCGGAACTGGTGGGTGGCGCCCGCGTCGGTGAGCCCCGGTTCAGACTCCAGGCAGGAGTCCCGCGCGTACCGGCACCGGGCCGCGAACTTGCACCCGGGCGGCGGGACGGTGAGGTCGGGGGGCTGGCCGGGAATGTTGTACAGCCGCTTGATGGAAACCCGGTTCATGGAAGCACTGGCGGCCGCCTTCTCCGGCAGCGCCTCGAAAAGCGCCTCGGTATACGGGTGGCGCGGCCTGGCGAACAGCGTCTGCGTAGACGCGATCTCCACGATCCGGCCCGCGTACATCACCGCCACCCGGTCGGCGCGGCCGGCGATCACGCCGAGGTCGTGCGTCACCAGGATCACCGACATGGACAGCCGTTGCCGCAGCGAGTCGATCAGCTCAAGGATCTGCTTCTGGATGGTGACGTCCAAGGCGGTGGTGGGCTCGTCGGCGATGAGCAGCTTCGGCTCGCAGGCCAGGGCCATCGCGATCATCACGCGCTGCCGCATGCCGCCGGACAGCTGGTGCGGGTAGTTGCCGACCCGCTCGCTTGGCTTGGGCATGCCGACCAGGCCGAGTACCTCCACGGCGCGGGCCATGGCCGCGCTCTTCGACGCGCCCCGGTGCAGCCGGACCGACTCGGCGATCTGGTCGCCGATCGTCATGGTCGGGTTGAGCGAGGTCAGCGGGTCCTGGAAGATCATCCCGATCAGGTTGCCGCGCACGTCCTCCATGCCCGATTCCGACAGTGACGCGACGTCCACCCCGTCGACCACGATGCGGCCGCCGACCACCGAGCCGCCGGCCGGCAGCAGGCGCATGACGGACAGCGCGGTCATCGTCTTGCCGCTGCCCGACTCACCGACGATGCCGAGGCACTCGCCGGGGTTCACCGTCAGCGACACGCCGTCGATGGCGTGCACGACGCCGTGGCGCAGCCGGATCTCGGTGCGCAGGTCCTCAATCTCCAGCAGCGGAGCCAACCCAGTGCCTCCCAAATCCAGTGCCTCCCAAATTCAGTGCCCTCCTAGGAGATAACCGCCGCTGCAGGCGGACCTCGAACGCGTCGCGGAGTGCGTCCCCGATGAAGTTGATAGAGATCACCACGAGGATGATCGCGATGCCCGCCGGGAAGATCTGCCACCAGTAGCCGTCGTAGACCGAGTTGAGGCCGGCGTTGAGCATGCCGCCCCAGTCGGTCTGCGGCGGCCGGATGCCAAGTCCCAGGTAGGACAGCGCGACCACCAGCAGGATCGCGTCCGCGACCTGGAAGGTGGCGTTCACGATGATGGTGCCGATCGCGTTCGGCGCGATGTGCCTGAACACCGCCCGTACCGAGCCGCCGCCCATCACCCGCATGGCCTGCACGTAGTCCCGCACCCGGAGCGACAGCGCCTCGCCGCGGATCAGCCGGGACGTGGTCAGCCAGGAGGTGAGCGCGATGACCAGGATCAGCTCCACCTCCGTGGGCGGGAAGATGGAGACCACGACGAGCGCGAGGAACAGCGTCGGGATCGCCAGCAGCGCGTCGACGAGGCGCATCATGACGGCGTCGGTGATGCCGCCGAAGTAGCCGGCGATCGCGCCCCACAGCGTGCCGAGCACGGTCGCCAGCACCGCGGCGGCCAGGCCGACCTCCAGCGAGATCTGCCCGCCGACCATCAGCCGGCCGAGGATGTCGTAGCCGTTCTGGTCGGTGCCGAGCGGCTGGCCGGGGCCGGGGGAGAGGTTCTCGTTCGCCAGGTTCACGTGCACCTGGTCGGTGTGGTAAAAAAACGGCCCGATAAAGCAGAAGACGAAGATCGCCACCAGGATCACCACGCCGACCAGCGCGAGCTTGTTCTCAACGAACACCTCGAGGCCGCGCAGGAACATGCCGCGCGGCTTGGTCGCCGGCAGCGCGCCGGGCAGCCCGCCGGGACCGGAAAGCGGCTCCGGCGCCCCGGCGGGCGCTGGCTCCCCCGCAGGCACTGGGCCGGCCGCGGCGGTCACGCGTACCTCACCCGGGGATCGAGCACCGCGTAGGCGATGTCGGCAAGCAGCGAGCCGACGACGGTGGCGATCGCCACCACGATCACGAAGCCGAGCATCGTCGGGTAGTCCTGCTTCAGCGCGGACTGGTAGAAGAGGTATCCCATGCCGGGGTAGTTGAACACCGACTCGGTGATCAGCGCGCCGGACAGGATGCCGGGGATGGACAGCCCAAGCAGGGTGGCGATCGGGATCAGCGAGTTGCGCATCACGTGCCGCCACAGCACCCGGCGCTGCGACGCGCCCTTGGCCCGGGCGGTGCGCACGTAGTCCTCGGTGATGTTGTCGAGCACCGAGGAGCGCATGTACCGGCTGAACAGCGCGATCGTCACCAGCGCGAGGGTGACCACCGGAAGCGTCAGGTCCTTCCAGTCGGTGAAGTCGCTGACGATCCCGCCCTGCGGCGCCTCGGGCCCGAACCAGTGCAGGTCAACCGAGAACACCAGGATCAGCACGGTCCCGACGAAGAACGTCGGCGCCGCGTAGAACAGGAACGACAGCGCGGTGAACGTGTAGTCAACCGGCTTGTTCCGCCGGACCGCCTGCAACAGCCCGACCGGCACCGCGATGACCAGCGCGAGGATGGTGGAGATGCCGACCAGGATGACCGTCTTCGGCAGCCGCTCGCCAAGCAGCGACGCCACCGACTGGTCAAGCGTCCAGGAGAACCCGAGGTTGCCCTGCAGCAGGTGGCCGAGCCACAGCAGGTACTGGGAGAACCACGGCTTGTTGAACCCGTAGGTCGCGTTGAACTGGGCAAGCGCGGCCGGGTTGCGGTACGCGGCCGGGCCGAGAATCGCCACCGCGACGTTGCCGGGGATGGCGCGCAGCAGGATGAAGGTGATCATCGTGACAAGGAGCACGACGATCGCCGCCTGCAGGATTCTCCTGATCAAGAAACCAATCAAAGACTTTCCCCCGAACGGATGCGGCGTCCTCCGGACACCTTCATGACTCCGTCTTTGCGGCCAGCGGACAGCCGCGCCCGTTCCTCTCAGCTCTTGACGAAGTACCAGTTCTCCGGGTTGATGTTGAGCGTGGTGGACTGCGGCAGCACGCCCCGCAGGCTGTTGTTGACCTCGGTGAGCTGGTAGGCGCCGTTCGGCTGCCAGATGACCGGGAGCTGGGTGGCCAGGTAGTCCTGCCAGTCGTACAGCGCTGTCATCGAGTTCGACGTCAGCGTCTGGTTGATCAGCGCGTCGTTCTTGGAGTCGCTGTAACCGCTGGAGTTGGCGCCCGAGCCGGACAGGAACAGCGTCTCCCCGGTGGGGTCGTAGTCAGGCACGAACGTCCAGCCGCCGCCCCAGTTGCCCATGTCCCAGGCGCAGGAGATGTGCGCGACGACGCAGTTGCCGCCGGCGATCGCGGTCACCTGGTTGAACGGCTTGGGCTCGAGGTTCAGCTTGATGCCGATGGTGCTGGCGTTGGACTGGAGCTGCGTCATCTCCGACGCGATCCAGTCGGTCCCCGTCGCGTACGGCAGGTTGAAGCTGAGCGCCTGGCCCTTCTTCACGCCGGCGCCGCACAGCGACGGGTCCGCGCAGCTGGAGGTCCCGTTGGGCACGACCGTCCAGCCGTGGCTGGTCAGCAGCTGCTTGGCCTTGGCCGGGTTGTACGGGAACGGGTCGCCCGCCTTGCCCGTGTCCGACAGGTACGTGGTCGCCGGGTAACTGCCGACCGGCCCGACCGTGTACTTGCCGTAGCCCTTGAGCGGGCCGTCGATGATGGACTGCTGGTTCATCAGGTAGGCCATGGCCTGGCGGAAGTACAGCTGCTTGACGATCGGCCCGTTCCCGGTGGTGGACTGGAAGTTAACCGGGAAGTAGTTGATGCCCCACGGGTACAGCGGGTCCAGGGTGTAGCCGCCGACCGGGTTGCTGCCGACGGTGGCGTTGGCCGGCTTGGTCGGCGCGTCGGTGGTCGGCAGGTACCCGACGTCGATGGTCTGGCCGCCGCCAGCGGCGCTCGCCCGCAGCACGTTGTACTGGGCGGACTCGGTGGTGAAGGGCACCTCCTCGAACATCGCCAGCCTCGGCTTGGGGCTGCCCGAGTAGGCGGTGTTCGGCACGAAGGTGGAGTTGCCGTCGGAGTTGAAGCTCGACAGCTTCCACGGCCCGTCCACGACCGACCAGATCTTCGAGGACGCCCAGCTCGACAGCTGCTTGGACTGGCTGTCCAGGTAGGTGTAGACGTTGGCGCAGTCCGACACCGTCGCGGTGCAGTCGCTGGCACCGGACGCGGTGATGTCCCAGGCCTTGGGCATCGGGGTGATCTGGCTCAGCTCGTTGGAGGTGAACCAGGTGGTGTTGTACGCCTTGTTCATCGTCATGGTCACCGTGGTGGCGTTGACGGCCTTGACGTTGCTCACGTTGGACGGGAACCCGCCGGGCACGTACGCGCCCCAGTCGCTTGAGCCGACCGCCTGCAGCATGTGGATCCAGAACACCACGTCCTGGGCGGTGACGGCCTCGCCGTTGGACCACTTCCAGGGCTTCATGGTGATCGTGACGTTATTGCCGCTGTAGACCGGGGCGTCCGCGAGCGAGAGGCTGGTGTTGAGGGTGGGCGAGGCCCCGTTGCCGAACCAGTACAGCGGCCGGTACATCAGGTACTGGAAGTCCTCGGCGTTGACCACGCTGAAGTAGCTGCTGCTGGTGAACGGGAAGATGTAGTTGGGCGTCGTGGACGGCGGCAGCGCGTAGGTCGCCGTGCCGCCGCTGACCGGCGTTCCGCCCGTCGAGCTCGCGTTCCCGCTTCCGCCGCCGCTGCTCCCGCAGGCAGCCGCCGTGATCGCGATGGCCGCCGCGCCGCAGGCAGCGGCGAACGCAGCACGCCTGCGGCGCCGTGATGGGAATAGCCCCATTGTGCGCAGCTCCTCACTGTAAGTAGTCAAAAGTTGGCGCGCGTTCCTTGCTCCGGCCGCTGCGATCCGGTAATCGCGCAGCGTGGAGGTCCCCCCGGTCGAGCGCGTCGTGGTTACTGGCTATACAAGCATCATGACGGACTGTGATCAAGCCAACACAAGCAAAAGATAACGTTCGCGTCGCACTAACCAAACGTAAATAAACGTTATAGCCGCGGAAACCGACATAGATACACCCAGGCACCGACCGTGCCCGGGACTGGTTAGTCGGCCTGCTCCAGGGCGGTACGCATCGGGCGGAGCTTCGACTCGGTCTCCGCCAGCTCGGCCACCGGGTCGGAGCCCGCGACGATCCCGGCGCCGGCGAACAGGCGCGCCCGGTCACCGTCGAGCTGGGCGCTGCGCAGCGCGATGCCCCACTCGCCGTTGCCGTCGGCATCCATCCAGCCGACCGGGCCGGCGTAACGCTCCCGGTCCATGGACTCGAGCTCGCGGATCACCTCGACGGCGGCGTCGGTCGGGGTGCCGCCGACCGCGGCCGTCGGGTGCACCGCGGCCACCAGCGAGAGCGCCGACCGGGAGGCCGCCAGCGTCCCGCGCACCCGGGTGCCGAGGTGCTGCACGTTGGCCAGCCTGATCAGCTCGGGCCGCGGCACCACGTACATCGCCGAGCACAGCGGCGACAGGGACTCCCGCAGCGAGGCCGCCGCGTACTCGTGTTCCTCGTTCTCCTTGGCCGAGCTGACCAGGGCACGGGCCAGGGCACTGTCCTCGGCGGGGGTCGCGCCGCGCGGCTGGGTCCCCGCCAGCACCAGCGAGCTGACCTCCCAGCCGTCCTTGCGGATCAGCAGCTCCGGGGTGGCGCCGACCATGCCGTCGCAGGCGAACGTGAAGCATCCGGGGTAACGGGCGGCGAGCCAGCACAGCAGCACCCGCGCGTCGATCGGGCGGTCGGCCGACGCGTACAGGTCCCTCGCCAGCACCACCTTGCGCAGGTCGGCCGAGTGGGTAATGCGGCGCACGCCCTCGCCGACCGCCTGCATCCACTCCACCGGCGACAGCGACCCGTCGTGCCAGCGGATGTCGCCCGGCGGGACCGGCGGCTCGAACGGCCCCGGCGTCCAGGCGGGCTCTCCCTCGGGAGTGATGGTGGTCAGCCACGCGTTCCCGGTGCCGTCACGGCCGAGAACCGCCCTGGGGACGACGAGCACCGACCCCTCGGAGGCGTCGTCGAAGGTAAAGGCGCCGAACGCGACCAGGCCCGAGCCCTGGCGCCGGACCGAGTCGCTGACGTCCGCGCTGTCGGCGATCTCCCTGATCCACTTCTCGCCGGCGGTGAACCGGTCGGCCCCCGCGGGCAGCGTCACCCGGGCGGCCTCGCCCCATCCGGCCAGGCCCGCGGCCTGGCGCACCCAGGCGACGACGGTCGGCTCGGGGACCTGGTCGAGGAAGCCGTCTCCGGGATCGGGGACCGGCGCGCTGCGCACGATAAGGCGCTCGCCGTAGCGGGTTCCGGCCGGCCGCCTGCTGGGGTCGTTGTGATTCCCGGACTCTTGCGCCATAACACGCGATTCTAGTGGTGCCTACGGACTGCCCGACTGAGGGCGGCCCGGCTGGCGGCGCTGCCAGCCGGGCAATCCCCTTGGGCGGTGGGCCGTCCGGAGCCCGCTGCCTCTTGTTCCGCTGTGTTGTTCCGCTGGCCACGCGCCGCCCGGCGGTCTGCTCGCTCCCGGTGAGCAGGTTTCCCGATGGCTCGTGATCGCCGCGCATTAGGACATGTCTAAAATGTATGCCCAGGCGCAGGTCAGCGGCCTGGCAGAGCAATATCTGAAGGTCACCAGCTGGCACTATCGGACATTTTAGACATGTCCTAGCTAACCGGCTCCCGTGGCGAGAGCATCTGGGCCATCGCGGGCAGCACGCCTGGCGCGACCCGGCAGTACACCCAGGTGCCCCGGCGCTCGGAGATGATAAGGCCTGCCTCTCTCAGCTTTTTCAGGTGGTGGCTGACCGTGGGCTGGGAGACGCCCACGTTCTGGATGTCGCACACAGAGGCTTCGCCGCTGTGGTGCGCAGCGACCCGGGAGAAGAGCCGGAGCCGAACCGGATCCGCCAGGGCCTTGAACATGCCTGCCATGCGCTCGGCATCCTGCGCCGAAAGTTCCGCCGCCCCTAGCGGCGGGCAAGGAAACTCAACGGCCGTCTCCCCGATGAGTTCCGCTGGAATCGTCATGGGAGTAATACTCGCGTGCATCAGTGATCTCTGCCACCGATCTGACCATAACGTGACATCAGCTATATGAACCGCCGGATGGGACGGGGTGCCTTTCCCGTGCTTTGTTATGCGTTTCCCCTCACCGGAGGCAATGAAGGCAGGGAACGCACCGCGATGGTGCCGCCGTGGCCCCGGTGCACCCGGGAACCGCCGCCCGGCGGCGGTTCAGCAGGTGGACGCAGGCGGCGGGGGTCCTGGCGCCTCGGGTCCAATGGTCTGGCCTGGCAGGTCAGAGGGCACCCGGTGCCATTGGCGGGATGACGACTGCAATCGATCTCTGTCCAGTTGCGCGCCATCGGGAAACCGCTATGCGGGCCGGGCCGCGCCGCCCGGAATCGGTAAACGCGGGCCCGGTCCCGCCCGCCGGGGATTCCGCTAATTCCGTTTACTGGTAAAGCAACTACCGACCGGTAATAGTCAATAGAAATTATGATCGATGCTGGTCAATGGCCTTTTGGCTGGTCGGAGGGCGCCATCCTCGCCCGCCACAGCCGATCACTGCAGCGCCGCCAAGCCCGGACTGCATCAGGGCAGTCGGGCAGACGGATCTCCGCTACGGCCGCGTGGATCACCCCCCCGGCGAGGATTATTCACGGCATCTCCTTGATGGTGGCGTTCGCCCGGAACCGTCGCAGGACGCGAAGCGCGGCTTGGCGGTCGCGCTCGGCGACCCCGGCCAGGAGCTGCTGCTGGAACCGCCGGTGCGACCGCTCGACCTCCTCGGCCGCCGCTTCGCCGGCTTCGGTCAGGGCGGCCAGGGTGTAACGGTTGTCCGCGGGATCCGGACGACGAGACAGCAGGCCCTCGGACTCGAACTGTTTGACCAGCCGGGTGACGGTGGCTCCGTCGGCTCCAAGGCGCTGCCGCAGGTCGCTGTGGCGGGTCTCGCCTTCACGCCTGAGCCAAAGCAGGACCCGCACCCGGGACCAGCTGAAACCCACCTGGCGGGCGAACGCCTGGCGTAGCTCGAGGGTTGCTGCCCCGAACTCATAGAAGAAGGTGTCGTCGGCATCAGCCCCTGGAGCCATGGTCCTTGATGCTATCAACTCTTGAGCCTATCAAGTATGCTTGAGGCGTCTACGGAGGAGAACCCCAGTCGAGCCGTCCCGGGAGTGACCGGACGGGCTTCTCTGTGCGCTCCTTGCAGGAAAGGCGTTATATGGGCGACCTGGAAGAGAAGAACAAAGAGCGGGTGCGAGCGATGCTGGAGGCCGTCGACGCGTCGCTGGGGACTGGCAGCTACCAGGAAACCGACGAGTTTTACGCTGCCGATTGCGTGACCCACAGCCACCCTCGTTCTTACTACCAAGGAGACCGGCCTCGCTCCGGGGACGGTCATGAGGCGCGCTACCGGCAACTCGACGAGGCACGCGCCTCGTTCGGTGAACGTCGCCATCAGCCGGTGTTCCAGGTTGCCGAAGGGGACGTGGTGGTCACCACCGTAGAGGTGACGCTGAAGCACACGGGGCCCTTCGCCGGGATCGCGCCCACCGGGAAGGAAGTTCACTCCCACCAGGTGTTCATCCACCGGCTGGAAGACGGGAAGATCACCGATGTCTGGAGCTACGGAGACCTG
>Ga0302324_100031315_pt1 | contig 10037 bp, 6 predicted proteins | sample Palsa_T0_1_FD_201949 | JGI IMG/M metagenome (GOLD analysis project Ga0302324, IMG submission 201949) | Peat permafrost microbial communities from Stordalen Mire near Abisko, Sweden - Palsa_T0_1 | ecosystem: Environmental > Terrestrial > Soil > Palsa > Peat permafrost | place: Sweden: Abisko... | reverse complement strand
GTGATCCCGCATCCGCGGCACGGGCCGCGCATTTGCAGATTGTCGCAAGAAGATCCGTGTAAAGTGCCGTTCGTAGCCGCGGATGTACATCCGCGGCTTCTTTTCCGCGGATAGACCTCAATCGAACGCAAGACAAGCATCCCAGCCCCAGATCATCACAATGAACGTGGTCATCGTGCCGCCCAGGTTGAACGTGAGATAGCGTGTGGCATCTGTTTCGACCCGCGCCGCTGCCGTATCATTTTAGGCAGCCATGAACGGCGCAATCGATCTCACCGGAAAGGTGGCTCTCGTCACTGGAAGCTCGCGCGGCATCGGAGCGGGCGTTCTCCGCGCGCTCGACGAATGCGGCGCGGTTTGCGTCGTGAACTATGTGGCCGATCCCGCGGGAACGAACGAAGCGGATGCCAGGCAGGTCGCCGCCGAAATCGACTCGCCGCACATCGTGCAATGCGATGTCGGCAACCCCAGCGAAATCGCCGCAATGATGCGGTACGTGAAAGATTGCCTCGGCGGCCTCGATATCCTGGTAAACAACGCCGGGATTCTGCGCGATCGCACCATCAAAAAGATGACCGCCGACGACTGGGACCTCGTTCTCCGGATCAACCTGACCGGCGCCTTCCACTGCATTCAGCAAGCCGCCGCCATCCTCCGCCCCGGCGGCCGCATCGTGAATCTCTCCTCCGTCAGCGGCCAGCTTGGCTTCTTCGGCCAGGCCAATTACTCCGCGAGCAAAGCCGGCGTCATCGCCCTTACGAAAACTACCGCCCGCGAACTCGCCCGCCAGCAGATCACCGTCAACGCCGTCGCCCCCGGGTTCATCGACACCGACATGACGCGAACGATGCCGGCCGACGTCACGCAAAAGTTCCTCGAGCAGGTCCCGCTGGCTCGCATCGGAACGATCGACGATGTCGTGAATGCCGTGCGATTTCTCTGCGCTCCCGCGTCGCAGTACATCACCGGCCAGGTGTTGCACGTCAACGGCGGGTTTTATATGGGGTAACAACCCGTACGTCACGGTGGGAAGCGCGGCAACCTGCAACTCGTGTTAATATCCTCCGCAAGTGCCACCGAACGATTTCGAAATTCTTGGTCCGATTCGAAGTATTGAGATCATTGCCGGGGGCCGAGGGGTGCGAATTGGCCGACGTCTCCGTCGCGAACACGGTGGCCATCGTTGGCGCAAGATGAAGGGGATCGCGTTAATTCGCGACTATAATGGTGAAATCTATGAAGCTGAAATACACTGGTTCGAAGCACACGGGGTTGGCAGGCGCGACTGGAAGATCAAAAAACGGATCCAGTAGTCCGGTGCGGAAATACCCGTACCTGGCGATATGCATTCGAAACCAGGGAAAGACCGCGTCGCTGGAGCGCGGCAAGGCATACCGAGTAATCAAGCCTTTAGCCGGCGACCCTCCGCAACGCATTCGCGTGATCGATGAAGAGAATGAAGATTACCTCTATCGGGCCGACTGGTTCGTGCCAATCGAGATTCCGGCGTCTGCTCGTAAGAGCGTACTGCAAGCTGTGTCCGCGTAGTCAGCCGTGCAATTTGCCCAGATGTGCCTCCGCGACATCCATCGCCTCGGGGTCGCTGTTGACGAACAAACCACGCAGCCGTTCCCGCACGCGCTCGGCGGCGTGATGGCAGAAGCGCTTGCCGGTCATCACATCACGGCGCAGCTCGGCGGCGTGACCATTTCCATTGGAGGGATGCGATGCGAGCATGCTCTGCAGCTTGCTGAGCACCGCGGCCGAGGCATATAGATCGGCGGCGCACCAGGCGACGCGCTCCTGCAGCAACTGCATGTCGAGAATCCTCTCGCGATGCGTTCGCAGGAGCTTGCTGACGCAACGAGCGAAAGACGTCGTCAGCTTCCCCAGCATGTGCCCTTCGTCGGCCAATTCGGGATGAAGGCCGGCGAAGTCGTGGCCGATGAGGATGTCGTCCCACTGCCCGCGGGCGAAATGAGCCAGGCGGCCGAAGTTGCCGACGGGATGTTTGGCGGCCCGTAAAACCTTCTCGAATTCCTCGCCGACGCCTTTCATGCCGACCAGCGCGATAAAGGCCGTCATCACTTCGGTGGTCCCCTCGACGATGCGATTGATCCGGGCGTCGCGGAGCATGCGCTCCAGGCCATGCTCGCGCATGTACCCTTCGCCGCCCCAGATCTGCACCGCATCGTCGGTGATCCGCCAGAGGGCTTCGGAGCAGAAAAGCTTCACGATCGCGGTTTCGAGCATCAGGTCTTCGGCGTGCCGATCGACCAGTCCGGCGCAGAGATACGTCATTGCATCCATCGCAAAAGTGTCTTCTGCCATCTGCGCAATCTTCTGCTTGATAAGCTGAAACTCGCCGATGCTGCGGCCGAACTGGCGGCGCGAGCGGGCGCGGGCGATACACATCTCCAGCGCCTTTTTTGCGCCGCCAACGCAGCCGGCGCTGAGCGTGCATCGGCCGTAGTTCAAGACGCTCAGGGCGACTTTCAGTCCCTTGCCAAGCTCACCGAGGACCTGATCGTGCGGCACAGGCACGTCGACGAATTCAAGCGTCCCCTGCCAGCTTCCGCGCACGCCGCATTTGCTGCGATTATTGCTGACGACGCGGAAGCCGGGCATGTGCGGATTGACGAGAAACGCGGTCACCTTGTCGCGCGTCCGTCCGTTTTCCGTGACGGACGTTTTTGCCATGACCGTCATCAGGCCGGCGATCGCGGAGTTGGTGGCGTAGCGCTTGTGTCCGTTGATGAGCCAGTGACTTCCATCAGCACTCAACTTCGCGCTGGTCTGCACGCCTGCCGCATCGGAACCGACTTCCGGCTCGCTCAAGCAGAATGCCGCCAGCATGTCGCCGCAGGCGAGAGACGGAAGATAACGCCGCTTCTGCTCCTCTGTCCCCATTAATACCAGCGCCTTGAGTCCGATCGACTGATGCGCGCCGACGAGCACGGCCGTCGAAGCGCAGTGAGCCGAGATGCGCTCCAGCACCCGGCAATAGGCGGTGTGGCTGAATCCCCCGCCGCCATATTCACTGGGCACCGTCATCCCCAGCACGCCCAGTTTCGCCAGCCCGCAAATCACGTGCGGCGGAATCCGCTCCTCGGCGTCGATCCAGTCGGGGTTCACCTCGGCGTGCAAAAAGGCATCGACGCGCCCGATCAATTCATCGGTGCGCCGCGCCTCGTCGGCATCCTGAACCGGATACGGCAAGACCTGATCCGCGGATAGCCGTCCGAAGAAGAGGGATTTCACAAATCCCATCGGCCCCGACGGCGCGGACTCCAGAAGATCCTGCGCTTTTTCGATCTGCTCTTGGTCCGCACGTTTGAAAGTCGGCATGTTGCTGCTCCAGGTGGTTTACACATTATATGTCGCTCGCTGTTCCGGGGCCCGGTGGACGCGCTCCGCCGCGCGGCTACACCCGGCGAGTGACATCGGCATCCGCGCCAGCAGGGAGCCGAGCGGCTCCGCCGCCGGTCTTCGCGGGGCCTTGCGCCACCCTGCGGACACTCACAACGCACCCGGCGGCGAAGCCGCTCGGCTCTCTGCTGGCGCGGGAACTGTGGTTCCTCTCAGATCCAGAGTGGCACGCGCGCTTCTCGACCCTGCAACTGCTCCTGAGCCCGTTTCGGAATCTCGAGCTGCGCTCGATCGACCGCTTGCGAGCGCCCCGCTACGAGCGGCCAAATCGCGCAGCAGCGCCGCGGGCGCGAAGCGCGGCCCGAATTCGCGCTCCAGGGCTTCGAGCCTCTCGACGATTGCCGGGGTTCCAACCGAGTTGGCGAACTGAATCAGTCCGCCACGGAACGGCGCAAGCCCCAAGCCGAGCACGGTCGCCAGATCAATTGTTTCCGTGGAATCGGTGACGTTTTCCTCCAGCACGCGGGCGGCTTCGTTCACCATCGGAAGGATCAGCCGCCAGGCAATGGCTTGCGTCTGTGATGCCATTGCTTCGGGTGAGAGCTCACCGGTTTGTAGATTCGCCAGCGTTTGTTGCAGTTCCTTGTTAACGACCAATGCCGCGCCGCGCGGGTGTTTCCCGCCGTGCTCGTAGAAACCGCGCCCGGTTTTGTTGCCCAGCCACCGGCGATGCAGCGCCAGTTCCAGCGCCTTGGGAATCGGCGGCGGATTGCGCAGCACTCGGCCGAGCGTCATCAGCACGTGGGCCGCCACGTCCAGGCCGATCGTGTCGAGCAACTCGAAGGGGCCCATCGGCATGCCCCATTCCTTCAGGGCAGCATCGATCCGATCGATCGGCACGCCTTCCCCCGCGACGGCCAGCGCTTCGGCCAGATACGGAATCAACACGCGATTCACCAGGAAACCGGGCGCGTCCCGCACCAGCACCGGCGTCTTACCCAATCGCCCCGCCAGCACGGCGGCCGTCGCCAGCGGCTCTTCGCGGCTCATGCCGGTTCGCACCACTTCCACCAACGGCATCTTTGCCACGGGGTTAAAGAAATGCAGCCCGATCACGCGATCGGGGTGCGCTGTTCCTGCGGCCATTTCCGCGACGCTCAGCGAACTGGTATTCGTCGCCAGCACCGCATCCGGGCGCGTGAGTCGATCGAGCTTCGCAAAAACCGCCTTTTTTGCCGGCATCTCTTCCACAACCGCTTCGATAACAATGTCAGCCAGATGCAGCCCGGTCCAGTCGGTGCAGGGGGCGACGCGATTCATTGCGTTGCGGGCCGCCAATCGATCGAGCCGGCCGGCGGCGACATCGTCATCGAGCAATTGCTGCACGCGCGCCAACCCGGCCGACGCGGCTTTGACGTTCACTTCGACCAGCCGAACGTCGATTCCCGCACGGACGAGCGCGTGAACAATTCCCGCGCCCATCGTTCCGCCACCGATTACCGCTGCCCGTTTCACATCGGCCGGCTTTGCGCGGAGTTGATCGGCGATCTGCCGCTTGGCGCCTTGCTTGAGGAAGAAGAGCCGGATGAGATTTCGGCTCGCATCGGTCTGCATCAACTCCGCGATCGCTTCGCGCTCGGCGTCGAGTCCGGCCGCTATTCCCTTCTCGGAGCCCCGTTTGACTACCTCGATCAGCCGGATCGGGGCCGGATAGTTTCCCAGCGTTGTCGCGAGCGTTTCCTTTCGGGCGCGGGCAAATATCTTGTTGCGGACAAACGGCAGGCTCGCCGCGGTTCGATCCATCAGCGAATGGCGTCGCGTCGGCTTCTCGCCCATCACTCGCCGCTTGGCCGCCGCCAGAAGCGACTCGGGGCGCACCACTTCGTCCACAATCCCCGCCCGCATGGCCTTCTTCGGCGGCAGCGTCTTACCCGTCAGCAGCAGCGGCAACGCCCGCGTCAATCCAATGAGCCTCGGCAATCGCACGGTCCCGCCCCAACCGGGGAGGATCCCGAGTTTCACCTCCGGCAGGCCGATGGAGATCGACGCATCCGCCGCCGCGACGCGCATCGTGCAAGCCAGCGCCAGTTCCAAACCTCCCCCGAGGCAATCGCCGTTGATCGCCGCGACAGTCGGCATGGAAAGACTTGCAATCCGCGAGAAGAGCGCCTGCCCATCGGCGAGAAACTGCAGCATCTGCTCGCGGCTCATCTTGCCAATCGCAAACAAATCCGCGCCGGCGATAAACGAGTGATTCTTCCCGGATGCGACGATCAGACCGTGCGGCCGATCGTGCTCGACCTGATTGAGCGCCACGTCCAGGTCCGCCAGCACCTGCGGCGAGAGCGTGTTGACGGCCTTGCGGGGCACATCGATCCAGATCGTGGTGATCCAGTCGGAGTCGGTTGTGAGCCTCAGCGTTTCCATCGCAGTCTCCTCAACAGTCAGTTGCGCTCCAGCAAGATTGCCGCGCCTTGTCCGCCGCCGACGCAGAGGGCGGCGATGCCGCGCTCGAGGTTGCGGCGGCGCATCTCGTGCAGCAGCGACAGCACGATGCGCGCCCCCGTGGCGCCGACGGGATGACCCAGCGCGATCGCCCCGCCGTTGACGTTCAACTTATCCAGATCGATCCCTCCCAACGCCTCATCGCGGTTGAGCTGCTCGGCGGCAAATTTCCTCGAGTCGAACGCCTTGAGACACGCCAGCACCTGGGCGGCAAATGCCTCGTTGATCTCGATCAGCGGAATGTCGGCCAGCGTCAGGCTGCTTTCCCGCAGCAACTGGTCGATTGCATAGACCGGACCCAGTCCCATCCGTGCGGGATCGAGTCCGACGTAGGCGTAACCACTGACGAATCCCAGTACGTCGCTTCCGTGGGCCCGTGCCGCTTCGGCGTCGGCCAGGAGGAGCGTCGCGGCGCCGTCAGTGATCTGGCAGGAGTTGCCGACGGTAACGGTTCCATCGCGGCGGTCGAAGATCGGCTTGAGCTTCGCCAGCGCCTCCATCGTCTGCCCCGGCCGGGGCCCGGTGTCGTTGGTAACGGGTGTAAAGTCGTCACCGGCATAGAACGGAAAAATCTCGTCGTTGAATCTGCCGGTTTCAGCAGCCTGCACCGCGCGCTGATGCGAGCGGAGGGCAAACTCATCCTGCTCGAGGCGGCTGATTCCCCACTCCTGTGCAAGAAGCTCCGCGGTCTTTCCCATGATCATGTCGCAGGTCGGGTCGGTCAGTCCCAGTTCCAGGCCGGCGATCGGGCGGAAGTGCCGCGGCCGGAGTGCCGTCGCGGCCGCGGCCTTCTGGAAGATGCTCTTCGATCGGCCGAGCCGCGCCATCGGCTCCATCGTTTCGCTGGGGAACAGCAGCGGAATGTTGCTCATCGATTCGGCGCCCCCCGCGACGATGGCCCGGCCGCGGCCGGTGCGAATCCGCGCCGCCGCCTCTGCGATCGCCTCCATGCCCGAAGCGCAGTTGCGCTGCATCGTCAGTCCGGGAACGCTCACGGGAACACCGGCCCAGATCGCCGCGACCCTGGCCAGATTTGCCGCATCAACCGGCATGACCACGTTGCCAAGAATCACCTCGTCCAGGTCATCGGCCGGCCAGTTGGCGCGATAGAGCGTCTCCTGAATCGCCCGCTTGCCGAGATCGGCCGCGTGCACTTCCTTGAGCGCGCCGCCGGATTTAGCGAAGGGCGTTCGAGCGCCGCTCACTACCGCCACGCGACGATCAGACATGTTCCAGGCAACCATTTTTGCTCCTACGAAGTCGATTGCGCCTCCGTGTCTCCGTGCCTCCGTGGTGAACTCTTCTCTGCCTTATTGCCGTTTCCGTTGGCATCGGCAGGGGCTTTGGCAACCAGATCTTTCTTCAACAGCTTTCCCAGTGGCGAGCGCGGCAGGGCGTCGATGAAGTGGAACTCCGCGGGCACCTCGTAGGGAGCCAGATGCTCGCGGCAGAGTTTGCGCAGGTCGTCGACCAGCGGATCGCGCTGCTCGGCCGGTACGCCGCTGACGATGTGCGCAACGACGATCTGCGTGTGCACCGCATCATCGCGGCCGACCACCGCCGCCTCGATGACCCGCGCATCTGATTGCAGCACTTTCTCCACACGGGCCGGGAAAATCTTCAGCCCGGATCGGATGATCATGTCCTTTTTGCGATCGAGGATGACGAAGTAGCCGTCTGGCTCCATCAGCGCAACGTCGCCAGTATGAAGCCAGATCCGGCCGTTGCCGTCGACCGTCAGGGCGCGATGGGTTTGCTCGGCATCGCCGTAATATCCGCGCATGATCTGCGGGCCGCTGACGAGCAGCTCGCCGGATTCGCCGGTGGGCATCTCGCGGCTCGGATTCTCGGGATCGACGATTCGGCAGTCAGTGTCGGGCATCGGAAGGCCGATCGAGCCGTGACGGCCGTCGTTCGCCAGGTTGGAGTGGGTCACGGGCGATGCCTCGCTCAGGCCGTACCCTTCTATCACTCTGGCTCCCGTGAGTCTTTCGAATCGCTCGGCCACCGCGATCGGCAGCGGTGCAGCCCCGCTGATGCATAGCCGCAGGCCAACCAGACCGGCCGGCTCATGCTCCTTTTCAATTTCGTTGCTCAGCGCGTCGCAGATCGCCGGCACGAGCGGGAAGATCGTCGCCCGCTCGCGCCGGAGCATGTGCAGCGCCTCTTCGGCGCCGAAGCGGGTCAGCAACACGAGGCGGGCCGCGGAGAAGATGCCGCTGAGCAGACAGAGCGTCAGCCCGTACACGTGAAACATCGGAAGGACGGCCAGGATCGTCTCCTGTCCCTGGCGATTGTTCGCCCAGATGCAAACCTGCATCGTGTTGGCCAGCAGATTGCGATGCGACAGCTCGGCGAGCTTGGGAGTGCCCGTGGTTCCGCCGGTTGGCTGCAAAATGGCGGTGTCGTTCGGATCGGAGATGGTGGTGGGCGGGCGCGCTGGCGCGCGGTCGAGGATCGCCGCCAGGGTATGATGCCGGGCCGCGCCCCCCTGCTTTTCGCGTTCCTGCCAGAGCTTGAACTGATAGCCCAGACGTTTGAAAACGCCCTGGTAGGTCTGCAGTGAGACCCAGACAAAATGTTCGATGCTGCTTCCCCGCCCCATGCGGTCGAGCGACTTTGCCTGCAAATCCAGGCCGATAACGGCGCGCGGCCGGCTCACCTTGATGATGTGAGACAGATCATCGGGCCCGACGAGCGGCCCGGCATTGACCACGATCGCGCCCAATTTCTGGATCGCAAAAAAACTGGTCACGAATTCCGGACAGTTGGGGAGCGTCAGCAGAATGCGGTCACCCTTATGCACCCCCAGTGACGCCAGCGCGCCGGCCAGGCGATTGACGCGCTCCAGCAATTGGCGGTAGTTCCAGCGATCATGGTGATAGACAATCGCGGGTGAATCGCCGAAGCGGTCTGCGGTCTGATCCAGAATTCGGCCGAGAGTGGTTGAAGGGTAAACCAGCGTGCGAGGCATTTGCGCCGCGTCGAGCCGGGCAAGCCATGCCGGCTCGGGCGGCGCCGCGGTTTGTTGCCGGACCTCGGGAGTCCGTGTTGGCGCGGGACCGACCAGCTCCCCGTTTTTCCACCACTTCAGCATCGAATCAACGGCCGTCATGGGCAAGTTCCTCCTGGAAACCGCCCTTCCCTGAGCAAACCTCCGCTACGCCATCTGCGCGATCCTCCGTCCGCCTGCCACGTGCAAACTGTCCGTTTGCAATCCTCGGACCGCATGTTGACGCGATTTGAGGAAGCGCGCAATGCGCTCAATGACTTCCAAGGGACGTTCCGCGAGCGGATTGTGTCCGGTTTCCTTGATCAGTTCGAAGCGCGCGTCGGAAATTTCACCGGCCATTTGCCGGGCGTAGGTGCTGGGGATGAGCGCGTCGTGTTCGCCGGCGAGAACGAGCGTGGGAGCGGCAATGCGCGCGACATCGGTCTCTCCGCCGTCGTCGGCGAGGCACTGCAGTTGACGGGCAACGGCATCGCGGCACCCGCGGCAATCAGACCGCTCGCCGATTCTTCGCTCAAATTCCTGCGGATTGGCGTCGATGAATTGCGGCGCCGTTCCGAGCACTTCAACCGTTCGCACGAAAAACTCCCACGGCATCTTCCGCAGCGCCATCGCCAGGAGCGACGAGACGCCTTTCAAATAGGGCGTGGTGCGGTGAGCCGAGGAGATGAGCACGAGCCGGTCCACGCGTGAGGGATGATCGATGGCAAATCGTTGAGCGACAATTCCGCCCAGGGACATGCCGATGACGTGGGCGCGGTCGAGCTGAAGAAAATCGAGCAGTTCGACCATATCGGAAGTAAAGCAGCTCAAGCTCGTGGCCGGCCGCTTTGGGATCGATTGGCCGATACCGCGATTATCGGAATAGATGAGATTGAAACTATCGGCCAGAGGAGCCGCCGGACGCCATACATCGCACGTCGCGCCGAGGCCCGGAATGAAGAGAATCGGATCGCCACGACCCAGAAGTTCGTAGTAGCAGCGCACATCTGTGAGATCTGCCCATGCCATGGCAAATTATAGACTCAAGCTGAGTGCGATTCATGCCGGGGTCGGAATTCCTGAGAGGCCCACGAGGCCAAACTCGCCTCTCCAAAGCGCCCCGTCGCGATAGATGGATCGGGGCACTGCTGACACGACCGGACGCGCAGGA
>Ga0302324_100031314_pt1 | contig 10037 bp, 7 predicted proteins | sample Palsa_T0_1_FD_201949 | JGI IMG/M metagenome (GOLD analysis project Ga0302324, IMG submission 201949) | Peat permafrost microbial communities from Stordalen Mire near Abisko, Sweden - Palsa_T0_1 | ecosystem: Environmental > Terrestrial > Soil > Palsa > Peat permafrost | place: Sweden: Abisko... | reverse complement strand
GCATCAGGTCATCACCGTCGATCTGCCGGGCTTTGGCGGGTCGGCTCCGGTAGGGCCGGGGTTCGATCTGGGGGAGGTCGCCGACCGGATCCGGCGCGGCTTGGTGTCGCGTGGGATCAGCGGACCCATCGATCTCGTCGGCCACTCGCTCGGCGGCGGTGTCGCGATCACGCTGGGCGCGACACGCCCGCGCGCGATCCGGAGAATGATCCTGGTCGCCCCAGCCGGCCTTCGGCCGTTTCCTTCAGCAATTGCCGAGCTCATCTCATCCGGCGCTGACGCCGTGTTGCGCGCCCGCCGACGGGCTGCGCCGCTGGCGGAGAATGTGTGGGGGAGGCGACTGCTGCTGGCGCTGACTGCGGCCGACGGCGCTGAGGTGCCGCCGTTGCTAGCCAAACAGATGGTTGAAGCGTCGGCGTCGGCACTGCGCACGCCCGAGGCGATGCAGGCGATCACCCGCGCTGATCTGCGACCGTTGCTGGCGAGGACGACGGTGCCACTCGGTGTGATCTGGGGCGAGGCGGACCTGACAGTGCCAATCCGGGCGCTCGCCGACCTGACGGAAGCGCGCCCCGACGCGTTCGTCGTCAGATTGGCCGGGGCGGGGCATGTCCCGATGATCGAGCGCCCGGTGGCCTTCACCGAAGCGCTGTTCGGGCTGCTTGACACCCTGCCGGTCCCCGATCGAGGGCTTCTCAGAGACGACACAAGTTCATCTGGGCGAGAGGCTATTGTCCCGTGAGCAGGGCACTTTCCATAATGCGCACTGACCGATCCGATCGTTGCGAGTTCCTCGACCTGAGTGACGGTCGCAGGCTCGCGTACACCGCGACCGGTCCCGCCGACGGGGTGCCGGTGATGTACTGCCACGGCGCAATCGGCACTCCGGTCGGCGGCACCGTCGATCTCGATCTGTTGTGCGATCGGCTCGGGGTTCGCTACATCACGCCGTTCCGTCCCGGGCTCGGTGCCTCAGACCCGAAGCCCGGCCGGACGATTCTTGATTTCGCCGACGACGCACGCGAGCTCGCCGACGCGCTGGAGCTGGAGCACTTCGCGCTGGTTGGTGTCTCGGCCGGCGGACCATATGCCCTGGCGATCGCACACAAGCTGCGCAGCCGCGTGGGGCGGGTGGCGATCGTCAGTGGAATCTCGCCGTTCTGCGCGCCACATGAGACCGAGGGTCTGCGCAAGCGGATCCGCTGGGGGCTTCGGTTCATGGACCACGCGCCGGGGCTAGCTGAGGGGGTCGGCAACGCCTGTGTGGACGTGATCAGGAAGCATCCGCAGATCCTGATGCGGGCGATGTCCGCGCACGCCGCGCCTGGCGAGCGCGAGCGGATGGCGGGGGCCGGTGAGCGCGAGCAAGCTTCGACGGCGTTCCTTGACGCTGCCCAGCAGGGTGTGCGCGGGATGCTCGACGACTACCGGATCTATGCCGGCGAGTGGGGGTTTGAGCCGGCTGAGGTCTACAACGAGGTCCACCTTTGGCACGGCGTCAGGGATCCGCTGGTGCCGATTGACCACGCCCTCCAGCTCGCGCTGGCGTTCCCGCACAGCCGGGTGTTCTTCGATCCCGATGAGGGGCACCATTTCTTCCGCTCGAGCATCGGGCGGATCCTGTCTGTGCTCGTAGGCGAGGCGACCGCTTGCCCCGGAGAACACATGACGACGTCGTTCGACGCCGCGCGGATCCTTGTCAGTCAGCCGCGGGTCAAGCCGCGGCGCGGAGCTCCGCGAGTGGCGGACGCTCAAGCTGCTGGCTGACGACCGTCTGCGGCAGCGCGTCCCCGAGTTCGAGGAAGCTGGTCGGCAGCGGGCCGTCGAGGCGCCCGTCACGCTCAAGCCGCGTGCCGACCACCCCTAACACGGCATGCGCCATCGGCCCGAGCTCGCGCAGCGACTGGTGGGCGTTCTGGCGGACATCGAGGTCTACCTGGGCGATCGCGTCGAGGCCGACGGCCTGATAGGCGTCGAGCAGCAGCGCAATGTCGACCCCGTATCCGGTCGCAAACGGCAGCCGCTCAAGCAGGCCTCGCGGTGCAGCCACCTCGCCGGCCAGCGGTTGGCGGATCGCCGCCAGGTCCGGGTAGAAGAGGTTCAGCAGCGGGCGGGCCGTCAGCTCGGTCACGCGGCCACCGCCCTCGGGAAGGGTGACGTCGCCAACCCGGAATGGTCGGCGGTAGAAGCCCTTGACGAATTTGTGGCGGTGCGCGATTGCGGGGGTGAGCAGTGGGCCGAGCAGGCCGCAGGCGTAGTGGGCGCCGAACTCTTCGGAGTCCGCATCGAGGTAGCAGATGATCTCCCCAGTGAGCACGCTCAGCGCGCGCCACATCGCGTCGCCCTTGCCCAGCACAGGGCCGATCTCCGGCATCAGTAGCGCCTGGTCGTAGACCTCGGCGCCGAGTGCGCTGGCGATCTCGCCGGTGCCATCGACCGAGTTATCGACGACGACCAACTGGTCGATCACGCCTTGCTCGATCAGTGGCAGCAGTGACCTGATGATCGGACCGATCGTGCGTGCCTCGTTCTGTGAGGGGAGGCAGATCGAGACGGTTTGGGTCCGCTGCGCCGCGAGCAGCTCAGCTGGGAACTGCCGGTGGTCGAAAGTGTTGGCCTGATACCAGGAACGCGCGCGCAGAGACACAGCGCCTACAGGATGCCAGGCTTCAGTCTGGAGGCAGCGACGCGGCGAAGGTCTTGAGCTTCGCTGGATCACGCAACGGCTTGCCATGCCCGACACAGACGATCGCGGGTTCAAGCTCGGCGATGCGGCGGATCGAAGCGCGGTTGGTGGCCGGATCGGGCGTGAAGTAAGGCATCGGCTCGTGCAGGCCGGGCAGCATCGTGTTGACGTCCATCGTCGTGATCACATCGCCACAGATCAGCGTGCGGTCTGACTCCCGCCACAGCGAGATGTGGCCGGCGCTGTGTCCTGGCGTCTCGAGCACCGTGAAGTCGCCTACCGCATCGCCTTCCGTCAGCACCCTGTCAACCGAGCGGCCAGGACCGGGGAAGATGTGGCTGTAAAGCCGCGGCATCGGATGAAGCGGATGCGGCATGTCCTCGTACACGCGGCCGCTCTCGGCGGCGCCGACGTCACCGGCACCGACCCAGTAGGGGATACCGAGCGCTGCGCAGATCGCGGCACTTGAGCCCTGATGGTCGCCGTGCGCGTGCGTCAGGGCGTGCGCGTTGACGCTGTGGCCTTTGAGCTTGCGCAGGATGAACCGCGCATGGCTGCGGGTCGCTGAGTCGACCAGCACGTCGCCGACCAGGTAACAGTTGATCGCGTTCGGGGGAAACCCGGGCAGCTGGTAGACGTTCTCAGCGACGAGCTTCATTGCGGGCGGGAGCCTATCGACTGTTGGCGCGGGATCGTCCGTAGAAATGCCAAGGTCAGAATCCGACCGCGATCACGGCTCCGCCACGAGAGTTGAAGCGGACCGCTGGGTACAGTTGAAGGTATGGCAGGGAACCTTCAGGCCTCCAGCGAACACCACCACCTGCACCACCCGGAGCCGCGCGTCAACCCGACGCTGATCCTGGCGGTGCTTTCGCTTTCCGGGCTTGCCTACGCCGTCCTTGCGTCGGCTGTGATCCCGGCTCTGCCGACCTTTCAGCACGCGCTGCACACGACCGAAACCGGCGCCGCTTGGCTGCTGACCGCCTTCCTGCTGTCGGCCTCGGTCGGCACCGCGATCATCGGTCGGCTGGGCGACATCTACGGCAAGGAGAAGTTGCTGCTGTACACGCTGCTGATCCTTGCGGTCGGCACGCTGCTGGCCGCGGCGTCGAACTCGCTCGGCGTGCTGATTGTGGCCCGGATCATCCAGGGCGTGGCTGGCGGCATCTTCCCGCTGGCGTTCTCAATCGCGCGTGACGAGTTCCCGGAGGAGCGGGTTGCGGGATCGATCGGCCTGATGTCCTCGATCCTCGGCGTCGGCTCCGGGTTTGGGTTGATCATCGGCGCCTTGATCGCGCAGGACCTGGGCTGGCACTGGTTGTTCTGGATCCCGCTGGTCGTCACGCTGTTTGCAGCGTTTGCCACCTGGCGCTTCATCCCGGAATCGCCGATTCGTTCGCCGGGCACAGTCAACTGGCTCGCGGCCGCGGTGATGACGGTCGGGCTGACGCTGGTGCTGGTCGCGGTTGCGCAGACCACGACCTGGGGGTGGGGATCACCAAAGACGCTCGCGATGCTTGGCGCCGGTCTTGTGGTCAGCGCTATCTGGGTGGTGATCGAAGTCCGCGCACGGCAGCCACTGATCGACATGACGATGATGCGGATCCGCGGTGTTTGGACGACGAACCTCGCCGCGTTCTTGCTCGGCGCCGGAATGTACTCGTCATTCATCCTGTTCCCGCAGTTCGCGCAGCTGCCGAAGTCCGGCGGGGTCGGCTTTGGCGCCTCGGTTCTGACCTCGAGTCTGTATCTGGCGCCGGCAGCGTTCGGGATGGCCGCCTTGGGCAGCGTTGCCGGCCGTGTCGCGCACCGGTTCGGCTCCAAGAGCGCGCTGGTGGTCGGCACCGCGATCACCGGGGCAGCCTTCATATTCGCCGCGCTGGCGCACGCCCACCCCTACGACATGCTGATCACCACGGCGCTGCTCGGCGTCGGCATCGGCCTGGCGTTCTCGGCGCTCGGGAACCTAATTGTGCAAGCGGTCCCGCCGGAGCAGACTGGCGTTGCCAGTGGGATGAACACTGTTCTACGGACGCTCGGCGGCGCGCTCGGCGGGCAGCTCGCGGCGACTTTCATCGTCGACAACACAAGCCATGGTCACGTCGCTGTGACCGGCTTCACCGACTCTTACTGGATGGCCGCAGCCTTCCTCGCGGTTTGCGTGGTTGCCGGAGTGATGGTGCCGCAGCTCAAGCAGGCCGTCAGCTCGGCGAAGGTCGAGTTTGAGCCTGAGGCAGTCCCGGCCTGAGCCGGGGACACAACCGGGCCGGCGAGCTAGCTCGCCGCCGGCCCGAGCAGCAAAGGTCCTACCAGTGCACGCCCTTCATCAAATACGCCAGCGCGACCTGCTCAGTCGATGCCTGCTCGTTGGGGTCCTTCTGACCCTTGGCGGCAGCTGAGTCCGGGAACACCTTGTAGGCGGTTGAGAGGATCTGGTCGACGACCTTGGGGAACAGCGTGTAGCTGACCTCGCCGAAGGTGCCGAGCTTGGTGTTGATCTGCTTCGGCTTCTTGCGGATCGCCTCGCAGATCAGGTCGGCGGCCTCATCTGGGGAGAGCGTCGGGAAGCTGTCGTAGATCTTTGTCGGCGCGATCATCTCGGTCCGCACAAGCGGCATGTGGATCGTCGTGAAGTGGACGTTGTCGGCGATGCACTCAGAGCCGACCACCCGGGTCCAGGCGTCGAGCGCCGACTTCGACGCAACATAGGCGGAGAAGCGCGGCGGGTTCGTCTGTACTCCGATCGAGCTGACGTTGATCACATGGCCGGCGCGGCGCTCACGCATTCCCGGCAACAGCCCCATCACCAGCTTGATCGTGCCGAGGTAGTTGAGTTGGATCGTCCGCTCAAAGTCGTGGAAGCGGTCATACGACAATGCGATCGAGCGGCGGATCGAGCGGCCCGCGTTGTTGATCAGGATGTCGACAGACGGGTGTTCGGAGAGGATCTGGGCGTAGAGGTCCTCGATCGAGTCGGGCGAGCTGAGGTCAGCCGAATAGACGTAGCAAGTCCCCCCGGCGTCCTCGATCGATTGCTTCGCCTCAAGCAGCTTCTCCATCCCGCGGGCGACGAGGATCGGGATCCCGCCGGCCTTGGCGATCCTCAACGCGGCCGCCAGGCCGATGCCGCTTGAGCCGCCGGTGATCACGACCGTCTTGCCGTTGACCGCGCCTTCAAACGATCTGTCCTTGAACAGCGACGGGTCGAGGTTGCGTTCCCAGTAGTCCCAGAGCTTGGTGGCGTAAGTCTCAAGCGGGGGCACTGCGATCCCCGAACCGGCGAGCGCCCGCTCGGTGTCGCGGGTGTCGAACTGTGCGGACAGGCCGATGTGGCCGATCACCTCGTCCGGAATCCCGAAGTCCGCCAGCAGTGCTCGCCGGACGTTCTTGGCAGCCGGCAGCTGCATCAGCATCGACAGCGTGCCCTTCGGCAGCGAGCTGAGGATCTTCGTGTCGACTCGCACCGACAGCTGTGGCGCGTGCGCGGCGCGGGCGAACATGTTCATCACATCACCTGAACGCTGCGACTTCGGGGCCGTTAGGTGGAAGGCCTGGCCGTCAAGATCGGGCTGGTGCGCGATGTGATCGAGCGCGTCGACGACGAAGTCGACCGGCACGATGTTGGTGTAGCCGAGTTCCGGTCCGATCAGCGGGAACCATCCCGGTAACCAGTGGCGCGCCATCTTGATCGCGGTGAAGAAGTAGTACGGACCGTCGATCTTGTCCATCACGCCGGTTTTTGAGTCGCCGACGACGATCGCCGGGCGGTATACGCGCCAAGCCCCATCGGTCTGGGTACGCACGAGCTTCTCGGACTCGAACTTCGTCTTGTAGTACGGATGATCGAGCTTCTGGCCCTCGTCGAACATGTCCTCACGGAACATGCCCTTGAACTTGCCGGCTGCGGCGATCGATGAGACGTGATGGAGGATGCCGGCCTTCAGCGCATTCGCGAGTTCAACCGCGTGGCGCGTCCCGTCGACGTTCGCGGAGTTGTTTGCCTCGGCGCTGGCGCTCATGTCGTAAACCGCGGCGAGGTGGAAAAAGTGCGCGATCCCGGCCTTGTTGAGCTCCTTCAGATCAGCCTCAGAGACCCCGAGCCGCGCCTGTGTCAGGTCGCCGATCACCGGCTTGATCCGCGCTGCGGAGCCGGGCACGAGGACGTCCCAACCGTCGATCAAACCCTGCAATCGCTCCTGAGACTGCTCGCGGACGAGTAGGAAGATGTCGGGACCGCCCGCGGCGTCAGCGGCGGGACGTGCGAGAAGTCGCTCTACGAGATTGCGACCGATAAAGCCGGTCGCGCCGGTGACGAAGTAGGCCATATGCGAACCCTAACGCCTAACGGCGTGCAGGCTTACCAAACTACCGACTTGCTACCAGCCGCCCTTCCAGCGATCGGAGGACTGGCGTGCCTTCTCGGCCGCGACGCGCGCGTACTTGCGCTTGTCCATCCGGCTCTGAATCATCGAGAACAGCGTGATCAGGGCGGTGAAGAAGATCAACAGCCCGAACATCCAGGTGGTGATGATCTTGTCGTCCGTCGGGCCGTAGATGCCCTCGCCACCATGGGTGACGGCGAGCGCTGATGGCGCGTAAACGAGCATTGCCACGGCCGGCGCTAGCAGTAGTGAAAGCGTCTTGATCCGGCGCATCGCGGCGAATCGTAACTTATTGGACGGCCGCGGCGCCGGCGCGCTGACCGACCGCCGCGATCGCCGCAAGCAGTGGCCCCGTGTAGCGCTCGGCCGCCGTCGTCACCTCGAGGTGATCGATCGCCGCCTCGAACACCTCGGCCTGTAGCGCGGCCGCCAGTTCACGCTGCTTCCAGACCGGCACTGCTGAATCCTTGGTGGTGATCACGATCGCCGAAGGGACAGGCAGCGGCTTCAACCACGGGCGCGAGTCAAACCTGCTCAGCTCCCGGCCCGCCTCTGAGATCGCCGAGGCGCTGTGGCGCAGCAGCTCCGAGCGCAGCCAGGCCACGCGTGCGGGAGCGCCCCGCCGACTGCTCAGTCCGGTGCGCTTGAAGCCATAGCTCCAGAAACGGTCGGGGTTGACGGTCAGCGCGAAGCCGAGTGCGCCCATCAGCTTCCAGGTGCGCTTGACCTCCGGCTCCTGCCAGTGCTGGGCAGTGCCGCTGACGACGATCCCGGAGATCACATCGGCGTGGTCACGCGCGATCAGCTGCGTGATCGCGCCGCCCATCGAATAGCCAACGACGATCGCCGGCGCGACGCCGAGCTCACGCAACACGCCGGCCGCATCGGCTGCACAGTCGGTCAGGCGGAACTTGGTCAGCGGCCGCAGTCCGCGACCGTGGCCACGATGGTCGATCGCCAGCACGCGGTAACCGGCGGCGATCAGCGCGTCGTAGCAACCGATCCAGTTGAGGTCGGCGCTGGCGATCCAGCCGTGCAGCAGCATCACCACGGGCGCATCGCCGTCGCCTTCGAACACATGACTGTCACGCAGGAAGAATTCACCTCGCCCGGGGACCTGAACGGTCCGCGCCGGGGGAAGCTGGATCGGGGGTTCGGGCACGGCTGGGGGCTGTTTCATTGACGCGATCGTATCGAGCACAAGCCGGCGGCTAAGGCCCGCCTACCATCCAAGCGATGGCCGTTCTGATTGCATCTGATGTGAAGAAGGAGCTCTCCGGCGAGCCGCTGTTCCGCGGGATCTCGTTCAAGCTCGAGCGCCGCGACCGGATGACGCTGTCCGGCCGCAACGGCGCCGGCAAGACGACCCTGCTGCGGATGCTCGCGGGCGAGGAGGCGATCGACGGCGGCGAGCTGGTCTTCGCCAAGGGGACGAAGGTCGCGCTGCACGACCAGCGCCCGCCGCGCGACCGCAGCATCTCGCTACGTGACTATGTCCTGTCCGGCGCGAAGGAGCTGGTCGCGCTTGAGCAACAACTCGCAAAGCTTGAGCAGCGGATGGCCGGCGGCGACTACGAGGAGCCCACGCTCACCGCCTACGCCGACGCCCAGGCCGCGCTCGAGCACGCCGGCGGCTACACCTGGCGTGAGCGCGCGCTGTCGACGTTGCACGGCCTCGGCTTTGACGACGACAAGCTGCTTGACCGCAAGCTCTCGACCTTCTCCGGCGGCGAGCTGACCCGCGCCTCGCTCGGCCGCGCGTTGGCCGGCGCTCCTGACCTACTGCTGCTCGACGAGCCGACCAACCACCTCGACATCAGCTCGCTCGAGTGGCTTGAAACCCACCTTGTCTCGCTCGATGCGGCGATCGTACTGGTGGCCCATGACCGCTGGTTCCTCGAGTCGGTCGGCACCAGCGTGCTTGAGCTCGAGGCCGGCCGCGGCAAATTCTTCCCCGGCACCTGGCATCAGTGGCGTCGCGAGAAGGCGGCACGCGAGCTGGCGCTCGGCCGCGCGATCGAGAAGCAGCAGGCCGAGATCGACAAACTCGAGCGGTTCGTTGCCCGCTTCAGTGCCGGCACCCGCGCCAAGCAGGCTCAGGCCCGCGCGAAGAAGCTTTCAAAGATCGACCGTCTCGAGCGCGACGCGAAGGACGGCGCCGGGCTGGCGTTTGCGTTCAAGCCACCCGAACGCTCGGGCCGGGTCGTGTTCGAGTTCGCCGATGGGCGGATGTCGATTGGGAGCCGGGTCCTGCTGGAGCACGGCGACCTCTGGCTCGAGCGCGGCGAGCACGTCTCTCTGGTCGGCGGCAACGGCGCCGGCAAGACGACGCTGATCGAGACGCTGGCCGGCGCGCGGCCGTTTGCCGATGACGGCTCCGATGCCCGCGACGCGACCGGCATGGCGATCAAGAACGGTGCTGCCGCTGGTACTGGCTTGCTGGCCAGTACCAGCGGGCCACTCGTCACTGGCAAACTCTCGACAGGCCACAACGTGAAGATGGGCTTCCTCTCCCAGCACGCCGACGGGATCTCCGCCGGCAACGCACGAACGGTTGTCGAAGCGGTCGCGCATCGCACTGGGTTGCCGCCCGGTCAGGCCCGCGCGCTGTTGGGGAGGTTCCTGTTCAGTGGTGAGGACGCCGACAAGCCGCTTGACGGATTGAGCGGCGGCGAGCGCCAGCGCCTGTCGTTGGCAATCCTCGTCCAGTCCGGCGCCAATGTGCTGATCCTCGACGAGCCGACCAACCACCTCGACGTTGACTCGCGTGAGGCGCTTGAGGACGCGCTCTCGCAGTTCACCGGTTCGCTGCTGCTGGTCTCCCATGACCGGGCGCTGCTTGACGCCGTCGGCACCCGCACTGTCGCGCTCGAGGACCAGACGTTGAATTCGTACGTCGGCGGTTGGCCGGAGTATCTGCGGGTCCGGGAGGAGCGGGCGGCCTTGGCCGCCGCACCGAAGATCAAGCC
>Ga0302324_100031313_pt1 | contig 10037 bp, 9 predicted proteins | sample Palsa_T0_1_FD_201949 | JGI IMG/M metagenome (GOLD analysis project Ga0302324, IMG submission 201949) | Peat permafrost microbial communities from Stordalen Mire near Abisko, Sweden - Palsa_T0_1 | ecosystem: Environmental > Terrestrial > Soil > Palsa > Peat permafrost | place: Sweden: Abisko... | reverse complement strand
AAGTACACTGCCTCGAACGGCGCTTTCTCCCTCGCCTTCCCTACGTTCAGCACAAAGAATCCCGCCAGCACGGCGTTGATGAGCGGGCAAGAGTTCCTTTATTTCTCCCCCGATGGAAACTTTGTGTTCGGCGGAGCGCCCAACGCACCCGATATGTTGATCGGCGTCAAAATGGGCGGCGCGTCGCCGCTGTTGAGCAGTCCTCTGTTTTATAACGCAGGCGTTTATGCCCCTAATGGAGACTTCGACAGCTACTACGGCTCGTTCAGTCTTGCGGGCGGCAATGTGGTTTTGCACTCGCGCACCTTCTCTGCCGGCAACGACCTGCCGTTTGACTTTATCTCCACGGGCACCGCTCCCACCACGGCCGGCGCGACGTATAGCGATCCTTATTTCAACTACACTATCGGCGCTGGTGGAAACTATCGCATTGGATTCGGTCTCGCGTACACGGCGGGCATCGATATTGCGCTGGCCGCGCCTGCTTTCAGCGGATCGGGCGTCTATCTCAACCCTACCGGCGTGGTGAATGCGGGGAGCTACGCTCCGTTCACCGAGGGGTTGTCGCCGGGCGAATTGCTGGTGCTGACCGGCTCAAATCTTGCGCCCAACGCATCGATCGGCGCGGGGGACATTGCGACGACGGCCACCTGGCCGACCAAGCTGAACGGCGTGCAGGTGTTGATCGATGGGATCGCCGCGCCGCTTTATTACGTCAGTGCGACGCAGATCGCGGCCATCGTGCCATACGCGGTCAGCCAGTTCAGCTTCGCCACCGTGCAAGTGAACAACAACGGCTCCCTTTCCAAGGTCGTGACCGAGTTTGTGACTACCGGCACTCCGGGCGTGTTCACGAATCCGGCGGACGGCATCGGCTATGCGGCGGCGGAGCATCTGAACGGCTCGTTAGTAACAGAGAACAGTCCGGCTCAGCCGGGTGAGACAATCTCGGTTTATCTCACCGGACTGGGGCAGGTGTTCCCGCCCATTTCGGATGGGGCGCCCGGCTCATCGAGTTCCCTGAACAACACCGTCAATACCATCACCGCCAACATCGACAATCCGACAACGGGGACGGGTACGGCGGCAGCGGTCGGATATTCGGGCCTGGCGCCCGGTTACGCGGGTCTCTATCAGCTCAATCTGACGATCCCCTTGGGCCTTACCGCCGGCGACAATTATCTGGAAATCGACATGGTCAACAGCGCCGGGGATCCGACGTCGGTTGCCGAAGAGGCTCTCATCCCCATCGGGGGCGGAACTTCATCGAGCCTTTCGCCGGTACGGACGGAAGTACAGAACGGCGAGACCTATAAATCCAGCAAGCGCGGGAATACCCGACCATTGCAGAAACGCATTGTCGTACACCCCGTACAGCCCTAGCAGCGCGGCCATCAGATCCAGCGCGCCGACGATGCGAAGGCCGGCGCGCATCAGCAGAAGGGCCAGCAGGCCCAGCGCAAGCGATGCGAGCGCCCACTTGACGAGACTCGGATAGCGGACGGCGTCGATCATCGCTTGCGTGGTGTGCGCCAGATCGGTATTGACGATGCGCAGAATGCCCAGGTTTTCGAGCACATCGAAGATGGCGGCAATGGCGCCGAGCAGGGCGCCCGCAATCGCAACGGCGCGTCCTTGAGGGATCAGCAGGATACCCATCACTACGTAAAGCGCTGCGTAGGCGCTGATGAAACCGAAGTCGGCGTATTGTTTGATGCGCATCGCTTCGCGGTCGGGGCTGGGGGCATCGCTGAGAATCGCATCGACCTCGGCTACGTTGCGCGCGACCTCCAGGGCCAGCACGGGATTCGAAATGCCGCGCACCGGATGCGAGGCGTTCGAGAAGTACGGGCGGCCCATTAGAATCGCGATCATCGCCAGGTTGAGGACGGCCAGGAGGCCGGCCAGGCGTTGGAGTTGTGGAGATGACATGTAAAAAAGACATTTCACGCAGAGACGCAAAGTCGCAAAGAAAACCTTCCTACCCCAGCGCCCTCGCTGCATCCTTCGCGAAATAGGTCAGAATGATGTCTGCTCCAGCGCGCCGGATCGAAATCAGCGACTCCATCATGGCGCGATCCAGATCCAGCCAGCCTTTTTGAGCCGCGGCCACAATCATGCTGAATTCGCCCGACACCTGATATGCGCCGATCGGGACCGGAAAGCGATCCTTGGCCATGCGGATCAAGTCGAGATACGGCATGGCCGGCTTCACCATCAGCATATCCGCGCCTTCCTCCAGGTCCAGTTCCATCTCATGCATCGCTTCGCGGGCGTTGGGAGGGTCCATCTGATAGCTGCGGCGGTCCCCGAACTGCGGGGTGGATTCGGCCGCTTCGCGAAAAGGGCCGTAGAATACCGAGGCGAACTTTGCGGCGTAAGCCAGAATCGGCGTGTTCGTGAATCCGAACGCGTCCAGCGAATGGCGGATCGCGGAGACGCGCCCATCCATCATGTCCGATGGCGCCACGATATCGGCTCCGGCGCGCGCGTGCGACACCGCAGCCTCGGCCAGCCAGGCCAGCGTCGCGTCGTTATCGACTTCTCCATTCACGATTTTTCCGCAATGCCCGTGGCTGGTATATTCGCAGTTGCAGACGTCGGTGATCACGATCAGGTCCGGCACCGCGCGCTTTACGGCGCGAACCGCCTGCTGCACGATCCCTTGCTCGTGGTAAGCGCCCGAGGCGGTCTCGTCCTTGCGATCGGGGATCCCGAACAGAATCACTCCTCCGACGCCCAGCGCGTGCGTCGCCTCGCACTCCTTTACCAGTTCATCGATGGAAAGCTGAAAATTCCCCGGCATGGAGCTGATTTCCCGGCGCACTCCCTCCCCGGGGCAAGCGAACAGCGGCAGAACGAACTGCGAGGGCTGCAAATGGTTTTCGCGCACCAGGCGGCGCATCGGCTCGGAAACGCGCAGGCGCCGTTTTCGGTGAATGGGGAAGGGCACGTCCCCATTATACGAGCGCGAACTCCGGAGCAGCTACCCCTAAGATAACAGGTGGTTTGTCAGGAAACATCCTACTACATATTACGGCTTATCCCGATGTTAAACCTAATATTAATGCGCTAATCTTGCTACTGATAATGCCTTGGTCCGGGACTGTAGAAGAAATCAGAAGCGGCAACGAACTCGGGATGGAAACGCTGTGCGCTGCGGTGTCGGAATGCGCTCGGGCACAGTTGTTTCAAAGCGTCGAAGCACAAGCGGTGGACGATCACGTGCAAGAGATTCTCATCATCGTCCTGGCAGCTATCCGGAGTGGCGAACTGCGCGATCCGGAGTGTTTAATGGGTTTTGTGCGAACGGTGACGCGCCGCCAGGTGACCATGCATATCCGCCGCGCGATCGTCGTACGGAGCAGGCTGATATCGGTGGAGTCGGCGGCTGCTCCGAGGGCGCCGCTGCACGAGTCGCCGGAGGCGCGTCTCTCGCAGCAGGAGCGGATTGCGACCATCGGGATTGTGCTCGCAGGGTTATGCCCCCGAGATAGGGAAATTCTGATCCGCTTTTACTACGAAGAGCAGGATTCGCTTCAAATTTGCCTCGAAATGGAGTTAACGGCGACGCAATTTCGCCTATATAAATCCCGCGCCCTGGCGAAATGCGGTGAGTTGAGCCAACGAAGGACTCAGTCAACCAGGCCGTTGCGAATCGCGTAACGGGTCAGCTCCGCGTTGGTGTGCATGTTCATTTTTTCCAGCGCCCGCCCGCGGTAAGTGCTGACGGTTTTTACACTTAGCGACATCGCCCCGGCGATCTCGGAAACGCTCTTGCCGGAGGCGATGGCGCATACCACGTGGTACTCCCGATCGGACAGAACCTCATGCGGAGGGCGCCCCTCGCCCGATTCGATCAGGCCAGCCAAAACCTCCGCCAGGGCCGGACTCACATATTTCTTGCCGCTGAGGACTCTGCGGATGGCGGGTATCAGTTCGGTAACGGCGTTATTCTTGGTCAGATAACCGCTGGCCCCCGCCTTGATCGCTCGAATGGCGAACTGCTCCTCGGAATGCATGCTTAAAATGAGCACCGGAAGTTCAGGCCGCCGTTTTCGGATTTCTGACAATGTCTCGAGGCCGTTCCGGCCCGGCATGGCTATGTCGAGAACCACCATGTCCCACCTGCGTTCCTCCAGCCGTTGAAGAAGCTCATCCGAGTTTTCCGCCTCCCCGGGAGGGCCGAAGTCAGGTTCCTGATGGAGAACGTGTTTGAAGCCGGTGCGGAGCAGTGGATGATCGTCAGCTATCAAGACTTGAATCAATTTGTCCTCGCGACCGAAAAAAGCGCTGATTCAAGACGTGTGAATCTCCGCCATCACAACGAACATAGATGGAAATTGCATACATAATTATTATAGCGCTTTTGATTCTCACCCCCCAGGAGAACTACAGTGAAAGTCCTTTGGCCCAGTACTTGCACCGACAAGCTGCAATGAAACCCTGGATCGTTACAAAAATAGGGAGTTTCCGAGTCCATCGGAAAATCCTCCCGGTTTTAGCCAGGTAAAAATTGCCGAGTGACCGTAAAAAAGTCGGGAAACACTTGGGTTATCCGCTCGGTTTGAGCGGTAATTGAGGGAACCCGTGGTTGCTCCCGCGGGCGCCGAATCCCGGGTTTGGCCTACACTCGCTGACCCGGGAGTTCGGTCTAAAAGTTGAAAAAGGGGGAATTTAAAGATGAACATAATCGCAAATATCGCCGCTTTAAGTTTGTTAGGAACCAGCTTGCTGGTTACCGGATGCGCCACCAAGAAGTACGTTGCGCAGACTGTTGCTCCTATCGATGCACGTGTCACCAGCACGGAAGCCAAAAATACTGAGCAGGACAAGCAGATCGCCGAGCACGGCAAGAGCATTGAGGAACTGGATCGCAGCGTCTCGCGCACCAAGGAGCAATTGAAGGATACCGACGCCAAGGCGATGGCCGCCAATGAGGCGGCTGCAAAGGCCGACCAGAAGGCGGACGGCGCATGGAAAGCCGCGGACGGCGCAAAGAGCCTCGCCCAGCAGGGCCTGGATGCCAACGCCCAGTTGGCCCGCACGGTCGACGCGATGAATAAGTACCAGGTTCTGAAGAGCGAGACAGTGCTTTTCGGCGTGAATAAATATAGCCTGACCGACGACGCAAAGTCGCAACTGGAAGAATTGGCCAAATCGGCCGGTGGACTTGACCGGTTCGTGATTGAGGTACAGGGCTTCACGGACAAGTCCGGAACGGTGACCATCAACGAGCGGCTGAGCCAGCAAAGGGCGCAGGAAGTGGCTCGCTACCTGGCAAATGAATATAAGATTCCCGTACGCAGCATCTCTCTGCTCGGTTCGGGCTACGCCCAGCCAGTGGCGGACGACAAGACTCGGGAGGGCCGCAAGTTGAACCGCCGCGTGGAAGTTCGCCTCTACGTGCCGGAAGCGGCGACGGCTTCCAAAGCTTTGACAGCTAAATCGGGCGCCCAACAGTGACCCGCATGGCTGTCTGACGGTTAGGTCGCCGGCCCCTCCGACCCGGCGGCCTTCAGGGCAGGCGCTCGAGGAGATCTTTAGCGAGGAGATCTGCACGCCTCGCTAAGCTGACTGCGGTCGGAAGATCTTGCTCCCGCGCCTGCTCTGCTTGTTTTCGGAACGTGCGAATCCTCTCGGCAATCTCCTTCTGATCCGCAGTCAGGTTTTTTCCTTCCACGATTACCAGAATCCGGTTGACCCTGTCCAGGCTCTCATCGAGCGCTCGTGTATTTTCCCGCAACTCCTCCGGCGTGTACATTTGGGCCAGCTTTGGCACAGCGGGCGCTTCGGGCGCAACCGGACCCTGCGCGACCGGCTTGGGCGCGGGCGCGGGTGGTGCGGGGCGTTTTGCGACGCGTTTAGGAGCGTCTGGAATCTCCGCCGTCAAGTCGGGGATCTCAGGCAGCGGCGGCGGCACGTTGGAGGCGGTGTCGAGGTCGATCCGCGGGGCCTCCGGGAGCTGGGGCGAAGGATCCTGAACAGCCACCGGCCGCGGCCGCGCAGGAGGGGGTGTGAACGCGCGGGCCTGCGTTTTCTGGCGCAAGCAGGAGGTCGATGCCAGCGACAGCGCGAAGATCCCGAAAATCAACCTCTTCTTCCGCATTCAATGTCAGACGTAACGGATCAGTGCCGGAAACTCCATCTGGAAGGCAGTCCCGCGGCCCAATTCTGTTGAGAAGCTGATAGTACCATTATGCAATTGAACCGCCCTGTACGTCATCGCTAATCCGATCCCGGATCCTCTCAGCTTGGTGGTGAAATAGAGCTGGAAAACTTTGTCCCTGGCCTCCGCCGGAATGCCCGGGCCGTCGTCGGAGACATTCAACACCACCAGGTTCTGTTCGCGCGACACGCGCAGCCACAGGTTGCCGCCGTTTTTCATCGCTTCGATGGCGTTCAGCACCAGGTTCAGAATGGCCTGCTTCAGCATGTCCGCGTCGCCGCGAATCGGGGCCGTTTCGGCGGCCGCTTCAAACCACACATGAATTTGCGCGAGGCCGGCCTGCGGCGTGGTCAGCTCCGCCACCTCGCGGGCGATCGCCACCAGGTCGGCTTCGGTGAGCTTGACCTCTACCGGCCGGGAGAAATCGAGAAACGTTTTCACGACGCGATCCAGCCGCCGCACTTCCTTGGATAAAATGTCGATCTCCTTGACCAGTTCCTCTTCCGGCTCGGCCAGCCGCGCCCGTAGCAAGTCCAGGCGCAGGGAAATCGCATTTAACGGATTTTTGATTTCGTGCGCGACTCCTCCGGTAATGCGGCTGATGGCGGCCAGACGCGAGGCCACGTCCAGCTCCGTCGCCATGCGATCCAGCAGCCCGTCCAGATCGTGCTGCAACTCCACTGCCTGCTCGCGCGCGCCGCGGAAGCGTTCGCCCAGGATGTTCAGCTTCCCTTCGACCACGGCGAATTCCGCCGGCTGGATCACCTGCGTATCGGACCCCAGAAAATTTCCCTGCACGATGCGATCGATGGTCGCCTCGATCCGCTTCAGCGGCCGCAGCACCCTATTGGTAGCCAGCAGCGTCAGCAGCACCGAAATCAACAGCGCCGCGCCGGATACATATGCCACGGTGGCCAGCTGCTTCAGCAACGCGTCCCGCAGCAGCACGCTCGAAACAATAACCTGGATGCGGAACAGAGGCTGCTGGTTCTCCTCGCCTTTGATGCCCAGAGGGATCAGGAATTGATAATCGGCGGGGCGCCTGATCCTGATCAGGTCCACCAGCCGCGTATAGAAGGAGGCCGCGCTCCAGTCCTTGAACGACGGCAGGATGGTCAGCGCCTTGCCCACCACGGGAGGATTCGACGACGCGATGATGGCGCCGCCGGCTCCGGCGATGTTAATGTCCTTAATCGCCGGAGAGAGCTTCAGCATGTTCACCAGCATCACCGGGATATCGGGATCGGTGGAAACAATTTCCGTCCACAGTGCTTTGGCCCCGTTCAGATCGCGCGGCGCTTCGTGCTTTTCAGAATGCTGCGTGATGTGTTCCCGGACGAAGGTGCTGGTCTGGTCGGCGGCCAGCTTACTGCGCTCCAGCGCATCGGTCGATAACAGGTCCACCAGGCTCGCCAGATGGACAGCCGACACGGCGAGCGCCACCAGGAACACCAGCGCGACAATCAACAGGACCAGCCTAACGCGCAGCGACATTCTGGCGACCGTTATCCACCGGTAAAAGTGGCGGTAAAGATCGGCGTAACGAGGCCGCGCGAGCCTGATGTGGATGCGCACAGTGGCCTAAGCCCCAGCAGTTTGCGCGCCATATTCCTTCAATTTATTGAACAACGTTTTTTGGCTGATGCCCAGCACCTCGGCCGCGCGCGTTTTGTTGTGGCGGGTGTGCTCCAGAGTCAGTTCGATCAGCGCGCGCTCCGCCTGCTCGATGGTGGACCCCACAGGGATGCGCAATTCCTCGCTGTTGGAGGCGGCCGCCGCCGGCGCCGAAGGCGCTGTGGAACCGGATCCTCCAAAACTCGCGGACAGATGCGACGGCAGAATGGTTCCTTCGCCGGCCAGGATCACCGCGCGTTCCACCACGTTGCGCAGCTCGCGCACGTTGCCCGGCCAGTTGTAGGCGCGAAACCGTTCCAGCACTTCTTTCGAAACGTCGGTGACCTTGGTGCCGTGCTTGCGATTCAAATCGCCCAACAGCGCCGCGGCCAGCGACGGGAGATCGTCCTTGCGGTCGCGCAGAGGCGGCAGAGGAATCGGAAATACGTTCAGCCGGTAAAAAAGATCCTCGCGGAATCTTCCTTCGCGAATGGCAGCTTCAAGCGGGGAATTGGTGGCCGCGAGAATACGCACGTCGAGCTGAATTTCGCTCTTGCCGCCTAAACGGCGCACCCGCGAGTCTTCCAAGACGCGCAGCAGCTTCGCTTGCAGCGCGACCGGCATATCGCCGATTTCGTCCAGCAGCACTGTACCGTTCTGCGCCAGCTCGAAACATCCCGCCCGACGGTCCACCGCTCCGGTGAACGCGCCTTTTTCGTGGCCGAACAGTTCGCTCTCCATCAAGCTATCGGGCATGGCGGCGCAGTTCAGCGCCACGAAGGGACCGCCGCGCCGCGGGCTGAGCGCATGAATCGCGCGCGCCGCGAGTTCCTTGCCCGTGCCGCTCTCGCCGGTGATCAGTACCGCCGCGCGGCTGGGCGCCACCTGCTGGATCAGGCTGAAGACTTCGCGCATCTTGGGTGACGAGCCGACCATCTCGCCCAGCAACCCCTGGTTGCTCAGCTGCCTCTCCAGGCGTTCGGCATGCTCGGCCAGTTTTTCGTGTGTCGCGGCGCGCTCCAGCAATAGCCGCAAGGCTTGCGATTGCACCGGCTTTTCCAGGAACCAGAAAGCCCCCAGATCGTGGACCATGTTGACCGCGGTTTCCAGGCTCCCGTAAGCCGTCTGCACGATGGCCGGCGGCGCGTCGCCGTCTTCCTTCAGCCTCTTGAGCAGTTCCTGGCCGTTCATGCGAGGCATGTTCAGGTCGGTGACAATAACGTGCGCGTCGAACGATGCCAGCTTTTCCAGAGCCTCCTGCCCGTCGGCGGCGGTTTCGACCGCGTAGCCCCATAGCTTGATCATGCTCGCCAGCGCAGTGCGCTGCAATTCCTCGTCGTCCACGACAAGGACCCGCGTGACATCCCGTTCAGTTTCCATCTTTCTACCTATTGTGACAGCACGGCGTACGCGCATGTTATCATGCCTGCCATGCAGCTCCGATCATCCACGAAATTCATCAAATTAGGATACGTGTTTTGCCTGTTGCTGGCGGTGGCGATCGCGGGGTATTTGAAATCGACGGGGCCCACGGACGAGCACTTCTGGTGGTTATTAATCGTCCCGGCGTTCCTCATGGTCCTGTTGGTGATGCGCCACCTGAAGCGGCTGCTGGTGAAACTCGAAATCACGGCCGACCACGTGCGATATGAATCGGGGTTGTTTTCAAAAATGACGCGCACCGAGGACGTAACCAAGCTCCAGGATGTGCAGGTGCACCAGTCGCTGGGCCAGCGAATGATGGGGATTGGAAACCTGTCGTTTGAAACGGCGGGAGCGAGCAGCCCCATTGTGATGCACTCGATCGACAATCCGCAGGCCGCGGCGGATTATATTCTCCAGATGGCGAAAGCGCAAAGGCTGAGGCCGGATGCGGGCCATCCATCGTCGCAGGGGACGCCATAAGAAGCCGGCCTGAGGCCGGCTGCCGGCATGAATGCCCGCCCCACACGGACCGGGGCCGTCGTGTGGGGCAGCCGCCTTCCAGGCGGCTTCTTAACCCGGCGGATCCTTCTCCCCAATCAAGCTGAAAAGACCCGGAAACACGCGCTTCAGCGAATCGAAGTGAAATTTCGGAACGGGCGATGCGCATAGTGCTTCGAGGGAATAGAAAACGGTCCGCACTAACGGGTACGAATAACTCAGCGCGTCGTTGCAACTCTGAATAAAAGTAGCGCTGCAATCGCTCCCCGACAACTGGCCGAGAACGGTATACGGACTTCCGAAGAGCATTCCGCGCTGCTCGATCCAAAGT
>Ga0302324_100031312_pt1 | contig 10037 bp, 6 predicted proteins | sample Palsa_T0_1_FD_201949 | JGI IMG/M metagenome (GOLD analysis project Ga0302324, IMG submission 201949) | Peat permafrost microbial communities from Stordalen Mire near Abisko, Sweden - Palsa_T0_1 | ecosystem: Environmental > Terrestrial > Soil > Palsa > Peat permafrost | place: Sweden: Abisko... | reverse complement strand
ATCGTTCTGGAACGCAGCCTCCCAGTCCACCATCCACAGTCGGCTTCCATCGAAGAGCATGTTGTCCGGCTTGAACAGGTCGTTATGACTCGGTGCCGGGGCCGGACCGAGAGATGAGTAAGCCGTCGCTAATTGCTCGTATTGAGAAAGAAGTTACACGAGGTCGTGTTCCGGCAGAATGTTCGCGGCCTGGAACTTCTGGAGGAACCCATCCAGGGCAGGCCCTTTACTCAGCAGGAACGTGCACGTAGTGTTGAAGGGGGCTACGGGAAACGGCGGCAGCGCGTGGAGGGTGCGAAGGGCGGCGGGTACGCGACGCAGCGCGTCCGCTGGTGGCAAAGGTACTGCCTCCACAAAATCAGTGATCGAGATTCGATCTTCGGAGCTTGCGTACTGGACGCGCGGCGCTAGTCCTGCTTCGGCCGCCGCCTGCATGCAGTCGAAGTGACGAGTAACGTCGCCCGCACGCGTGTTGATCCGCAACAGGTATGCTGATCCTCGCACAACGATGCGGAAGGCCCGGTTGGAGCCGGGCCGCTCGGTCAAGTCCCGGATGTCGTCGAACGCGGCGACGCCGAAAGCCTCGCTCAGGCCGCGAGTCGCGGCCGCGATCTTCTCTTGCGGAATCATTACGTGTTCCATTCGTATTAAGGGATCACTCCGGATTGCTCGTCACCCGGGAGAAATCACTGTGTAAGCCCCGGGGCACATTACGGTTCGCCCATTGTGCGTCCAAGTGGGTTTTGGGTTTCCTGCGCCCCTTTGGAACTCAGGTCGCGAGAGGGATGGCCGGGTCCAGCACGCGCAGCAGGAGCAGACTCTGGTCATCCTGCTGCACACCATATTGTCGCACCTCGCGCATGATGAGATCCCAAATCTCCGGCAACGCTCTGGTAGCGTGTTGTGTCAGCAGCTCTTGCAGGCGGGTCAGGCCAAAGTCTTCATCTCTGGCATTGGCCACTTCCGTTATGCCGTCGGTAACCATCAAGAAGAGGTCGCGCGGTGAATAGATGACGTGCTTACTAGCATAGGAACCGCCGGGGATCAGTCCCAGCGGAAGCTGCTCCATGGAGAGACGGGCCGTGTCCCGGCTGCCGTGCCGATAGTGGAGGATCGGCGGATGGGCAGCCAACGCGTATTCGACTTCACGGGAGCCATCGAAGCGGAGCAGCGCCACGGTGGCAAACATTTCACGTCCCTTGAGATCTGGCAGCACGCGGTCCACACTTTCGAGCGCTGCTACCGGCATTTGGCGGAATTGCACGGCGAGTCGCATGGCAGTCTTCAACATCCCCATGAGCTGGCCGGCGGGCAGGCCGTGGCCGGAGATATCGGCGACGTAGGCCACCAACCCACCGTCGCTCTCGATGACGTCGATCAGGTCGCCGCCCATTTCTGTGCTAGGGATCGATTTGCCGTATAGCTCGAAGCTCGCGTTCTGGAAAGAGACGGTCGGAACCAGGGTCGCCTGAATACCGTGGGCCAAAGAAAGCTCTGTCTGCATACGCACGCTGGCCACGCCCTCCGTACCAGCGAAGAACAGCAGAAATCGAGCCCCGAAACCGATACCAACCAAGATCCCGATCGCATCGAATAGCACGCGCCGATGCACAGCGACGGGGACCGGGAGAGCCGTCGAAACGTGCGCGGCCCAGTAGCCCAGCCAGGCGGTCACGACAACCAGCAGAAACAGGAGAGGGATAAGACGAACTCTTTTGATTGCGGCGGCCCTAAGCGCCGTCGCTCCCGTGCCCACTAAGACAGGCCAAAAGAAACCTCCGCCGACGCGCGAAGCATTGAGCTGCAATAGATCGAACGCGAAACCGCCGGCGGCGCCGACGAAGAAGTACCCTGCCAGGAACATCTTCATCCGCCCGAGCGGCAGCTTGCGCCAGTAGGGACTGAAGGTGGTGGGAAAGGCCGAGCTCACACCAGCCAACCACCTACTGAGCTTCTTTTTCATCGGTATTTCCTCGGGCGTCTTGGATCGCAGGGAGACCGAGCGCTAAGCCAGAGCTTCGACCATTCGTCGGTAAAAGCGGTAGAGCGCCAGGAATCCGGGCAAGAGGACGGAGACGAGAATGGATAGATTCATTTATTGAACTGTTACCAGAAACGCATAAAGATCACAAGCGGTTGCCGAACTTGAATGGCCGGTCTTTGATCTTGATTGGCATTCCTGACAGCCTTAGCATCTCCGGCGGACAGTTCGAGGTAAAACGAGCTTTATAGAAGAGAAGTGCCGTTCCCGCCGGGCATACTCCGAGCGAGTGGTTGGCAATCCGGAAGTCATCACATCGTTGCGAAGCCGACCTACAAAACGAAGTGACTGAAAAACGGGGTATCGGTAAGTTCCCGCAATCACCGGCCTCCCCTCAGCGCTGTTTCAGCGACAGCCAGACGGCGGAGCCCAGGGGGCTCGACCGTACGACCCCAGGATGCAGAGATCAGACACTACGCATTAGACTGGCGTAGCGATGCCCACGCCACTACCGTTACCCCTATCGTCGTCGCAAGACCTGTTTGCCAAACTACAGAGGGATGCGGCCTCTTACTCAATGACGAGGTCACGACAGACCGTTTCTTCAACTTCCTCACGATCACCGATGCGGGCTGTCTCGAATCAACAGCCGGATGCCGAAATCTACGGAGGTTATCATGAGCTCGAAATTCGACCCCCGAACGCTCCTCAAAGGCATTGGCTCAGGCGCAGCGTTCACTTCCTTTTCTGAATTGAACTCCGCTATCAGGGCGCAGGATGTGAAACAGGGTTCAACAACGGTTAAGGCGCTCGTATTCGACATCTTCGGAACGATAGTGGACTGGCGCAGCTCCGTGATCGCCGCGGGCGTAGCCTGGGGCAACGCCAAGGGCCTCAACATTGAGCTGGCGCGGCTCCGCAAGTGATGCCCCAAGCCCGGTTTTTGCTCCTTCCTCTAGATCGAAAGGCGTGTCTTGCCGGACGCGTCAGACCACAACCAGCGGCCACTGATAGGTCCGCAAGAGAACCTGCGGGTCGCACCAAGCCAACGCCCCCGCCGCTTTCAGATTAATGTCGAATCGGATCTCAAGTTCGGCCCACAGGCTTTCGGTTCGGAGGAAATTGTCACTATTTAAATTGATCGAAGGCATATTGAAGTGCGATCCCGGCAAAGTCTTGGTCTGCGAGGCATCGGTATCCGCCAGGTTGAGCCACCATACGCCTGCGGGAACGATCTTTTCGGCAACAATCTTTTGACCACCCAGATAATTCTGATAGAGGGTCTGCCGAAGGTAGAGATTTACATTCGCAATCCCATGGCCTTGCAGGGTATCGTGACCCGGTGCAAAGAGGGTCATTCCACCGATCAGGTCGATCCAGGGATTTGAAACCCAGTTTCCAGACGATGAAGTCGGGATGCGATCTGCGTTCAGTTCAAAGGACGCGATGGCCCCGAAGTTGGTCGACTCCTGTCCGTTATGGTCATCGACTTTAGGGCCTCCAAAGTAATGCAGGCCGTCGTCAGGGAAAGTCATCTGCTGGCCGGGTGCGGACCAATAGGCGGTGTCGGACCACCAGAAGGTGGGGTCCTGCGGCAAGGGCTTCGGAATCGGGACCGCCTGGTCGTGCGCGAATTGAGTTGGGAACCGTAGACGCTGGATTTCGGCCTGCCGCTTTATCGCGTTAGCGATTTTTTCATTCCTGGTGATCGTTAGATCGCGCAGGCGGTCGGTAAGCTGTTGTACGTTCACTCCGGTGGGGGCGAACGCCGTCTTATAGATTTCGAGTAGCCCGGCGCTGTACTCCCGTTGTATCTCGGTCGCGGCCTTGGTTTCATTCTCCAAGTCAAGCTGCTCGTGCAGAGCGGTATACCTCGCATCGAATGCTTGCCTGACTTCTCTCGACACGTGGTGGTCCGGGTTGCTTACGACGCCCCGGCCGGAAACGGCGTGACCGATGCCGAAGACACCGTCACCTTGCGCGGTATTCTCTCCGACGACAGCGGCGACGGCTTGGATCGTCGACTGAGATGTGGTGGCTGGATTTGCCATGGCGAGTCTCCTCGTAAGAACAGCGTTGACGGACGGATGCAGGACGGTCGTGACGAGATGCGACACATCCGAAGAACAATTGAAAGGACCGATAGGAACCCGTGGTTACGCTGAAATGATGGCTTATGCGAAAGAGGTCTTCTAGTAAAAATGCGACATCGTGAAGATTATTTCTTGGCAAACTGAAGGGGTCATGCCTGCGACGCGACCGTCGTAACGATAGAGACGCGAACTGCAACTGCTTGACGACTTGCATTCCTCAGGAGTCCCATACCGGCGATCGAAGTTGATCTTCTAAGCGATACCGTCACTCGTCCCACGAGGGCGATGCGCCAGTTCATGTGTGAGGCTGGTTGCCATTTCCGGCTCGATAATTTGCGAGACAATTGGTCGATGACTAGAGTAGCCCCTTCGGACTCCATTTCCACGCCAGCCCAGAACAGCCGAACAATCCGCATGCGCACATCATATCCCGTGGCTGCGATTGCACGGGTAAAATGAAGCATCTATGCTCGATCGTATCCTGCTCGTCGCTATCGCCCTCCTCACCCCAGCGTGCGCTGCTGTCCGAGAGGATACCGGGCCTGCCCCCGACGTCGAGGCGATCCATCACCTCATCGAGCGGTATACCAAAGCTGTAGATACGGTCGACCTGAACCTGCTCTCGCAAATTTGGTCTCACTCGCCTGAGGTCTCGTTTATCTATCCACTGGGCGAAGAGCATGGCTTCGATGCCATCGAGCAGCATGTCTTTAAGAACGTCATGGGCGGCATGTTCTCGGCACGCGATCTTGAGACGCGCGGCGTGGTGGTTCACGTGAACGGAAACGCGGCGTGGTCGGAATTCCACTGGGTCTTTAGGGCGACCATGCGCAAAGAGGGATCGGCCGTGACGACCCATGGCGTCGAAACGCAGATCTACCGCAAACAAGATGGAAAGTGGCGCCTGGTTCACGTCCACTACTCGGAAGATCGCCAGGTCGCCCCCTGAGCACCTGGCGTTCCTCAATCAGCCCCACTGACAGTGTTCCTCTGGCTCGTGGCGATGGGCGCGTCCGGTCGGAGGTACTTGGCCAGCCACGCTGCCACCTCGTCATAGAAGTGGCGGCTATCCTCCGGCTTCAAAATCCAGTGCCATGCATCCGGCCAGACCAGCAGTTTGCTTGGCACCTTCATCCTCTGCAAGGCAGACCAGTTTTCCAGTGTGTTCCCGATGGGCACGCGAAAGTCGCGCTCTCCGATGCTCAATAGAATCGGCGTCTTGAACTTTGCGGCATAGGTGATCGGACTCTGCTCGCGCCAGATTGGATTGCCCTCCCAGGGCGGTCCGCCGTTTGTCTGCTCGCGTGCGTAGATAAAGTCGCTCATACCCCACTGTGATGTGAGATCGACCTCTCCCGCATGGCTGACGATGCATCGAAACCGGGTCGTGGTCGCTTCCATCCAGTTCGCCAGATGGCCGCCGTAGCTCGCGCCCGCGGCGGCCAGTCGCGTGCCATCGATGAATGGATAGCGCTTGATCGCCTCGTCAACCGCCTGATTGATCTCCTCCCCAGGCGTTTTGAGAGGGTCGCCTTTTATATTTCGCGCAAACTGCTCACCGAAGCCGGTCGAGCCCGTGTAATCCGTTAGCAGAATCACGTATCCCGGCGCAGCCAATAGATGATAGTTCCAACGCAACCCAATCTGGTCCGGGTTATTGCTCGCCGCGCCCCCGTGGATAAGCGTCACCAACGGATACTTCTTCGTCGCGTCAAACGCCGCCGGCAGCACAATCATGTTGTGAATCATCCGGCCTTTGGTGCTCTTGAAGGTGAAATGCTGCGGCGCCTGCCAATCGATTGTCGCCGCCACTGCCGTATCGATGTTCGTCAGGTTGGTGTGGGTGGCCTTCTGTACATCGATGCGCACAATTTCGGCCGGACTCACCGAACTTCCATACGTTGCGATTAGATCCGTAGCCGGTGCCTTCGCCGGTATGTTCAGATTCGTATAGCCACCGACCGCCGGCTGAATGACAGGTCTCGGCTTGCCACCACTCGCCGGAACCTCGTAGAGCCCCTCATTTGCTCCATCGCCCACCAGCGCGTAAACCGTATGGCCATCCGGAGTGATCGCGAATTTTTCCACGGCGCGATCGAGATCTCGCGCAACCAGCGTTGCGGAACCCGCTGCCGGCCACTCCGTGCTCTCCAGTCGCGGCAGATTGTAGACCTCTTCATTTTGCGGCTCCCACAGGAAAAATAACTTCCTCCCATCGGGACTGAACGCTGCCGAGTCATAATCCCCGGACTGGGCAACGACCTCCCTCGGTTCGGACGTCCCCGTCGCGGCCATGCGATAGAGGTGATGTCTAACGAAAGAATAAGCAGCCTGCCAACGGTCAGTCGTGGCTGAAAATACGATCTCTTGCCCATCCGGACTCCAGATTGGTGAGAGCGAGACTCGGGTGTCGCCCTCCTGGCCCAGCGATCCTGAGAATCCCGGAGTCTTCGCCAGTGCGGTCCCGGAAAGAATGTCCTTAGCCGTCGATCCCGCTGCCAACGACTGCACCAGGATAGTCGGCTGTTTCTCATCCAGCCACTCGTTCCAGAACCGCACAGGGAAGTGCTCATAGGTCCGCACGTTATACTTCCTTGCCTTCCGCTCAGCCTCGGCCTTCTTATTCCCTTCATCATCGCTTGTGTTTGGATAGACCGATGATTCGAACAAAATCGCCTTTCCATCCGGCCGCCATTGCGGGTTTGCCCCGCCCGTAGAGAGGCTCGACAACCGTTCGGCGTCACCGCCACCCGCTACATCCAGGATGTAGATTTGGGGAACGGTATCGTCCTCACGTTTGGTGCTGAACGCAATTCGCGTGCTGTCCGGCGACCATACAGCGCCAGCCTCCGCTGCTTTCGTCTGGGTCAGTCGCCGGGGAGGCGTCGCTCCGTCGGCAGGCATCAGCCAAAGATCTGAAACTGCCTTGTCAGGGTCATATGCGGGCTCGACGAGGTTGAACAAGACCCACTTCCCATCTGGACTGGGAATCGGCGCGCCAACCCGCTTCATCATCCAAAGAGTCTCGTGAGTCAAGGGTTTCTTCGCCGGCACCCCGGCAGTTTGAGTGGTCGCCGGCTCCGCAATTGTCGTCAACGACAATCCTGTCAATACAACCGCTAATATCCGCGCCTTCAAATAGCGAACCATGCGACGCTCCTCGAAATAATATAGAAGACTGTACCTTATCCCCGAAGCAGACTTGATCGAGCGCGTGCAATAAGTTCTTACTTCAAGGTTGCGGTCGGATTGTCAGCAACCCGGAAGTAATCGAATCGATGAGAAGGGGGCCTGTCTGACAGACGGGTGAGACGGGTGGACAGACGGAGACGGGTGGGAGACGGGTGGACAGAGACCGTGGTGCTGGCAGCATTGCAGAACGCGTTTCTTTGTGGCACTCCGAGCACGTCCAAATGACAGGCGCTTTTCGCACCTGGGGAAGTCTCGTCATGATGAGTCCTGATTCGGTGCACGCTAGCGGCTTTGGACAAAGGTTCAGGCCTCGCGCAAAGCAACGATGGGGTCGACCCGCATAGCGCGGTGCGCGGGGATAAAGCAGGCCGCAAGCGCCACAATGACGAGGACAACAGTGAGGCTGATAAAGGTGAGAGGATCGCTGGGCGAGACACCGTAGAGCAATCCCGCCATCAGGTGCGACACAATCAATGCGCCGGCAAACCCCACGGCGGCGCCGGCAAGGGCGAGTGCGAGTCCCTGGCTCAGAACCATGTGTAGGATGGTCTTCCTCTGCGCGCCAAGTGCGATGCGGATCCCGATGTCGCGTGTGCGCTCGCTGACAATATACGAAATTGTTCCATAAACGCCGATGCCCGCGAGCAACAACGCCGTGAGGGCGAAGAGCAGAACCACTTCCATTGAGAACCGGCGTTGCGCGAGAGACCCGGATACAACATCCGGGAGTGTTTTCGCGCCGAAGACGGGAAGCCCGCGGTCGAGGGATTGAACCATATCGCGTGCCTGCTCCGGAAGCTTGGCGGGATCGAGGCGCCCGCGCAGGAAGATGGCCAGCTCCTTCTCGGTTGTCTGCCAGGAGCTTAGATAGACTTGTGGAATGTTCGCATCCTCGAGCGACTCGGTGCGAGCATCGGTGACAACGCCGACCACCGTAGTCCATGAGGTGGCAGCGCGGCCCCGGTTGGCCAGCTTGACCCGCTTGCCCAGGGGGTCTTCGTTCGGCCACCATGTCCGCGCAAATGCCTCGTTGACGAGGGCAACCCTGGGTGCCTTCTCGATGTCCCATTCGGTGAATAAACGGCCTCGGAGCAAGGGGATTCCCAGCAGGTGAAAATACTCCGGCGTCACGCTCGATCCCTGGACCTGATGGGGCAGGTTGCTGCGCGTGTCGCTCCCTTCAAGGACAAGCGAGAATAGATCCTTATCGTGATTCAGAGGAATCGACTCCTCACTACCGACGGCGATTTCTTTTACTCCCGGAAGCGATCGGCCGCGGCGCAGTATTTCGCGAATGAATTGCGCCTCCTGATCAGGGGTTTCATAGATATCCGTGGTTGGATCGTTGGGCACAGGGAGCCACAGGCGCACAGCCATGACATTCTCGGGATCGAAGCCGAGGCGTACTTGGAACAGATCCCAGAAACTGCGCAACAGAAGGCCCGCTGCAATCAGGAGCACGAGCGAAAGGGCAAACTCGGTGACCACCAAAGCGCTGAGCGTCCACGTCTGGCTTCTCGATCCTTTCGAGCCGCGGCCCTCTTGCCGGAGCACGTGGCTTGGATCGAGTCTGGCGGCCTGCAAGGCCGGAGCGAGGCCGAAGAGGGCTCCGGCGAGGACAGAGACGCCGAGCGCGAAGAGCAATACGGTCCAGTTAATCGAAATGTCATTGAGCCGGGGCAGGGTCGCGGGAATCATTTGCAGCAGGAGTTTCCTCAAGAAAAAGAGAATCGCCAGGCCAGCGATTCCGCCGAGCAGCGAAAGCAGCAGGCTCTCGGTGAGCAGTTGGCGGATGAGCCGCATTCTTGGCGCGCCCAGCGCTTGGCGAATGGCCATTTCGCGTCCTCTTGCGCTGGCGCGCGCGAGGAGAAGATTCGCGACGTTGACGCATCCGATAAGCAGAACCAATCCCACCGCGCACATCATCATCAGCAGCGGCTGTCGGACATTGCCGACCACCGTTTCGCCCAGGGGAACAAGATGGACGCTCCATGCGCTTTCGGGCGGATAATCTGCGGGAAATTGTTTTTGCAAAGAGGCAACGAGCGCATCGAGCCGGCCCTGCGCGGCCGCGAGCGTGAGTCCGGGTTGGATGCGTGCGATGGCTGTCGGAAATATGCGTGAACTGCGCGCCGGAGGCGGCATCGGCAGAAGGGAAAAACCGGATGCAGCCCATATTTCGGTGTTTCTTTGTTCGGTTGTGCGGCCCTGATCGTGAAAATCAGGCGGCATGACGCCGACGACAAAGTAAACGTCGTTGTCGAGCCGCAAAGTTCTGCCGAGGATATGCGGGTCGGCGCCGAAGTCCCGCTTCCAGAGTCCGTCGCTGATGACCACTTCAAGATTGAACCCAGGTGTTGGATCGTCGGCATGGAACACGCGGCCTAACTCGGGCTTCACGTCGAGCAGCGCAAAATAATTCGGCGAGACAGACTTAAACTGGATGCGAGCTGGTTGAGACGAGCCCGTGACATTGACGGATCCGCTTCGCTCCGGCGATACGTATTGGAAAATTCCGGAACGCTGAAAGTCCTTCCACTCGGGCACGGACGAGCCAACGTCGCGGGCGCCAACGCCGGGAAGATCGTCCTCGATGAGGACAAGCTGTTCGGGCTGGGGGTAGGGCAAGGGGTGCAGAAGCACCGCATCGACGACGCTGTAAATGGCAGTCGTGGCGCCAATGCCCAAGGCGATCGTGAGGATCGCAATGGACGCGAAACCGGGAGAAGCCGCAAGCTGGCGAAGCGCGTAGCGCAGATCTTGCAATAGAG
>Ga0302324_100031310_pt1 | contig 10037 bp, 6 predicted proteins | sample Palsa_T0_1_FD_201949 | JGI IMG/M metagenome (GOLD analysis project Ga0302324, IMG submission 201949) | Peat permafrost microbial communities from Stordalen Mire near Abisko, Sweden - Palsa_T0_1 | ecosystem: Environmental > Terrestrial > Soil > Palsa > Peat permafrost | place: Sweden: Abisko... | reverse complement strand
GAGCGGCCCGGTTGAGGCTGACATCGAGATGCAGTCCCGCATCACGGACTTGCAGCGGACGCTGGGTGTATTGCAACAGCAGTTGGAACTCGCCGCGAAGGTGGTCAGTCCTTACAATGGAGAAGTCATCGAACTGCAAGTGGTGCCGGGAAGCACGGTCACCGCCGGCGTTCCCTTGCTGAGCCTGCAGCCGGACCTGGATCAACTGGAGGTCCTGGTATACGTTCCCTCAGCCAAGGCCAAGGAAATTCACCCCGGAATGGACGCGCAGATTTCCCCCACCACGGTGCGCCGGGAGGAGTACGGATTCCTGCGAGGCAAGGTGGTCTCGGTGGCTAGTTATCCGGCGACGCCGGCGGCGCTGATGCGTAACTTTCAGAATGAGACCCTGGTGAAATCCCTGCTCGGCGATGGACCCATCACCGAGCTGCTGGTAAGTTTGCAACCGGATCCGAAAAGACCGCACAAATTCCTGTGGTCTTCGCCGCTCGGGCCTCCCGTCACGCTTTCGAGCGGGACCTTGTGCAACGCGCAGATCATCACGCGGCAGCAGAGGCCGGTCAGCCTGGTGATCCCCTACTTTAAGGAGAACCTGGGCATCAATTGATTATGGCAGCAGCGTTCCTACAAGCCGTGCGCAGGTTGTTTCGAAGGTCGCGCGTGCGCACGCCCACCGTATTGCAAATGGAAGCGGTGGAGTGCGGCGCGGCTTGCTTATCCATGATCCTGGCCTACTACGGACGCATTCTTCCACTGGAACAACTTCGCAAGGATTGCGGTGTGTCACGCGACGGAAGCAAGGCCAGCAATGTCCTGAAGGCCGCGCGCCAACACGGTCTCATCGGCAAGGGTTTCAAGCGCGAGCTGGAGGAACTGCGTGATGTCAGTCTTCCCGCAATCCTGTTTTGGAATTTCAACCATTTTGTGGTCCTGGAGGGCTTCGGCCGTGGCAAGGCATTTCTGAACGATCCCGGCCCTGGCCGGCGCACCGTATCGAGCGAGGAGTTCGATCAATCCTTTACGGGCGTCGTGCTGGTGTTCGAAAAAGGCCCCGCTTTCGAAACCGGAGGGTACCGTCCATCGGTGCTGGGTGCGTTAATGGCCCGGCTGCCCGGCACCCGGCTGGCGCTGCTATATATAATTCTCGCCACGCTGGCGCTGGCGCTGCCGAACCTGATCGTACCGGTGTTCATCAAAGTGTACATCGACCACGTTCTGGTGGGCGGCGCGAGCAACTGGTTGCGGCCTGTGCTGGTGGCGATGACGGCCGCCCTGCTGGTGAAGACTGTTCTGGTCTGGTTGCAGCAGCGGACGCTGGCGCGAGTCGAGATGAAGCTCGCCCTGGGCGCCAGCGGAAAGTTCCTGTGGCATGTCCTGCGGCTGCCGATGGAATTCTTCGCCCAGCGGTATGCGGGCGACATCGAAGGGCGTGTGGAGTTGAACGATCGCGTGGCTGGATTGCTGGCCGGCGAACTCGGGACCAATGCGGTCAACATTCTGCTGATCGGCTGCTATGCCGCGCTGATGTACCGCTATGACGCGGTGCTGACCGCGGCCGGTATAGGGATCGCAACCGTGAACTTCGTGGTGCTGCGTTTGATGTCCCGGCAGTCCGCGCGGCAGAATCTCAAATTATCCATGGAATATAGCAAGCTCATCGGCTGCTCCATGAATGGGCTGCAGCTGATCGAAACCCTGAAGAGCACCGGTTCGGAAACCGACTTCTTCGCTCGCTGGGCCGGGTATCAGGCCAAGGTGACCAATGCCCAACAGGAATTGGGAGCTTCTTCTCAAGTTCTGACGGTGGTCCCGCCGCTGCTGGCCGCGCTCAACGGCGCCGCGATTTTGGGATTGGGCGGCCTGCGAGTGATGGACGGGTTTCTCACCATGGGCATGCTGATCGCGTTCCAGGCGCTCATGAACAGCTTCATAACGCCCGTCAATCACTTGGTGAACCTGGGAACTCGATTTCAACACGCTGGCGCCGATCTGATGCGCCTGGACGATGTCTTGCGGTATCCAGACGATCCGGCGGCCGAGCCAATTACCGTGGTCTCGGGCGAACGGCTGCAAGGCGATATCGAATTGCGCGGCGTAACCTTCGGATACAGCCGCCTGGAAACGCCGCTCATCACGGACTTCAACATGACCGTTAAGCCGGGCCAGCGCGTGGCCCTGGTGGGGCGCTCCGGCAGCGGCAAATCCACCGTGGCCAAGCTGGTCTCCGGACTCTACCAACCCTGGTCCGGCCAGATACTGTTGGACGGCAAACCGCGCGACGCCTTCGCGCGCGATGTCCTCTGCAACTCCATCGCATTGGTGGATCAGGATGTTTTTCTGTTCGCCGGGACGATCCGCGAGAATCTGACAATGTGGGATGACACCATGGAAGACCAGGTTCTGGTGGAAGCTGCTAAAGATGCGGCCATTCACGACAACATCGCCAGCCGCCAGGGAGCTTACGAATTCCGCGTGGAGGAAGGAGGCCGCAACTTCAGTGGAGGCCAAAGTCAAAGACTGGAAATCGCGCGTGCCTTGGCCGCGCACCCCCGAATTCTGGTGTTGGACGAAGCCACCAGCGCGCTAGACCCAACCACGGAACTGGAGATCGACGATAGCATTCGCCGCCGCGGCTGTACCTGTGTGATCATAGCTCACCGGCTCAGTACGATTCGCGATTGTGACGAAATCATCGTGATGGAGGGCGGAAAAGTGGTGCAGCGCGGCACCCACGACGACATGATCGCCATGCCGGGTTTTTACCGGGACTTGATCGAGAGCGCTTAGTGACCAGATGACCGAAACCACTCCTCGGTCTGGCAGCCTCACACCCCCGTTTTTGCTTGATGGGAATGAGCGCGCCTGGCGGGTGATCTCCGGCGGCGTGGACGCTTTCCTGGTGGATCTGCGCGACGGGCAGCCGGTTGGAGCGCGCCGGCACGTGTTCCGCGTCCTCGCCGGTGAGGCTCTGTTGGGGCTGCCCGCGGGCGCTTGCCAGAGCGCCGGATTGTTGGCGTGCCCATTGCCCGGCGTGGTAGTGGAGAACGTGGCTCGCCGGGACCTGCCACTGCCGCTTCTGGAAAAGTGGATTGACAGTCTCTCGCAGGCGCTGGTCCAGCGGGCTTCGCCGCCGCCTTCCCGCTGGGTGGAAGCCGGGGTAGTCACATCGATCGATGAAGCTCCGTCGCTTGTTCGCACCAGCGGACCCCTATGCTGGTTGTGCCACCGCGCCGGGCAGTCCGTCTATCTCGGACTCCCCGAGCTTTCCCTGAACGGCACCGGCTGGTTTCCTCTCTCCAGCGCCGCGTGGATCGAGGCCAATGCCGGAAGCGTGCTGGAAGGGGTGAGCTCCTCCGCCTGGTTCTCTGCCGATCCGGAGGGTGCAGGCTTGGATGAGTTTCACCGCATGGCGGTCGTTACCTTGATCCGGCAACGCACCGAGGCGGAGCGCAAAGAGCGTGAGCGACTTTCCATTGTGGTGGAACGGGATGCCAGCGTGGTGGGCAAAGCCTTACGCCAGCTCGCATCGCCACTTCAACCGGGAACGGCGCGCAGCGAGGAGGACGAGGACAGCGCCGGCGCCGATCCCTTGCTGCTGGCTTGCCAGGCGGTCGGTAAAGCGATGGATATTCGTGTGCGAGTGCCGCTTGGCCGCCAGGCTGCCGATCGCATCGCGGCGATAGCGCGTGCCTCGGGCATTCGGGTCCGGCGGGTGGCGTTGCGGGGCCAATGGTGGAGCGAAAACGCGGGTCCCATGCTGGCCTTCCGGTCTGACGACAAGCGGCCCGTCGCATTGCTCAAAAAGGGCCGGCTCTACCGGCTCTGGGATCCTGTGGATCGCACCAGCACGCGCGTCGGCCGTAAGGCTTCCGCGAGTCTTGAGCCGTTTGCGTGGGTCTTTTACAGACCTTTTCCGGAGCGCTCGCTAAGCCTGTACGATCTGCTGATTTTCGGCTTGCGCGGCGCACGCAGGGATCTAAGCACCATCTTAATGATGGGCATCGGCAGCGGGCTTCTAGCGATCCTGACGCCGCTGGCCACCGCTTTGATTTTCGACCAGCTGATTCCCGGCGCGGACCGTTCCGGCATCACCGCCGCCGCACTCTTTCTGGGAGTGGCCGCCGTGGTCAGCGCGCTGTTCGGACTCACCAGCAATTACGCGGTGCTGCGGATGGAAGGGCGAATGGAATCAGCCACCCAGGCCGCCGTGTGGGACCGCCTGCTGGGACTGCCCGTTCCTTTTTTCCGGGACTTTGATTCGGGTGATCTGGCGATGCGCAGCCTGGGGATCAGCGAAATCCGGGCGGCGCTCACCGGCTCCACTATTTCTTCGGTGCTGTCGGGGATTTTTTCGGTCTTCAGTCTGGCGCTGATGTTCTACTACAGCTTGCCCTTGGCCCTGCTGGGTCTGGGCTTGAGCGTGATCGCATTCCTGGTTCCCACATTGGCCGGCGTGGCCCAAATCAAGCGCTACCGTGTGCTTTCGACTGTGCGCGGCCGGATCTCCGGAATGCTGCTGCAGTTTCTGGGAGGAATCGCCAAGCTGCGGGTGACCGGAAAGGAAGTTCGTGCCTTCAGCGCCTGGGCGGCCGAGTTTACCCGTCAGAAACGTCAGGCGGCTGCCGCCCGGACATTGTCCAATCTGCTGGTGGTGTTTACCTCCAGCTTCCCGCTCCTTTCGATCGCCGCCATCTTCTACCTGAACTCCACGCTCGCCGGGGATTCGAAATTCGGCTCCCTCACCACCGGCCAGTTCCTGGCGTTTTACACCGCCTTTTTCGGATTCCTGAACGCCGGGCTGGAACTCAGCTCGTCGGTGGTCTCGGTGCTGGGAATCGTGCCGCTGTTTGAGCGCGCCAAGCCCATTCTCGGAACTCTCCCGGAAGTCAGCGCGGCCAAAGCCTATCCAGGTGAGTTGACCGGCGCGGTTGAGGTGAGCCACGTGTTCTTCCGCTACCGCCAGGATCTGCCGCTGGTGTTAAACGATCTCAGCTTGAAGGTCCGTGCCGGCGAGTTTGTCGCGCTGGTGGGTGCCTCCGGCTGCGGTAAGTCTACGCTGGTCCGCCTATTGCTAGGGTTTGAACAGGCCGAATCCGGGGCGATACATTTCGACGGCCAGGACCTAGCCGGGCTGGACCTTCCTGCCGTGCGCCGGCAGATCGGCGTAGTGCTCCAAAACGGGAAGCTCCAGACCGGGGATATTTTCCATAACATTATCGGGGCCCTTCCGCTGACCATTGATGACGCCTGGGAAGCGGCCCGGCAGTCGGGGCTGGAGCAAGACATTCAAGCCATGCCGATGGGCATGTACACCGTGCTGAGTGAAGGCGGCGGAGGGCTATCCGGCGGACAACGACAGCGGCTGATGATCGCCCGCGCGATTGTGGCCAAGCCTCGTATGCTACTGTTCGACGAAGCCACCAGCGCGCTGGATAATCAGACCCAAGCCATTGTCAGCCGCAGTCTAGAGGCGTTGAAAGCGACGCGGATCGTGATCGCGCATCGGCTGAGCACTATCGTGAACGCGGACCGGATCTACGTTTTGGACGGCGGCTCGGTGGCCGAGGAGGGGACCTATCAGGTGCTGCTCCAGAAGGACGGGCAGTTCGCCAAGTTGGCCAAGCGTCAATTGATTTGAAGAAAGGAAGGATTCACGATGAGACGAGCGATGTACCTTATGGGAGTGCTGGATGACTCCGACATCGAGTGGCTTGCCTCCCATGGGACCGTTTTGCGTGCTTCCGCGGGCCAGATCCTGATACGGGAAGGCCAGCCGCTGGACTCTCTTTTTGTGGTCTTTGAGGGACAACTAGGTGTGACCGTAGGCGGGAAGCCAATCGCTACCCTGCATGCCGGAGAAGTCGTGGGGGAAATCTCGCTGATCGATTCGCGCCCGCCGCTGGCCACCGTCACCGCCCAGGACAACGCCCGCCTGCTGTCGGTTTCAAAGGATCTTCTGAAGCGAAAGCTGGATGTGGATAAGAAATTTGCGGCCAATTTCTACCGGGCTCTTGCAATTTTCCTGGCGGACCGCCTGCGGACCACCACCGCGCGGCTGGGCTATGGCTCTCCAACACAAGATGGCAACCCGGATACGGGCGCCGAATTGGGCGATGACCTGATGGAAACGGTCTCATTGGGCACCCGGCGTTTCGATGCACTGTTGAGGCGGGTGTCCCGCTGATGTGGACGATCGATGGTAGTAGCAGAGATATGCAGCCAGCGTTTTCTTCAGGGCCGAGTGTTCGGAATGACGGAGTGATTCAAACACTCCCGTCGTATCGATCCGATCAAGCGCTCGGCATAGCGTTCTGTCAGGGATTCTGCGGTGCTTTAAGCACCTCTTCGACATACAGGTTCCTGGCATGAGACTCACTGCGCATCAGCTGAGCCCGAATGCCTCGGCGATCAGTTCATAGGATCGGCGGCGCGCGGCGTGCTCGAAAGTGATCGTCACGATCATCACTTCCTGCGCGCCATACAGACTGGCTAATTCCTCAATTCCTTTCTTCACGGCCGAGGGAGCGCCGATTATCGTGCGATACGGGCGGGGACTGGGCTCCCGCTCGGCTAAAATCCGAAGGGCCGTGTCGATGGGCGGCACGCGGATGAGTTTGCCTTCATTGAGTAACGTCCGTGTCATCCGCGCGCTGGAAGCAATCCGCTGCGCCTCCTCGTCGGTTTCCGCGCAGATCGCCCAGCCGGCCACCATCATGCGAGGCTCGGCCAGTGTTCCGGAGACGCAGAAGCGTTCCCGGTAAACCGCAGCATACGCCGCGCCTTCAGGATTGATGAAATCCGCGAAGACGTAGGGCAGCCCGTTCTCGGCAGCCCAAAGGGCGCTTTGAATGGAGGAGCCCAGCAGCCAAACGTCCGGGGCGTAAGGCCGTCCCGGCAACGCCGCGAGCCGGGCGAAGGGATGCCCTGGCGGCATGCGATTCTCCACGTATCCGAGCAACTCGCCTAGTTGCTGCGGAAAATCATCGGGTTCGGGTGCGGGCTGGCGGCGGTCGCGCAGCAGCGCGGAGGCCGTGAAGCGGTCGGTTCCGGGCGCGCGGCCGATGCCGAGGTCGACGCGGTCGGGAAACAGCGCGCTAAGAATGCTGAATGTCTCGGCGACTTTGAGTGGGCTGTAGTAAGGCAGCATTACGCCGCCGCTCCCCACCCGTATTCGGCGCGTCGTCGAGCCGATCGCCGCAATCATTACCTCAGGGCTGGCGCAGGCAAGCGTGGGAGTGCCATGATGCTCCGCCACCCAGTACCGCGTAAACCCGAGTTCGTCCGCCAGACGCGCCAGATCCAGCGTGTTACGCAGGGCGTCCGCCCCGGTACATCCCTCCGAAATAGGAGATTGATCAAGAATGCTGATTCTCATTGAGGACCCGAGCCGCGACTCGGTGCATGTCTATCTCTGAAGGTGTGTGCCTCCGGAAAAAGTGGCTTGTTATCCGACAGTTGTTTTCCACTAGCTCTGCTGCGCTCCTCGCCAAACCGGAAACGCCAATGTGTCGATTGCCAACTATTTCCTCCGTCAGCGAACTGCCTTCCTTCACGTCACCATTTCCAAACCGCATTTGTAATTGACTACAAGTCTCCTCCGAGCGGGAATGGTGGCCAGGTTGGTCAGCGCACCGACGATGCGAATCGGGGCGAACCGTTTCATCTCTTCATCATCACTGGCCACCATCGCATTTTCACCGCGACAAGGCGCGCATTGGCAAGAGAGTATCACTTTCACTTGCCGAGTATCACCCAAACCGTTCCAGCGGATCAATTTTTGACGGCGTAAACTATTTCTTCAAGCTAGTCTGCCAGTTCAGCACCACCGTATACGGCTCCGATCCGCTCTTCGCCGCCGGCGCGAGAAAACACCTGCCGCCGCGGTGGAATCCCGAGGGATATCCCGCCATAACCCACGGAGCAGGGCCGAGCGCCTGGGGGCGTCCCGGCTCGGAACGTTGGAGTCGTCGCGATTTTCGACGGCCACTAGCCCTCCATCTCAATCCTGATTGCACTCAAGCGATTCCCTCATGCCTTGATAACGTGCGCCTCCGCGGTCGCGAGTGCAATGAAATCTGCGCTGCACCTGCCTCCAGCGAAGTTTGTGAACGCAGAAAGGCTGTTCGGCAGGGCGATGAACATTTCCGGACCACAGGTGTCATCCCAACCACGGTTTTATGCCGGATCGGGCCTGGTTCCGCAAGCTCTGGCGCCAATCTTTTTCGCGCCCAACTTAGGACGTCCTCTGGTACAATTGCTGGTGCCCAGGGGCGCATGGCGAAGATCATAGGCGGGCGAGCGCGTTGCCTGTAGCTTCCGGTATCTGTGCCGACGTTCGGCCTGCGGCGTCTGCACCCAAGTGTGAACGCCGCGCCAGCGAGAAGAGCGCGCTCCAAAGATTTCACATCCCATGAGTGACGTTCCCACTGCTTATCTTGAAGTCGAGGTCAACGGACAAGTGCGCCGGTTCCCTCTAGCGGGAGATCGGATCCTTCGAATCGGCCGCAGCGAAAAGAGTAATTTGGTGCTCAACGAGGACCCGGTCTCGCGCAATCACGCCATGTTGCAGTGCTCCGACCTGGGAAAGTTCTACATAACCGATTGCAACAGCAGAAACGGGACTTTGGTCAACGGCGCTCGCGTGGCAGCGCCCGTGGTTCTCCATCCGGGAGATCGGATCCGGATCGGCACTCATGAATTAACCTTTCATCAGGATGCCGATGGGGAACAGCGGTCATCGGACTCAATCGAGAAGCAACCGTCCACTAATGTTGTTTTTGCGCTGTCACTCATCACGGTGCTGGTAGTCGACATCCGCAATTTCACGGGGCTGGCGCAACTGGTGGAAGCGTCGAAGTTGTCACAAGTTACCGGAACGCTGTTCCGTGCGGCTGGGGACGTGCTGCAGGAGCGCGGTGCTTGGGCCCAGAAATATATCGGCGATGCGGTGATGGCCTTGTGGCTGCATAAGAAGCACGATCCGGAACCAGCCGAGCTAGTCGCGGTTTTTGATGGGCTGGCATGCCTGGAGCGGATAGTCGCCGGCCTGCAGCAGCAATTTGAACTCGCCGCTCCGATTCGGATCGGCGCCGGCATCAACAGCGGCTGGGCTTCGGTTGGAAACGTCGGAAGCATCGCCTCCTCAGATTACACCGCGTTGGGCGATGTGGTGAATATGACGTTTCGCCTGGAGGCGGCAACTAAGGAGTTGGCCAGCGACATCGCGCTCGGGCAAGGTACCTACGAATTCCTTGCGAGCTGCATGGACGCCCCACAGCTTTTTCAGAAGCGCGTTGTCACCCTAAAAGGATACAACCAGCCGGCTACGGTGTTTAGCGCCCATTTGTCATCGCTTCCCGCGGTGCTCCAGGCGCTGCGGCGTAATGTGAACCCGACATGAGGTGACCAAAACCTGCCAACGTGCCCTATGGAACTTTGTCTCTTCGGGTTGCCTACCATCCATAGCCGTTAACAATTTCGAGAGATCTCGTCTGATACCCGGTCGGGCTCTTCGAACCCGGAAAGAGCCACCGTCCTGGACCGGCAGCCTCCATCTGACTCTGGAATGCTTCGGCCGTGCCAACCCTTGGCCATCTTTGGGATAGCTTTGGTCAGCTGCTTCTCAGCTGAGTACGGGTCCTCGATCTCGTGTTCCAGCAGTAATGTTTACCCGTTAATTCTTTTCTTTGGCGGCCGGCTTGGATTCAGTGCGGCTCGCCGGCCGCTGTTTCTCCTGCAGCTTTTGCTGTTCGCCGGTGTGTTTCTGCTGCAATTGCTGCGTCTGTTGCTGATGCTTCTGCTCCAACTGCTGCTTCGCCGGTTCAGCGGCTTTTTGTTGCGCGAGCCGCTGATGATCCTGCTCTTGACTCTTCTGCAGCTTCTGCCGCTCTTGATCCTGTTTGGCGTTTAGAGCGTTCTGCTGTTTCTGGTAATTCTGGTCGAGCTTCGGTTTGCCCGTATTGGGAGCCGGGGAGCGTGCCGGAGAAATCTCGCTGGCATGAACCGGCGTGTTGGGACGGGCAGCCGGCTGCTTTTCA
>Ga0302324_100031307_pt1 | contig 10037 bp, 10 predicted proteins | sample Palsa_T0_1_FD_201949 | JGI IMG/M metagenome (GOLD analysis project Ga0302324, IMG submission 201949) | Peat permafrost microbial communities from Stordalen Mire near Abisko, Sweden - Palsa_T0_1 | ecosystem: Environmental > Terrestrial > Soil > Palsa > Peat permafrost | place: Sweden: Abisko... | reverse complement strand
AGCCGCGTTGGCCGCGTGGCTCACGATGATCGCCGCCAGTTACGCGCTGCCACAGCTGCTCTATCGCCGCACCGGAGGCCGTTGGGTGCTGCCCGCAGTCCCGCTGCTGCGCGCGTTGGCGTGGATCGCAAGACCCTGCGAGGCGCTGCTGAGCTTCTTCCAATCGCTGATCGATCTCACGGACGACCAGTCCTCGCCCGAAGAGGAACCGACGCCCGCGGAGAACATCGAGGCGCTGATCTCTGCCGGCGCCGAAGAGGGATTGATCGAAGAAGACGATCGCAAGCTGATCCAATCCGTGATGGAGTTCGGCGACAAAGTGGTGCGTGAAGTCATGACGCCGCGCCCGAACATCGTCGCCATCCAGGCCGATTCCACGCTGGAGCAGTTGCGCCAGCTTGTGATTACCGAGCAATACTCGCGCATCCCCGTATACGAGCAGAATATCGATCAGATCGCCGGTTTCGTGCATGTCCGCGACATGTTCGAAGTGGACGAAGCCGAGCGGGAAGGCCGCAAAGTCCGCGAGCTGGTGCGCCCCATTATGTTCGTCCCCGAGAGCAAGCCGGTACACGACCTGATGCGGCAGATGCAGCAGGAAAACGCGCAGATGGCGATCGTGATCGACGAGTACGGCAACACCGCCGGCCTGGCCACCATGGAAGATTTGCTGGAAGTGATCATCGGCGAGATTCGCGACGAGCATGAGCCCGCGAGCGACGTGACGGAAGACGGTCAGGGAGGCTATATTGTATCCGGCAATTTCGATTTGGATCGCATTGGCGATCTCTTCGATTCCTTCCACCTCGAGGAAGATATCGAATCCACCACGGTGGGCGGCTTGGTAAGCGAATGGCTGGGACGGGTTCCCAAAGCCGGCGAATCGGTGGAGCGCGACGGCATCCGCATCGAAGTGTTGGCCAGCGACGATTTGCGCGTAGGCCAGGTGCGGATCGCCAAATCGCTCGCGGTGGCGCATGAGTGAAGGTTTTGTGGGGCAGCCAATCCTGGCTGCAGCCGGCTTTCAGCCGGCTCCTGGAGGTTCATCAGTCCGATCCAGTCAAAGGTGTGGAATCGGCGGTGGCGCATGAGTGAAAATAAATTCCGCTCCGGATTCGTAAGTTTGATCGGCCGCCCCAACGCGGGCAAATCGACGCTGCTCAACGCGCTGGTGGGCCAAAAAGTGGCCATCGTCGCCGATAAGCCGCAAACCACGCGCACGTCCATTCAAGGCGTCGCGACGCTGCCCGACGCCCAAATCGTTTTCATTGACACGCCCGGCATTCACAAGGCCGATTCGCAACTCAACAAGCGTTTGATGGACACCGTGCGCGCGGCTCTTGAAGAGCGCGACTTGCTGCTCTTCGTAGTGGATGCCAACGAAAATTTCGGCGAGCAGGATCGCCGCGCCGTCGATATCGCGCGCCGCACGGATACGCCCGTCCTGCTGGTCCTGAACAAGATCGACCTGGTGAAAGAGAAGGCGCGCCTGCTGCCGTTGATCGACACCTACCGGAAGGCTTACGATTTCGTCGATTACGTGCCCGTCTCGGCCACCAAGAAGAAAGGGCTCGACGAGCTCCGGGCGGCCATCCTTGCGCGCCTGCCCGAAGGCCCCGCGTACTTCCCGGAAGATCACGTCACCGATCAGCCGGAGCGATTCCTGGCGGCCGAGCTGGTGCGCGAGAAGGTATTGCTGGCCACGCGGCAGGAGGTGCCTCACTCAGTCGCCGTCACCGTCGACAAGTGGGAAGAAACGCCGCGGCTCACGCGCATCTTCGCCACCATCCGCGTGGAGCGCGACGGCCAGAAGGCGATTGTGATCGGCTCCAAGGGGGCCATGCTGAAGCAGATCGGCACGCTGGCGCGCGCGGAGATGGAGCGGATCTTCGGCGTCAGGATCTATCTGGACCTGCACGTCCGCGTGCAACCCGGGTGGCGGGACAAGGCCGCCTTTCTCAACGCGCTCGACTGGCGTACAATGTCGGGTAAAGATGATTTCTAAAATTGTTGCGGCATTCCTGACCGTCTTGTTGCTTGCCGCCGCTTGTTTGGCGGCCGACAAGGTTATATCGGACGACATGATCTACGACAACGTCCGCATCAAGTTGGCGAGCGATACCATTGTGAAAGGCGGCGCGCTGAACGTCGACGTGAAGCAGGGCGTAGTCACGCTGGGCGGCATGGTGGAAAATACCAGGCAAAAAGACCGCGCGGCCAAACTCACCAAATCGGTAAAGGGCGTCAAACAGGTGATCAACAACCTTAACCTGAAAGAACCCACCGCGGGCAAATGATGCCAAGTGGGGCAGCCAATCCTGGCTGCAGCCGCCTTTCAGGCGGCTCTTTCCGCCATTGCGCAAGTCTTGGCATTCAGACGCTGCTGCCGATTGTCATCCTTGCGTGGGCCCTCTTCGCGCAGGACTTCTCCGAAGTCAGACTGGAGCTAACGGCGAAAGATTACACGTTTACCGAAGGGCCCGCCTGGTCCGCCGCGGGCGAATATCTGATCTTCAGCGACCTTCCCACCGACCGCCTGATCAAGTGGGTTCCCGGCCACGCACCCGAAGTCTTCCGCGCAGACGCGCACGGCCCCAGCGGCAACGCCTTCGATGCGCAGGGCCGTCTCTACACCTGCGAGACGCGCACGCGCCGCGTGACGCGCACGGACAAAGCCGGCAAGCTGGACGTGTTGGCCGCACAGTGGGAAGGCAAGCGCTTCAACGCGCCTAATGGAATCGTGGTGAGCAAATCGGATCACGTCTACTTCACCGACCCGGCCTTCGGCGAGCAGCAGGACCACCGCGAGCTGGATTTCTACGGCGTCTATCACATCCCGCCCAAGGGTCCCATGAAGTTGGTGGCGAAGTGGACCACGCGCCCCAACGGCGTCGCGCTTTCACCCAACGGCCGCGTGCTGTACGTCTCCGGATCGGACGATCACAACGTGCGCGCGTACGACATCGACCGCGAGGGTGACGCCTCGAACGAGCGTGTTCTGATTTCGAAGATCGAAGGCGTGCCCGGCGGCATGCGCGTGGACGAGAAGGGCAACCTCTATATAGCGGCCAACGGAGTCGTGGTCTATCACCCGGACGGCAAGCCCGCGGGCGTGATTGCGGTTCGCGAGCGGGCGTCCAATTGCGCCTTCGGCTACCCCGACGGCATGATGTTTTTCATTACGGCGCGCGGCAACGTATACCGCACGCGGCTCGATGTGAAAGGTCTGTATTGATCACCGAGGACGACCGGCGGTATCCCAAGCGGCCGTTGGTGGGGGTGGGCGCGATCATTTTCGACGGCCCGCGCATTCTGATGGCGCAGCGCGGGAAGCAGCCATTGCTGGGCTGGTGGAGTTTGCCGGGCGGCGCGCTGGAAGCGGGCGAGCTATTGGCGGACGCGGTGCGGCGGGAGGTGCTGGAAGAGACCGGACTGGTTGTGGAGCCGCTGGGCGTGATCGAAATCTTCGAGCGCATCATGCGCGATGGCGCCGGCTTGCTGGAATACCATTACGTGTTGATCGATTACATCTGCCGCGTGACCGGCGGCGCGCTGCAGGCGGGAGATGATGTGTGCCGCGTGGAGTGGGCGCCGCGCAAAGATCTGGCGAAACTGCAGATCACCGAAGGCACGCTGGGAGTGATTGAGAAGGCGTTTCGCGAGCGGCGGAAGTACGGTAGCGCCGGCGGTCTAGCCGCCGGTGGTTTCCCACATGCGCACAAGCTCTGAAGTCCTGGAATTCGAATCCCTGCGCGCGCTGCTGGGCCGCTATGTCTCAAGCCCCATGGGCCATCGCGAGCTGGAAAAGATCGAGCCGCATTCCGACCGCGCGCAGCTTGAAGCAGACCTTGCCGAAGCCGGCGAAGCCATCGAATACCTGCGTCTGGCCACGCGGCCCCAGCCGGCGGCGCGCGGTGCGGCCATCCGCGTTGATTTCGGCGGTTTGCCGGACACCGAAGCCGCCGTCCATAAGCTCCACATCGAAGGCGCTAGTCTCGATCCGAAAGAGATCTTCGACGTCTTCGCGCTGCTGGACCGCGCCGCGGACGCGAAGTCGGTGCTCTCCGCGGCCGCCGGGCGATTCCCGCGCCTCGGCAAGCGCGCGCAGAGTATCGGCGAATTCCGTGAGCTGCTAAAAGAGCTCGACGGCAAGATTCTGCCCGATGGCAGTGTGGCCGACCACGCCAGCGTGGCGCTGGGCCGGCTGCGGCGCGATATCGAGCGGCAGAAAAAGTCCATCCAGGAATCGCTGGAGCGGTTTCTCAAAGCGCATCGCGAAGAAGGCGTGTTGCAGGAGGAATTCGTCACCATCCGCAACGAGCGCTTCGTGGTGCCGTTGATCGCGGGACAGCGCCGCAAGCTGGGCGGCGTGATTCACGGCGCAAGCGCGAGCGGCCATACGCTGTTCGTCGAGCCGCTTGAAACTATCGACCTCAACAACGAGCTGGTCCGGCTGGCGGAAGAGGAAGGGCGCGAAGTCCACCGCATCCTGCGCGAGCTGACCGGGCGCCTGCGTGGCTATGCCGATTCCATCCGCGCGACGCTGGCCGCCATGGCCGAGCTCGAAATCATCTTCGCCAAGGGCCGCTTCGCCAATGAATTCGATTGCGTCATTCCGCGTTTTGGCGACCGCCTCTGGCTGCGCGATGCGCGCCATCCGCTGCTCGAAGATGTGCTGCGCCGCAAGCGCAAGGCGGCCGTTCCAATCAGCCTCGAATTGAGGCAAGACTGCCGCACGCTGCTGATCAGCGGACCGAACACGGGCGGAAAAACCGTCGCATTGAAGACCGTGGGACTGCTCAGCCTGATGGCGCAATCGGCGCTACCCGTGCCCGCCGCCGAGGCCGAATTTCCCCTGTTCGCACAAGTGCTGGCGGATATCGGCGACTATCAATCCATCGCGGAGAATCTGAGCACGTTCTCAGCGCACGTTTCGAACATACGCGAGATGGCGCTCGACGTAACGCCCGATTCGCTGGTGCTGCTGGACGAGCTGGGCGCCGCCACCGATCCCGAAGAAGGCGGCGCGCTGGGCGTGGCGATTGTCGACCACTTCCGCGCGGCCGGCGCCTTCACGCTGATCTCGACGCACCTGATGGCGCTCAAGATTTACGGCGCATCCACCGAAGGCGTGGTCAACGGCTCGATGGGGTTCGACGAGCAGACGTTCGAGCCGACATATCAATTGCAGCTTGGGCTGCCCGGCAAATCGGCGGGCCTCGAAATCGCCACGCGCCTGGGCATGCCCGAAGATATTATGCTGCGCGCGCGCCGCTCGATGAGCGACCGCGAGCGCGATGTCACGCGCTTTCTCTCGGAGCTGCATCGCCGCATCGAAGAGACGCAGTCGCTCGAAGGGGAATTGCGCGCCAAAATCGTCGAGCTGGACCGGCACGAAAAGGAGCTCGCGCGCGAGTGGGAAAAGCGCGAGGCCGCCAAGATCAAGGAGCTCGAGCGGCGCACCGAGCAGGCGCTGGCAAAGTTTGAAGAGCAGGCGCAGGAGGCCATCGGCAAGATAACGCAAACCGCGGACCGCCGCAAGGGCGAGCAGGAAGCGCTGCGCCGCGTGGCCAAGACCAAGCGCGAGTTGCGCGAAGATTTCGAGACTACCGTGCTGGGCGCCGGCGCCGATTCGCCACAGGGGGGCGCCGAAAAAGGCCGCGCGCAGCCGTTGCGCATCGACGTGGGCGCGCGCGTCAGGGTGAAGAACGTGCGCGACCCGGCGCGCGTGCGCCGCCTGCTGGGCAACGGCGTTATCGAAGTGGAAGCCGGCTTCATGAAGATGCAGATCTCTCTTGACAGCGTGATCGAAGTGCTGCCCGAAACCGGCGGAGTCTCCGGTAAGTTGCCGCAAGGCGTGAGTTACAAACCGGGCCCCGAGCTAAGTCCGGTTCACCAGGAGATCAACGTAATTGGCCAGCGCGCCGAAGAGGCGCGGGACGCGGTGGATCAATTTCTCGACCGCGCCGTGATGGCCACCGCCAGCCGCGTACGCATCGTCCACGGCTTCGGCATGGGCGTGCTGCGGAAGACAATTCAGGAGTTACTCAGCAAGCATCCGCATGTGGCGCGATTCTATCCCGCCCCTCAGCAGGAAGGCGGCGGCGGCGCGACTATTGTGGAATTGCGCGAGTAAGGTAGACCTATATGGCCATATGATTTGTTAAGTAAGCTTTTACTCAGGATGGGGTCATGCCGAAAAGCATCGAATGCGAGGTCCAAAAGTCTGGAACATGGGAGAGAGTCGGTATCATGAAGCTGTGGGAACACGAGAGCGGCACGGGCGCTGCCCCGAATGCCATGAGCCTGTTCGGGCACACAAGCGCTCGACCAATGGAATGGCTGCGCATTTTGAACACCTGAAACGTAATCTCGCTTGCGCCTTGAGCGATAGGCGTTGATTTCGCCGCAGCAGGCTCGGCAGATCGAGATGAACCGCCTCATATCCACGTGGAACGGGAGCAATCCGAGGTCAAGTTCTGGCTCGATCCAGTACGCATGGAATGGGGTCGAGGTTTAGCGCGAATCGAACTTCGGCGAATCGAGGCTCTGGTCGAAGAGCACAGGGAGCTTTTGGTGAGGGCGTGGCATGAGTTTTTCGGGAACTGAGATCAGGGAAGCATTTGCTCAGGGCGTGACCGCGAGCGATGAAGCGCTGACCGTCGATCTGGCCGATGGCGGGACGATCGCAGTTCCGTTGGCGTGGTTTCCGCGACTGGCGCACGGATCACCGGCTGAGCGAGCTAACTGGCGCCTCATTGGGGGCGGCGCCGGCATCCACTGGCCGGAGCTGGACGAGGACTCAGCGTGGAGAGCCTCCTGAAGGGCTGGCGGTCTGGTGAAAGTCAGGAGTCCCTTCGGCGCTGGCTTCTAGCGAGGCAGAAGTGAGGAAGTGGCCACCGCGAAGATTCACTTACTTCTGTCAAAACTCCAGATCCTTCCCATCGCCGCCCAGCACTATATAAGGTTCGCCGAACTCGCCGGATTCAGTTCGCAGTCTGAGTCCCCACGAGCCGCCGGTGATCAGGTAGCAGCTCCCGTCGCCTGAATCGTCGATCGGCGACGCCATCGCCGCACACGGCTCGCTGCCTTCGTCGAGTCCGGTGATGTCACACCAAACCGAGGCGCCGTCGCGCGCCACCCGCACCCGCTTCACCTCGCGCGGCGGCGCTTTCGGCTGGAAGACCAGCCCATCCATCGAGTCGCAATTCGGGTTCTCGTCGATTTGGATGAAGATGGGCGGATGCATGGGATGATTTCCATGGTAGCGGATACGCGTCCCTATGGTCTGCGCGCAAATCCGAACCGCCGAGCGCTCGGAGCGGCTCGGACACGGCAAGCTGGAGCATACCCTACCATTCTAGTATCATGAAAAGAATGGCCCAGCGGGAACTAACGGTCGCGTCCACCGCCGCATTCTCGCCGCGGCTCATGGGCAAGCTGGCCGAGCTGGAATCCACCGTCGGCTTGGCGATCCGCGGCAAGGCCGAAGTTGTCCGCATGTCGCTGGTCGCGCTGCTGGCGCGCGGGCACCTGCTTATCGAAGACGTGCCCGGCGTAGGGAAGACCACTCTGGCGCAGGCGCTGGCCCGCTCGGTCTCATGCCGTTTTCACCGCTTGCAATTCACCAGCGATATGCTGCCCAGTGACGTTCTGGGCGTGACCATCTACAACATGCAGTCGGAAACTTTCGAATTCAAGCCGGGCCCCATCTTCACCAATTTTCTGCTGGCCGATGAGATCAACCGCACCACGCCGAAGACTCAGTCCGCTCTGCTCGAGGCCATGAATGAAGGGCAGGTGACCATCGATGGCCACTCGCACTCGCTGCCGCGGCCGTTCATGGTAATCGCCACGCAGAATCCGGTGGAGCATCACGGCACGTATCCGCTGCCGGAATCGCAGCTCGACCGGTTCCTCATGCGCCTGCGCATCGGCTATCCGGACGCCGCCAGCGAGCGGGAGATTCTGCGCAGTTCCGAGCCTCATCGCACGCAACCGGCGCACTCCGGCCCCACCGCCGAAGACGTTGTCCAGTTGCAGGAAGCCGTGAGCGGGGTCGGCGTGGAAGACTCGCTGGTGGATTACATGCTCGCGATCGTGGAGCGCACGCGCAACAACGAAGCGCTGGCCCTGGGCGTCAGCCCGCGCGCCTCGCAAGCGCTCTACCGCGCGGTGCAGGCGCTGGCGCTTGTCGAAGGGCGGGAATACGCCATTCCGGACGACGTGAAACGCCTGGCCGGACCGGTGTTCGCGCATCGCGTGGTGATCAACACGCGCACCACGCTCGCCCCGCGAATCTCGGGCGCCGGCGAGCGCATCATCGCAGAGATTCTCAGCCAGGTGGAAGTTCCACTGTAGACCGCTCCCCCATAATGAAAACAGCATGAAGACAGCCATTATCGGCCTGCCCATGGTAGGCAAGACCTCGTTGTTCACGATTCTCACCGGCGTCCATCAGGAAACGCGCATCGGTTCCACGGCCGCTCGTACCGGCGTGGCCAGGGTGCCGGACGACCGCCTGGACGCGTTGGCGAAGCTCTTCGAGCCGCCTAAAGTGACGCATGCCACGGTGGAATACGTGGACATGCCCTCGATCTCTAAGGAGAATCTGCGCGACCCCGGCTACATGGCCAGCCTGCGCGTCGCCGACGCTTTCGCGCACGTGCTGCGCCTGTTCGCGGACGAAACCGTTCCGCACGAGAAGGGGTCGGTGGACCCGCTGCGCGATTTGGAGGACGTGGAAACCGAGCTGATGCTCAGCGATCTGGTGGTGGTGGAGAAGCGCATGGAGCGGCTCGACAAAGATCGCAAAAGGGTGAAGAATCCGGAATTCGACCGCGAGTTTGAGCTGCTCGAAAAATGCAAAGCCGCGCTGGAAGAGAACCACCCGCTGCGCCAATTGGAAATCGACGCCGACGATGAGAAGCGTCTCCGCGGATTTCAGTTTCTCTCGCAGAAGCCCATGCTCTACGTGTTGAATCTGGGCGAGGGCGATGCCGGCGCGTTGCGCGATCGCGAGCGGGAGTACTCGGAAGGCGCGCTCGCCGGGCGGCGCAACACCGGCGTAACCGCGGTATGCGGCAAAGTGGAAGCCGAGCTGGCGGAGCTGCCGCGCGCGGAGCAGGCGGAGTATCTGGCCAGTTATGGCTTAAAGGAATCGGGACTGGAGAGGCTCATTTCCGCGACCTACTCGCTGCTGGGCCTGATGAGTTTTCTCACCGCCGGCGAAGACGAATGCCGCGCCTGGACCATTCCCATGAACAGTCCGGCGGTGAAAGCGGCCGGCGCGATTCACTCCGATTTCGAGAAAAAGTTCATCCGCGCCGAAGTAGTGAACTGGAAGTCGCTGGTGGACCTGGGCGGCTACGCCGGCGCGCGTGAGAAGGGCTTGCTGCGGCTGGAGGGCAAGGAGTACGTGGTCAAGGATGGCGATGTGCTGGTAATCCGGCACGGTTAGAATCGTGGGGTGGGCCCATGGCCTGCCCTGTCGTGAGCCGCTCCGAGCCCTCGGCCGCCGGGCGGAAAATCCTCCCGGACTTTGCGCGCGCGAAAACGTCACGGCAAGCCTGGCAGCGGACATCGGCCGGCTTGTAGAAGCCTTCGAAGATTTTCGGTGACGATCGGCCTTCTCTCCAGGCTATGCGGCCTCGTGGATCTCGACCGATAAGCGTTTGCCGAGCGTCTGGAAAGCCGCTTCCAATTGATCGAGGCGGGAGGCATGCCGCAAATCCAATAACCGGTCTACTTGGGGGAGATGGCAATTCAGGCGCCGGCTCGTCCGCCGGACTCATCTTGCTAAAATCAACTAACAGTGGGACGTTTTCCGCGGCTACGAAACCGTCTGAAAACGATCGATTCGGAGGAACCGTGCGCCTGCTTCAAATCATCGCCCTGTCGTTCGGCTGTACTGCCGCCCTGACTGCCGCTCCGGCCATCGCGGGAGTCTATAACGCCGCCAGTTGGATTCCGGTTTCGCTGCCCAATTCCGGGGTGGCGCAAGGCGCTATCTTCACAGTCACTGGAACCGGGCTCGG
>Ga0302324_100031306_pt1 | contig 10039 bp, 3 predicted proteins | sample Palsa_T0_1_FD_201949 | JGI IMG/M metagenome (GOLD analysis project Ga0302324, IMG submission 201949) | Peat permafrost microbial communities from Stordalen Mire near Abisko, Sweden - Palsa_T0_1 | ecosystem: Environmental > Terrestrial > Soil > Palsa > Peat permafrost | place: Sweden: Abisko... | reverse complement strand
CGCGATGCGGCCGGAGGGCAACGACCGGTGGTCGGCCAGCTTCTGGCTGGAGCGCGTTGGTCGCTACGTGTTTCGCATCCTCGCCTGGCCGGATCGCTTCGCCACCTGGCTGGACGAAGTCACCAAGAAGCACGCCGCCGGCCTCGACCTGAAGCTGGAGCTGGAGGAAGGCAAGCGCCTGGTCGACGCCATCGCCGCCGGCAATCCGGGCACTCTCGACTCGCTGGTCGCCGCCCTGAAAGCCAGCAAGCCCTTGGACCGCTTCACGTTGCTGGCCGGCGAGGCGACCGCGGAAATGGTCGCTCGGACCGACACCCGCCCCGGGCATACGGTCGGCGGGGAGATGGCCGTCGATGCGGATCGCCGGGCGGCGGAGTTCGCCTCCTGGTATGAGCTGTTCCCGCGCGGCCAGAGCGACGATCCTGGGCGGCACGGCACATTCCGCGACGTGATCCGGCGGCTGCCCGCCATTCGCGACATGGGATTCGACGTGCTGTATTTCCCGCCCATCCACCCGATCGGCGTCACCAACCGCAAGGGCCGCGGCAACGCCTTGACGGCCGGGGAAGGCGACCCAGGCAGCCCTTACGCGATCGGTTCCATCGAGGGCGGCCACGATGCGATCCATTCCGCCCTGGGTACGATCGACGATTTCCGCGCCTTGCGCGACGCTGCCGCGGATCATGGTCTGGAACTCGCGCTGGACTTCGCCATCCAGTGCAGCCCCGACCATCCCTGGCTGCGCGAGCACCCCGAATGGTTCGATTGGCGGCCCGATGGCGGCCTACGTTACGCCGAAAATCCGCCAAAAAAATATGAAGACATCGTCAACGTCGATTTCCATCAGCCGGATTCCATTCCCGGCCTGTGGCTCGCATTGCGCGACGTCGTCGCGTACTGGGCTGCCGAGGGCGTCCGCATTTTCCGCGTCGACAATCCCCACACCAAGCCGTTCGCCTTCTGGGAATGGCTCATCGCCGACATTCGCGGAAGCTGGCCCGACGCCCTGTTCCTCGCCGAGGCATTCACCCGCCCGAAAGTAATGTACCGTTTGGGCAAGCTCGGCTTTACCCAGTCCTACACTTACTTCACCTGGCGGAACGAGAAGCGGGAGATCGAGGCATATCTGCGCGAACTGACCGGGTCCATGCGGATCGAGGCTTCAGAGGAAATCACCGTGGGAGCCTCAGCGGAATCGGCAACTGGGTTTAACGTGCCGGATTTTTTCCGGCCTAACTTCTTCGTCAACACGCCGGACATCAATCCGACCTTTTTGCAGCACTCCGGCCGCGCGGGCTTCCTGATCCGCGCGGCACTGGCGGCCACGCTTTCCGGCCTCTGGGGCATGCTTCAGGGCTACGAGTTCTGCGAGGCCGCGGCAGTCCCCGACAGGGAAGAGTACGCTGACAGCGACAAGTACGAAATTCGCGTCCGGCCCTTACGAGCGCCCGGCGACATCGTGGACGAAATCACCCAACTCAACGCGATCCGCCGAGCGAACCCCGCACTGCAATCGCATCGCGGCCTCGCGTTCCACCACACGTCGAACGATCGCGTTCTTTGGTACAGGAAGGCGAATATCGACCGAACCAACGTGGTGCTCGTCGCCGTCAGTCTCGATCCGTTTGGGCCACAATGGGCCGACGTCGAGGTCCCGGTATGGGAATGGGGCCTTGGCGACAATTCGGCGTTGCTGGTCGCGGATCTGATGCGCGGCGGCATCGAAATGTGGCACGGCAAGTACCGAACCATCAACCTCGATCCACGAACACTCCCCTTCGGCATCTGGCGCGCGCGAGAAATTTCCTGATGGATACTCTGATCCGGCCCCGGCGCATGTCGTCAGCCCTGACCACGATCCTCTCCGAACCAAACCCCCCGGATCAGGCGGAAGGTCAGCCCACTGGCCACACCGGCAATCCGGAATGGTATCGCGACGCCGTCATCTATCAGCTCCATGTCAAGAGCTTCTTCGACAGCAACGACGACGGCATCGGCGACTTCCCCGGCTTGCTGCAAAAGCTGGACTACATTGTCGAGCTTGGGGTCAACACGGTATGGCTGCTGCCGTTTTATCCGAGCCCCCTGCGCGACGACGGTTACGACATCGCCGAATATCGAAGCGTGCATCAGGACTATGGAACGCTACGCGACGCGCGGCGTTTCATCCGTGAAGCGCATGCGCGCGGGCTCCGTGTCATTACCGAACTGGTTATCAATCACACCAGCGACCAGCATCCCTGGTTCCAACGCGCGCGACACGCGAAGCCCGGGTCCTGGATGCGCGACTTCTACGTCTGGTCCGACACCGACCAGCGCTACCCGGAGACGCGGATCATCTTTCTCGATACCGAAAAATCCAACTGGACGTGGGACCCGGTGGCCGGGGCCTATTTCTGGCATCGGTTTTATAGTCATCAGCCGGATCTGAACTTCGACAACCCACGCGTTCTCGACGCCGTGCTCAGCGTGATGAAGTTCTGGCTGGACATCGGGGTCGACGGACTGCGCCTGGACGCCGTGCCGTATCTGATCGAGCGCGACGGCACCATCAACGAGAACCTGCCCGAGACCCACGTGATCTTGCAGCGCATCCGCGCCTGCCTGGACAAGAACTACTCGGATCGGATGCTGCTCGCGGAGGCCAATCAATGGCCGGAGGATACGCAGCAGTATTTCGGCAACGGCGACGAGTGCCACATGGCATTCCACTTCCCGCTGATGCCGCGCATGTACATGGCCATCGCTCAGGAGGATCGCTTTCCGATCTCCGACATCCTGCGCCAGACGCCGGACATTCCCGCGGGGTGCCAATGGGCGGTCTTCCTGCGCAACCACGACGAATTGACGCTCGAAATGGTCACGGATCAGGAGCGCGATTATCTTTGGTCCACCTATGCCGCCGACCGGCGCGCACGCCTCAACCTCGGCATTCGCCGCCGGCTGGCTCCACTGTTGCAGCGCGACCGGCGACGCATCGAGTTGATGAACGGGCTGCTGCTGTCCATGCCGGGAACTCCTGTCATCTACTACGGCGACGAGATCGGCATGGGCGATAATATCTTTTTACGCGACCGCGACGGCGTGCGCACGCCCATGCAATGGACCTCCGATCGCAACGGAGGGTTTAGCCGCGCCTACCCGGCCAGCCTCGTGCTGCCGCCGCTGCAGGATCCGATCTACGGCTACCAGTCGGTCAACGTGGAAGCGCAGGCGCGCGATCCGCATTCGTTGCTGCAATGGATGCGCCGGATCCTCGCGGTACGCAGCCGAGGCAGCGTCTTCGGCCGCGGCACCATGCGTTTGCTTTACCCCGCCAACCGTAAAATTCTCGCCTATCTGCGCGAGTACGAGGGCACCACCGCGCTGTGTGTTTTCAATCTTTCGCGTTCCGCGCAGGCCGTTGAGCTCGACCTCTCCGCCTGCGCCGGCCGTGTGCCCATCGAGATGCTGGGCGACAGCATGTTCCCACCGATCGGCCAACTGCCCTATCTGCTGACGCTGCCGCCTTATAGCTTCTACTGGTTCGAACTGTCAGGCGCGGGCCATATGCCGGCCTGGCACATTCCGGCGCCGGAACCCATGCCAGAACTCCGCACCTGCGTCTTCAAGGCGCCGCTCGCCACGATGCTCGAGGGTCAGCTCCGCACCGACCTCGAGCAGAACGAACTAAAAGATTACCTGATGAAGCGGCGCTGGTTCTCGGCCAAGAACCAGTACTTATCCTCGGCGCGGTTCGCCAGCGTTACCCCTCTGCCCGGGACCGGGGGAAACGTGGTCATGGCGGAGGTCTCGGTCACTGTCAGCGGAGGCATCGAAAGCTTCAACCTGCCGCTCGCGACCATCGAGGAAGCCGACGCGGTGACCCCACTGGCGGCGCAACTGGCGCTGGGGCGCTTCCGCCACGGACGGCAGGTCGGCTTCATCACCGACGCCTTCGCCTCCGACAGCTTCGCGCACGCCGTCGTCGCGGCGCTGCGCGCGGGCACCACGGTCCCCACCAACGAGAAGGCCGCGAACGAGGACGCCGGCAGCGGCGGCGAATTGCGTTTCATTCCGGCATCGCAATTGGAGCGGACGCCGACGGCATCCGACCCTGAGATCCGCCGCTTCTCCGCCGAACAGTCGAATTCGAGCCTGGTGATCGACGACAGCATCGTCATCAAGGTGCTCCGCCGGATCACTCCCGGCATCCATCCCGAAGTGGAGATGACACGCTTCCTGACCGATGCCGGCGTCACCGGCATCGCATCCCTGCTCGGCCACGCGGAGCGCACATCCGCCGACGGCGAAACAGCCACCGTGCTCATTGCGCAATCCTTCGTGCGCAATCAGGGCGACGGCTGGGGCTGGACTCTCGATTGGCTTCGTCGCGCATTGAGTGAAGCGCAGGCCGGGCACTCTGAATCCACCGATCCGTTCACCGGCTATCTCGGCTTTGCCGCTGCCGTCGGCCGCCGCCTCGCCGAGGTACACGCGGCTCTCGCCATGCCGAGTGAAGACCCCGCCTTCGCCCCCGAACCCGCCGTCCGGCAGGACAGTGCCCACTGGGCCGCCGCCGCCGCCGCCGACCTGGAACGGGTACTGGACGCACTGGCCCGCCGCGACAGCTGGGACAGCCAGGAAACAGCCGCGCTGGCGCAATCGTTGATCGACCGGCGGCGGAAGCTGCTGGAAGCCGTGCGACGGCTGAAATCGGCCCATGGTGCTCTCCTGAAGACTCGCGTCCACGGGGATTTCCACCTCGGTCAGGTGCTGGTCGCGCAAGGCGACGCGGTGCTGGTTGATTTTGAGGGCGAGCCGGCACGGAGCCTCGCCGAACGCCGCGCCAAAACGTCGCCGGCGAAGGACGTCGCGGGTCTGCTGCGCAGCTTCGACTACGCCGAGGCCATGCTGTCCGCCGAGGGAGCGCCCGTTGACACCCCATCTTTGGAGCGGCGCAGGGCGGCACTCGATATTTGGCGGCAATCGGCATCGGCTGCGTTCCTCGACGCCTACCGCTCCGTCGCCGAGACGCAGCCCCACCCCTGGCTGCGCACATCGAAGGAGCAAGAGATCATCGATATTTTCCTGATCGAAAAGGTCGCTTACGAGATCGGCTATGAGATCGCCAATCGTCCGGCGTGGCTCCAGGTCCCGCTGCGCGGGCTCGACCGCCTGGCGCGCAGGTTGCTCGCGTGATGGACACGATACTCCCCGGAGCCACCAATATCGATATCGCAACGATCGACGCTCTGGTGAACGGGCGCCACGGCGATCCGTTCTCGGTTCTCGGTCACCATGGTTCGGAGCTTCGCTGCCTCGCGCCCGGCGCCAATGGCGTGGAGGCCGTTTCCACCGGCGGTGACGTTCTGGCGCGGTTGGAGCGGCGTCACGACGCGGGTTTTTTCACCGGCATCGTGCCGGAGGAAGCAACTTACCGCCTGCGGATTTTCTGGCCCGGCGGAACGCAGGAAACCGAGGATCCCTATTCCTTCGGGCCGCTGCTTGGCCAAATGGATTTGTACCTGTTTTCAGAAGGCCGCCATTTTGAAATAGGCCGCGTGCTCGGCGCGCAGTGCACTTTCGTGAAAGACGCCGACGGGAACGATATCGACGGCGTGCGTTTCGCCGTCTGGGCGCCGAACGCGAGCCGCGTCTCCGTGGTCGGCGACTTCAATAGCTGGGACGGACGCCGTCATGCGATGCGCCTGCGCCGGGAGTCGGGGCTTTGGGAAATTTTCATCCCCCGGCTCGGACCCGGCGCTCTCTACAAATACGAGTTGCTCGACGCCAACGGCACGTTGTTGCCGCTGAAGGCGGATCCGATCGCGCTGGAGACCGAGATGCCGCCTGGCACGGCGTCTCGCGTGTCCCACAAGCTGCCGCACGCCTGGCAAGATGACGACTGGATGGAATCCCGAGGTGTGCGCCAGAATGCCGCCGCACCGATCTCCATCTATGAAATCCATGCCGCGTCCTGGTGGCGCGATGCCGAGGGACGCTCCCCGTCATGGGATGTGCTGGCCGACCGCCTGCTGCCCTATATCGTGGACCTCGGCTTCACGCATCTGGAGTTCATGCCGATCGCGGAACATCCCTTCGGCGGATCCTGGGGCTACCAGCCGCTCGGCCTGTTCGCGCCGACCGCGCGACTTGGGCCCCCGGACGGCTTCGCCCGGTTTGTCGATCGCGCTCACCAGGCTTGTATCGGCGTCATCGTCGACTGGGTGCCGGCGCATTTTCCGACCGACGCGCACGGGCTGTACCGCTTCGACGGTACCGCACTTTACGAGCATGGCGATCCGCGCGAGGGCCTGCACAAAGACTGGAACACAGCGATCTATAATCTCGGGCGCCACGAGGTGCGCGGCTTCCTGATCGCGAACGCCATCCACTGGATGGAGAAATTTCACGTCGATGCCTTGCGCGTCGATGCGGTGGCGTCGATGCTATACCGAGACTATTCCCGCGAGGCGGGTGAGTGGGTCCCAAATCGTTACGGCGGCCGGGAAAATCTGGAAGCCGTGGACTTCCTGCGCGAGGTCAACGCGGTCGTGGCAGATCGTTGCCCAGGAACAATGATGATCGCGGAGGAGAGTACGGCGTGGCCGGGGGTGACGGCCCCCGTCCAGTATGGCGGGCTCGGCTTCACGTTCAAGTGGAACATGGGATGGATGCACGACACCCTCGACTACATGCAGCACGATCCGGTTTACCGCCGTTGGCAGCACGATGAAATGACCTTCGGCATGGTCTATGCGTGGTCGGAACATTTCATCTTGCCGCTCTCTCACGATGAAGTGGTTTACGGCAAAGGATCGCTGCTTGGCCGCATGCCGGGCGACAACTGGCAACGCTTCGCCAATCTGCGCGCCTACTTCGCATTCATGTGGGCCCATCCTGGCAAAAAATTGCTGTTCATGGGCGGGGAGTTCGGACAGCCAGGTGAATGGAGCCATGACGCGAGTCTCCCGTGGCATTTGCTCGACGACGGCAATCACCGGGGCGTCCAGCGCGTGGTCGCCGATCTCAACGCTTTGCTGCGTGCACAACCCGCTCTTTACGGCAAGGACACGAGCCCCGACGGCTTCCGTTGGGTGGTAGGCGACGACCGCGCGAACAGCGTTTTCGCCTGGCTGCGCCAGACCGATGGCGCGCCACCCGTGCTGATGGTCGCCAACTTCACACCGGTGCCGCGGTACGGCTACCGTCTCGGTGTGCCGGTCGCCGGACGGTGGCGCGAGGTACTGAACACCGATGCGCCGGTCTATGGCGGCAGCGGCATGGGCAACGGAGGCCAGGCATATGCCGATGCCACGCCCTCGCACGGCCTACCGGCCTCCGTTATGCTGACACTTCCGCCGCTCGCCACCATCATGCTGATGCCGGAAGGGTAGCGGAGAGGACAAGTCCGGGGCACGATACGCCTCAAGAATGACGCGGACGATAAGTCCGGGGATGATTCCGGGGGGCGACAGGCAAATAGCCGCTTTTTCGCCAGCGCCTTTAACCAATGGGGTTAACCCGTGGATCAATTGTTAAATGAACACCTGTTGACAGAACATCTGTTGACGGGGAGGCCGTTTCCGCTCGGTGCGACCTGGGACGGCCTCGGGGTGAACTTCGCGGTGTTCTCCGCCAACGCCACCAGCATCGAACTCTGCCTGTTCGATCCGTCGGGCCGCCGGGAGGTGGCGCGCCTTGAGCTTCCCGAGTGCACCGACGAGGTGTGGCACGGTTATCTTCCGGATGCGAAACCCGGACTGTTATACGGCTACCGTGCGCATGGTCCGTACGAGCCGCGTGCCGGGCATCGGTTCAATCCGAACAAGCTGCTGCTCGACCCCTACGCCCAGGAGATGCATGGCGACCTGATCTGGTCCGATGCACTGTTCGGCTATCGCGTCGGCAGCGGCCGGGCCGACCTCACGTTCGATCGTCGCGACAGCGCCCGCGCCATGCCGAAAGGCGTCGTCGTGGACAACAGCTTCAATTGGGGCGACGACCGTCCTCCGATGGTGCCGTGGGAACGGACCGTCATCTACGAGGCACATGTACGCGGCCTCACCTGCCTGAACGAAATGGTGCCGCCGCGCGAACGCGGCACCTTCGCCGCTCTCGCCAATCCGCATGTGATCGAGCATTTGCAGCGCCTCGGCATCACCGCCATTGAACTCCTGCCGGTGCACGCTTTCATGCAGGATCGCTTTCTGGTGGAACGGCGGCTGCGTAATTACTGGGGTTATTCCACGCTTTCCTTCTTCGCCCCCGAGCCGCGTTATCTCGTCGAGCCGTGGATGCGCAATCAGGTGAAAGTCGCGGTGCGCCGGCTGCATGCGGCCGGTATCGAGGTCATCCTCGACGTGGTCTACAACCACACCTGTGAAGGCAGCGAAATGGGCCCGACTCTCTCCTGGCGCGGTCTCGACAACGCTTCCTATTACCGCCTCGTTCCTGGGGATGAACGACATCACATCAACGATACCGGCACCGGAAACACGCTCAACGTCCCGCATCCGCGCGTGCTGCAGATGGTGACCGACAGTCTACGATATTGGGTGGAGTGCTACCACGTCGACGGATTTCGGTTCGATCTAGGCACGATCCTCGGGCGAGAGCTGGCGGGGTTCGATCCCCATTCCGGGTTCTTCGACGCCGTGCGCCAGGATCCGGTCCTCGGCCGGGTCAAATTGATTTCCGAGCCCTGGGACATCGGGCCCGGCGGCTATCAGGTCGGCAATCATCCGCCTGGCTTCGGAGAATGGAACGATCGCTTTCGCGACGACGTCCGGCAGTTCTGGAATGGCGCCTCGAGCGTGCGCGGCGGCCTCGCGGCGCGGTTGTCCGGCTCGGCGGAGCTATTCGATCACGACAGGCGCCGGCCCTCCGCCAGCGTGAACTTCCTCGCCAGTCACGACGGCTACACGCTGCACGATCTCGTCACTTACGAACAGCGGCACAATGAGGCGAATGGCGAAAACGGTGAGGACGGCCATGCGAACAATCATTCGCGCAACTGGGGCGCGGAAGGTGAGACCGACGACCCGGAAATCAACGCGACCCGCGGCGCGGTGAAGCGGGCGATGCTCGCGACACTGTTTGCTTCCGCCGGCACGCCTATGCTGATGGCAGGCGATGAAATGAATCGCACGCAGCACGGCAACAACAACGCCTACTGCCAGGACAACGAGATCAGTTATCTGAATTGGCAGCTCGGTGCCGAGGAAGACTCGCGGATGCTGATGGCTTTCACCGCCCGGCTGATCGCATTGCGCCATCGCTATGAAAGCTTGCGCCCATCGCACTTTCTGCACGGCGAGGTGGTATCGCCCGATGGCATCACCAACCTCGCCTGGTTCGATCAACATGGCCAGCCGTTAACACCGGAAGCCTGGGACGAACCGGAGGCGAGAACGCTGACGCTGCGCAGGGCGGTGCCACTTCCCAACGGGAAGGTCGAATTGATGCTGGTCCTGCTGAATGCCGACTCAGCTGCCCAGGAGTTCCTGCTTCCTGGGCCTGAGGTGAACTGGACGATGCTGCTGGATACGGCGTTGCCCGAGGTCGCCGCCTGTCCGTTGGACGCGTCCCGTGCGCGAGTGGAGGCATACGCCGTCATGCTGCTGGTCGGATGGTTGCCGTGACCTATCTCCAGCCGATGGGGTGCGGGAATGACTCGTAGCGACGTTCTGATTGCCGGCGCTGGTCCGACCGGCCTTGTCCTGGCGCTTTGGCTCACGAAGCTTGGCGTTAAGGTACGCATTGTCGACAAGACCGCCGAGGCGGGGACGACGTCTCGGGCGTTGGCGGTGCAGGCGCGGACTCTCGAACTCTACCGTCAACTCGACCTGACCGACGCCGTGCTGGAACACGGCCACAAGGTTCCCGCCGTCAATCTGTGGGTGGGCCGCAAGCCGGCGGCACGCGTGCAGTTCAAATCGGTCGGCGCCGACCTGACGCCTTATTCATTCCTGCAGATCTTCCCGCAGGATCAGCATGAACGGTTGCTGATCGAACGGCTGCGGGCTTTCGGCGTCTCGGTCGAGCGTCAGACGGA
>Ga0302324_100031305_pt1 | contig 10039 bp, 7 predicted proteins | sample Palsa_T0_1_FD_201949 | JGI IMG/M metagenome (GOLD analysis project Ga0302324, IMG submission 201949) | Peat permafrost microbial communities from Stordalen Mire near Abisko, Sweden - Palsa_T0_1 | ecosystem: Environmental > Terrestrial > Soil > Palsa > Peat permafrost | place: Sweden: Abisko... | reverse complement strand
CTGGGCATGACGTTGGGGCCGTTGGCGGCGAGGTTGTTGGCGGTGGAGCCGGTGGGGGTGGAGACGATGATGCCGTCGGCGCGGACGGTGGCGACGGCCTGCCGGTCGATCTCGACGGAGAAGTCGCCCATGCGGGCGATGGTGCCTTTGGCGACGACGACGTCGTTGAGGGCGTCCCATTGCTGGACCATCTCGCCGTTGCGGATGATCTCGGCATGCATCATGCTGCGGACCTCGATGTCGGCGCAGTTGTCGCACCAGGCTTCGAGGGTGGTGTAGAGGTCGGAGAGCGGGATTTCGGTGAGGAAGCCGAGCGAGCCGAGGTTGACGCTGAGGATGGGGGTGGTGGTGCGGGCGAAGGCGCGGGCCGCAGCCAGGAGGGTACCGTCGCCACCGAGGACGATGACGAGATTGGGCTTGTGCTGGGGCAGATCGACGCGTTCGATGGCGTTTGGAGCGTTGAGGTAGGCGGCGCTGTCGGGGTCAAGAAGGTAGTGATAGTCGCGGGCGCAGAGCCACGCTACGAGATCACGCAGAATGCCGGCGAGCTCCGGCTTCTGGGGTTTGGAGATGATGGCGGCCTGAAGCATTGATGCTTAGTGTAAATGCATCAGGCTGAGTTTCGTGGCCAGGGGTTATTTGGGTATGCCGTCCGCGAAGTCGCCGTCCGGTGACAAAGACGAACCGGGAGGCGACCGGCGTGGAGTAGGATGTGACAGCTGCCAGCAGCCGACGCTTTGGCGACTACAGAGAGATTTACGATGGTAAGATCCAGTCAAAAAAAGAGCGGCACACACAGTCCGCTTGCAACCACGTTCGACAGTTGGTAACGAGATACCGCACCGTACGAGCTCCGATTGCGCAGACTCTTTTCTGGGTTGTGCAACAACGATTTCGGTGCGGGCATCACACGTAGACACGGATTTAGACGAGGTGACGCTATGGGTAAGCCTGCTCGGTTGGTCCTGATGGCAGTGGGTGCTGTGGTGGCGCTCGTTTTGATTGCGGCGGTTTCGGTACCGCTGTTTCTGAATGCGGACAGCTTTAGAACGAAGATTGAGGCTACGCTGTCGAAGTCGCTTGGGCGCAAGGTGACGATGGGCAAGCTGGCGTTGTCGATCTGGTCGGGTGGGATGGTGGCGGAGAAGGTGGTAGTGGCAGACGACCCGCGGTTCAGCACGGGCGCGTTTATTCAAGCCGATACGGTGAAGATCAAGGTCGCGATGATGCCGCTGCTACTGAGTCGCCAGGTACAGATTCGCGGGTTTTCGCTGGAGTCGCCGAAGATCCAGTTGCTGCGCGCGGCGGATGGTACGTGGAACTACTCCACGATTGGATCTGCCGGAGGCAAGTCGGCGCAGGATGCGGATACGAAGCAGACGTTTCCAGACCTGACGGTGGGTCAGGTGAAAGTCGAGAACGGGCAGATCACTGTAGGGGCCGGGCCGGGGGTTAGCGGTGCGGGGGGCACGCCACTGAGAACGTATGAACAGGTAAACCTTGAGGTGAAGAACTTCGGGTTTGCGAACTCGTTTCCGTTTACCGCCTCCGCGCATCTGCCGGGGGATGGAACGGTAGCTGTGAGCGGAACGGCGGGGCCGCTGAATCAGAAGGACGCCTCGGCGACGCCATTCTCAGGGCACCTGGAGATCAAGCATCTCGATCCGCTGGCAGCGGGGTTTGTCGATGCTAAGGACGGCGTTACGGGGATGATTGACGGGTTGGTTCTGGATGCGGCGTGGAATGGGACGCAGATGCATGTGACGAAGCTGCTTGTGGACACACCGCGACTGACGCTGGTTCACAGCAGTGCACCGAAGCCGCCAACGCCTGCCGTGGCTGATGCTGAAGGGACGACGATGCTCGATAACCTTTCGGTGGATGATGCGCAGATAAAGAATGGTACGGTGACGCTGGTTACGGCGGGACAGGCGGGGAGTGCGGCGGTGTATCAACAGCTGAATGCGCAGATTTCGAACCTGACGCCGAAGAGCTCGTCGCCGTTTAGCCTGAGTGGGCAGCTACCGGCTGGGGGGAGTTTGAGCGCGAAGGGAGAGGCGGGGCCGTTCAACCTGGCGAACGGTGCGGCGACACCGGTGGATGCGCAGATCGATCTGAAGCAGTTTAACCTGGGGACGGCGGGTGTGCTGCCGGCGGATGCGGGGATCAGCGGTGTGGCGGATCTGCAGGCGCAGGTGAAGTCGGATGGGAAGACGCTGAATGCAGTGGGAGCGACGCAGGTGGCGGGGATCAAGCTGGCGAAGAATGGCCGGCCGTCGGCAAAGCCGGTGCAGGTGCAGTTCAACGTGACGCAGAACGAACAGGCGATGACGGGGCAGATTCAGCAGGCGACGATTACCGTGGGGCACGCGGTGATCAATGTGGCGGGGACGTTCCAGACGAGCGGGCCGACGACGGCGCTGAATTTGAAGGTGACTGGAAATGGTGTTCCTATCGATGAGCTGGAGGCGTTTCTGCCGGCGGTGGGGGTGAGTCTGCCGCAGGGTTCGCAGCTTCGGGGAGGAACGTTGACGACGGAGTTGACAGTTTCGGGGTCGACGGCGAACCCGGTGCTGAGTGGACCGGTGCGGCTGGATAATACGCAGCTCGCCGGGTTCGATCTGGGGTCGAAGCTGCAGAGCCTGTCGCAGTTGACGGGAGGACGGATTGGGGGCGCGACGGGCAAGGGGACGACGATTCGATCGCTGAGTATGAATGTGCAGGAGTCTGGAGGGGCGATTCGGACGGACAATGTTGCACTGGATGTGGTGGGTGTGGGAACGGCGACGGGAGCGGGCAGCGTGAGTGCAGGTGGAGCGTTGAACTACAACATGGTGTTGAAGCTGACGGGTCTGGTGGCGGGATCAGGGAGTAGCGGCGCTGCCGCAGGGGGTGCTGGCGGACTGGCGGGGGCGTTGGCGGGATTCATTCCGGGGGGTGCAGGGGGAGGAGCGCTGGGATCGATTCAAGGGCTGGCGAGCGCGGCTTTGAAGAGCGGAATTCCAGTGGCAATTGGAGGGACGACAAGCAATCCGACGTTTGCACCTAACCTTGGTGGGCTGATGAAGGGTGCAGGGGGGAGCACGGCGAAGGGGTTGCTGGGTGGGAAGGGGAAGCAGTCAACCCAGAACCCGCTAAGCAACGCACTGGGCGGCTTGCTGGGCAAGCACTAAGCGCCGAAGTGAGCGTGGAGGAGGTATTCGTGGTTGCCTTCCATGCCGCGGATGGGGGAGTCGATGATCTCGATGGCGGTGCCGCGCTGCTCGACGACGCAATCGCGGACGCGTTGAATGGCGGACTGGCGCGCTTCGGGGTCGCGCACGATGCCGCCTTTGCCTACGTGGAGGCGACCGGCTTCGAACTGAGGCTTGATGAGGAGAACGGCTGAGCCGGACCAGTGCTGGCCGGGGGGTGCGAGGGCGCTGAGAACGGCGGGGAGCACAAGCGTGGCGGAGATGAAGGAGACGTCCATGGCGAGGAAGGCTGGGGTTGGTTGTAACGGCGTGAGGAGTTCGCCGTGGGTGAGGAGACGGGCGTTGGTGCGCTCGCGGAGGGTGACGCGGGGATCGTCGCGAAGCTTCTGGGCGATCTGGCCGTAGCCGGTGTCGACGGCGAGAACGCTGGTGGCTCCGCTTTGCAGCATGCAGTCGGTGAAGCCGCCGGTGGAGGCTCCGATGTCGACAGAGGAGAGGCCGGAGAGATTGATGGACCAGTGTTCGAGCGCGCGCTCAAGCTTGAGACCGCCGCGGCTGACGTACTTGAGGTCGGAGCCGAGGAGGCGGATGACGGATTCGGCGGAGATGGGAGTGCCTGGCTTGTCGATCCGCTGCTCGCCGACGAGGACGCGACCGGCGAGGATGAGGGCCTGGGCGCGTTCGCGCGAGGCGGCGTGGCCCTGGTCGACAAGCAGCTTGTCGAGGCGGAGTTTTTCAGTACGCGGCTTCGTGGGACTCGTCATGAATCTTTGGGATCTTTGGGGAGACTACGGATGCAAAGTTGCATCTATAGTGATTGTCCTTAATTATGGTACAGGCTGTGATCGCTTCGATGGGTTGCCCATGATGAGGTGATTTCGGTTAGAGTTGCAAGGGTAGTGGTTCGGGCGGATTCGCTGAAGGCCTGCGGGTTGCCCGAGGTGCCGGAATAAAAACAGAGCAAAGCAATCTGCAGAGTGCGTAGGTGCGTTTTATGTATAGAGAGACGGGACTTGTGAATTCGCCGCCGCCGTCATCCCAAGATGATGCGGGGCTTCTGGTTCTGGTACAGCGGGGCGATCAGCATGCGATGTCGTCCCTGTTTGACCGTTACTCGAAGGTGGTTTATTCGGTTGCGTTACGCGTGCTTCGGGACCCGGCTTCGGCCGAGGATGTTCTACAGGAAGTCTTCATGCAGATATGGCGTAATCCGGATGGTTTTGTCGCGACGCGAGGCAGCCTCGGCGGTTGGCTTGCGGTGGTATCGCGAAACCGGTCGATTGATGCACTGCGAAGAAAACGGCCTACGGAGTCGGTCGACGACATCGCGCTGGCGTCGAACTACAACCTGGCGGACGAAGCTGAGCGGAATAACATGATGGAGAGGGCGCGCAGCGTGATTAGCCTGCTGCCGGTGGAACAACGGAAGACATTGGAGATGGCTTTTTTTGATGGGCTGACTCACTCGGAGATCGCAGAGATGACGGGCGATCCACTAGGAACGGTGAAGACGAGAATACGGAGCGCACTGACGACTCTGAGGAAGGCATTTACAGAATGAACACGCCAAAAAATATCGGACCGGAAGATCTGGCGCTGTTCGCCATGCAGTTGCTCTCCAAGGAGGAGGCAGCAGAGGTCGCGGCTTACGTGGCGCAGTCGGATGATGCGCGGCGCGAGTTGGCGCAGATTCAGGGTGACCTGGCGATCTATGCGCATACGGTCGATCTGCACTCGCCACCGGCGCAGGCGCGCGAACGCCTGATGAAACAGGTGGCAAGGGAGAAGCAGGCGATTCCGATTGACCGTCCAGCCGCTGAGGAGCCGGCAAATCGTGTGGCCGCAGTGCATGGAAGCGCAGACGAGAGCACGAGCGCGAATGAGAGCTTCGGCCAGCTGATGGGTCGAGGGACGGTCAGCAGCTCGTATTTGACGGAAGATGATCTGCCGAAGCGGAGTGCGGCCGCGAAGGTATTGCCCTGGGTCGGCTGGGCGGTTGCGGCAGGCCTGGCGGTCGGCGCGGGCGATCTGTACCACGACCGAGATAATCTGTACCACGAACGCGACACGCTGCATGCGACGGTGGTGGACCAGGCGACGCAGCTGGACCATCTGAACGCAGAGGCGGGTGCGGCGCGACAGGTGCTCGATACACTGACGGATACGACAGCGATGCGGGTGACGCTCAGCAAAGGCAAGGAAGCGCCTACACCTCAAGGCCGAGCGACTTATGTCGCGAGTAAGGGGACACTGATTTTTATAGCGAATAATCTGCAGCCGCTGCCACCGCTGAAGTCGTATGAGCTTTGGCTGATTCCAGCTACGGCAGGCAGTGCCCCGATTCCTGCGGGAACCTTCCGGCCGGACGAGCGCGGGAATGCCAGCGTGATTCTGCCGCCGCTGCCAAAGGGCGTGGATGCAAAGGCGTTTGGCGTGACCATCGAAGACAAGGATGGGGCGACTACGCCGACACTACCGATTATTCTAGTAGGAGCGTAGAGAGACCGACCGCTCGTTCGACGACAACGCTGTAAGACAAAAAAATGATGGGCATGCCTTTGGATCAGGCATGCCCATCATTTTTTGCTGCGAGTGTTCTTCGCCTGCGGCGCGAAGGAAAGAGATGAGTGCTAAGGCGCGGTGACACGAACGGAGACACCGAAGCCCTGAAGAGGAACGATGGTATCGATGGTGTTCGTATCGGTGCGGATGACAGTCATAAACTCAGACTCCGGTGAGGTGACGTATACCTTGCCGGTTGGCGCGCCCGTGGTGACGGCGATGTAGTTTGGATGACCGTTATTGAGCAGAGTCGTGGGAGTCACCGGCGTCGTGACGAGAGGAATGGTCGCGATAACGGTGTTTGTCGTAAGGCTGATCACCGAAACAGTGCAGTTCCCCGTAGGCTGAAGCGTGCTCACAGGGCCGCAGGGCTGAGTTGCATTGCCGCCATTGACGACGTAGGCCTGAGTGCCGTCCTGCAGGACTCCGACCATGCGTGGATTGACTCCGACAGGGACGGTGGCAAGGACAGTGCCGAAGCCAGCAGCATCGACTGGATTGTTGAGATCGCAGTTGGGGTTGGTAATCTGCGCGGTCGCGGAGCAGAGGGGGATATTGATGATGCTGATCCAGCCAGGATTGACGCCGTCTCCAGCGTTAGCTACGACAAGTTCGTTGCGGGTAGGGGCGAAGTCCGCCCAGAGCGGGTTGGCTATGGCCGGGTTGGTGCAAACCGGGCTGGTGCAGACCGCGATGGGGTTTGTGGCTCCCGTTGGAACGATATCGAGAGCGTTGGTCTGAGTATTGATGACCGAGACTGTGCCGTCGGTCTGGTTCATGATGAAGACACGCCTGGCGTCTGCAGTCTCGACACCATAGACGGGCCCGACGCCGACCTGGATGGGGTTGGGATCGATGGTGGGGCTGGCGGTGTTCTCGATGGTGGCAACCTGGCCGGGGCCGCCGTTTACGGCTTGACTGATCGCGAAGGAGCGCGATGCGCTGGGAACGCCAGCTACGTAAATGGGCGAAAAGGCAGGGCTGATGGGAAGCTCCTGCTGGAGGCTCAGAGGGGAGCTTGCGAACTCCGCGATGGAGTTGCGGCCTAAGGGCGGCGTGGTGACAGGACCGCCAGGGTTGCTGCCGGGCTGGGTGACGTAGGTGAAGGTGCCCTGGGGAAAGATACTGGCGGGAAGGACGTTGTTGCTGTTGAGCAGGGTGGTCTGGAGGATCTGGCTGCTCAGGAGCGCGGTGGAGATGCCAAAGCTGGTAAGGGTACCGTCGTGATTGAGGGTGTAGGCAGTGGTTCCACCGCCGTTGAGAATGAGGTAGTACGGATCGACTCCCACGTTTGCCGTGATGAGAACGGAGTCTCCGGAGAAGTCGACGAAGGTGACCAGACCAGGCGCCGTAGTGCTGGGGGCAGAGATGGCGATAGCGAACTTCTGCGGCTGGGCTGCCGGGCCGACGGGGTTAATGGCACTGATGACGGGGCGGTAGTTGTTACCGCATCCAGCGACCAGGGTCAACAAGGCGACCGAGAGGGCCGCGCGAATTGTCTGGTTTGCCAAGGTCTGGGGTGCGAAGGCCTGGACCACGAAGCGAAGGGGGCTTCGACGTGGCCGCGACTGTGTGTTTCCTGCTGCTTCGATTCTTGCTAAGTGCAAAACTGCTCCCACGCTGCTGCTGGTGTTGACTATGCTCAAGGATTGATTGTAAATCACACCGAGGGATGCGACGGGCTATGGGAGAGGAAATGCACAGGGAGGGGTGGAGGAAGGCAATTCCGGAGGGACGGGACGGGGTGCAGTCGAGCGTGCTGGTTGGAGTGGTTGTGCCGTTGCTGGTCTTCGGTTGCTGGAAGGTCTCCGTTGCAGGGACGGCAGCTTCAGGCGTTTACGAGCGTGCAATTGTCTTCCCTCTGCTGTTCAGCTTTGGGTTGGCAGCTCTGGCGTGGAAGGTGCGATCTGCAACGCTGCTGGGGGCCGGAGCTGGATTCCTCGTCAGCATGATTCTGACGCAGGCCCCGGTGGGCTGGACAGGTTTCGATGGCTCGGTGGCAGCTCGGCCTGCATTTCCAGCGTTGATCGCGCTTACCGTGCTTACTTTCTGCGCCACGCGGTATGGCAGGGCGAATAAAGAAGAACGCGGCGTTGCCGAGTCGCGGAGCGGAAGACGAGCCTCTCAGATCGTCGCCAACACAGGGGTGGCGGCGCTGTGTGCTGCAATGGGGTGGTACGGCGGCTGTATCGCGGCTCTGGCCGAGGCGGCGGCGGATACGGTGTCGTCGGAGGTGGGACAGGCGATTGGCGGTCCTGCGTGGCTGATTACGACGTTCCGCCGTGTCCCGGCTGGCAAGGATGGTGGAGTGAGTGTGGCGGGAACTCTGGCTGGCGTTGCGGCTGCCGGTGTGGTGGTTATGGCTGGATCGTTGCATCATGCGCTTTGGCCGCACAAGGGTGTGGTGTTTGCCGCGGCCTGCGCAGGGTTGGTCTTCGACAGCGTTTTAGGCGCGACTGTGGAGGAGTGGGGATGGCTGGGAAACGACCTCGTGAACTTTAGTGCGACGCTCTTCGCTGCTGCACTGCCCTGGGTGTGGGTGTTTGTCCGGGGCAGGATTGTCTTTTAGGTCTGCCTTTTTTAGAAGCTACTTTTTTCTAGAAGCTGGTTTAAAGATTCTTGTCCTGCCGGACGGGCCCACTGCGCGTGGTGCGGGCGTTTCACGCCTTTTTAAGTTGTCTGGGCAGGATCAGGCTTCGTTGGTCGGAATCGATGCAGGTCAGGCGTCGGGCTTGCCTTCGAGCCAGCTGTGCAGCCAACTGACGTTGAGGTGGAGGCGGAGCGCGGTGTAGCTGACCATCTCGTGGAAGTAACGCATGGTGAGGTCGTAGTTGCTGATGTGGCCGATGGCCGGGCGGGGCGAGGTGAAGACGTCGAGGCCCGCGTCCTGACAGAGCTGGCGGATGCGGAAGAGGTGGGTGCCGTCGGAGACGACGACGATGTGCTGCAGATTGTTTTCGTGGGCGATGGCGGCGAGGCGGTGGACCTGCTGCTCGGTGTCGATGGAGCGGGTCTCGGCGATGATGTTGCTGAAGGGAATTCCATTGGCGAGCAGGTAGTCGCGACCGACGCCGCCTTCTGTGTTGCCGGAGTCTTTATCGCTGCCGCCACCGAGGGTGATGACGAGAGGAGCGATCTGCTTGCGGTAGAGTTCTACGGCGTGGTCGAGGCGGGCGTGAAAGATGGGGGAGGGATGTCCGGAGTACTCGGCTGCTCCAAAGACGGCAATCGCATCGGCGGGCTGGGCCTCGTCGTTGCTTGCGACGGAGTCGATCTGCTGGTAGAGCCGGACGGACCATCCGGTGACGATGATGAGCACAAGGGCAAGCAGCTGACGGAGGAAGGTGCTCCTGATGCTGCCGCGACGGAGGTTGGATGAAGGAGCGATCATGGTTGTACGAGCGTGCAGACTGCCTGGAAGAGCGTTGAGCGTGGGCCTGGTTTGGGAAGTGCACGAGCCACGGGAACGGCCGTGCATCGAGCTAGTCTACAGGGGCACAGGCGGGGAGGTGCAAGCCTTTTCGCGGGGCTAGTGCTGGAGGGTGAGGGCGATCTCGTGAGTGGGGATGGCGCCTTCGCGGAGGATCATCCAGGAGTTGCCGCCGCCGGAGAGATCGACGATGGTGGTGGCGGTGCTGCGGGCGGTGGGACCGCCGTCGACGATGAGGGGGATCTTGTTGCCGAGCTGCTCGCGAACTCCGTTGGCGTAGGTGCATTCGGGCAGGCCTGAGAGGTTGGCGGAGGTAGCGGTGATAGGAAGGCCAAGGCGGGTGACGACGGCACGGGGAATGGCGGCCTCGGGAACGCGGAGGGCAAGGTTGCCGGTATTGGCGGTAACGCGCAGGGGCAGCTTGGAGCCGGCTTTGACGACGATGGTGAGGGGGCCGGGCCAGAAGCGCTCGGCGAGGCGGTCGAAGGCGGAGTCGAGCTGGCGGGCGAGCTCATTGGCCTGGGCGACCTCGGCGATGAGCAGCGAGAGGGGCTTGTGGCGGGCGCGGGTTTTGAGCTCGTAGATGCGCTCGACGGCGCGGAGATTGACTGGGTCAACGGCGAGACCATAGAAGGTATCGGTGGGCAGAGCGACGACGTAACCGCGGTTAAGACTGGCGACGACCTGATCGATGAGCTCAGGTTCGGGTTCGTCGGGATGGATGCGTAGGGTTTCAGCCGTCAATATCTGGCTCCTGTGCGGGATGAAGATTGGAGACTTGGGATGACCTACAGACTCGCACTCTAAGCATACCGCTTCGGTTGGCTCAATGTCCGTGGGCCCCGGGAGGAAC
>Ga0302324_100031303_pt1 | contig 10039 bp, 9 predicted proteins | sample Palsa_T0_1_FD_201949 | JGI IMG/M metagenome (GOLD analysis project Ga0302324, IMG submission 201949) | Peat permafrost microbial communities from Stordalen Mire near Abisko, Sweden - Palsa_T0_1 | ecosystem: Environmental > Terrestrial > Soil > Palsa > Peat permafrost | place: Sweden: Abisko... | reverse complement strand
CCCCCGCCGCCCGTCGCGCCATAGAGCGCTCCCGTGCTACCGAAGACTAAAGCTGAAGCGGGGTATTCGCCGTCGGCCCCGCCGAAATTGTGGAGCACGGTTTCCTCCCAAGGCACTGCCGTGGTGGGCGTCAGTTCAAAAACGGTGCCAAGCTTGGATGTGCCTCCGGCAAAGGTCGTGCCATAAAGCGCGCCGTCCTTGTCAATTACCAGTCCTGCCTCGGGCTCCGCCCCGTCAGGGTTACCCTTGAAGCTATACAGGACGTGGTAGGACGTGGCTTGGGCTGTACTGGCGCTTGGCATCAGAATCGCCAGCGCAGCTAGGAGCAAAAAGGGAGATTTTGGCCACCCCCCCCCGGGCCTCGACGCCATATTTTTTCGTGTAATTCATCGTCATGTTCCTCCTTGAGAGGCAGCGCGTGGCGCTGCTCAACGGGTCACTTCATCGGTGAGTCCGATGGCCCACTATACCTTAAACACGGTGCAGCGGCGTTAGTTGCGGTTTGCCGGACAAATTTCCGGCGAAATCGTCTCGGCAACGGTTATGGGCCAGTATATACCTGATGCATCGCCATGGTTCGCGCCTGTTCCTTCGGCTTGTTCGGCGGCCAGGGCGTGCCAGGCGGCCAGCGCTGGCAAGCCGCTTGCGACCCTACGCCAGCCGGCGGGCGGCGCGTTGCAAAAGCTGGAAGGGGTTGCATTTCGTCTACCTTTGTCGCTTTCGCGATTCGGGGGTGCGGCGCGGTTCCGGTAAACAGGGGTCGGCTTGGGTTTGTTTGGTTTTTTTGGTTTCACATTCCGTGACAATACGTCCGGTGAAGGACCTATCCCGGACTGGGCATAGCATGCCGGTGGCGGGAGTTCGGCGTGTGACTCATGGTCCGGGCCACAACCGGGGACCAGAAAGACGCGCCGGCGCGCGTGGCGGGCTGCGAGCCTGCCCCACTCGCAGGCAAAGCGCTCAAGCGGGAAGGATTGCGGCGGAGGACTAGCCCCTATATACCTGCACCGCAAACGACCGGCGCACCACCGCCCGCGCCTCCTCCAGCCCGCTCAACTCCCCCGCCCCAATCGCCTGGATCAGCACATTCCCAATCGCCGTCGCCTCGCTCGGCCCCGCAACCACTGTCCGGCCCGTGGCATCCGCCACCAACTGGTTCAGCAGCACATTCCGCGACCCGCCGCCGACAATATGGATCACCTCGAACCGCCGCCCCGCCAGCGCCTCCAGGCTCTCCAGCACCTGCCGGTAGCGTTCCGCCAGGCTCTCCAGAATCGTGCGCGTGAACTCGCCGGGCGTCTCCGGCGGCGCCTGTCCGCGCGCCCGGCAATGCTCCACAATCTTGCGCGGCATATCGCCGGGCTCCAGGAACGCATCCGGATCTATCGTCGCCTGCGCCGGCCCGGTCTCGCCGGCCAGCCGCACCAGCTCGTCGTAGGTGTACTCCGCGCCCTCCAGCGCCCACGCGCGCCGGCACTCCTGCAGCAGCCAAAGTCCCGCGATATTCTTCAGGAACCGGACCTTGCCCCCCGCGCCGATTTCGTTGGTCAGATTCTGCGCCAGCACTCGCTCATTGATCACTGGCTGGTCCAGCTCCGCGCCCATTAGCGACCACGTACCCGAGCTGATGTAGCACCAGTTCGCGCCCTCCGCAGGCACCGCGGCCACCGCCGACGCCGTGTCGTGGCACCCTGTCGCGTATACCGGAACGCCGCCCAGGCCGGCCGCCTCGGCCATCGAATCCAGCAGCGTACCCAAGCGCGTCCCGGGCGTCACAATCTCGGGTAGGATGTGCGTGGGCAGCCCCAGCCGCTCCAGCAGATCGCGCGCCCACGTCTTCTTGCGCGGGTCGTAAAACTGCGATGTGCTGGCGATGGTCGCTTCCGCGCGCGCCACGCCCGTCAGCCAGTAGTTCAGCAGGTCCGGCATGAACAGCAGCGTGCGCGCGGCCTCCAGGGCGGGCGACCCGGCCAGCTTCAGCGCGTAGAATTGGTACAGCGAATTGAGCTGCATGAACTGGATACCGGTCTGCGCAAACACCTCCGCGCGGGGCACCACGCTGAAGACCTTCTCCATCACGCCGTTGGTACGCGCATCGCGATAGTGCCGCGGATTATCGGCTAGCGCGCCGTCAGCGCCCAGCAGGGCGAAGTCCACGCCCCATGTATCGATGCCGATGCCATCCAGGCGCAGCCGCCGTTCCCGCCCGGCGATGGCCAAGCCGCGCTGGATCTCGTGCCACAGCCGCAGCGTGTCCCAATACAGCGCGTCGAACACGCGCACGGGCGTGTTGGCGAAGCGGTGCAGTTCTTCGATCTCGATCCGCCCGCCATCTTGCGTGCGCAGCGTGCCCAGCATGGCGCGTCCGCTCTCCGCGCCCAGATCGAAAGCCAGATAGTTTGACATGCGGGGCAGGCCTCTAGGCATGAGGCGGGTCTCCAGACCCGCCTTTTTTCCTCCGCGATCCGACGGCCCGCTCTTCCGCCAGCGCGCGGGCGAGCAGCGTCTTGATGGCCGCCTGCCGGCTGATATTCAGGCGGGCCGCGCGGTGATCCAGCTCGCGCAGCATGCCCTCCGTCAGATCGAGATTCACCCGGCGGACCGGCCGCACGACCGTGAACTGATTGGTGAAATAGGCCGAAATATCCTCTCCCCGCGATGCCATGTCCGCGATTTCATCGGCTGTCGCGGTTTTCTTAGATGTTCTCGACATAGCTTTGTGCCTCCTCTTTCGTCGCTTTCCAGGCCGTGACCAAATGGCAAAATTCGCCCGCAGCGTCGTACCTGACTTCAAAGATGACGGAGCACAGAAGACCGCGGCACCAACCGATGGCACGAAACTGCTCCGGATCGTCGCTCTTTTGGTCGACCAGGTACGCTTGATCGAAGATCTCCTGCGCCTCTTGCAGGCTGACCCTGTGCTTCCGCTTGACCTCCCTGCTCTTCTCTTTGTCGAACTGGAAGCGCATTGTCTATATATAACTGTTATATCATTAAGCCTTGCGGATCCGACCAGGCCGGGGGTGCTTCAGCTTTCCAGTTGGCCGGACGTCATATCGCATCTGGTGGGACGCGCCGCAGCGGCCCGCCCTCACCGTCCAGCATTATATAATGCGATAGCACTCTCCGCTGTCAAAATGAAGCTCGACGCCAAATATGAGCAGGAACACGGCGCAGTCTATCTGACAGGCATCCAGGCGCTGGTGCGTCTGCCCATGGACCAGATGCGCAGCGACCGCCGCGCTGGTCTGAACACGGCCGCTTTCATCTCCGGATACGAAGGTTCGCCCCTCGGCGGCTACGACATGGCTCTAGCGCGCGTGCGGCCCCTGCTCGACCGGCACCGCATCCATTTCGTGCCGGGCGTCAATGAGGACCTGGCCGCCACCTCCGTCTTCGGAAGCCAGATTCATCACTCGCTCGGACAGTCGCGCTACGATGGCGTGGTCGGCATCTGGTATGGGAAAGGGCCGGGCGTCGACCGGTCCGGCGACATCCTCCGTCACGCCAACATCGCGGGCACGGGAAAGAATTGCGCGGCGCTGGTGCTGGGCGGCGACGATCACGTTTCCAAGAGCTCCACCATCCCGCACCAGAGCGATCTCAGCTTCTACAATCTGGCGATGCCCATCTTCTATCCGGGTAACACCCAGGAGACGCTGGATTACGGGCTGCTCGCCATCGCGCTCTCGCGGTTTTCCGGTGCGTGGGTGGCTATGAAGATGGTGACCAACGTGTGCGACGCGGGCGGCACCGTGAACGTCGATCCGGAGAGGCTCGCCATTCGCATACCGCAAGGCTACGAGAAGAAGATCGACGCGCGCCTGCTGATTCCCATGACGCTGATGCTGGAGCCGGAGGTACTCTACCGCCGCCTCGACGCCGCCCGCCAATTCGCCCGCCTGAATCAGGTGAACCGAAGCTTCGGCGCGCCGGTGGGAATTGACGGCGCATGGCTGGGCATCGCCAGCGCGGGCAAGGCGTATTACGACCTGATGCAGGCGCTCGCCGATCTCGGCCTCGATCGCGCCGACGATCTCGCGCGCATCGGCATACGCATCGCCAAGTTCGGGATGACCTACCCGCTGGAGCCGGATTTCACCGCCGGCTTCGCACGCGGTCTGCGGACTATCCTGGTGGTCGAAGAGAAACGCAGCTTCCTTGAATTGCAGTTACGCGAGGCCCTGTACAACTCTTCCGACCATCCGGCCATCCTGGGTAAGGGCGATCCAATCGCCGCGCCGCTGTTCTCCGCCGCCGGTGAACTCGATCCGGAACTGATCGCCCGTGTTCTGGCCCAGCTTATCGATCGGCCCTCCCCCCGCCTCGACCTCCTAGACGAAATCGACAACCGCGAACGCCGCTTGATTCCGGCACGCTCGCCCAACTTCTGCTCGGGCTGCCCGCACAATCGCTCCACGCTGCTGCTCGAAGGCCAGATGGCCGGCGGCGGCATTGGCTGTCACGCCATGGCCGCGCAGCTTCAGCACTCGCATCACGCCTACACCTTCCTTACCCACATGGGCGGCGAGGGCGCGCCGTGGATCGGCATGGCCCCCTTCGTCGACCGGCCGCATATCTTTCAGAACGTGGGCGACGGCACCTATTTTCACTCTGCCTCGCTGGCTGTAGAAGCCTGCATCGCGGCGGGCGTCAACATCACTTACAAGATTCTGTACAACAGCGCCGTAGCCATGACCGGTGGTCAGCAGGCCGCGGGCGCCGTACCGGTCCCCGAGCTGACGCACAAGCTGGCGGCTGATGGCGTGCGCCAAATTGCGGTACTGACCGAAGATCCGGAGAAATACGAAGGCGTCAAGCTGGCCGCCAATACCCAGCTGCGCGATCGCGACGATTTGCCCGATGTGCTGCGCGAGTTCGAGAAACTGCCCGGTGTCACCGTCATCGTTTACGACCAGCAGTGCGCCGCCGAAAAGCGCCGCCTGCGCGCGCGCGGCAAGCTCGCGGAACCTACGCTGCGCCTTGTGATCCACGAAGAAGTATGCGAAGGCTGCGGCGATTGCGTGACGCAATCCAATTGCCTGAGCCTGCACCCGGTGGAGACGGAATACGGCCCCAAGACCCGCATTCATCAATCGTCCTGCAATAAGGATTATTCGTGTGTATTGGGCGATTGCCCGTCATTTGTCACGGTGAAGCTGAAGCCGGGCACGGGGCAGCGCCGTCGGCAGATTGCGGCGCTGCCGGAGGCCGAGGTACCCCCGCCGCGCGAACGTGTCTCCGTCGAAGGCCGCTACTCGATCCTGATGCCGGGTATCGGCGGCACCGGCGTGGTCACGGTGAACGCGCTGCTGGCCACCGCCGCCTGGATCGACGGCCTATCGGTAATCACGCTCGATCAGACCGGCCTTGCGCAGAAGGGTGGGGCGGTGGTGTCCAGCATCATCTTGAGCGAGCGGCCCATCGACGCGTCGGCCAAGATCGGATACGGAAACGCGGACCTGCTGCTGGGCTTCGATCTGCTCGGCGCGGGCAGCGCCAGTAACCTGAAGTGTGCCCATCCGTCGCGTACCGTGGCCGTCGTGAACACGGCCGAAGTGCCCACTGGCGACGCCATACGCGGCGGTGCGCGCCTTGCTGGCCCTGGCGCGGCCGTCGATCTGATCAACACTTACACACGCAAAGACCGCAACCTGTTCCTGGACGCCTCGCGCCTGGCCGAAGGTCTCTTCGCCAGTCACATGGCGGTGAATATCTTCCTGCTGGGTGCGGCCTGGCAGGGCGGCCTGATTCCCATTTCAGACACGGCCATCGAGGAAGCTATCCGGCTGAACAAAGTGGACGCCGAGCGCAACGTGCAGGCGTTCCTCTGGGGCCGCAAGTATTATCACGATGCGCAGGCCGTCGAGTCACTGATCGCCCCTCCCGTAGCGCATGTCGACGGTCGGTCACTCGTCGAGCGCCGCACTGCCGATCTCACGCGCTACCAAAACGCCGCGTACGCCGCGCGCTATGCCGCGTTCGTCCACGAAGTCGAGGCGCGCCAGCCCGCCCTGGCCGAAGCTGTCGCCCGCAATCTCTACAAGCTGATGGCTTACAAGGACGAGTACGAAGTCGCACGCCTGCTGACGAATCCCGAGCGGGAGGCGCAGATTCGCGGCATGTGGGAGCAGGTGGAATCGATCGGCTACAATCTGTACCCCCCGCTGCTCCGTGCCATGGGTCTGAAGAAGAAGTTGAAACTCGGCGGCTGGTTCCGCGGACCGTTGCGCGTGCTGGCCTCGCTGAAGGGACTGCGCGGCACGCCGTTCGATGTCTTCGGCTATGCCGAGGTGCGCAGCGAAGAACGCGCGCTGGTCGGCTGGTACGAGCAGCTCGTGCGCGAGTGCCTGGATTGCGTCACTCCCGACAGCCTGGCTCTCGCACAGGAGATAGTGGCGCTGCCCACACAGATCCGCGGCTATGAAGGCATCAAGCTCGCCAGCATCGCCAAGGTGAAGGCAGTGGCCGCTGAGAAGACATCCGCCATGAAGACGAGCCTCGTACAATTGGCATGAAATACCTGGCGCTGGCAGTTGTCTCAGTGACCGCCGCACAGGCCACGGATCTCGATGAGCTCCGTGCTACCCAGCAGAAGCTAGTCGGCGCGCGGGATTTCAACAAACTTCCGCGAGACGAGGTACAGCTCGATGCGATAGCGGCCACGAAGAGCCAGTTCTTTATCCTGGGCTGACTCGCGGCTACCGACCTTTGGCACATGAAACGCACAAGTCTTGTGCTGGATGAGCAGCTCTTGGGAAGAAGCCACACGGGATCTGGGTCTCACAATCATACAGGAGGTGTTGCAAGGTTTACGCTGGGAGTCCAAGTGCGCTAAGGGAAATCTCGCAAATCCGAAAGGTCGAGGGACCGGCGGAATTCCACGGAAGCAACCTCTGGCGCGGCAACCCGACGAAGATGCGGGCAGACCGCACGGCTCGCCTACGGCCGAGACGCAAGTGATTCTGGTGGGTACCTCAGATACTATCGCGGAATATGCTCCGCTCCGGATCTCCGAGCGGCTTGTGCCGCGAATCCAGTAAGCGGGCCCGCCTACGCCACCACGTCCACACCCATACTGCGCGCGGTGCCCCTCACCGAATTCATGGCGGCTTCCACGGTGAAGCAGTTCAAATCCGGCATCTTGATTTTGGCGATCTCTTCCACCTGCTTCTCGGTGATCACGCCGACCTTTGTCTTGTGCGGCTCCGGCGATCCCTTCGCCAGGTTCACTGCGCGCTTGATCAGCACCGGCACCGGCGGCGTCTTCGTAATGAAGGTGAACGAGCGGTCCGAGAAGATCGTGATCACCACCGGGATGATCAGCCCTTCCTGGTCCTTACTCGATGTCTTGGCGTTGAACGCCTTGCAGAAATCCATGATGTTGACGCCCTGTGGTCCAAGCGCGGTGCCCACCGGAGGCGCCGGGGTAGCTTTCCCGGCGGGGATCTGCAACTTCACGGAACCGGTAACTTTCTTTGCCATCTGAGAATCCTTGCGATCGTTATTCTATTCTTTTTCTACTTGGAGAAATTCCAGCTCGACAGGCGTGGCGCGCCCGAAAATCATCACCATCACGCGTAGCGTGCCGCGGTCGGTATTGACCTCGTCCACCTTGCCGCGAAAGTTGGCGAACGGACCATCCACGATGCGCACGCCATCGTTCCTCTCGTAAGTCGTCTTGGGGCGCGGCCGCTCGGCCGAAGAACTCTGGCGATACAGGATTGAGTTCACTTCGTCTGCGCTGAGTGGGACCGGCTGCGTGCCGCCGCCCACGAACCCCGTCACGCGCGGCGTGGCCTTCACGGCGTGCCACAACTCGTCGTTCATTTCCATTTCCACCAGCACGTATCCGGGGTAAACCAGGCGTTTGCTGGTGACCTTCTTGCCGCCCCGCAACTCCACCACTTCCTCGGTGGGAATGAGCACCTGCCCGATCTTGTCGGCGAAGCCGAACGCCTGGGAGCGGCTGCGCAGCGACTCAGCCACCTTTTGCTCGAACCCGGAGTAAGTGTGAATGATGAACCACTTCTTGGGAGAGGACTCGTCGTAGCCCGCCACGGCGGGCGCTTCCGCCGCTTCGTCGCCCGGCTCGTCCTCTGCCTCGACGGGAGTCTCGGCGGCAGCCTGCTCGACTGGCGCGGCTTCTTCGTCGCCCGGCTCCTCGGCTAAAGCGCCGCTCTCCGGCGCCTCCTGAATCTCTTCTTGATCCGTTTCCTGATCCACAGAATGCACGTTTTCGTCGTCCATACGGCTACTTTGACAATGCCTTATACATGCGCGTGACCGTGTCGGTCAGCACCGCATCCACCACCGCGAAGAAGGCTGCGAAGGCGAATACCGTGAAGATCACCACCACTGTGGTACCCTCCACCTGCTTGCGGTTCGGCCACGTCACACGCTTCATCTCGAGCTTCAGCTCGTTGAAATAATCGCGCGTCCGCGTGGGCCAACTGATTACGCTCTCGAGAAAATTGCTGCCTTCCATGCTCGCTCGCCTCCCAACGCTACCCCATCATAAAAATGCCAGATCTGGATTGGCAGGGGCGGAGGGATTCGAACCCCCACTCGCGGTTTTGGAGACCGCTGGTCTGCCGTTAAACCTACGCCCCTAATCACAAGCCGGCGGGACATCCCTGCGCGGTGCCCTACCTAATTCTACTTGATTTCCTTGTGCGGCTGGTGCTTCCGGCAATACGGGCAGAACTTCTTCATCTCCAGCCGCTCCGTAGTGGTCTTCTTGTTCTTGGTGCCCGAATAGTTCCGGTTCTTGCATTCCGTGCATTGAAAAGTGATGATCTCGCGTGCCATGTTCCCTGTCCTTCTTTTGTTCCTTCTTTACTCCATCATTACTCGAGAATTTCGGTCACGGTCCCGGCGCCCACCGTGCGTCCGCCTTCGCGGATGGCGAACCGCAACCCCTTGTCCATGGCGATGGGCGTGATCAGATCGATCACCAGGTTCACGTGGTCGCCCGGCATCACCATCTCGGTGCCCTCCGGCAACTCCGCCACTCCCGTCACGTCCGTGGTCCGGAAGTAGAACTGCGGCCGGTACCCCTTGAAGAACGGCGTATGCCGCCCGCCCTCTTCCTTGCTCAATACCACCACGCTGCCCTTGAACTTCTTGTGCGGCGTGATCGACTTGGGCTTCGCCACCACCTGCCCGCGCTCCACGTCGTCCTTCTCAATGCCGCGCAGCAGCAAGCCCACGTTGTCCCCGGCGCGCCCTTCGTCCAGCAGCTTCTTGAACATCTCGATGCCCGTCACCACCGTCTGGCGCGTGTCCCGGAAGCCCACGATCTCCACCGGCTCGCCTACCTTCACCACGCCCCGCTCGATACGCCCCGTCACCACCGTGCCGCGCCCCTGGATCGAGAAAATATCTTCGATCGGCATGATGAACGGCTTGTCGATCTCCCGCTGCGGCAGCGGCACATAGCTGTCTACCGCCGCCATCAACTCCGTGACCGTCTTCTCCCACTGCTCTTCGCCGTTCAATGCGCCCAGCGCCGATACCCGGATCACCGGCACCTGGTCGCCCGGGAATTCGTAGGTGGTCAGCAACTCACGCATTTCCAGCTCCACCAGGTCCAGCAGTTCCGCATCGTCCACCATGTCCACTTTGTTCAGCGCTACCACGATGTACGGCACGCCCACCTGGCGCGCCAGCAGCAAGTGCTCGCGGGTCTGGGGCATGGGTCCGTCCGTGGCCGCCACCACCAGAATGGCGCCATCCATCTGCGCCGCGCCGGTGATCATGTTCTTGATATAGTCGGCGTGGCCCGGGCAATCCACGTGCGCGTAGTGCCGGTTGGGGGTCTCGTACTCCACGTGCGCCACCGCGATCGTAATACCGCGGGCCTTTTCTTCCGGCGCGTTGTCGATAGAGTCGAAACTGCGGAACTTCACCTTGGGGTTGTTCTTCCCCAGCACTTTGGTGATAGCCGCCGTCAGCGTGGTCTTGCCGTGATCGATGTGCCCGATCGTGCCAATGTTGACGTGCGGCTTGCTGCGATCGAATTTTTCCTTTGCCATAT
>Ga0302324_100031301_pt1 | contig 10040 bp, 8 predicted proteins | sample Palsa_T0_1_FD_201949 | JGI IMG/M metagenome (GOLD analysis project Ga0302324, IMG submission 201949) | Peat permafrost microbial communities from Stordalen Mire near Abisko, Sweden - Palsa_T0_1 | ecosystem: Environmental > Terrestrial > Soil > Palsa > Peat permafrost | place: Sweden: Abisko... | reverse complement strand
CTGCGCGATGCGCTTCGCGACATTAATCCAGCTCGCGACGACGATCAGCACCGTGGTGAACGTCGTCAGTAAAATGAGCGGCATGGAGATGCCGTCGACGCCGATATGGAAGTCCGCGTGGATGGATGGAATCCAGGCCGCGCGCTCGACGAACTGCATGTCCGCCGTACCGGAATTGAAGGAGGTCCAGAGCGGGATGCTCAGCAGAAACGCAAGGATGGAGATGCACAGCGCGAGCCACTTGGCGGCCCTATCGCGCTTGCCCAACCCGATCACGACGAATCCGCCGACGATGGGCACCGAGATCAGAATCGAGAGCAAGTGATGGTTCATGGCCGCCAGATCAACCAGAGCAGGAGCGAGGCCAGGCCCAATATCATGGCGAACGCATAGTGGTACAGATAGCCGGACTGTGCATAGCGCATCACGGACCCGAGCCAGCCGATGAGGCGCGCGCTGCCGTTCACGAAGGCGCCGTCGATCACGGCCTCATCGCCGGCATGCCAGAGCGTCGCGCCGATGGCGCGCGCGAGCGGCATGACGATGTGCTCGTTGAACCAGTCGAATCCGTACTTGTTGATCAGGATCGTGTGCAGCCACTTGAAACGGCGCTCGGCGGCATCCGCCCACGCGGGGTATTTCAAAAAGAACAAATACGCCGCGAGCACGCCGGCCGCGGCGAGATAAATCACCGGCGAGGTGAACATCGATGCGAGGACGGCGCCGGGGCCGTGGAATTCCTCGCCCACCTGCCTGAGCACGTCGTCGCCCGGCAGCACGCGGATCACACCGTCGAAGAAACCGCCGAACAAGACAGGCTGCTCGGTGAGCCAGCCGACCACGACCGAAGGAATCGCTAGCAGAACCAAAGGCACGGTCACCACCCACGGACTCTCATGCAAATGGTGCCGGGTCTCCTCGTCCATGCGCTCCTGACCGTGGAACGTCATGAAGAACGCGCGGAAGGTATAGAGCGCGGTGATGAACACGCCCCCGAGCACGCAAAAGTAGGCGTACTGCGCTCCGACCCTGTGCGAGTCGTGCACCGCATCGATCAACAGATCCTTGGAGAAAAAACCCGAAGTCCCGGGGAAGCCGATGAGCGCGAGCGAGCCAATGAGGAACGTCCAGTACGTGATGGGCAGGTACTTGCGCAGACCGCCCATCTTGCGCATGTCCTGCTCATGGTGCATCGCCATGATCACCGAGCCCGCGGCGAGGAACAGCAGCGCCTTGAAGAAGGCGTGCGTCATCAGATGGAAAATGCCGGCACCGTACGCGGAGGCGCCCAAGGCGACGGTCATGTAGCCGAGTTGCGAAAGCGTCGAATAGGCGATGACGCGCTTGATGTCGTTGTTCACGACGCCGACGATGCCCATGAAGAACGCCGTGGTCGCGCCGATAATGAGCACGAACGAGAGCGCCGTATCGGACTGTTCGAACAGCGGCGACATGCGCGCCACCATGAAAATACCGGCCGTGACCATGGTGGCCGCGTGGATCAAGGCGGAGATCGGCGTCGGGCCCTCCATCGAATCGGGCAACCATGTGTGCAGCGGAACCTGGGCCGACTTGCCCATCGCGCCCACGAACAGGCAGAGGCAGGCGAACGTGATCGCCGGCCAGGCGGTGGCGTGAGTGATCTGAATCTGCGCATGCACCAGCTGCTCGGCGTGCGCGAACACCACGCCGTAATTGAGCGATCCCGTGTATCGCAAGATCGCCGCAATCCCCAAGATGAACCCGAAGTCCCCGACCCGGTTCAAGATGAAGGCCTTCAGCGCGGCGAACGTCGCCGTGGGACGGGTGTACCAGAATCCGATGAGCAGGTACGACACCACGCCGACGCCTTCCCAACCGAAGAACAGCTGCATGAAGTTGTTCGACATCACCAGCATGAGCATGGAGAAAGTGAACAGCGAGATGTAGCTGAAGAAACGCTGATAGCCGTCGTCGTCGGCCATGTAGCCGATGGTGTAGATATGCACCAGGAGCGACACGAACGTCACCACGGACATCATCAGGGCGGAAAGGCGGTCGATCAGGAAGCCGACCTGGATGCTCAATCCATCGCTCAACAGCCACGTGTAGACGGGACCGTCGAACGGGGCCATGCCCTCGAATACCAGCCGATACAGCACATAGATCGACAATCCGCAGGAGAGCGCGACGCCCGCGATGCACACGCTGTGCGCACCCACCCTGCCGATCTGTCGTCCGAACAGCCCCGCCGCCAGAGCCGCGGCCAGCGGCGCAAGCGCGATCGTGAGGTAAATCGACTCCATGGTCCCTTGATCCCCTAACCCTTAAGTTGCTCGTCAGCCCTGTAGCGAGTCGAGATCTTCGACGTCGATGCTGCGCCGCTCGCGGAACACCACGACCAGAATCGCGAGCCCGATCGCCGCTTCCGCGGCGGCCACGGTCAGGATGAAAAACACGAATATCTGGCCCGCGATGTCGCCCAGAAAGCGCGAGAACGCGACGAAGTTGAAATTGACCGCAAGCAGCATCAGTTCGATGCACATGAGCAGAACGATCACGTTCCTGCGGTTCAAGAACACGCCGGCCACGCCGATGGCGAACAGAACGCCCGACAAGGCGATCACGTAGGTGAGGGTGATCATGGAGCTTTCTCCGAGGCCATCTTGACGATCCGCACGCGGTCCCGCGCGCGCACCGCCACCTGCGCGGCGATGTCCTGCGGTTTTACGCCGCGGCGGCCGCGCAGCGTCAGGACTATGGCCGCGACGCTCGCCACCAGGAGGATGACGGCCGCGAGCTGCGCGGGATAGGCGTAACGGGTGAAAAGCGCCGCTCCCAGCACGCGCGTGTTCGAGTAGCCGGCGGGCAGCGGCGGCGCGGAACGCAGGGCCGCGCCGCCCAGGTGCCGTACCGCAATCACATTGATGATGGCGAAGATCAGGAAGCATGCCACCGCCGCGGACAGCGGCCAGTAGCGCGAGAACTCCGAGCGCATCCGTTCCGTGTCGATGTCGAGCATCATGACCACGAACAGGAACAGCACCATGACGGCGCCGACGTAGACGAGCACCAGCACGATCCCGAGAAACTCGGCATCCAGCAAGAGCCAGATGACCGCGCTGTTGAAGAAGCAAAGCACCAGGAGCAGTGCGCAATGCACGGGGTTGCGGGCGAGGATGACACCCAGGGCCGCGCACACGAGTACCGCGCCGAAGATGAAGAACAGGATGGCCGGAAACATCAGCGGTACTTCGCATCCGCGGCGCGGTCCGCCGCAATCATGGCTTCGTAGCGCTCGCCTATGCCGAGGAGCTTATCCTTGTTCATGATGTTCTCGCCGCGGTTCTCCATGTGGTACTCGTGCAAGCGCGTCAAGACGATGGCATCGACGGGACAGGCTTCCTCGCAGAAGCCGCAGTAGATGCACTTGAAGAGGTCGATGTCGTAGCGGGTCGTGCGCCGCGTGCCGTCGTCGTTCGCGTCCGAGTCGATGGTGATGCAGACCGCCGGGCACACCGCCTCGCACAGTTTGCACGCGATGCAGCGCTCCTCGCCGTTCGGATACCGGCGCAGCGCATGCAGGCCGCGGAAGCGCACGCTTTGCGGGGTTTTCTCCTCCGGATAGTTCACGGTGACCTTGGGCCGCCACATTTCCCGGAAGGTGACGGACAGTCCCTTGAGCAATTCCCAAAGGAGATAAGTCTTGATGAAACTGCGCGATGACATCAGCCCTGCCCTCTCCAAGGTCCTACGTGGAAATAGACGAGGACTCCCTCGACCGCGAGCCACACCAAGGTGACCGGAATCAGCGCCTTCCAGCCGAGGCGCATGATCTGATCGTACCGGTAGCGCGGAAAGGTGGCGCGCAGCCACAAGAATGTGAACATCGGGAACAAGGTCTTCAGGCCGAACCAGAAGAAACCCGGCTGCGCGAGCAACGAATCAGCCGGCACGATCCACGTCCAGCCGTCGAACGGCGAGAGCCAGCCGCCGAAGAAAAAGATTACGGTGAGCGCCGAGATCAGGATCATGTTCACGTACTCGGCGATAAAGAACAGCGCGAACGCCATCCCCGAGTAATCCACATGAAATCCGGCCACGATCTCGGACTCGCCTTCGGCGACGTCGAACGGGGCGCGGTTGGTCTCTGCGACGCCCGAGATGAAATACACGATCAGCAGCGGGAAGAGCCACGTCCAGTTCCAGGTGAACATCCCGCCCGACTGCGCGCGGATGATGTCGCCGATGTTCAGACTCCCCGCGGCCATGAGCACGCCCACCATGGCGAAGCCCATCGCGATCTCGTACGCGACGATCTGCGCCGCCGAGCGCATCGCGCCCAAGAAGGCGTATTTGGAATTGGCCGCCCAGCCCGCGAGGATGATGCCGTACACCCCCATCGAGGTAAGGGCGAGAATGTACAAAAGCCCCGCATCGATGTTCGAGAACGCGTGCTCGGGCGCGAACGGCACCACGGCCCAGATGGCGAGCGATGGCACGAGCGCGAGGAACGGCGCTGCCCGGAACAAAAAACCGCTCGCGTTCGCGGGGATCACGATCTCCTTGAACATGAGCTTGACGACGTCCGCGAAGGGCTGCGCGCCGCCGGGAAAGAACGGGAAGCTCACGCGGTTCGGGCCCTTGCGAGCCTGGATCCATCCGATCACCTTGCGCTCGGCCAAGGTGTAGAAGGCCATGACGAGTATCAGACAAACCATCACGATCAAGGTCTGCACGGCGAGCAACAAGGGCGTCGTCCAGTACGGCGTGATGTACGTCGCGATCAAGTCGCGCAGTGGGGTCCATTGCCACATATCAAAGCACGGCGCGGGCTTCGCGCCCTTCCTTGGTCTTCGCGAGCGATTCGGACCCGCGCACCAGCACATCGCCTTGATACGGCGGGATGTCGACCCACGCGCCCGCGGCGGCTTTGCCCTCGAGCGAGGCAGCCGCATCGGGCTTGCCCATCCCGCCGCGTCCCGCTGCGGCGGCGGGCTCGCCCGTCACCGGCAGCGCACGATCGCCGCAGAGCTTCGCGAGCGCATCGCGTACTTCCTCGGAGCTCACGTAGTCGACGCCGGGGATATTGAGCATGTTCGCGAGCACGCGCAGCACCTTCCAGCCCGGCCGGCTATCCCCCACGGGGCTCGCGGCGCCCGCCCAACTCTGCCAGCGCCCCTCGATGTTCACGAACGTGCCCGAAGTCTCGGCGAAGGGCCCGATGGGCAACACCACGTGCGCGGTGGCGCGCAGGCTCTCGGTCAAGTGGCTGGTGGCGGCGACGACGAACGCCTGGGCGAGCGCCTCGGGTCCCGCGGCGAGATCGTTCGCCGGATCGATTCCGCCGAGCAGCAGATATCCCTTGAGACGGGCATCCAGCATGGCACGCGCCGGCAGTCCGGCGTGGCCCGCGGGTGTGCCGCCGGGCTCGCGATGCGGAACGCAGCCGGCGAGGTAAGCCCCTGCCGCATTCGCACCTTCGGTCACCAATCCGACGCTTGCGCCGCAAAGCTCGCTCAAGGTGCGCGCGAGGGCCTTGATCTCCGCATACGCGGGATGGCGCTGCGCCTGGGTGCCTAAGAAAATTCCGCGGCGCTCGCCCTGGCTCAGCGCTTTGGCGAGCGCGTGATGAGCCTCAGCGACGGGCGCCTCGCGGACGCCCGCCGGCACCTCGCGCTGCGCGGCGGCCGCGGCGGCGCGCACCACGGAGGCGAGACCGCCTACGAGGTCTTCGGCAACTGCGTAGCCTGCGAGCGTAAACATGTACTCGAAGCGGCGCGGATTCAAAAAAGCCACCTGCGCACCGCGCAGGGCGGCCTTGCGGATGCGGTGCGCGAGGAGCGGCATCTCATGCCGCAGATTCGAGCCCACTACCAATATGCCTTGGAGCGATTCCACGTCGGCGATCTTCATGCCGAGGCTCGGATACGCGCCCTCTTCGCCGGCGTCGCGACAATCGAGCTGACGCAGACGGTGGTCGATGTTGCTCGAGCCGAGCGCGCGTGCGATCTGCGCGAGCAGATACATCTCCTCGAGCGTCGCCATCGGCGAGGCGAGAAAGCCGAGACCGGCGGCTCCGGATTCCTTGGCCACCTTTTGCAGCCCCTCGGCCGCTGCCGTCAGCGCCACTTCCCAGTCGACGGATTTCAGGACGCCGTCCACGCGCACCATGGGCTCGGTCACCCGCTCGTGCGAATACATGCCCTCGAAACCGAAACGGTCGCGGTCCGCGATCCAGGTCTCGTTGACCTCCTCGTTCTCGCGCGGCACGATGCGCATGACCTTGCCGCGCAACACGTGCGCGTAGATGTTCGTGCCGAAGCCGTCGTGCGGGGAAACGAGCGGCCGCTGCGTCATCTCCCAGGCGCGGGCGTGATAGCGGAACGGCTTGTTGTTGAGCGCACCCACGGGACACAGATCGATGATGTTGGCCGAGAGCTCGTGATCGAGCGCCTGCTCCACGTAGGTGTCGATCTGCATGTGCTCGCCGCGGCCGGTGGTGCCGAGCTGCGGAAAGCCTTGGATCTCGAGACCGAAGCGCACGCAACGCGTGCACTGGATGCAGCGGGTCATGTCCGTCGACACGAGGGGACCGATGCTCTTGTCCTTCACGACGCGCTTGCGCTCGGTGAAGCGCGAGATGTCGCGGCCGTAGCCGACGGCGAGATCCTGCAGCTCGCACTCCCCGCCCTGATCGCAGATCGGGCAGTCGAGGGGGTGATTGATGAGCAAAAATTCCATGGTCGCGCGCTGCGCGGCGATCGCCTTCGGCGAGCGCGTGAACACTTTCATGCCCTCCATCACGGGCGTCGCACAGGCCGGCATCGGCTTCGGCGCCTTTTCGACCTCGACCAGACACATTCGGCAGTTCGCCGCGACGGTGAGCTTGGCGTGATAGCAAAAGCGCGGGATGTAGACGTCGACCGCATCCGTGACCTGCATGATCATGGCGCCCTTGCGCGCCTTGAGCGGCTGCCCGTTGACCTCGATATTGACCAGATCGTCGCTCATATTGCCTTTACGCCGCCGCGGCCGGCTGGCCTTCGACGATCGAGCGACCCTTGTGCTCGATCATGTATTGGAACTCGTGCTTGTAGTGCTTCAGGAAGCTCTGCACCGGCCACGCCGCCGCATCGCCCAGCGCGCAGATCGTGTGACCCTCGATCCGGTTTGCGACATCGAGGAGGAGCCCCAAGTCCTCGCTCCGTCCCTGGCCGGCGATGATGCGCTTCAGCATGCGATCGAGCCACCCCGTGCCTTCGCGGCACGGGGTGCACTGACCGCACGACTCGGAATAGTAGAAGCGCGCCAGCCGCTCGAGGGTGCGCACCATGCAGGTGGTCTCGTCCATGACGATCACGGCGCCGGTGCCGACCGACGAGCCGGCCTTTTTGACCGAGTCGTAGTCCATGTTCGCCGCCATCATGATATCGCCGGGCACCACCGGGACCGAGGAGCCGCCGGGAATCACGGCCTTGAGCTTGCGGCCCTTCCACACCCCGCCGCAAATCGCGAGGAGATCCTTGAACGGGATACCCATGGGCAGCTCGATGTTCATGGGCTTCTCGACGTGCCCGGAGACGGAAAAGATGATGGTGCCGCCGGAATTAGGCGGGCCGAGGCCCGCGAACCACGCCGCGCCTTTGCGCAGAATGGTCGGGACCGAGGCGAAGCTCTGCGTGTTGTTGATGGTCGTCGGCTTGCCGTAAAGACCGAAGTTCGCCGGGAACGGCGGCTTGAAGCGCGGTTTGCCGGGCTTGCCCTCGAGCGACTCGAGGAGCGCCGTCTCCTCGCCGCAGATGTAGGCGCCCGCGCCCACGAACATATGCAGGTCGAAGTCGACGCCCGAGCCCAAGATGTTCTTGCCGAGCAGACCCGCGGCATAGGCCTCGTCGAGCGCCGCTTGGAAGCGCGGGATGGGCTCGGCCATGAATTCGCCGCGAATGTAGTTGTAACCGACGGTCGCGGTCATGGCATAGCCGCCGATCGCCATGCCCTCGATCACGGAATGCGGGTTGTAGCGCAGAATGTCCCTGTCATGGCACGTGCCGGGCTCGGACTCGTCCGAGTTGCACACCGCGTACTTCTGCAGCGGCGAGGTGCGCGGCATGAAGCTCCATTTCACGCCCGTTGGAAACGCGGCGCCGCCGCGCCCGCGCAACCCGGAGGCTTTCACCTCGTCGATGATCTTCTCCCGCGGAGTCTTGTCGCGCAGGATGCGCTCCCACGCCTCGTAGCCGCCGAAGGAGCGGTAGCCCTCGAGCGTCCAGGAACGCTCGTGCTTCAACGCCTCGAACAGCACCGTATTCGTCTCGTAGTTCATTTCAGCTCGTCCAGGATCTTGTCGACGCTATCGGGCGTGAGGTTCTCGTAATAGACGTGATCGACCATCATCATCGGCGCGTTGTTGCACGCGGCGAGGCATTCTTCCTCGCGCTTGAGGTAAACGCGCCCATCGGGAGTGCTCTCCCCCGTCTTGATGCCGAGCTTTTTCTCGCAACGCGCGACGATCTCGTCCGAGCCGCGCAGCATGCAGGAGATGTTCGTGCATACCGATATGTGGTGCCGACCGACCGGTTTCGTGGCGAACATCGAGTAGAAGGTCGCGATCTCGTACACCTGGATGGGCGGCAGCTCCAGATACTCCGCCACGGCGTCCATGAGCGGAGCGGTGAGAAAGCCGTGATTCTCGTGCTGCACGGCGTGGAGCGCCGAGATCACGGCGGAGCGCTTACGGTCGGGGGGGAATTTCGCGACCCAGCGATCGATTTCCTCGCGCACATGATCAGACAGCAGCGCGCCGCCGGATTGGCCGGTCGCCGATTGCCCGCTCATCGGTCGATCTCCCCGAACACGATGTCCTGGGTGCCGATCACCGCGACCACGTCCGCGAGCATGTGCCCACGGACCATCTCGTCGAGCGCCGCAAGATGGGGAAATCCCGGGGCGCGAACTTTCAACCGGTACGGCTTGTTCGCGCCGTCCGACACGAGATAAATGCCGAGCTCGCCCTTCGGCGCCTCGATGGCGGCGTACACCTCGCCGGCAGGCACACAGTAGCCTTCGGTGAACAATTTGAAGTGATGAATCAGCGATTCCATGTCACCTTTCATCTGCTCGCGCCGGGGCGGCCGGATCTTGCGGTCGTCGATCATCACCGGACCGGGGTTCGCCTTGAGCCACTCGATGCACTGGTTGATGATGCGGGTGGACTGCCGCAGCTCCTCGATGCGCACGAGATAGCGGTCGTAGCAGTCGCCGTTGACCCCCACGGGGATGTCGAAGTCCATGTGCTCGTAGACTTCGTATGGCTGCTTCTTGCGAATGTCCCACTCGATGCCGGAGCCGCGCAGCATCGGCCCCGAGAAGCCGAGCTGCATGGCGCGCTCCGGTGTCACCACGCCGATGTTGACGGTGCGCTGCTTCCAAATGCGGTTGTCGGTGAGCAGCGCCTCGTATTCATCAACGCAGGCCGGAAAGCGCGCCGCGAAGTCGGCGATGAAATCGATGAGGCCGCCGGAGCGGCGCTCGTTGAGACGATCGACCGCCTTGTTGCTGCGCCACTCCGTGTATTGATACTTCGGCATGACATCGGGGAGATCGCGATACACACCGCCCGGACGGTAGTAGGTCGCGTGCATGCGCGTGCCCGAAACCGCCTCGTAGCAATCCATCAAATCCTCGCGCTCGCGAAACGCATACAGAAACACCGTCATGGCGCCGATGTCGAGCGCGTGCGAGCCGAGCCACATGAGATGGTTCAGGATCCGGGTGATTTCATCGAACAGCACGCGGATGTAGCGAGCGCGGATCGGCGGCTCGATCTCGAGCAGCTTCTCGATCGCGAGCACGTAGGCGTGCTCGTTGCACATCATGGACACATAGTCGAGGCGATCCATGTAGCCGATCGATTGATTGAACGGCTTGCTCTCGGCGAGCTTCTCGGTGCCGCGGTGCAGGAGCCCGATGTGCGGGTCGGCCTTCTGAATGACCTCCCCGTCCATCTCGAGCACGAGGCGCAGCACGCCGTGCGCGGCGGGATGCTGCGGTCCGAAGTT
>Ga0302324_100031298_pt1 | contig 10040 bp, 10 predicted proteins | sample Palsa_T0_1_FD_201949 | JGI IMG/M metagenome (GOLD analysis project Ga0302324, IMG submission 201949) | Peat permafrost microbial communities from Stordalen Mire near Abisko, Sweden - Palsa_T0_1 | ecosystem: Environmental > Terrestrial > Soil > Palsa > Peat permafrost | place: Sweden: Abisko... | reverse complement strand
CGCCGCGAGGCCGTAACCGGATGACGCGACAATGCCGCCCTCTTTGCGCGCCTCGCCGGGCCGGGAAAGCTCATCGCCGGTTGCTGCGAATGCGATACGCGGACGGTGGCGTACTTCGACCTTCGCGATGTCACCTGTCGCAAGCAGCGACAGATCGCGCGCCGTCAGACGATGGCCTTTGGCTGCGAGCGTGGAGCCGCGTTTGAAATCGAGTCCTGCGGCGCGAACATGGCGACCGGGAGTTGCAGGCACTTTGAGCAGTACTGTGTCGGCGTCAAGCTCCGCATCTTCCTGGATCACGATAGCGTCCGCGCCGTTGGGCACGACGCCGCCGGTGAAGATGCGTACGGCTTCGCCTTTGCCGACTTGTCCCGCGAATGGATGACCAGCGGGTGCTGCGCCGATGACGCGCAGGCTTGCGGGCGCGGTCACATCGCTGGCGCGCACCGCATAGCCGTCCATTGACGAAACGGGCGCGGGCGGCTGGTCGAGCGCGGCGATGGCGTCTGCGGCCAGCACGCGCCCGCAAGCTTTGCCGATCGGCTCGGTTTCGGATTCGAGCGGCGCGAAGGCTGACGTAATCCGCAGCACAGCGTCGTCGACGGAAATCATCGTTTCGCCGCAAACATGTCTTCGACGCGCACATGCGCGGCCTTCGCCAGCTTCTCGGCAGCGTCGCCGGCCATTCCACCCGAACGACCGGTCAGAAAGGAATAGATGACAGAGGCCGGAACACCGGCCTGCTTTGCCCACTCCGTCGCGCGCAACTGCCGGGAAACCATAAACGAACGGAACGCCTCGCGCTGTGCGCCGGAATCGTTGCGCGGTTTGGCAGGTGCTGCTTCATGCGCGAGAGCCGCTGTGCGCGGCCGCGGCAGGGGCGTTGTGCGTGCGGATTTCGCGCGATGCAGCGCACTATAGGCGCCGCTCTTGCCGCCCGATTTCGTCAAGAGACGGATGGATTCGATTTCCGCGGATTTGTCGACGGCCTTGATCATGTCGTAGATCGTCAGTGCTGCGATGCTGGCCGCCGTCAAAGCTTCCATCTCGACGCCGGTGGGCGCGTTGGTTTTGGCGGTGGCGACAACGCGGATCGCATTGCGGTCTGCGAGCAGCTCGAACTCGATGCCCGCTTTGCTGAGCGGAATCGGATGGCACAGCGGGATCAACTCGGAGGTCTTCTTCGCCGCCATGATGCCCGCGATGCGGGCGGCGGCCAGCACATCGCCCTTGGGTGCATCGCCCGAGACGGCCGCCGCGAACGCTTCTGCCGACAACACGATCACTGCCTCTGCCGTGGCCTCCCGCGCGCTCACAGCCTTGTCGGAAACATCCACCATGCGCGCCGCGCCATGTTCGTCGAGATGGGTGAGGTCTGTCATGGCGCGAGTGTAGCGCCGATCAGTGCCCGCGTCGCGGCGGCGACGTCGGGTTGGCGCATCAGGCTTTCACCGACGAGGAACGTGGTGACGCCGGCACTCGCCAGCGATTTGAGATCGGCGGGCGAGGCGAGGCCGCTTTCGGCCACGACGAGAATGTCTTTGGGGATGCGCGGGGCGAGGTGCAGTGTGACGTCCAGATCGGTGACGAAGGTTTTGAGGTCGCGGTTGTTGATGCCGATCATCGTGGGCGCGAGCGCAAGCGCGCGATCGAGTTCCGGCTCGTCATGAACTTCGACCAGCACGTCCATACCCCATGATTGCGTAGCGTCGTTGAGTGCGCGCGCTTCCGAGTCCGTGACCGCAGCCATGATGACCAGAATGCAATCGGCGCCCCAGGCGCGCGCCTCGGCCACCTGATAGGGCTCGAACATGAAATCCTTGCGCAGCGCGGGCAGGGCGCAGGCATTGCGCGCAAGCCCAAGGTATTCCGGGGCGCCCTGGAATGATGGCGTGTCGGTAAGAACGGAGAGGCACGCTGCTCCGCCCTGTTCGTAGGCTTGCGCGAGCGCGGCCGGATCGAAATCGGCACGGATGAGGCCCTTGGATGGGCTCGCCTTCTTGATTTCTGCGATGAGGCCATATTGGCCTCGCGCCTTCTTCGCCGCAAGCGCTGCGCGAAATCCGCGCGGAGGAGATGCGTCGCGCGCGCGGCGCTCGATTTCGGCTCGCGGACTGCGCGCCTTCGCTTGCGCGATCTCCTCACGCTTGTAGAGCGCGATCTTGTCGAGGATTGTCATGCCCGTGCGCCTTGCGAAACGGTAACGAGTTTTGCCAGCACGGCCTTGGCACCGCCGGAATCGATTGCACGCGCAGCAAGCGCGACGCCTTCTTTCAACTCGGCCACCTTGTCCGCCACGATCAGTGCCGCAGCCGCATTCAACAGCACGATGTCGCGATAGGCGCCTTTTGCGCCTTCTAGCAGGGCGCGCAAAGCCGCCGCGTTTTCGGCAGGCTCGCCGCCTTTGAGTGCTGTCAGCGTCGCACGCGGCAGGCCCGCATCCTCCGGTGTGACTTCGCGCGTTGTGACATTGCCGTGATCCAGAACGGCGACATGCGTGGTGGCAGTTGTCGTCATTTCATCGAGCCCGTCGCTGCCATGCACGATCCACGCTTTCTCCGTGCCGAGCTTCGCCAGCACATGCGCGATCGGTTCAATCCAATCGCGAGAATAGATGCCCAGCAACTGGCGATGCACACCGGCTGGATTCGAGATCGGTCCCAGCAGATTGAAGATGGTGCGGAAACCCAGTTCCTTGCGGACCGGCGCCACGCACTTCATCGCGGGATGAAAGGTCTGCGCGAATAAAAACGAAAGCCCGGCCTCGCGCAGGCAGCGTTCTGCCGTTGCCGCATCGATATCGATCTTCACGCCCAGCGCTTCCAGCACGTCTGCCGTGCCGGTGCGCGACGACATGTTGCGGTTGCCGTGTTTGGCGACAGGCACGCCGCAAGCCGCGACCACAAACGCTGCCGCTGTCGAGACATTCAGCGTTCCGTGGCCGTCGCCGCCCGTGCCGCACAGATCGATTGCGCCCGCGGGCGCTGTCACCTTGTGCATCGCCCCGCGCATCGCACGCGCCGCGCCCACGATCTCGTCAACGGTTGCCTCGCGCGTAGCAAGCGCGGTCAAAAAGGACGCGATGCGGATTTGCGAAACCTCGCCGGAGATCAGGGCGGCAAACGCGCGCGACGAGGAATCCGCATCGAGCGTTTCGCCGGCGACCAGCCGTTTTAATATTGGCGAAAAGTCTTTACTCTCGCTCATGCCGGAACGCGCGCGAAATCTTTCGCGATGTTGAGGAAATTCTGCAGCATCGCGTGGCCGTTTTCGGAGGCGATGCTTTCGGGATGGAATTGCACGCCGTGGACGGGCAACCTTTTGTGCATCACGCCCATGATGACGCCGTCGGACGAGGTGGCCGTCACTTCGAGATCGTGGGGCATCGAGTCCGGCGCGATGGTCAGCGAGTGATAGCGTGTGGCATTGAAATCGTTGTTGAGGCCGCGGAACACGCTTTTGCCGGTGTGATGGATGCGGCTCACCTTGCCGTGCATCGGTTCCGGCGCGCGCACCACTTTGCCGCCATAGGCCTGGCCGATGGCCTGATGTCCCAGGCAAACGCCCAGGATCGGAACGTCCGCACCGCCGGCGGTGATCAGGTCGAGGCAAATGCCCGCGCGGTCGGGATCGCAGGGCCCGGGTGAAAGCACGATTCCCTCCGGCTTCATCGCCAGCGCCTGAGCCGTCGTCAGTTCGTCATTGCGCTTGACGACGACCTCCGCCCCCAACTCCCCCAGATAGTGGAACAGGTTGTAGGTGAAGCTGTCGTAATTATCGATGAGGAGAAGCATATCTCAGTTAACCTTTTGAATCAATTCAGATATTTTTCTTTGGCGCTCTCTGAATACCCGCATCGATACCCGCAAATTTTGCGGCTGGGAACGCCCGGTTTCTCGGTTTTTCAACAGTGGGCATAGTACTTCGGTCTGGTGCGTGATGCGAGCTTTCCTAACCGCGATCGCGAGAGCGTGTGGCCTTGCGAGCCTTGATCAGATTCGCACGTGAGATCTGGGCAGAACCAGAAAGTTGTCGATCGTTGCGAGCCGAATTCGGGCGGTCAGTGGCGGATGCTATATTGGGGCGCTCTCGATTCGATAAAGGCCGTGCCGGGGTACCGATTGCCTCAATGAGCGGCGGCTGGCGGCTAGCTCATGTTCCCAATTCCCCACGACCAGCGTCTCTCGTTGAACCTGATAGCCGATTATTGGGCACGCGAGGCAGAGCCCCCCGCCACGTTTCGGGAAACGTTGACCGTGCTGATCCAGGCGTGGTGGCGGTTCGAATTTTTCGGACGAGACTCACTTCGGCAGGCGGACGTGCTGCGATACTTGTTCAAGCATCGCCAGGACTGCATCGCCTTCGTGGCTCCAGGCGAAGCCGCACGCACTCAGTGCGAGCCAACAGACGACGGCGGGGTTGCAGTCATTCGTGCAGTTACCGTCCCAGTGCCGAACTATGATCCGGAGACATGGGTCGATGGAAATTGCGCTGACGCGTATGAAGCGCTCGCGGAGCGGTGGAACTGGTTCGCCGACGATACCATTGACCCACTAATTTGCGGCGCAGAGCTGAGCCGCGACAGATTCTTTGAATGGCTGTCCAAACGAGGAAGCTGGGTCCCAAAGTTCTGGGGCGATCCCGCAGCGACATTGCGGGCCGCAACCCCGACGCAAAAGCAACTGGAGTCGCAGCGGCTCTTTGAAGAAAGGTATTGGCCGGCGGAGCGCCTGATGCACTGGATAGCTTTTCGGGATCCCCAGAAGCTGCATACCGGCTGGAGGTCAGAGAAGCGTTACGTTACGGACGCATCCAAACAATTGAAGGACGCTGCGTCGCGCAGGACCTTGTGGCACGCCGTACAAGACGATGAGATCCGTGGGTGGCTTAACGGGAAGAAGCTGGCACCGGAATATTGGGCCACATCGAACGGGTTTGATTGGCCGCCCGATGTTCGGTTTCGGCGCAAGGACGTGCTAGCTCGCTGGCCAGTCGAACTCCAGTCAGCTATGCGGCACTCGCCAACGCCATTTGATGATCCACCGTGGGTGGGCGCCGCCGTTCGGAGGCGCGAGCGTCGCGAGCGGCGAATCGGAAAATTCACGGCGCGCCAGAGGCGTGAGCGCGAGTGGATCAACTTCGCCGAAATCGCGGATTGGTGCGCAAGGGAGATCGGCAGCATCAAGCCGGATGAGGAACGACGCTCGCTCGCCTTTGCGAGGTTGCGCGCTGCCCTGAAGGCAGGCGAATTCGAGCAGGCCGATCGGGCTCGCGTTCTCATGCTGAGTCCGGATTCCTCGATGGCGAAGCTGACACGCGAGCGGTTCGAGTTCATTGCGCCTCGGTTTGACGAACAAACCGTAGCTTCCGCGTACCTCGCGTACTGTTGGGTGCCGCGCGAGCTATGTAGGGCTTGGTTTGTCCACCACCGTCTTCCTTGGCCCACGATATTTGAGCCGGACCATGGGGAGCCGTACCCCCACGCAGCGCCAGAACCGACTTTCCGCCCGGCCACCGTCGCAAAAATCAACGCGGCGATCACTATGGTCAACGACGAAGCGCAGAGAAAGGGGGACAAACTGCCCAACGTCAAGCAATTGCCACCGATGGTTCGAGTAGCCTTGGCCGCCGAGGGTCTTGAAGCAAGCAACAAGCGCATTCAGGAACTGGCCCAGGCGCCGCAGCATGCCAGTCGGAGACGCAAGCCCGGAAAGACGGTGGCGAGCGAAAGGGGCCGCCCGCGATCATAGATTTCCCGTTTAGATTTCCAGCTTTCTCTGACGCGGGAAATCTGGAAATCTGGAATTTGCACGTCGCAGCTCGCACGCTCTCGCCTGTTCACGATTGTCCGCCAACACGTTGGCGGACGCGACAGGCGAGATTGGATCAATGACGACAACCATTCCTTTCCGCGAGCGCATCTCCTGCACCATAGCGGAAGCATGCACCGCGTCGGGCATCGGCCGCACCAAACTGTATGAGGCTATGTCCGATGGACGACTCGAATCAGTAAAGGTCGATAATCGCCGGCTTGTACTCGTTCCATCGCTTTTGCGCCTCATAGAGCCCAACCGGACGACATGAGCCGGCGTGACATGGCCTCTCGCTCGCTGAGCGCTGTCCCCAGCCAAGCTAAGAGAGTTCGGCGTGTATGATCTGCTCGCACTTCTGGAGGCCGTGTGCCGCAACGGGAGCGGTTGGACGGCACGATGTCCAGCTCACCGCGATCGGCGCAACAGCCTCAGCGTTGCTCGGGGCGACCGCTGCTGGCTTCTGACGTGCCATGCGGGCTGCGAATTGCAAGAAATCACTACGGCTCTCGGCATCGAAGTGGCTGATCTGTTCGACGATAAGAGGCGGGGAGGGGAGTGCCCCATCCCCAATCACGACCGCGCAAGCGCGCAACCGCGCCCAAAATCCAACCCATCCGGTAGCGCTCGTAGCTCAACCGAAAGTTCGTCACAGGGCGATTCGGACACTCCAGAACTTACGCTCACAAAGTACGCGGAGGCGAAGGCGCTTCCCGTCGACTACCTCAAAACCTGGGGACTGTCGGAGTTTACATTCGACGGTAAGACGGCTCTGCGGATTCCTTATCTCGCAGTCGGTAGCACCGAATTAGCTGTGCGATTTCGGATAGCACTGCAGGGAGACCGATTTCGTTGGAAGTCGGGCTCCAAGCCCTGTCTGTACGGCCTTCACCGGCTGCCTGAGGCGCGGGAAGCCGGCCACGTCGTGTTGGTCGAAGGCGAGTCCGATTGTCATACGCTCTGGTTCCATGGGATTCCCGCTCTCGGCGTGCCTGGCGCTGCCAATTGGCGCGAGGAACGCGATGCCAAGTTTCTCGAAGGAATCGAAACGATCTATGTCGTCATCGAGCCTGATCGAGGTGGCGATGCCGTCCGGAAATGGTTGTCACGTTCCGCCATCCGAAATCGAGTTAAGCTCGTTAGTCTCCCGACGAAAGACCCATCGGCTCTTCACTTGGAATGCCCGGAGGAGTTCGGCCGGCGGTGGCAAGTTGCCTGCGTGGCGGCGCTCCCGTGGACGGCCGTGGAGGCAAAGGCTAGCGCCGAGGAGCGAAGCGAAGCCTGGGAGAAATGCTCCCGACTTGCCGGCAAAGCCGACATTTTGGAGGAATTCGCAAGCGCTCTGTCGGCAATTGGAGTCGTCGGTGAGCGTCGCGCCGCCAAACTCCTCTATCTTGCGGTAACGTCTCGACTGCTCGATAGGCCCGTTTCCGTGGCGGTTAAGGGACCGTCGTCCGGGGGTAAATCCTTCGTAGTCGATTCGACGCTCAGATTTTTCCCGTCCAGCGCATTCTACGCACTCACTGCGATGAGTGAACGCGCGATGGCTTATTCAACCGAGCCACTCGTGCACCGGCAACTTGTGATCTACGAAGCGGCTGGTATGGCTTCCGACTTCGCCACTTACTTGATCCGCACATTGTTGTCAGAGGGCAGGCTTCGCTACGAGACCGTCGAAAAGACGAAGGATGGGCTAGTTCCCCGGGTGATCGAGCGGGAAGGGCCAACGGGATTGATTGTCACGACGACGAGCCACCGATTGCACCCCGAGAACGAGACTCGAATGGTCAGCTTGACGATTACCGACACCAGCAATCAGACGGCTGCCGTGATCCGCGCGCTTGCGCGGGAAAGCAATCGGCCGGAGATCGATGTTGCGCCTTGGCATGCGCTGCAAACGTGGCTGGCGACGGGTCCAGTGCGGGTTACGATACCGTTTGCGGATCAATTGGCGAAATTGGTGCCACCGGTCGCGGTGCGGCTTAGGCGGGACTTCAAGACGGTATTATCACTCGTCCGCGCGCACGCCTTGTTGCACCAGGCATCGCGGCGGAAGGATGAGCAAGGTCAGGTGATCGCGACAATAGACGACTACGCCCAAGTTCGGGATTTGGTGGCTGACCTCGTCGCGGAAGGAGTCGATCAGACGGTCAAGCCCGAAATTCGGGAGGTCGTCGACGCCGTTTCCCGGCTGATCGCGAGAGGAAATGTGGAGGTCCGACAATCTGAATTGGTGACCGTTCTGAAGTTGGACAAATCGGCCATCTCGCGTCGCGTTGCGGGCGCGCTAAATGGCGGGTTTCTCAAGAATCTCGAAGATCGCAAAGGGAGACCGGCTCGACTCGTGTTGGGCGACGAAATGCCAGCGGATGTCGAGGTGCTACCGGCGCCCATAGCGTTGCTCTCCGACGCTGAGTTGCGCAGTTGCGCGATTGATCCGGGAGATAAACCAGCCCCGCCCTCGGGCTCCAATGAGGAACTCGATCAGGACGACGCGTCCGCAGACGAGAATTTCGCCAGCGAGTCGTCGCGCGGAAAGGTCCCGTGACTTCCCACCAGAAGATAGCTCGGCGGCTTGTGTCAAATGGAGCCAACTAGACCCACACCGACCGAGTCAGCCGCCGCAGAGAGGATGCGCCGTCATCGCGACCGGCGGCGCAAAGGCTTACGTTGCCTGACGGTGCAGTTACGCGAAACCGAGGTCGACGCGCTCATTCGATTGGGATTCCTGTCCTCGGGCCAACGCGACGACCGTCGCGCGATCGTGAAAGCGGTACACGGGCTGCTCGATAAGGTTTTTCGGCACAATCCGTGATGTGCAACATCATGCATGTTGCGCGTCACATAACTTACAGGTGCGAAACTGGTTTTCTCGTTCACACGTCACACATTTGCGCTTTTCGAATCTTCGAAACCCGTCAAATCAGCTCCCCGGAGGAAGTATTTTCGGGACGCGAAGAGCTCATATTTGCCAAATGATTTCGATTATTTTGGACGAGGCTGAGTGATGGGACGCTGGGCAGGCGGTGGCAGAACTACGTGTGAAAGCTGCAAATCGATCGATGTCCGCAGCTGGCACCGCGCCGGCCGGTTGTCGGAGGGTCAGTCGTTTTTGTGCTCCTGGTCGTGCAACGGCGAGCCATCGGGCAAAATCAGTGTCCGCACCGAGCAGGAACGGGTCGTCCTGTCCTACAAATGTCACAGATATGGCTCCGACTGGAAGTCGATTGAGCAGCGTATCCCGATCGTTTGGACCGCATGCCGTTATGGAGGCCGGCGGCCATGGTTTGAGTGTTCAGTTTATTCCAATGGTCGATATTGCGGCCGCCGGGTCGCAAAACTCTATCTCGGAGACGAATTGTTCGCGTGCCGGCGTTGCTTCCAACTTGTTTATGCAAGCCAACAGGAGCGCCCGCACTATCGGGCGTTGAGCCAGGCGCAGAATCTCCGGGTGCGCCTTGGTGGCAGCGGCAGTCTCGACGAGCCATTTCCGCCCAAGCCAAAGGGTATGCACTGGAAAACCTACGAGCGGCTGGAATTGCGAGCAGATGCCGCTGAGCAACGTTGCGATTCTCTGGCGATGCAATTCTGGGCGAGATACGTCCCAAAGAAACGCCGCCTCGGCAGGAGCAGATAAGTGGGACGACTTTGGTAATATCCTAGCCACAAGCGAGAAATCGGACATCGCAAAACGCTCAAAGGTCCCCCCGATCCCCGCCAACATCCCAATCAACCTTCGTCCAGTGTCGGCCAGTTGGGGGCGGCAACGTCATTTGCGATACGACGACTGAATGAGCGATCTCGGCGGCCGGTCGGACTCCTCGGTCATCGGCGGTACTCAGGATAGGCGCTCAATGCCTCTGCCAAATTGTGATGGCTCGTTCCATGAAAGCGAGTGAGTATCGCGATTATTTTCGTTGCCCGACGCATCGTGCGGTACGCGAATTTTCGAGGGTTGCGTTCGCAGCACTTGCACGAAAGGTGATCCGGCGACTCCAGTTGATCCCGGCGAGCGGTATTTTCGACGCCGACAGACCTCACAAGTCACTTTGGGACGAGTATTGTCATGAAGTTCAGAATGGTCCCCACGACATGGTCGATCGTCCTTGGGACTTCGAGCTCCCGTACATCCTAGAGCATTTTCCAATCATTCTGGGTCGTATCCAGAGTTGACGAAATAGTTTTGGCACTCGGCTGCGGTGAATGTTTTGAGGATCGTGGCGATGGCGG
>Ga0302324_100031297_pt1 | contig 10040 bp, 7 predicted proteins | sample Palsa_T0_1_FD_201949 | JGI IMG/M metagenome (GOLD analysis project Ga0302324, IMG submission 201949) | Peat permafrost microbial communities from Stordalen Mire near Abisko, Sweden - Palsa_T0_1 | ecosystem: Environmental > Terrestrial > Soil > Palsa > Peat permafrost | place: Sweden: Abisko... | reverse complement strand
CCGGAGGCGGTAGTCGACTTCGCCACCCTGACGGGTGCCTGCATCATCGCGCTGGGCCACCATCACAGCGGCGTGATGGCGAACGACGACGCTCTGGCACGCGAACTGGTCGAGGCCGGCGTACGCAGCGACGATCGCGCCTGGCAATTGCCGCTCACCGAGGAGTACGGCGAGCAGCTGCGCAGCAACTTTGCCGACATGGCGAACATCGCCGGCCGCGAGGGTGGCGCGATCACCGCCGCGGCGTTCCTGGGAAAGTTCACGCGCGGACTGCACTGGGCGCACATGGATATTGCCGGCAGCGCCTGGACCGGCGGCACCGCCAAGGGCGCTACCGGTCGGCCGCTATCGCTGGTAGCGGATTTCCTGACGCGACGCGCCGCCGGCTCGCGGGCCTAGAAACGCGGACCCGGACGAGTGCCGGCGACCGCGACGCAAAAGGTCGATTTCTACGTGCTGGCGGGCACTGAGCCGCGCGCACGCCTGAAGTTCGCCTGCCGTATCGCCGAACAGGCCTTCCTCGACGATCTGCGTGTATTCGTCTGGCTGGATGATGTCGCTGAACTGCGCAGCTTCGACGATCTGCTGTGGAGCTTTTCCGACCGCAGCTTCGTGCCGCACGAGCTCTTCAGCGATGCCGGGCAGTGGCAGGACACGCCGGTATTGCTGGGCTGCGAGGCTCAGCCGCAGCAAAGCTTCGATCTGCTGCTGAACCTTGGCAGCGAGGTGCCGGAGGCAGCCGCGCGCGCCGGCCGCATCGCGGAATTCGTCGACGCACAGGAGCCGCAGCGGCGCGCCGGACGCAATCGCTTTCGGCATTACCGCGACCTGGGCCTGGCGCCGGAAACGCACAATGTAGCGCCCGAAGAAACACCATAGGCTATTTGCGCCATCGTCAGTCATCAAAATCCATGGACGTTGAATGACTCCGGTCATTTTCGGCGGTTTGGTCTGCAGCGCGTTCTTTGTCAATATCAACTTCGGCGTTAATCGCTTGCTGCCGTAAACGCAACCAGTTCTCACGCGCCTGGCGTTGCTCCTCCTCCAGAGAGAGTGGATTTGGATGCGGATAATTCGTCTGCCATTGTTGAACGCCAACACCCGGTTCAGACACAGTATGGCCCCCTGCCGGTTTATTGTCGTCGCGACCCGCCTCCAAGTGTGGTTCCCCGAGATCAAACGTGCGTTCGACGGTAGCCACAAATGCTTCGGCTTGGGCGACTGTATCCGCCGCCTTTTTCGGGTCAATTTGAGTTCCGGTATAGTCTGCCCGCAATCTGAGACCTTCTGTTCGGCTCAATGAGCGCGCTAACTCTGCATCGATGGCACCTGATTGAACCGCGCGCTGCCCAAATGCGGCGATAACCCCGCTGTGCGATCGCGGCAGTTCATGTTCGGGAATGCCGGCACTGAGGAGTGCAGCCCGCGCGATATCAAACATGGCGTAGTAGCATCTGTTCACCGCGCCGTCTGGATCTCCATCTTGTAGATCAAGCCGCGCAGTCCTGAGAGCCCGTTTGCTCTTTGTGCACGAGGCTGAGTGCAAACGGCGTGGCAGTCAAAACGTGATGCCTTCTCGAGCTATATTGCGAAGGAACCCTGGTCGCATGAATCCTTCTGGATGTAGCCAGTCCTTTAGCGAAATTACAACCGGTTGAATTGAAATGGCAGTGTCCATCAAAACATCGAACGCCAGTCCCCCGAACACAGAAGTCAGATGCCACACGTCATCTCGATCCGGAACAATGAGCGCAAGATCCGCATCGCTCTCTGGTCTGTTATCCCCGCGCGCACGTGAGCCGAAGAGAATAGCTCGCTCGACCCGGAGGTCGGCGGGAATTCGCGCCAGGAAATTGCGCACTGCAGCCTCCGTATGTGGATCCAGCACTTTCATCGCCACTATTCTGCGGGCGGGGCCGAGGGCAGGCAATAGTTGGCAAATCCCCGTGAGAAGCGCGCCCAGGCCCTATAATCGACGGGCTTCAAGGCCACGCAGGTACGCTCGTCTCCGGATGGAAATGGTCCACTCGCACGCCGCCATCCAATCCCCCACCGCTATCGAGCAGCAGCGCGCTTGAACCGTCTGATCGAAACCGTGGCGGCGATCGAGCGCATCATCTTCGGCAAGGGTCAGCAGGTGCGCTTGTGCCTGACGTGCCTGATTGCGCGCGGTCACCTGCTGATCGAGGACGTGCCGGGTGTGGGCAAGACCACGCTGGCGCATTGCCTGGCGCGCGTGCTCGGCCTGGAATGGACGCGGGTGCAATTCACCAGCGACATGCTGCCCGCCGACATCATCGGCGTGTCGATCTTCGATCGCGATACGCACAAGTTCCAGTTCCGGCGCGGCCCGGTGTTCACGCAGCTGCTGCTGGCCGACGAGGTCAACCGCGCCAGCCCGAAGGCGCAGAGCGCGCTGCTGGAGGCGATGGAGGAGCGGCAGGTCAGCGTCGATGGCGTGACCTATCCGCTGCCGGAGCCATTCTTCGTGGTCGCCACGCAGAATCCGCACGAGCAGGTCGGCACCTACGGCCTGCCCGAGTCGCAGCTGGATCGGTTCCTGATGCGGGTGAGTCTGGGCTATCCGGATCGCGCGTCCGAGCGACGCGTGCTGCTGCTGGGGGAGCGGCGCGAATTGCTGAACGACACCCCGCCCGTGCTCAGCGGCGCCGAGGTGCTGAACCTGCAGCGCCAGGCGCGCGCCATACCGGTCGCCGCGGCGCTGCTCGACTACGTTCAGGCGCTGGTGGCGCATACCCGCCGCGAGCTGGCGCTCGGTCTGTCGCCGCGGGCCGCCCAGGGATTGCTGCGCGCCGCACAGGCCTGGGCACTGATCGCCGGCGAGAACGCGGTGCTGCCCGAACATGTACAGATCGTGTTTCCCGCGATCGCCGCGCACCGCCTCGAGACCCGACAGGACGACGGCGCGGCCCGTGGCAACGAACTCGTCGATGCGCTCATCAGGGCCGTTGCGGTTCCTATCTGAGCCGCGCGCCGCACTGGCGGCGGCGCTGGCGCGCTGGGCACGCACACGCCAGGGCGATGACACCTCACCGCTGACGCTGCAGGCGCGGCGCATCTACATCCTGCCGACCGGCGCCGGCCTGGCGGCGGCGGCGCTGCTGTTCCTGATGCTGCTCGCCGGCATGAACTACAACAACAGCCTGGCGCTGCTGCTGTGCTTCCTGCTGTGCGGCGTGACGCTGGTGTCGATGCACGAATGCCACGCCATGCTGTCCGGACTTACGCTGCTGCGTGCCGACGCCGACAACAGCTATGCCGGGCGACTGGGCGAACTGCAGCTATTGCTCGAGAACGCGCAGCCGCGTGCGCGCGGTGGGCTGCAGCTGCGCTCTGCCGGGTGTCCACCCAGCTGCTTCGAACTGCCGGCGGCGAGCACGCAGCTGGTACGGCTGAAGTACCAGGCCGGCGCACGCGGGCGACAGCGCATCGAGCGGCTGGAGTTGAGCAGCGCCGCACCACTGGGACTATTTCGAGCCTGGGCCTGGCTGCACCTGCCACTGCAGGCGATCGTCTATCCGGCGCCGGCTGGCACGCGCGCACTGCCCGCGCGCGCCGGCGATCCGCCCTCCGGCGAGCGCCGATTGCGCGTCGGCGGCGAAGAGGAATGGGCCGGGCTGCGACCGCTGCAGGAGAGCGACTCGCCGCGCAGCGTCGCCTGGAAGGTGTACGCGCGCGGCGGCCCGCTGCTGGCGGCACAGTACGATGCGCCCGCTGGAATGCAGCGCCTGCTCGACTTCGAACTTCTGCAGTCGCTGCCGCTGGAGCGGCGCCTGTCGCAACTGGCTCAATGGGTACTGGACTGCGAGCGCCTCGGGGAAACCTACTGCCTGCAGCTGCCGCAGCTGACAGTGCCGGCCGGCCACGGCGTCGCCCAGCAACGCCGCTGCCTTACAGCCCTGGCGCTGTTCGGCACGTGAGCGCGCGCAGCGCCATCGCCGCGCCACTGTCCGCACTGCCGGCGGCCAGCGTCTGGTTGCTGCTGGGCGGCTTCCTCGGAGCGGCGTTGCTCAATGCGCACCATACCGCGCCCTGGTGTCTGCCGCTGGCGTTGGTGGCGCTCGCCTGGCGGGCGCGCGGTCTCGCTGTGCCATTGCGCCTGCCGCCGCGTTATCTGCGCATCGGGTTGGCGCTGCTGGTGACGTTCGCGGTGCTGGTGGATTTCCACACGCTCAACGGCGTCGAGGCAGGTTCCAGCCTGCTGGTCGCGATGGCGAGCCTGAAGCTGATGGAGACGGCGCGCCGCCGCGACTGGCTGATCGTGGTGGGTGCGGCGCTGTTCCTGCTGCTCGCGGCCTGCCTGGATGGCCAGGCGCTGTGGCGCCTGCCGCTGTACGGGGCCGAATTGTGGCTGCTGTGCGCCGCGCTGTACGCGCTTGGCGCCGGCGCCCATGCACCGCCCACCGCCACGCTGCTGCGCCATTCGGCTGTCAGCCTGGCCGTGGCGCTGCCGTTTGCGCTGCTGCTGTTCGTGTTCGTGCCGCGGCTGCCCGGATCGTTCTGGGCGCTGCCCCAGCGGCATGAAGCGTTCACCGGGCTGGGCGATGAAATGAGTCCCGGCAGCATCTCGCAGCTCACGCAATCGGGCGAGCCGGCGCTGCGGGTGCGATTCGACGCCGACATGCCGCCGGCCGCCGAGCGCTATTGGCGCGGCCCGGTATTGCATCTGTTCGACGGCTACACCTGGCGCCGCCAGCAGGCGGATGTGGGCCGCGCGCCGCGCCTGCAGTATCAGGGCGAGGCTTACAGCTACCAGATCACGCTCGAGCCGAATCAGCACCATGTGCTGATCGCGCTCGAGTTGCCGCAGGCGCCACCGGACGGGTTGCCGAATAGCTTTGCCAGCTTCGACTATCAGCTGATCGATCCGGCGCCGATCGAGCGCGCGCTCAGCTACCGGCTGCAGTCCTATCCGCAGCATGGCAGTCTCGATCCGCTATCCGCGCCGGCGCGGCGGCTGGATCTGCAGTTGCCGCCGCAGAGAAACCTGCGCAGCGTTGCACTGGCGCAAGCGCTGCGCCAGAAAGCCGGCGGCGACGCAGATTTCGTCGATGCGGTGCTCGAATACCTGCGGCGCGGCGGCTTCACCTACACGCTCGAGCCGCCGCTGCTGAATCTTGATTCGGTGGACGACCTGCTGTTTCGCACGCACGAGGGATTTTGCGGTCACTACGCGTCGGCATTTGTCACGTTGATGCGCGCCGGCGGCGTCCCGGCGCGGGTGGTGACCGGCTACCTGGGCGGCACCTGGAATCGCTACGGCGGCTATCTCTACATCACGCAATCCGATGCCCACGCCTGGGGCGAGGTATGGCTCGAAACCCGGGGCTGGGTGCGGGTGGATCCGACCGCAGTGGTGGCTCCGGGACGGCTGACTGAGGGACTCGACCAGCTGCTGCCCGGCGTCGGCGGCCATGGCCGCGGGCTGCTGTCCGCCTCCTGGATCGCCAATACGATCCAGGCGTGGCAGGGCCTCAATGCCTGGTGGCAGGATGAATTCATCGGCTTCAGCTTCGCCCGCCAGCTCAGTCTGCTTGACCGGCTCGGATTCAGGCAGCACGACCTGCGGGCATTCGCGCTGCTGCTGGCCGCCGGCGCCGCCATCTGGCTGGCATTGATTGCCTGGGGCGCGCGCCCGCGTGCGCGCCTGTCCGCCGGGGACGGCCTGAGCCGCAGCTGGAGAGCGCTGGAGCACAAGCTGCGGCATGCCGACCTGCCACGCGCTGCGCACGAGTGCACCTCGGCGTATGCCGAGCGCGTCGGCCGCAAGCACCCTGAATTGTCGGCCACGCTGGTCGCGCTGGCGCGCCGCTATGCGCGCCTGCGCTACGGCTCGGCGGCCAGCGCCGCGGAACTGGAGCAATTTCGGCAAGCCGTGCGGCGGCTGCGCACAACGGCGCCTACCCGCAGCGCGCGCCGGAACTGATGCGCAGCGCGCAAGGCGCCTAGCGCCCCGGCTCGACCTCGCGCACGCGCGCCAGCAACAGCGCGCCAGCAATGAAAAACACGCCGAGCACCAGGATCGACAGCCGCTGATTGCCGGTGGCTATCGCCACCACGCCCATCGCCAGCGGACCGAGCACCGCGGCGAATTTCGCCAGCATGTTATAGAAACCGAAGTACTCGCCGGCGCGCTGCAGCGGAATCAGGCGCGCAAAATAGGAACGCGACAGCGCCTGCACGCCGCCCTGCACGGTGCCGACGACCGCGGCGAGGAGGTAGAACTCGCGCTCGGTGCGCATCACATACGCATAACAGGTGAGCGCCAGGAATACCGCCAGCCCCAGGTAGATGGCGCGCTTGGCGCCAATTCGATCCCCCAGCCGGCCAAACAACAGCGCGCACGGAAACGATACGAATTGCACCAGCAGCAGCGCCTGGATCAGGGCATTGGATGAAAATCCGAGCTTCAGGCCGAAATCTGCCGCCATCTGCTGCAGCGTCCCGATCGCGTCGATGTAGAGCCAGTAGGCCAGCAGGAAATTGAGCACCGGCCGGTCGCGCAGCACGTCGCGCACCGTCTGCCACAGCTCACGCCAACCGGTGCTGCTGGCAGTTGCTGGTGCCTCGCGCACCAGGCGGAACAGCGGCAGCGAGAATGCGATCCACCAGACGGCGACATCGACGAACGCGATGCGGATCGCCAGGCTGGTGCTGCCGATATGAAACCAGTGCGGATACTTGACCATCAGCACGTTGAACAGGAACAGCAGGCCACCGCCGAGGTAACCCAGCGCAAAGCCGAGCGACGACACGCGGTTGGTTTCGCGCCCGTCGGCCACCTGCACGATCAGCGCGTCCTGGAACGAGGAGCCGGCGAAGAAACCAATCGAGCCGAGCGCGAACACGACCAGCGCCCAGGACCAGTGACCGGCACCGATCAGTGCCAGGGCTGCGGTAGCCAGCGCGCCGACAGCGGTCCAGATGCCGAGCCACAGCTTCTTTTCACCGCGCCGGTCGGCCAGGGCGCCGAGCCAGGGGGCGATCAGCATCACGATGAACGCAGCGCTGGAGTTCGTCAGCCCCAGGTAGAATGTCGAGGTGGTGCCCGGCAGCGCGCCGGCCCAGTACTGATCGAAGAATATCGGGAACAGGCCGACCAGCACGGTGGTGCTGAAGGCGTGGTTGGCCCAGGCGCTGAGCGCCCAGGCCCATTGGGCGGCGCGTGTGGGAGTCACTGCCTGCTGCCTGCCGCTATGCCGCCAGGTGTTCGCGCGTGGTGTGGAACCCGATCCCCGGCCAGCGCTCCTGGGTGAGCTGCAGGTTCACGCGCGACGGCGCCAGGTAGACCAATGCGCCGCCGTGATCGAGTGCCACGTGGTCATGGGCCTTGAGCTTGAACTCCTCCAGTTTCGCCGCATCGCTGGCGCTGACCCAGCGCGCGGTGTGCACCGCGATAGTATCGAACACGCACTGCACGTTGTATTCATCCTGCAGTCGGAATGCCACCACTTCGAACTGCAGCTGCCCGACCGCGCCCAGTATAAGGTCGGCGTTGCGCAATGGCCGGAACAGCTGCGTCGCGCCCTCCTCGCACAGCTGGTCGAGGCCCTTGGCCAGCGCCTTCATGCGCAGCGGATCCTTGAGCACGGCGCGGCGGAAGATCTCCGGGGCAAAATTCGGTATGCCGGTGAAGTGCAGCGACTCGCCTTCGCTGAAGCTGTCGCCGATGTTTATGGTGCCGTGGTTGTGCAGGCCGACGATGTCGCCGGCATAGGCCTCTTCCGCCTGGGTGCGATCGGCTGCCATGAAGGTGAGCGCATCGGCGATGCGCAGCTCCTTTTCCAGGCGCACGTGCCGGATGCGCATGCCGCGCTGGTAGCGCCCGGAGCACAGCCGCAGGAATGCAATGCGGTCGCGGTGCCCCGGGTCCATGTTCGCCTGGATCTTGAACACGAAGCCGCTGAGCTTGGGCTCGCTTGCCAGCACGCTGCGCTCGCGGCAGGCACGCGGCAGCGGTGGCGGCGCGTTGCTGACGAAGGCACGCAGCAATTCCTCGACGCCGAAGTTGCTGATCGCCGAGCCGAACAGCACCGGGGTCTGACGGCCGGCGCGATAGCTTTCCGGATCGAAGCTGGCAGTCGCGCCGCGCACCAGCTCGATCTCGGCGGCCAGCGCATCCGCGTCGCTGCCGAACAGCTCGCGCGCCGCGCCCGAGCCCAGGCCCTCGATCACGCGATTGCCGCCGACGCGGCCGCGCTCGCCGGCCTGGTAGACGTAGATCCGGTCCTCGAGCAGATGATAGATGCCCTTGAGTTCGCGCCCCATGCCGATCGGCCAGGTGATCGGGGCAGTCTGGATCTTCAGCACGCGCTCGATCTCATCCAGCAGCTCGATCGGCGCGCGGCCGTCGCGATCGAGCTTGTTGATGAAAGTCATGATCGGTGTGTCGCGCAGCCGGCACACCTCCATCAGCTTGATGGTGCGCTCCTCCACCCCCTTGGCGCAGTCGATCACCATGAGCGCCGAATCCACCGCGGTCAGCGTCCGGTAGGTGTCCTCGGAGAAGTCCTCGTGTCCCGGCGTATCGAGCAGGTTGATGATGTGTTCGCGGTAGGGAAACTGCATCACCGAACTGGTCACTGAGATGCCGCGCTGCTGCTCGAGGCGCATCCAGTCGGAAGTCGCGTGGCGCGCCGCCTTGCGCCCCTTGACGGTACCGGCCATCGCGATCGCGCCGCCGAACAGCAGCAGCTTCTCGGTCAGCGTGGTCTTGCCGGCATCCGGATGCGAAATAATGGCGAAGGTGCGCCGCCGCGCGATTTCCCGCTCGAGCGTAGTCATGACGGTGGGCTGCTAATCGATGCGGCGCTTGAGCACGATCGCATCTTCGCGGCCGTCGAGCGCCTGGTAGTAGCCGCGGCGCATGCCGATCTGCACGAATCCGAGCGACTGGTACAGGCGGATCGCGCCGATGTTGGATGGTCGCGCCTCCAGGAATGCCTCCCGGGCGCCGCCGTTGCCGGCAGCCAGCAGCATATGGTCGAGCAGACGCCGGCCGATACCGCGGCAGCGATAGGCATCGGCGACGCACAGGTTGAGCAGGTGCGCCTCTCCGGCCGCGACGCTCAGGATCCCGTAGCCCACGGTCACGACACCGATCGCGGCGACGCGACAGGTATAGTTGACGCGCAGGCAGTCGCGGAATATCCCCTCGGTCCAGGGAAAGGCATACGATGCGCGCTCGATGCGCAGCACCTGTGAGATATCCGCATCCTGCATGCCGCGGATATCCAGTTCCGGCACGCCGATAGCCTCTTGTCGTACCACCGCCATAGACGAGCTACTTACGCTCCGGCGCGCGCACGGGCAAGTTCGGCGCGGATGAATTTAAGATCGACCCAGCTCTTGCGCTTTTCGGTCGGACTGCGCAGCAGGTAGGCCGGATGATACGTGACGATCAGCGGCGTGGCGCGCGCGCCGAACCTGTGCACCTGGCCGCGCAGCCGCGCCAGCGGGGTGTCGGTGGCCAGCAGGTTTTGCGCCGCGACTCGGCCGACGGCGACCAGCAGCCGCGGCTGGATCATATCGAGCTGCTGCTGCAGGTACGGCAGGCAGCAGGCGACTTCGCCCGGCTTGGGCTCGCGGTTGCCTGGCGGCCGGCACTTGAGAACGTTGGCGATATAAAGGGTCGGGCGCGCATAGCCGATCGCGCGCAGCATGGAATTGAGCAGCTGCCCGGCGCGGCCGACGAACGGCTCGCCCTGGCGGTCCTCGTCGGCTCCCGGCGCCTCGCCGATCACCATCAGGTCGGCGCGACGATTGCCGACGCCGAACACCGTCTGGGTGCGCGTCTGGCTCAGCTCACAGCGCGTACAGGTGCTGACCTGGGCGCGCAGCGCCTCCCACGCCACCTCATCGGCGGCGATGGCGGCAACGGCAGGCGGCGCCACGACCGGCGCCACCACGACAGCTGCCGCCCCGAGCGCTGCCGGCGCCGCCGCAACGGCCGCAGCCATCGCCACGCCTGGTTCGGCCAGCGCCGGCCGTGAATCAGTGCGCGCCTTCCACACGTCCAC
>Ga0302324_100031296_pt1 | contig 10040 bp, 8 predicted proteins | sample Palsa_T0_1_FD_201949 | JGI IMG/M metagenome (GOLD analysis project Ga0302324, IMG submission 201949) | Peat permafrost microbial communities from Stordalen Mire near Abisko, Sweden - Palsa_T0_1 | ecosystem: Environmental > Terrestrial > Soil > Palsa > Peat permafrost | place: Sweden: Abisko... | reverse complement strand
GGACGCACTGGAGACCTTCACCATCGAGGTCAAGCCATCGGTAACGCGAGCCGTCAACGCTTGCAGGCAAATTGGCGAGGCTCTCCGGATCGACATTCCGCACGTCTGTGTGGACCTGCGCCTGGCTGTATTCAAATTCAAGCAGAGGCAGGGAGGCTTGCAGGTAAGTGCCGTCGGCTTGCCGCACATAACCCGATTGGGTCACGGCAGTCATGACCGAAGCGATCGGATTCTCCTGATAGGTGAACTGCGTTGCCCGAACCAGATAGTCCGTGACGCCAAGCTCGTTTTCGAAATGATGAAACATGAGCACGCGGCGGCACAGACGATGAGTGCGGACCTCGAAACACGAGCGGTAACGGGAAAACGGATCCTGCCGGGCGGGCCAGGTTCCCGTGGGCGTCAGCGCGGCTGAAGCGAAAACATACCCATTGGCGTCGGGGGCAACTGACTGGAAGTATCCTTCGCCGTAGTCGAAGGCGATTTCGAAGAGCCAGGATAATTGGGTGGCATCCTGGGTAAAAAGCGGCTGCGTATTGCCATATTTGACTCGCGCCAAATAGCGGTTGGCCGCCGTCGACCGGTGGCCTTCGTTCGCCTGGGAGGTGTCGACATTGACGGAGTCTTCCGCGGTGTAGGTATAAAGAATCGCGTTGCCCTTGTCATCCTGGCTTTGGCAGATCAGCCAGGAAAAGACTTTGCCGGAATCGTCAGGGTCGGCAATGCGGCTTTCGGGGGTCTGTCCGTAAAAGGTTGTGATGTTGTCCTTCGAGATAGAGCGCCAATACGTGTCTCCGTCGCTCTGGCGGGTCCAGCGCTCGATTCTTGCAAACAGACCCTCGATCCGCGGGCAGTAGCGCGTTATCGAATAGCCGTTCCGAGGAGAGACAATTTCAGGTTCCCACTGCCCCTGGCTATCCTGGACCAACACGGGCACAAGGTCTTCAGCACCGGAGACGATAAAAATGTCCGACTCGTGGGCGTCCTGATATCGCGGCAGCCCCTTGTCGGTCCGGCGTGTGATCGATGGAAGGGCAAGGCTCCAACCGAGACCGAATGCTCCGTTTCCGGAACCGGAATCGTAGCTGAGGGAGAGTTGCGGACCGAATCCGGACCGGCCTGGGCTGGTGGCGATTGGAACCGTCAGAGATCCGGTCCCAGTTACTGGATTGGCAGTGAATTTCTCGCCTATGCCGCGGATCGAGCCGCCGCCCTTAGGCAAGGAGAGTTGCGGTGCTACACTCGGCTTACCCGCAGATGAATCGCCAGATTCCGTGGGCTTGTCCCTGGACTGAACAGCCATTTCTCGCTCCCTTCAGGACGAGAATCTTGAAAGGCGAGAATTTTACGCTAGAGTGGCACTTTTGCGGGAAGAGTGAGGAAAGCCCGCGTGCCGCCCCAACAGTAGGAATTCAGAAACCAGCCAAAATGCTACGGAGAGCGTATCCTACCTGCAACGCCTTGTAAAGATGAATTTCAACCACTCTCCATTAAAGTTTGCGCACGAACGATAACAGGCTCGAAATCAGTCGGTTAAGAAATAGCGGGCCCCCGACCCTCGAACGCTGGCGGTGAGCAGCAATCCTGAGAAATATGGTGCGGTCGAGAGAACTTGAACCTCCACGGGGGTTGCCCATATGCACCTCAAGCATGCGCGTCTGCCAATTCTGCCACAACCGCGAACTTCAAGACTCGATTGAACCAACTGGCTTAAAAAACTGGGACCTCAAGCTAGCGCCTTCATTGCGAAGTTTTGACGGCATTGAAGGATCAGCAGCCGGCTGCCGAACGGACAAAACAAGCTGCGCCCCGGAAACGGAGGGCGGCCCGACAATTTCTTTCGACTTAGGTAGAGTCTCTTAAAGCTGACTGAATGCCAGCAGGGTTGGTTGGCATACATGCCAATCGGTGCAATAGGTTGCAGACCGTTACTCCGATTTACTCCGTTTTCTCGCGAATTGCGATCTGCGATATGCCGGGAAGTCGTTGAAAACATGGAGCGGGAGATGGGGTTCGAACCCACGACGTCCAGCTTGGGAATCTGGTCGTGAATTGTAAATAAAGAACATTTGCGTCCATGGCGGTAAATACTGAACATAGAGAACCATGGAGATTCAGCGTCTTTTGCTTTTACCCCTCTTAACGCATTAATCGTAGTAACGAGAAGGGTCCTGTTTTAGCTTCCGATTTGCCTGCACTGAAGCCCTCGCTTTAAGGACTCGCCGGGTTGTCACGGCGATGTCACGCGAGGTGAATTTTGAACGGTAAACCACAAACGGTCGCACCCCGAACCGACCAGCATTACGACTTCCAATCCGCCGCGTCGATTCTTCGCGATCTCCACAGCGACCTGATCGTCACCAAGCAGCATCTTCGACGTGCGGAGGCCTTCGCCTGCGTACGCCTGAAAAGGCAAGAGGCGAACCAGAATCTTGGGTTTGCGTCACGGCCTTTCGTGCTCTGTGGTCTGCCGATCAAAAGGCCCGCCGCCGGACAATTGCTCCACGAAAGGCGCAATGGTCAGTTTTCGCTCCAGGTGACCGGTCACCCGGCATATGGGCTTCCGTGGGCCAGGACCGGCTCATTCCGATCTTCCTGGCCACCTTGGCAATCCGCCAGCAGAGCCAGATGATACAGTTTCGAAGTGCGGTTGAAATGCTGGAATCCTTCGGCATGCAGCAAGGCGGAACACAGTACCGCAGACTGGTCGCCGCCTTTCAGCGTATCTTCGGAGCGACAGTTTTTTTGGCACCGATTGCCAACGGCAAAAGGCAGCCGTGGTGCATCGAGCGCGATTCAACTTCATGAGCGAAGCGCGCATCTGGTATTCGCGCGACGCCGATCAAACAACCCTGCCCGGCGGGTTTCAAAACGAAATTGTTCTCAGTTACGAGTTCTTCAAAGAGATAATGAGCCATCCGATCCCGACGGACATGGAGGCGGCAAAGGCGCTCTCCAGTTCCCCGGCAGCCCTTGATCTGTTCATGTGGCTTTCCCATCGCTGCTTCGTGGCGAAGGGCCGGGAACGCGTTCCGCTATTCGGCGATTTCGGCTTGGTGAACCAACTTGGAAGCTCAGACTACGCTAGGCCAAGGAAGTTCCGGGAACGACTTGAGGGATGGCTGGACCAGGTCCGAGCAATGTGGCCGGAATGCCCGGCTGCGATTGATACGACTGGAACTGGATTGTGGGTTGATCGAGCCAGTGCCGTTCTCGCCTCAGGAGGAACCAATGTCCGATAGACAGGCGGAGCGCATCTGGCAAGTTACGTTGCATCAGATTGAGGCAACCGTCGCGGCCCAGCTCGGTCCAGGACGAGTCGCGGGGAACAAGCAAGACGAGTGCTTCAGCCGGCAAATCTCGATGTACCTCGCGAAACATATCGGCGGATTCAGTACCCCGCAAATCGGGCGATTCTATAACGGCCGTCACCACACTACTGTGCTCTACGCGATTGCGAAGATCGAACACTTGCGAGAATTAGACGAAAGTGTGGACGCCTTACTGGAGGTACTAAGTGACGATTTGCGGACCGTTGCGAGGTGCAGCCCGCCATCTCGGCCGTTGGATTGGTCAAACACGCTCCTCGACACGCTGGCCGAACGAATCCTGCTCCGTCTTACCAGTAACGAGACAGCTCCCGCGGGTGGCCGAGGTCGGTCTGGTCATGAGGGCGCCGTCGGAACGGCTGGCAGCGGTTCGCCGGCGAGTCTTCGTTTGACGATGCCTCCCAGGAAATCCGCAAAAGGAACGATATTCTCCGCAACGCTCGCCTCTTCGAGAGCCTCCATGTAAGTCTTGCGGTCCTGGACAGGAATGACCGTCCACGGATACCCGCCCGACGCCAGCATCAGGTTCATCAGAAACCGCCCGATGCGGCCGTTGCCGTCCATGTAGGGATGGATGTAGACGAAGATGAAATGCCCGAGCACAACGCGCACCGCCGGGTCGAGTTCCTCGCGCAGCAGATCGAATAAAGTGGGCATGGCGTCCCAGACCGCCTCGCGGTTTAGAGGCACATGCCTGGACCTGCGAATATAAACCTGACCGCTACGGTAGCCGGCAAGGTCGGCCGGTTTTAACAGGCCCGTCGTGACGCTTGGGGCAAACAGTTCCCGGTACCATGTACGGTGATCTTCATCCGCGACCAGGCCTGAATTCTCGCCATGCAGGACCCTGCCGAGACTCTTGTGGACGGCCTGATATGCCTGCCAGTATCCGCGGGCCGCCATGGCATTGCGCTGCTGCCGGTCCTCTTCATTCGTCTCCGGATTCCATGCGCCGCCGCGGACGCGCTCGATCAACTCAGGCGTGACGCGATACCCCTCAATCGAGAGGGAATGATAGGCGTCGGTGACGTAAGCATCATCGACGCGTTTCAAGTAAGCCCTGATGCTGCGAGGCAGGCCCGGAGCCGCCGGAAAGCGGTCGATGACAGGTTCCCGCATCTTCTGCCACAGCAGCCTGATGCGATTCACGTAAGGGGAGGTTTCGCGGGCGGGCAGGGCGAGGGACGGTTTGTCCGTGAACGGATCGTTTTCCCGCACGGCGTACCCGGCGGCTTCCATCGTCTTCGTAATCTCATCCGCGAAGCGATCGCGTCCGCCGTTGCGGAAGGCGCCGGCGAGGCGGCCGGCAATGGTGCTGTGGCCGCCATCCAGAAGCCGGGCGAGAAGGCTGGAAACATCGCGGATCATCGCCATGGCGGCGCGGACGTCCGTCGCATGGCTGAAAAAATAGCCGGGCGAGCAGGCAATCAGAGCTGATTCGAGCGAGAATATCGCCATTCCTTCCTTTTCCTCCCGGTCGCCGGAAGCTGGCAGGGCGGCGCGCAAGTCTAGCAACGATGTTCCGTGCGGAAGCTTCGTGACCTTGTTGCGGGCCCTGGGAGATCGCACGACGAGCTGCTTGGGCACCGTCCGGCTGCCGCCATGCACGGACAGGGACTGCTCAGGCGAGAGGCACCAGTCTGTGACGAAACGCTTCCCCAGATAGACCGCGCAAAAACGCCAGAACGAAGCATACCAGGCGGTGCTCTCTCCCTTCGCCTCATCCGGGCGGCTCGGAATGTACCAGCCTTTGATGACCTCCTGGAGAAAGCCGTTCGCAACAAGGCGCTCCCTGTGGGTGCGTGAGAGATCCCTCGCCCGGATTGCTCCTGCCCCGTTTGGGTTCTGGAGCGCATGAAGAATTTCCAAGGATTCCGCGAGTTTTTCTGACGGGGCGGGCATAGTCGTGTCCTCGGGTTAGCTTATTACGCTGCGCGTTCGTTAGCTTATTGTGCTGTACGATTATTAGCTTATCATGTTGAGGTAGATTCGGCGCGAAGGCGGTCTGAATGACGGGCGTGCTGTCAGACTCTCGCGGAGAGCCAAAAAATGGGGCGTTGAAAAATAAGACTTATTTCACAGGGGATCGCGAACTATAGCCTGACGAGGTTCGCTTCGGCGTAGCGGAGGCGGTGAACGCCAACATCTGGATGCTGATCAACCGCAGAAGCGGCTAGGCGGCGCACCGATCAAATCCACGAGTAGGGCAATTAAGCGGCGAAGTCGTCTATCTCGGCACGAACGAGTTTCAGAGACCAAGAGTCGAACTGCCTCGCACCCCATGCTGGGCTACGTTGCCACCGCCCTGGCCAACAAGGCCGCCATCCCCACGAGTTTCCCGGACAACTTCAGAGGCAACGTGCAACTTCAACGACATGGGCACCGGTGCTAACACTGATGCTGCCCGCGTTCGAGCCTGGCGCACCGTTGCTGGGGACGGCCACGCGCAGCAAGGCGGCGAAGTGCTTGGCAGCGCTATTGAGGCATCGCTCGGCGCGGAATTCTGCGTGGACCTTGTCGCGCGAGTGGGCAGTAACGTTCGTCGGGCACGTCAGGTGACTGGAACGAGAGGACCGCAAGCGAACCACTGATGACGTATCGAAAGCGCAGGAAACGGTGTCGAACCGCGGGGGAGTTGTTAACGCGGGAGGAGCTTCGGCGGTGGCTGCATGCCGGATTGCGGCCGGGGAGGCACCACCTCCCCGAATTAAGCCCCGTCGATTGACTCACGCCGGTGGCATATTCCAATTTGCGGCTAAGTCATAGCAGGATGCCGCAACAAGGCGAGTATTATAGTGATTTCGCCTTTCATTTCCCGACTGAGAAGAACTCCCAACTTGTCGCCGCCGAAGAATATGAGTCTCCACGACTTCAACCTGCGCCTCCTCGCGGAGGAACTTGTGCGCGTCAGGCGTCCGGATGACCGGGAGCGTTACGCGGCTTCGCAGCGGCAAGCGCGCATCGATCCTAATCCCCATCAGATCGATGCAGTCATTTTTGCTCTTCGGCGTCTGCGCGAAGGCGGCTGCATTCTCGCCGACGAGGTTGGCCTGGGTAAGACGATTGAGGCTGGCCTGGTGATTGCCCAGTGCCGGGCGGAAGGCGCGCAGCGGGTTCTGCTGATCGTACCGAAGTCGTTGATCGGTCAGTGGCAGAATGAACTACTCAACCTTTTCGATATTCTGGCGCGCGAGGACCAGACCAGCTTCCTGGCGCCGGGAGTGTATCTTGTGGGCCGGGAATTTGCAGGCAGCGAACGCGGCTCAACTCAACTCGGAGCGTCGCTTCCCTTCGACCTCGTCGTGATCGACGAAGCCCACGAAATTTTTGCCGGGCTGCACAAACGCTTCGAGCGTGACGGCACGTATGACGAGTCTTCGGATGAGGCGCTGATGGCACACCGGGTGCGCGGCTTTCTGCGCTCAACACCGGTCCTCTTGCTAACCGCCACGCCAATGCAGAACTCGCTCGCCGAGCTTTGGGGCCTGGTGCAATACGTCGAGCCCACGGGGACTCTGCTGGGCGATATCGCAACCTTCCGCAGGGTTTTTTGCGATGAGGACGATCGAACCTTAGTGCATGGCCAGGAACACGAGTTGCAGCGGCGTCTCGCAGTGGTTTTGCAAAGAACGTTGCGTCGCCAGGCGCAGGAGTTTCTGGACCGGCCTTTCACGCAGAGGCGCTGCCGGCTGTACGAGTACGCGATGAGCGACGATGAACGCTCTCTGTACGATGACGTCACAGAATACCTGTTGCAGCCGTCACTGTACGCTTTCGCCGGCAGACAACGCCGTCTTCTGCTGATCGGCTTTCACCGGCGCATGGCTTCGTCCATCCCGGCACTGGCGGCAAGTCTGGAAAACGTCGCGGCACGTCTGCGCCGCCTGCAAGCGGGGCGGCCTCCCGGCGACATAGGGCTCGACGCGCTTCGCGATCTGGAAGACGAGGACATGGGCACAGAACTGGTGGAAGACGCGTCCGAAGCGTTGCCGGCGCCTCTCGACGGAAACGCCGTAACTGCCGAGCTCGCCCTGGTTGAGAGCTTTGTGGCCCGGGCCCGTTCGTTGCCGAATGACGCCAAAGCCCGCTCGTTCCTGGATGCAATCCGGGTGATCCTCGACCTCGGAAAAGACGGCGGCGGCAGCGGCAAAGCCGTGGTGTTCACTGAATCCATCACCACCCAGGAATACTTGCGCAAGCTGCTGATGGATGCCGGGTTGAGCGACGCAGATATCACGCTTTTTCGCGGCGTGAACGACCATCCGCGAGCACAGGAAGCCTATGCGCGCTGGAAGCAGGAGGAAGGCGCCCGCTTCGGACCCGCTGTCAGGCCGAGCCGCGAAGTGGGAGTACGGCTGGCGCTGGTCCACGAATTCCGTACCCGTTCCAAAGTGCTGGTCTGCACGGAAGCGGGCGCCAAGGGCCTGAATCTGCAGTTCTGCGAAACCGTCATCAACTACGACCTACCGTGGAATCCGCAACGCATCGAACAGCGTATCGGCCGATGTCACCGCTATAGCCAGCAGCGCGATGTCACGGTGGTGAACTTCATCGCACACGACAACGAGGCGCATCGCCTTACGTTTGAGATTCTGAGCCAGAAGCTGGACCTGTTCGGCAAGGTCCTCGATGCCTCCGATACGGTCTTGCATGAACCCCGCACGGACGCGCCTGAGATGCTGGCATCGGCGCTATCCATCGAGTTTGAGAACGACCTGCGCAACATCTACAGCCGGTCGCGGACTCTCGATGAGGTGACACGCGAAATCGCCGCTCTGCGCGATAAGATTTCGGAGCGCAGGGACGCTTATGAGAGGGAATACGAGCGGACTTCGAGGATCATCGAATCCCGATTTGACGAGAATGTACGCCGCGTTTTCAAGCGACTGCGCGAGGATCTGCCGCATGGACTGGCCGATCTCGACCGCGATATCGCGGATCTGGTAGACGGATACCTCACTCGGCTCGCCGTGAAATACCGGCGTCTGGGTAAGGCGGGCCGGGTAGTGTTCGACGTAGCGCCTGAAGCCGCGCTACCCGTCGAGGTCGGGGATGCCAGACGCTTCGCCACGGGAGACGCCAGGGGGCTGACAGATGCCCAAGCGTTGAACTTGCTGCACCCCTTGGTGCAGGCTGCGATCGCTCATGCGCGAACGTGGCCGGGCGGGTCCATCGCGTTAGTCTTGCCGGAATCCGCGGCGCCAGACGTTTCTGTGTTGCTGGGTAAGCGCGGCGTCCTGTGCGTCTCGCTGGTGGATTACGGCGGGTTTGAACCGGTACAGCGGATTGTCGCGGCCGCTGTGGTGGATGGCTCGCCCATCGATCCTTTGCTGGCTGCACGGTTGGTCCACCTGCAAGCAGGCGAAAGTGAGGCGGGCAATACCGGCGCCGGCGTGGATTCGCAAGCGCTTGAGGATGCCGTGGACGAGGCCGTTTTCATGGACCAGGGCGCCGTGGAGAAGGGCGAGCAGCAGCACTTCGAACAGGCGCTCGGCCAACTGGAGCGATTTGTTGAGGACAAAATCCTGGTGTGCCGCAGGGAACGGACGAGCATCGCCGACAAGTTAAAATCCGCCCGGGAGCGGCGTGACGAAATTGTGGGAGCCACAGCGCGCGAACGAATCCAGGCGGAGATCGAACGGCTGGCGACCCGCGATGAGAATCTGGAACGGCGCATTGAAGCATTGGAATCGAGAGAAGATGAGGTCTATAGAAAATGGCGAAACGAATACCACGAACTAAGGTACCGGACGCCGTCGATCACGCGCCTGTTCCAGGCGAACTTTCAGATTGTGGACCCGATCGGGACGTTCCAGTTCAGCCCGGCGAATCGGGGGACGTCGTGCTGAAACTCTTGCATACTGCCGACTGGCACCTGGGCCGGCGCTTCAAGTCGTTCCCCGATGACGCGCAGAAAAAGCTCTCGCGGGCTCGCATGGATGCGGTGACCCGCATCCTCGACGTCGCCCGCCGTAATGCGGTGAATGCGGTGCTGTGCGTGGGCGATATCTTCGACGATCCCGACCCCAGCCCCGACTTTTGGGAAGGCTTGGCGTGCAAGTTTCAGGAACACCAAGGCCCGCATGCTCCGCTGTTCCTGGTGCCTGGCAATCACGATCCGCTAACGCCTGAATCCGTGTGGGCGCCGGCCCACCCTTTTCGCAAGCGGCTTCCCGGCTGGGTGCATGTCGTCGACCGCGACGACTTCAGCTATCCGCTCTCGCCGAATGCAATTCTTTACGCGCGTCCCTGCCGCTCGAAAGCCGGCGAGAACGATCTGGCAATGGCTCTGCCCGCGCGCGAACCAGGCGACGAGCGGCTGCGCATCGGCTGTGTCCATGGCTGCACTTTCGACATTGAGGGACATCAAACCAACTTCCCCATTCGCCGCGATGCGGGCGTGCAGCGCGGGCTCGACTATCTGGCCATCGGCGACACGCATTCTTTCCGCGATGTCACTGACAACTTGCCCGTACCCACGGTATATCCCGGCGCTCCCGAGGCAACCAGTTTCGACGAGCCGGGCGCGGGGCATGTCGCGCTGGTCGCGCTGTTCCGGCGTGGCACTCGTCCTCGCGTGCAGATGGAGCCAGTAGCGTTCTGGCGCTGGATCGACGTGCGCTGCCGCGATATGAACGAGCTTCGCCGGCTTCTGACCAATCAGGGTCTCGACCGCCAGGTGGTAAGACTACGATTGGAGATGACCGTCTC
>Ga0302324_100031293_pt1 | contig 10041 bp, 8 predicted proteins | sample Palsa_T0_1_FD_201949 | JGI IMG/M metagenome (GOLD analysis project Ga0302324, IMG submission 201949) | Peat permafrost microbial communities from Stordalen Mire near Abisko, Sweden - Palsa_T0_1 | ecosystem: Environmental > Terrestrial > Soil > Palsa > Peat permafrost | place: Sweden: Abisko... | reverse complement strand
TCGCCATTTTCCAGCCGCCATTGGATGTTCTCAATTCGATCGGCGCCCCAGCCAAAATCCGCGGCATTCCAGCCGAAAAAGTTCTTCTTCCAGTTCTCAAGCAGTTCGGGATAATCTGTCGCGCCCCAACGGCGCGTGATGGAATCGCCTTCGAAATAAAGGTCGATGCGGCCTTGCGCCCGCTTGGCCAAAAGCTGTTCATGAGCAATCTGCGAATTCTTGTCCGTACGCTCAACAGATTGCGCCGGCAAGAGCGAGACGACGATGATGACGAGAACCAGCTTCACGACCTTGCCGGCGCGCCGGCGCGATGCAGAAACTTATCGGCCCACGGGATGAAATACTTCCAGTTGGGTGCGTCCGTGTGTCCGCCGTCGTGTTGCCGCCATGCCAGTTGTCCGTCGAGAAGCCCCACATTCACGCCCGGCATCTTCGCAACATGATAGTCAGCCGTCACGCCGAGATCCTTGTCGCCGAGAAGGCGGAAGACCGGTTCGGCGGCTACGGCCGCCATGAAGCTTCCCTGGTGGTCCAACCATTTCGCGTCGCCTTTCTCCGGCACGCCATAACTCACAAAGGTCAGGCGCGGCGCACAGAGTGCGATCAGTTCGTGCGCGTCTACAGGAAGGTCCGCAGCTGTCTTGCTTCCAAAGGACGACTCTGAGGTTCCGTACTTGAGAAAGTTGCCGGCCATCCAGTGATACTCGCCGGAACCTGTCAGATTCTCAACCGCCTCGCCCCAGTTGCGGCGATGCAACTTGGCTCCGCCTTCACCCGATGACCCGATCAACACAACGGCGAACCGCGTATCGTACGCCATGGTTACTAGCGCCGCCTTGCCGTAGCGCGATACGCCTTCGATGCCTACCTGCTTGGAGTTGACGTTAGCGTCCGTCTCAAGGTAGTCGAGTCCGCGCGAAGCCCCCCAAGCCCAGGCACGCAGCGCACCCCAGTCGTCAGGCTTACGCGGCTGTCCCTTGTTGACTAGCCCGATGACGCCTTTGGTCAGCCCAGCTCCGTTGTCTGCCTGAATGCTGCCAGGGTTGATGCCAGCGAAGCCCCAACCATCCGCGATGAGTTGTTCGGTGGCTGGCGGATCGGCGTTAGCGGGCGGACTGGGCGGAGGTCCACCGGGTGCTTTGCCTGCCCGTCCGGGGAAGACAGGCGCAGGGAATGCGACCTCTGGAATACCGCGACCTCCGAACATCATCATGACCGGCACCGGTCCTTTTGCTCCGGCCGGTACGACTAGAGTCATTTGGATATCGACCGTAATATCCGGATCGGACGAATTGTTCACGTGCCCTAAGAGCTGCTTAGCGACGACGGGGACGCCCCCAAGCTTCGCCTCCACGGTCTTTGTCACTTCCCATTTCACGCTCGGAGCGTTCTTTGGGACACGGCCCAGAACCTCGCGGTCGAAATCTTCCACGATCTCGGGACGGCGCTGGTTCCACCACATGGCGGGCGTCGTGACCTTCTTTCCGTTCTTGAGCGTCAGAACAGCGGGCAGATCCGGATAGGGGTTCGCGAGCGATTCGTCATAGTTGGCATGGTTCGGTTGAGCCTCATTGCCGCTAGGACCGGGACGCAAAGCCTTGATGCCAAGCTGATCCATCATGTTCTGGTGATCTTCGGCGGCCGTCCAGTTTTTCGTATCGACGGAAGTTTGGGCAGCGAAAAGAAGCGATAGCAGGGTGGCGAGATATTTAGCCAGCATAGTTGCTAATAACAGATCACCTTTTGTTTGAGACTGCAACTAAGACGAGCGGGCGGATCATTTCCTAAAGCGAGATTTCATTCAAGTCCTTCATTACTATCTCGCGGCACTTGCGGATCATGGCGTCCGCGTTAGGCATGCCGAGGTCGCGCGCCTTCTCGAAACAGGAAATAGCATCGGTAAAGTTTCCCATCCACGCCAATTCATCGGCCTTGTTGTACCAGGCGCTGGCCAGGTTCGGATCGATTGTGAGAGCACGGTCGTAACAAGCGATGGCATGTTGGTGGGGACGCTTCAGATCATGTAGGACATTGCCGCGATTCATCCAAGCGAGCGCGGAGTGCGGGTCAAGTTCCAACGCTCGTTCATAGCATTCCAGGGCCTCTTCGTTGCGTTTCAAATTCCACAGAGTTAGACCTCGGTTGATCCAATCGTTCAGGCGCTTATCGTCAATCGCCAGCGCCCGCTCATAGAGAGCCAAAGCCTCTTCCCAACGCCCCTCGGATCGGCTTTCGCGAGCTTGTTGCGACAGAGTGGCGGCATCAGCATCGGGCGCTTCACGACTCATCGCTGTATACTTTATACCTTGAAATCGCCGCCCAATTCCAAACTAACTCCTGCGCCGATATCCTTCCTGAAAAAGCTCGGAATATTGGTTGCGTGCGAACTCGGCTTTCTGATCGCGGCCGATCTGGTGGGCGTTGCTATGAGCTTTTTCTTCGACACCTTTGGAGGGGACAGTACTAGCACGGCGCTCTTTTACGCGATTTGGTTCGTTGTGGGCGTATTTTGTGGGTTGCTCATTTATCTCACCGCCGGAGCAGCGGCCTCCCCGCCGTCGAAAGACTGGACAACCCAGCCACGCGCGCGCCGCACAGCGTGGCTAGTGATTCTAACGACGGCGCTCATCCTGACAGCCCTGGCAGTGACCTTCTACCGGTTACAGTGGCGGCTTGGCGTCGATGACGGCGTCTTCGTGCCCGATAGCGAACCGCTCACCCTGACCTTCTTCATCACGATTTTGGTCTCAATGATCTTCTTCGATCACGTAAGCCGGTCTAGGCCGTCTCAATCCAAATGATCGAGCTTGGGGTGCGAGCCCTGCGCTGAGCTTGTTCGGCTACCGAGGGAGGTTCGGGTTGCCGGGCAGTCGGCCCCATGTAGAAGGAGGGATCCGCGGCAAGCGGCCCCGCCTCGGGAGGCAGGTCTTTATCGCGGTTCAGACGCGCGTAGTTCGGGATGGCCAGCATCTTACTGCCATCGGCGAACTTGCCGTTGATGGCCATCAGGCCGCCCAGGAGATCGCCGCGCCATTCGGGGGTAAGTGCGGAACTTGGCGGAAGTGCTTTCGTAATGTCCTGGTCAGCCTTCTCAAAGTTGTAGATGAGCGGGCCATAGCGAAGCGCTACCTTGCCGCGGGTCGAGGCGATCTTGTCGACAGCCGTGACGCGCTGAACTTTCAACGGGAGCTCCAATTCGATCTTGTCTCCGGCCTTCCAATTGCGCGTGACCGTGGCGTACCCCTTCTCAATCACTGGCTTCACGCGCGCTCCATTGACCGTCAGCGAGACCAGCCCGTTAACTTCGGGAGTCGATCGGTAGAGCTTACTCGTGGTGCGGTTGGGAACGCGCAGGCGAACTGAAAAGTGCTTCGGGACCTTGGGATTTATGGTGACTGCAATCTTTCCGTTCCAGGGGTAATCCGTCTCTTGCACCATTTCAATATCCGTGCCAGCCACATTTTCAACAGTGATGGTGCTGCCGATATACATGTTCACGTAGATTCCATCTGTGGCCTTCGCGTACGCCCAGGTCGGGACCATCAGAAGAGTGCGCGGGATGTTGCCAACGCAGCAGGGACACGTATGCCACGTGCTGCGCGCCATCTTGGCGTCAAGCGGGTTTGTGTAGTAATAGTGTTTACCTTCCAAATCAAGCGAACCGAGAAGCGCGTTATACATCGTCTCCTCATAGTTGTCGACGTAACGCGCATCGTGATAAGCGAGGTTCATCTTCCAATGGAAGAAGACCATGCCGCAACTGGAGCATGATTCGCAATAGGCATTATTCCGTAGCGAATAATTCGGTCCGAAGCCCTCGGAGGTTTCGCCGCTGCCAATGCCACCCGTGAGGTAATACTTCTTGTTCACGATGTTGTCCCACAGTGACCGGACGGCGCTTTGGTAATCGGGATCGTGCGTTTCAACCGCGACATCCGCCATGCCGGAGTACGTGTAAGTGGCCCTCACGGCGTGTCCCACGGCCTCGTACTGTTGCGTGACAGGCAGGTGGCTCTGATCGTATTCCTGGCGGTCGCGGTCCGGGTTCACTGCGGCGGTATAGCGGCAGTCCAGCAGAAACTTGGCGGTTTCTATGTATTTATCGCCCCGGCCGCCGCCTTCCATATCGTTGACGAAACGTCCGAAACGGACTAGGGCCTGTTCCATCTCCTGATGGCCGTCGTACCACGGCTTGCGCGGCGCCGGACCCAGGTTGTTGTGCCAACAGTCCGCCAGTTTCTTGGCGGCGTTATACAGGCGCGCATCCTTCTTACCGCTCATCTGGTAATGATTGATCGCAGATTCGAGGAAGTAACCGGCGGTATAACCTTCATGGTCTCCGCGGTGCTTCGAATCCCAGTGGACAAACTTGTTGCTCTCGATCGCAGCTCCACCCCGCGAATTGACGCGGTTGAGAGTGAATGCGGTTTGCAGATATCCGTCGGGTTCCTGCGCGGCGAGGATCTTGGGGATCCAGTCTTCCAGTGTGGCCTTGAATTTCTCCTGAGCGGCGGCGATATCCGCGTCACCTTGCGGATCGATCATGAGCGCGACGCTCATGGCTTCCACGGTCTGATGCACCCAGGCATTCGAGAACACGTAGCCTTTGTGTTCGCCCGCCGGCTCGGCGCGGAGCTTCTTGCCGGCCTCAATAAAGTTATCGATGCCGCCGGGGCCCAGCGTCACGTCGTTTCGATTGATGACGTCGATGCAATGCGGAATCCAATTAGCAATTAGCACTTTGGCACGGGCGTTCCAAAATTTGCTGTCGATCTTGAAATTGCGGGTGTAGACAGCTTCTAATTGCTGTGGCGGAGGAGGTGTTTCCACGGAGACATTCAGGGTGGATGAACTATTCGCGGCCTTAAGCTTCAGCACATAGGAGCCGGGCTTATCAAATGTTGCGGTTGTGATCAGCGAGTGCGGATCTTGGAACGCCACCTGCCCTGGGCCGGATTCTTTACTCCACGTGGCGGGAGATGCAGCTTTTCCGCGAAGGTAGGTCTTTCCCGCTTGAATCGTAACGCGATCAACTCCAGCGATCGCGTCGACAGGCGCGTCTTCGGACGCCATTCCGCAAGAGAGGATGGCTGAGTTGATGCCAACCGCGCGAAGCATCTCGCGGCGGTTCATGCTGGTGTTAGGTATCTTGGCCATTTTGATATCGCGCTTTGGAGAGATTCTCTCACGCCGAAATGACCCGGACAAGAGTGACGCCGGATCAGCCTTAGTCTATTATCTAGTCATGTCGGTAGCCGTAAATGTCCGTGAGGCAAAAACGCAGTTGTCACGGCTGCTCGACCAAGCCTTGGCAGGCGAAGACGTGACGATCATGCGTTCCGGGCGCCCGCTCGTAAAGCTTATACCGATAGCATCGGCGCCGCGGCCGCGTTTAGTTGGCAGCAGTAAAGGCAATTTTGTGGTCCCCGATGACTTCGACGAGCCTTTGTCGGGCGAGATTCTCGATGCGTTTGGATAGAGTCCGAATTCTGAGATCGCAGAGCGCCCCTTAACCCGAGCCTACGATATCCTGAGGATTCTCGATGCCTTCATATAAACTAGCGGCGCTGCTCGCGATTGCCTGCGCGGCGCCGGCGATCGCCCAGGTACACGGATCGATATCGGGGCGTGTGGATGATCCTTCGGGCAGCCCGGTCAATGGGGCCATCGTCACCGTTCGTAGTCTCGAGAATGGCGTTAGTCGCACTGCGACCACCAACGCCGAAGGACAGTTTGCCGTCTCGCCGCTGCCTCTTGGCGCACAAGAAGTGAAGGTAGAGAAACAGGGCTTCAAGGCAGCCGTGCGCGAGGGGATCAGCCTTCAGGTTGGGCAGAACGCGGTGGTGAATCTGCGGCTCGAAGTAGGCGATATTGCGCAGCAGGTCACGGTCTCCGAAGAAGCGTCAATGGTCAATACAACCACGTCACCGGTGTCCGGATTGGTAGGCGAGCGAGAGGTAAAGGAGTTGCCGTTGAACGGCCGCAGCTTCGACAATCTCATTGCGTTGAACCCGAGTGCGATCAATTACGAATTGAAGAGCGCGAATACGAGCACGAGCAACGGAAGCACATTCACGGTGGCGGGGCGGCGTCCGGGCGACACGTTGTTCCTTCTGAACGGCATCGAGTATATGGGGTCGAGCCAGTTGGCCGTTACGCCGGGTGGCGCGAGTCAAGAGTTGCTGGGTATAGATGCGATACGCGAGTTCAACGTTCTGAGTGACACATATCCGGCAGAGTATGGAAAACGGGCCGGCGGTCAAGTAGTGGTTGTGACGCAGTCCGGCACGAATTCGTTGCACGGCTCGGTGTTCGAATTCCTGCGCAACAGCGATCTGGATGCGCGCAACTTCTTCGATCAGGCAAGCGTGCCTCCGTTCCGAAGAAACCAGTTCGGCGGAGCGCTCGGTGGGCCCGTGGTGAAGAAGAAGTTGTTTTTCTTTGGCAACTACGAAGGCTTCCGTCAGGCGCTGGCCGTAAGCAGCATCAGTATCGTTCCGGACCAGGCGACGCGAAAATCCGCTAGCGCAGTCGCGTCGATTGTGCCTTACTTCGCATTGTGGCCGCAGGCGAACGGCGTGGAATTAGGCGGCGGGATTGCGACGTCGTATAACAATCCTCGCCAATCGATCCGAGAGGATTTCGGGACGCTGCGCACGGATTACATCTTGAGCAACCGCGACACGTTGTCGGGATCGTACACGATCGACGATGGCACTAACTTGAGTCCGCAGGCCGACCCGCTATTCGGTTCGCTATTGACGTTGCGGAATCAGGTGGCGAGCGCGCAGGAGGTGCATGTGTTTTCGCCGGCCATCGTGAATGTCCTGACCATCGGATATTCGCGGGCGGCGTTTAACTTCGATCCTTACAACTATGTCTCGTTTCCGTCGAGCCTCGCGTTTGTAACTGGCGAGGGTCCGGGAGGCATCGTAATCGGCGGGGGAACCACCACGAGTAGCGGCTCAACCGTTATTACTTCCGCGGGCCCGAACAATGCGTCGAACGTTTGGAACCGCCGAAACCTGTTCACCGCGACGGACGATCTTCACATCACTAAAGGGATTCACCAGATCAGCGCGGGGGTTTGGGTGCAACGGCTTCGCGACAACGAAGATACAGCATCGCGCCAGTTGGGACAGGCGACGTTTACAAGCCTGGCGACATTCCTCGCTGGAACCGTGAGTTCGTTCCAGGTGGTTCCCGCTCCTAATGAACTCGGCTGGAGAAGCCTCTACGGCGCATGGTATGTACAGGACGTCATGAAGCTTCGTCCTAACCTGACGCTGTCGGCGGGACTTCGCTATGAAGCTTCTAATGGATGGAATGAGGTATCCGGACGCGCGGCTAATTATGTCCCCGATGCGAACGGGGTGTTGCAGACGAATCCGCTGGTAGGCGACTCCGCGTTCACGAAGAATAACGCGACGCACCTTCTGGGGCCGCGGCTGGGTCTGGCGTACGACCCTTTCGGTAACGGGAAGACTTCGATCCGCGCCGGTTTCGGCACCTACTATTCGCTGATCGATGCCCTGAGTTTCCTGCTGAATTCCCTGCCCCCAGCCAATGGCGCGGCTTCCTATTCCAGCGTGGCGCTGGCTTCGATACTGCCCATCGCTCATGGCGCTGCGCCTGCCGCGCAATGCGGTCCTGGAATTCCTCAACCTTGCACCACGTTTGCGCCGCAGGGCGTGCAAGCCAATGCGCAGACTCCCACAGTGGAAGAGTGGAACTTCGCCATCGAACACGAGTTGTCGAACAACCTGTCGTTGCGGGTGGCTTATGTCGGGTCCCACGGATATCACGGCCTTCTGAGCATCGATCCGAATGACATTCCGGCGCAGGTCTGCACGAGCGCCAGCGGCTGCATTGCGGGCGGGACGCCTGGCACGACAAAATCGACCGTGCCGAATGGGGCCCAGTATATTCCTGTGGGGACACGGCCGAATCCGTATCTGGGAGCCGGATTCTTTTGGTACACAGAGGGCAACAGCAGTTATAACGCCCTGCAGATCGATGTGAAGAAGCGGTTGTCTCATGGGTTGCAGTTTCGAGCGAACTATACTTGGTCGAAAGATCTGGACATGAACTCGGGGCTGACAGGCGCGCAGTCGAACAATCAGGCCCAGATGATTCTGGACCGGAATGACTTGGAAAGAGACTGGGGGCCTTCCGCGCTCAACGCGGCACATCAGGTCAGTCTTTCAGGGAGTTATGCCCTGCCGTTCTTTCATAAGAATCGCTTCGCCGGCGGATGGCAGTTGAATGCCATCGCAACGCTTCTGAGCGGCTTTCCTTTCACTCCGCAGGCTGGGTCGAACCGGTCGGGGGACGGCGACACGCGCAATCCGGACCGGCCATCGCTGAATCCGGCGTTCACCGGGCCGGTGATTATTGGCTCTCCCAACGGTTGGTTCAATCCGAACGCGTTCGTATTACCGGCTGCGGGCACCTACGGAAATCTTGGGCGCGGCACTTTCTATGGACCCGGCCTGGCGGATCTGGACACTTCCTTGTTCAAGACATTCCCAATCACAGAAAGGGCGAGCCTGCAGTTCCGGGCTGAGTTCTTCAACACGCTGAATCACGCGAACTTTGGGACGCCGAATGCGACGGTCTTCTCGGGTACCGCTTATAGCCCATCGGCTGGAATCATCACGTCGACCGCAACAACATCGAGGCAGATTCAGTTCGGTCTGAAGCTAATTTTCTAATGCTTGCCTACGAAGACTCTCTACCATTCCGATCTGTCGCACGGGCGTTTTGCGCGCTTGAAGCTTCAACTAAATTCCCGCCCGCGGTCGGCCTCGTCATGTGGGCTACCGAATCCAGTTGGGGCAAAAATGTCACCGGGGACAACAACTACTTCGGGATTACGAGCGCGCCGGAGAATGGTTCAGCCAAGTTTTGTCCCACCACCGAGTACGTAACGCCGGCGCAGCTTTTGGGCTTTCGGCCTGACGAGCGAGCTACGGCAGTTCCGATAGCTGGCAAACCGACCGGTACGGATGGACGGGTCTGGTATTCGATGTCGCGCTGGTTCGCGAGCTATACCTCGCTTCAGGATGCTTGTGCGCAGTACATCAAGCTCTTTACGGCGTCTCCCCAACGGTATGCGCCGGCCTGGCAGAAATTTCTCACCGATCACGACGCGGAGGAGCTATTGAAAAATCTCTGCGCGGCTGGTTATGCCACCGGGCCAGCTGGGGTTACCGAACTAGCAATTTTCCATCAAAGCAACATTTCACACGCGGTAGCCATGGCGCGGGCCGATTTGGCCGCCGGAAATGTTAGCTAGCAGAGTTGGCGCCCCGGCATGGGTTGCGGGACCTGACTTCTCCTGGGGATGCGATAACATGGAGCCAGATCGTGGAAAGGAGTCCTTCTCATGGCCACCGCCGCATTGATGACCGTCGAAGAGTTCGCTCGGATGCCTACCTCTGAGACCGAGGATTACGAATTGGTGGAAGGAGAACTCGTACCGTTGCCAAGCGCAAATCCAATGCACGCAGACATCCGCGATTGCCTGGTGCAGGTTCTGCGAAACTATTTTGACCGGAATCCCACCGGCCGTGTCCTGAGTGAGGTTGACTGCCGGATCAATGAGGAGACTGTCCGGCGGCCGGACCTCGCCATCTTTGTCGCAGGCCGGTTGGATGGAGTGGATCGAAAGAAGATCCCGTTGCCGTTTGCGCCGGACATTGCGGTGGAAGTACTCTCTCCTTCGGAGATCGCCTTCGACGTTAACCGCAAGGTCCTCCAGTACCTGGCCGGAGGGAGCCAAGAAGTTTGGGTGCTGGATCACGAAAACCGCGAGATCTTTATCCAGACCGATGACGGCATCCGGCTCCTGCGCGGCGGCGAGGCGGTTTTGGAGACTCCGGTGCTGCCTGGCTTTTCCGCTCCTATTTCGAAGCTTCTAGCGGGATTCTAAGATCAGGTTCTTCATCGCTACCGCGACACAGTGGCTCCCCGACATGGATTCGAACCACGATATACGCCTCCAAAGGGCGTTGTCCTACCGTTAGACGATCGGGGATT
>Ga0302324_100031291_pt1 | contig 10041 bp, 10 predicted proteins | sample Palsa_T0_1_FD_201949 | JGI IMG/M metagenome (GOLD analysis project Ga0302324, IMG submission 201949) | Peat permafrost microbial communities from Stordalen Mire near Abisko, Sweden - Palsa_T0_1 | ecosystem: Environmental > Terrestrial > Soil > Palsa > Peat permafrost | place: Sweden: Abisko... | reverse complement strand
CCCGATTTCCTGTGAAGTCTCGTGGGTTCCCCAATCTTCATGCGCCTTTCTTCGAGGAAAGGCGCACACGCGGTCGCGTCCAAGGTAGCGTACAGGAAATTCGGGGTATCTCGCACGTTCTTTGTGCGAGATGTGGGTGGGATGTACATCGTCACTCATGAACTCCTGGTTGAAACGTTTTCAAGAAACCTTCGGCCTTTATAACAGCCGCGGAGGGGGCGCCTCTCACCCCCTACGGCACCAGCGTGAGGACAGTGATCTCCGGCGGGCACCGAAACCGAAAAGGCAAATTCACCGCGCCGATCCCTCGATTCACATAAAGCTGCATCCCGTCACCAAACCGGAAATGTCCATGCACAAACTTCTGTCCCATCCTCGGAAGAAGAAGCGGCGGCAGGAACGGAATAAGAATCTGACCCCCATGCGTATGTCCGGAGAGAACAAGATCAACCCCGCGTCCCACCGTATAGTCGGCAAAATCCGGCTCGTGCGACAGCAGAATCACCGGCTCAGAACCCCTGCCGCCGGGCAGAGCGGCATCCAGATCCGGCCGCTCCTGGAGAACATCCCGGATGCCGGCCAGCCACACCCGCTTGCCATCGCGCTCCAGCGGCACAGAACTATTCACCAGCACAGAAATGCCATGGGTTCGCAACGCGTCGATAACCCCAGCTGCCCCGACCAAAGCATCATGATTCCCCAGAATCGCATAACGCAGCGGGCAAGCGATCCGGCTAAGAATTTCGGCGCAGTGGTACGCCATGCGAGCGCCAAAGCGTTTGGGCAGCGGCTTGGTGCTGACAAAATCACCGGTCAGCACCACCAAGTCCGGCGCCGCCTCGTTCACCCTGCGCACCACTCGCTCCAGAAACGCAGCTTCTGTATATTCCGCGAAGTGGAAGTCGCTAATCTGCGCAATCTTCATGCCCGCGAACGCGTCCGGCAGCCGGGGAAGGTGGATCGTCAGATCGACGACTTCCAGTTCGTGGCGTGAAATCTCGCCCGCATAGAAAGCCAGACCGGCCGCCGAGCCAGCCGCCGCCCAAAGAAAATTTCTACGGGTAAGCACCGTTTGCCCAAGGGAAGGCGCCTTGGCCGGTGGAGCAACCAGGGTAGGTTCCGTCAATAGGTGTAAACTCCGCCTGGGATGGGAGGCACCCTTCAAGTTTAAGGCTAGCTGCCCATTCCACCAAGGGAGGGGAAGATCATCCGTAACGCGGGGTAGATCCGGCGATACTTGACATACGCGTCCTGCATCACATGGAGCGCTTTTTGATCGGGCACCGTGCGCTTGGCCACATGCACGACCGCGTCGCACGCGGCGTCGACGGAAGCCCACGCCCCGGCCCCCACCCCGGCCAGCAGCGCAGCTCCATAAGCTGCGCCTTCCTCAGCCTGCACGGTCTCGACTGCGTGTCCGTACACATCGGCCTGAATCTGCCGCCACAGGGCCGAGCGCGCCCCGCCTCCGCCCACGCGGATACCGCGCACGGGAATGCCGAGCTCCTTAAAGATCGTGAAGGTATCTTTAAGGCTAAAGGCGACGCCCTCAAGCACCGCCCGGATCACGTTCGCCCGGGTGTGGTCCGCAGCTAAACCCACTAGGGCAGCGCGCACATCCGGATCCGGGTACGGGGTTCGTTCTCCCATGAGGTACGGAGCCCAAAGCACTCCTTCGGAGCCGGGAGGAACCTTGGCCGCCTCGGCGCTCATCTGCTCGTAGTCGGTAAATGTGCCGAAGTTATCGCGAAACCAGCGCAGCGAAAGACCCGCCGCCTGGGTCACGCCCATGACGTGCCAACGGCCTGGTATGGCGTGGCAAAAAGTGTGCAGCCGTCCCCGGGGATCAGTGACCGGTGCATCGGAGGCAGCAAAGACCACCCCGGAAGTGCCAATGGTCGCGCTCACGTCACCCGGCCGGACAATCCCCATGCCCGTTGCGCCCGCAGCCTGATCGCCCGCGCCCGCGACCACCGGCGTTCCCGCCTTCAGACCAGTCTTGGCGGCTGCTGCCTCCGTCACCTGGCCTACCATCTGCTGCGATTCATAAAGGGCCGGAAGGCAGTCCGGGCTGAGATTGACTGCGTCCAGCATCGCGTCTGACCAGCGGCGGTGGGCTACGTCGAGCAGCAGCGTGCCAGAGGCATCGGCCACGTCGATGGCGCGCACTCCGGTGAGGCAAAGGCGGATGTAATCTTTGGGCAACAGAAAGCTGTGAAATCTCCGCCAGATGCCCGGTTCATTCTTTCGCACCCACAACAGTTTCGTAAGCGTAAAGTTGGTGAGCGCGGGATTGCAAGTCAGCTCCACCAGCTGCTGCGGGCCGATGGTTTCGTTCAGATAGCGGCACTCCGCCGCCGTGCGCTGATCGCACCAGATGAGCGCAGGCCGCAGGACTTCATCGTTCCGATCCAGCAGCACCGCCCCGTGCATTTGCCCGGTGAGGCCGATGCACGCGATGTCCGAGGCCGGAACGCCGCCATCGCGCAACAGTTTGCGCACGGCGCCCTGGCAGGCTTTCCACCAGTCCAGCGGGTCTTGTTCCGCCCACCCGCTGCGTGGGGAAGCAAAGGGCTGATGTTCGTGGATGGCCGAAGCAATAACCGCGCCTGATTCGTCGATGAGCAGGGCGCGCGTCCCTCCCGTGCCCACATCGATGCCTAGCAGCTTAATGGTTGTACCCCCCGGTAAAGTGTAGTCTTTAGAACTGGTTCCACAGGAACTGGTTATAAACATCGTGATGGAATTGAATCTCGGGAATCTTGATCAAACTGCCCAGCAGCCGCGGGCAGCGGTCCGCTGAGCCCTGTTTGAGATCGGCATACCGGCCCTTGACATCCTCTCCCAGCAGGGTCGTGGCCCATTTCGATCGGCGAAAATCGTCGATCGCGGTGTACACGTTATCGGGCAGGTAGCGCTTGGCCTGGCGCAGGTCCTCGATCTTGGAGATCTCCCCTTCAATCCCGGTGCGGAAGATGGAATACATCACCATGTAAGGATTGGCGTCCGGTCCAACCGACCGCACTTCCACCCGCGAACTCCGTTCGTTGCCCAGCGGCACCCGCACCATGGATCCGCGATCGATCGGCGAAGCCTTGATCTGGTTGGGTGCTTCGAAGTGAGGATCGAGTCGCCGATAGGCATTCACGCTGGCGTTCAGCAGTAGGCAAATGTCACTGGCGCTCGAAAGAATGCGATCGATAAAAGACCAGGCCAACGGGCTGATTTTCTCTTCTCCGTTGGGATCCCAGCAAAGGTTCTTGCCCTCCTTGCTGATGGAAACGTTGGTGTGCATGCCGTTGCCGTTTACCCCGATCACCGGCTTGGGCAGAAAGCAGGCGGACAAGCCCATGCTTGTGGCCACCTGGCGGCAGATGAGTTTATAGAGCTGGATCTGGTCGGCAGCCGCAACCACCTCGCCGTAGCCATAGTTGATCTCAAACTGCGAAGGCGCGACCTCGGGATGGTCCTTTTCATTCTCGAAGCCCATGGCGCGCTGCACCTCGGCCGTGGCGTCGATAAAGGTGCGCAGCGGGTCGCCGGGAAGCGAATGATAGTACCCGCCCGTATTCACGTACGTGAACTTGCCGGTTTCCGGATAACGGCGCTCGGCATCGACCCCGTCGAAGAGGAAGCCCTCAATCTCGTTGGCGGCGTTGAGCGTGTAGCCATTTTTCTCCTGCTGTTCCTGGGCATAGCTTTTGAGCACGCTGCGAATATCGGCGGAGTAAACCGCTCCGCTCTTGTCAATCACTTCGCCGAAAACGATCACCTTACCGGCGCCAAAGTAATCCGCGGGCACCCAGTAAAAGGCGCTCCAATCAATGCCCAGCCGCAAGTCGCTTTCCCGCTGCGCGGAAAATCCCCTGATCGAGGAACCGTCAAACGTGAGATTGTCCCAGCTCTTTACCAGGAACTTCTTGTCGTAATCGAGCATGTGCAGGCGGCCTTCAAGGTCACTGAAGAGCACGGTGACGGCCTTGATGCTTTTCTGGTCAGTCAGGTACTTGAGCCGTTCCTCCTGCAAGTGGTGCTGCGGAATCCGATTCCTTCGCTGCTCTTTGGCCTTGAGGTTCAACTCTTCGAGCTCGTCATAGGAAAGGGTGAGGAAACTGCGAAATTCGTTCGCCATGAAACTCCTTCAGTGTGGGCGGAATCAGAATATCGTGTGCCCCCGGCATTTTCATCTGCTGCATTAGCGCAGGCCACCGAATAGAAGATATGCTGGGTGGGCACATCACAAAGGAGCCACGATCATGCTTACGTCCACCGCATTGAGCAAAGGCACTACGTTCCCCATGGGATGGGCTATTCTGCTGATTGTTGTCGGGTTCTTCGCTTTGGCGTTGCCCTTCGAAGCCGGCATTGCGATCGCGATCGTAGTCGCGGCACTGGTCATTGTGGCCGGCGTCGCCCATCTGGCAGCCGCCCTTGCGGCGCGCAGCACCGGTGCCTTCTTCTGGCGTTTGCTCGTAGGCTGTGCCTACCTGATTGCCGGCGTCTACCTGCTGGTAAATCCCAAGTTAAGCCTGGTTTCGCTCACCCTGGCCTTGGCGGTTCTGTTCTTTGTGGAAGGCGTCTTTCACCTGGTGACTTATTTTCAGCTGCGCAGTGCCCCCGGTTCCGGTTGGCTGCTGTTCGATGGCATCGTGACCCTGATCCTGGCGGTGATGATCTGGCGCAGCTGGCCGGCCAGCGCAGTGTGGGCGCTGGGTACGATCGTCGGTATCAATCTCTTGATGAGCGGCTTCACCCGCTTGATGTACTCCCGCGCTATACGCGCCGGCCTGTAAGAGACCGATCATGACCCAAGATGAAGAGAAAGCGGCGGCCGCGCGCAAGAGTCTGGAGTACGTCCAGGATGGAATGATAGTTGGTTTGGGCAGCGGCACCACCGCGACCTTCGCTATCCAGTTTCTGGGCGAGCAGGTCCGCCAAGGATTGAAAATTCGCGGCATCCCCACCTCGCGCGCCAGTGGCGAGCTGGCGCGTTCGCTGGGGATTCCGCTCACCAGCTTTGAGGAAGTCTCGTATACCGATGTGACCATCGACGGCGCCGACGAGGTTGCTCCTGGGCTGGCATTGATCAAGGGCGGTGGCGGTGCCCTATTGCATGAAAAGATTGTGGCCGCCGCTTCGCACCGTCTGGTGATCGTGGCCGATCAACACAAAATAGTGGAAAGGCTTGGCCGCTTCCCGCTTCCCGTCGAGGTGATTCCTTTCGCCGCCTCCCCAGTCAAGGTGCAACTGGAGAAGATTGGGGCGCAACCGGTGCTGCGTTCCACTCACGACGGCTCGCCCTATATCACCGACGAAGGCAACTACATTTTCGACTGCCACTATGGAGAGATTATGGATCCAGCTGGTGTCGCTGACGCCATCAAGAGCATGACCGGTGTGGTCGAGCATGGACTATTTCTCGGCTTGGCCTCGGTCGCGATTATCGCCGGCCCCTCGGGCGCGCAGGTGATGACCCCGTAGCGGTGGTACAGGACCAAGCGGACCAATCCGGGTGCCCCATGTTCGCGTAAGCGTACGTGGGCCGAAAAAGATGGGCGAAGCCCTTCCGAAGCTTCTAAGGCTGGCTCGAAAGCCGCACTGTATCGTGGAAGCGTTTCATATCGATGCCCGCCATTCTACCTTCCGGGTCGTACACGAAAATATCGCTGAACTTTGCGTCCCACACCACTTCATTCGCGCGATAGGACGACCGCGCATTGACCACCTGTGAAAACGTCTCATCCATGCCGGTAAGCAAAATCAAAAACTCCGCACCACTCGCGCACAATTCGTCTTGCGTAACGCCATACAGCGGACTGTCCCTGTCGATGTTGTGCACGATCGTCCAGGAGAGCGGAAAGAACACGACGCCCTCCCGTTCCAGCTTAAGCGGGTAGTAGCGCCGCACTGCGACTCCACTGGTATTGTTTTCAAACCGCGAAACCAGCAGCCTGACATGCAGGTCGATGATCTGGTTGTTGCGGCTGTTAATGATGCGGAACTGAAAGGAGCGAAGTTTGCCGATCCATGACATCACCGCGTTCTTGCTAAACAAAATGTCCGCCACCGGCCGCGAAAACCGGGCAAACACCAGCCCCGTGACCACGGCCAAGCCGAGCAGGCTAACGACCGACTCGAGTGCAACCAGGATGTTGGTCGCCAGCCCCACCGGCACCACACTTCCGTAGCCGATGGTCGCCGAGGTGTGAATGCTGAAGAAAAAGGCCTTCAAAAACAGAGAATGGAGGCCAGTATCGATAGTGCTGACCAATCCGCCCGGCCCGCACGCGACGTAGAACACAGCGAAGCAGCCATTGAGCGTAAGGTACACAGCCGCCACGAAGAGAAAAAAGCGATTCCAAGTGGTTGTGACCAGGTTGGAGTAGGCCAGGAACGCGGTCACTCCCCGGCCTCTCCGTTGCACATTAAAGCTGCCGTCGCGATTGAGCAGGCGAAGCGCGCGCTGCTCCGACACCACCCGCCCAAATCCCAGGTCGCTGGACGGATCCTCGACCGTCTTTGCCGCTATCTGCTCCGTCACAAAGCCAATTTCCGGTGGAGCAGAGCCAGCGCCATATTCAGGCACAGCCCCGCCAGCTCTGGATCATAGCGATACCCTTCGTCCCGCATGAACGCATGCGCCCCGTTCACTTCCAGCCACTGAAAGTCAGCGCCCACCTCATCCAGCCGGGCCTTGATCAGGTTTCGGCCGGCCAGCGGTACGTGTGGATCCTGCCGTCCCCAGATGTGCAGCAGTTCGCCCTTGATCTCCCCCGCCCGCTCGAGCGAGTCGTCCTGTTTACCCAAACCCAGGCTGTGGCTATGAATGTCTGTGGCATAGAAGCAGACGGTTGCCCGCACGTCGGGATTCATGGCCGCGCGAAAGGCCAGGTGGCCGCCCATGCAGATCCCGATCGCGCCCAGCCGGCCGGTGCAATCTTCCCGGCCCTTGAGATAATCCAGCACAGCCCGGGCATCGCTGTCATAAGCCGAAACCGGTTTTCCGTACTTGTCGGCGTTGCCCTTGTCGGAACCGGCTTGGTCGTAAGCCAGCACCGTTCCAGCCGGCTCCAGTTCGTGATACACCTCAGGAACGGCGACAATGTACCCATGGCCGGCGATAAACGCGGCAAAGCGACGAATAGGGCCGGTGGCCTGGAAAATTTCAGAAAACAGCACCACCGCCGGATACTTACCCTCGGCCACCGGCCGAAGCACATAGGTCCGCATGGGGCCCGTCGGTGTTGCGAGGTCAACCGCTACTTCTGCTTGAAGGATCATGAAAAACTCTCCCGCTCAGGTTAACTGATAATGGGCCAATATGGTGATTGGGTGCGTACAACAACAAACAGCCTCAGGAGCTGCGTCCGCCTGGGCCAAGGTGGAAGCCGCCCAGCGGCAGTTTCGATTGCCCTGCCTTCTCGTCCCCCAACCAGCCCATGCCGTGCTGGCGGGAGAACTGGCGAGTGCGTTGACCTGCTTCGGCGAGCTACCCCCTGAAATCAAGCGCGCCATCCAGATGCACGATACCGGTTGGGCCTCGAGCGACGCGCAGCAGATTGCACGCCTGCGCTCCGGGCAAGCGGCCAAGGCCCTCCCGGTATCCTTCCTCGCCATCTCGCCCGCCGAAGTAGAAGAGGCTTGGACAGCATCGATCAACACCGTCGAAACCTTCTCCAAGGCAGGAGCGGTGGTGGTCAGCCGGCACTTTACTCTGATTGCCCAACACGACCCGGCCCACAGGCGCTTTCTGCAGGCGGAAAAATCGCGCCAGCAACGCCTCGGCGGAAGCCCGGAGGATATAGACCGATGGACGGCAGCCCTCGGTTTCTGCGACCTGGTTTCGCTGTACCTATTGAGCGGGCTCCGCGGCCCGGAGGAATTTCCCCTCGCCCATCCATCCTCGCCCCAGGCACAAACCGTGCCTCCGGTAAAAATGCAAATCGACGGGAAAACAATTCGCTTCGCCCCGGCCATCGTGCGCCCAGGGTCCATCCTATCGATCCAGGCGCTGAACCATCCTCTGCCCGCGCAAGGCCCGCGTGCCGAGACTCTCACCTGGGAGGTCCAATGAAGGACGTGGTCGTGGTGGGCGCGGGCATTGCCGGGCTGGCAGCCGCCCGGACACTAGCCGAGAAGGGCCTCCGGGTTACCCTGCTCGAAGCCCGCGACCGTGTGGGAGGACGAATCTACAGCGTCCCCGCCGCGGAAGGCGGGCTGCCCGTCGAACTGGGCGCGGAGTTTATCCACGGCCTACCCCCGGAGCTGATCAACCTGGTCGACGAGGCGGGTCTCACCCGTTTCGAGTTGGACGGCGATACCCTTTGCTATCGTGACGGAAAGTTGGGGTCCTGCGAAAACCAACCCGATCTCGAACCGCTTTTTCACGAGATTAGTCATCTTGAGCCGCTGCCGGCCGATCTCAGCTTTAACGAGTTCGCTGTCCAAAGGGGATTTTCGCCGGAAACCTTAGCTTGGGCGACCAACTATGTGGAAGGCTTCAACGCGGCTGATGCCCGGCGCATCAGTATCCTCGCGCTGGCTAAGCAGCAGGCCGCCGAGGATGCGATCTCAGCCGATCGCATGTTTCGCGTGGTCGAGGGTTACGCTGCGGTTCCGGCATTTTTGCTGCGCAGGTTTCTCGCCGCCGGGGGTGAGCTTTTCCCGTCCACCCCGGTCCGTTCCGTCACCTGGCAGCCCGGTCGGGTCGAGGTCGCGGCGGATCGTGTTTTCTCAGCCTCCGCAGCCATCATCACTTTGCCCTTAGGGGTCCTGCAGGCGAGAACGGTCGCCTTTCAGCCCCAACCGGCGGAGATTCTTGCCGCTGCCGATCGACTCGTGATGGGACCGGCCGCGCGTGTCGTGTACGAATTCGACCGCCGTCTTTGGCCCGAAGGTCTAAGCTTTATCCTCGCACCGGGCACCCTTCCCCCGACTTGGTGGACAACCCAGCCAAAGCCGAGCTTTATGCTGACCGGTTGGATCGGGGGGCGTAAGGCTAGTCAGCTGGACATCGCCGAATTGCCTGACACGGGCGTAGCCTCGCTGGCCGGCATCCTCGGCTGTTCAACCGAGCAGCTGCACAAGCATCTCATCGGCTGGCGACAGCACGACTGGCTGGCCGATCCCCACAGTCTGGGCGCCTACACCTACGCTCCGCGAGGGGCAATCCACGCGTCCGATGAACTATCGATTCCGCTACAGGGGACGCTGTTTTTTGCCGGAGAGCATACCGATACCACCGGCCACTGGGGAACGGTCCACGGGGCGCTGCGCTCCGGCTATCGTGCGGCGAAACAATTACTTGCGGGAGAAAACTAAACCAGATCCCCAACTTTATCCGCAATGCTGCTGGCCGCCGAGCTCACGTTTCCGGCTACCGAGCTGACCCGGGACGCTACATCCCCCGCCGCATCTTTGGTCGCTTTGTACACCCGCGTGGCGTGTTTGCTGAGATCGTCGCTAGCGTCGCTGATGTAGTCACTTGCGTCCTCAAACTTACGTTTGAGTTGTTTACGGGTTTTTTCCCCGGTCTGCGGAGCATAAATAAGAGCCGCAGCCGCGCCTGCGGCCACCCCGAGAGAGAAAACTGCCCAGTACCGGACTACGCTCATCACCATCCACCTTTCAGAGCAAGTAATTTATCCACTTGGAGTGCGCGACAACCAGATAGGTTGCAGAGAAGAGTAACCATCCACCACGGATTTGCTATTGATTTCTGGAGAAAAAATCCTTAAAATGAGAGCTTTGGCATAACCCATCGGCAAGGACTGTTTGGAAACACAAAGCCGCTGTGTAATGAAAATCTGTTTTGCAGTTTGTTTGAAAGTTTGTTGCTCATCTCCCTAGAGGATAACGGATCAAATGGCTAAACGTCGTGGTAATCCAAACTGGGGCAAACCGGAGCCGATAGGCCCGGTGGTCCCGACTGTGACTTCTTTCGAGCAGGTCGTCAAAGAGTTTAAACTGACGCCTGATCAGTATGTGCGTTCCACACGGTTGCGCGAGTGGGCGCGGCGCAACAAGAACTCGAAGTATATC
>Ga0302324_100031289_pt1 | contig 10042 bp, 5 predicted proteins | sample Palsa_T0_1_FD_201949 | JGI IMG/M metagenome (GOLD analysis project Ga0302324, IMG submission 201949) | Peat permafrost microbial communities from Stordalen Mire near Abisko, Sweden - Palsa_T0_1 | ecosystem: Environmental > Terrestrial > Soil > Palsa > Peat permafrost | place: Sweden: Abisko... | reverse complement strand
CGAGTGCTTGCGTTGTCGGCTCCGTTTGAAGGCACACCAGCCACGCTGCTCGAGACTTCGCTGCGGATCTCTCGGGGCGGTGGCGGTGGTGGTGGTGCGTTTGGAGGCGGGATCGAATGGGCCAACGAGCATCTGGCGATCGTGTCGGAATCGCGCTGGGCGGATCGCAAGTCGCTGATGGTCGCGTTCGATCCTTCCAATCCGGGTAAGGTGACGACCCTGTATACAGGTTCGTCGCAGGACCGCTATCGCAACCCAGGCCGGCCGCTGACCGCACCGAATGCGAGCGGACATATGGTGGTCCAGATGACGAAGGATGGACAGGGCATCTACTTCACGTCTCAGGGCGCGTCGAAAGAAGGGGATAAGCCCTTCGTTGCGGTGATGCCGGTTGCCGGCGGCGCGGAGAAGATTCTGTTCCGTTCGGCTGATCCCTACTTCGATGACCCGATAGCGCTGCTCTCGGACGATAAGGTGATGATCCGGCGCGAGAGCCAGACGCAGTCTCCCAACTACTTCGCGGCCTCGCTCAGCGGCGGCGAAGCGGTGGCTGTGACGAAATTCCCGTCGCCGTTTGCGGGCATCAAGATGCCGACCAAGCAGCTGCTGAAGTACAAGCGCGCCGACGGCCTCGACCTGACCGCGACCCTATGGTTGCCGGCCGGCTACGACAAGTCACAGGGTCCGCTGCCCACGCTGATGGAGGCCTATCCCGCCGAGTTCAAGACCGCTGCGGCTGCCAGCCAGGTCAGCGGATCGCCCAATCGCTTCCCCAACTTCGGCTGGGGCGGTTCAGCCGTTTACTTCGCGCAGGTGGGCTACGCGGTGCTCGAGAATGCGGCGATTCCGATCATCGGCGAAGGCGACGCGCAGCCCAACGACACGTACGTCGAGCAACTCTTGGCCGGAGCGAAAGCTGTCGTCGATTACAGCGTGTCGCTGGGCGTCGTGGATCGCAAGCGCGTGGGTGTGATGGGCCACAGCTACGGCGCCTTCATGACCGCGAACCTGCTCGCCCACACCGATATCTTCCGCGCCGGCATCGCGCGCAGCGGCGCCTACAACCGCAGCCTCACGCCCTACGGATTCCAGAACGAAGAGCGTACGTACTGGGAAGATCCGGAGCTGTATTTCAAGATGTCGCCATTCAGCTACGCCGACAAGATCAAGACGCCGCTGCTCATGATTCACGGCGAGGCGGACGACAACACCGGCACCTACCCCATCCAGAGCGAGCGATTCTTCGCCGCGCTCAAGGGCCAGGGTGCGACCGTTCGCCTGGTCTTTCTGCCTCTTGAACCGCACCACTACGGCGCGCACGAAAGCCTGCAGCACATGCTGTGGGAGATGGATCGCTGGCTCGACATTTATGTGAAGCCGATGCAGCCGGTGGTGGGCAGTGGAGTGATTTCGAGCAAGAATTAGTTATGTCGAAGTTGCGCATCTGGGCGCTGGCGTGTCTCCTGATTGTGGTTGGGGGTGCAACCGCGTTAGGGATCCGCTCGCATCGGGCGAAAGAAACGGCTGAGGTCGCTTGGCTCGTTCGGATGCTGAATGAGGGAAAGCTCGCCCACAGCGATTTGGGTGCGGATCGGCGGCCAGCCAGCACGCCCTACAGCGGCGATCTGAACGTCTTCGAGTCGCCGGGCCGCGAAAATCGGCTGCAGATCGATCGCGTGATGACCCTGCTGCAGATCGCACCGGGCAAGTCTGTCGCCGACATCGGCGCCGGTTCCGGCTGGTTCACGGTGCGGGCGGCGCGGCGCGTGGGACCGAAGGGAACTGTCTTCGCCGAGGACATCAACCCCAAAGCAACCGAGTACATCGACCAGCGCGCCAAGAAGGAGAAGCTCACGAATGTGAAGGCCGTGCTGGGAGTTCCGGACGATGCGAAGCTGCCGGTGTCGAGCGTGGATGCGGTGCTGCTGCTGAAGGTCTATCACGAGATTGCCCAGCCGGTGGCGTTCATGCAGAGAATGCGGCTGCCGCTGCGGCCCGGGGCACGCGTGGGCATCATCGACCGCAACGGGAATGGAAGCGGAACCGATCACGGGATCCCGCAGGCGACAGTAGAGCGCGAATTGGCGGAGGCGGGATATCGCGAAGTGGCGAAGTACGACTTCACGAAGGCGGACGGAGAGGATTATTTCCTGATCTTCGAGCGGACCGATCGATAGAGAAGGAAGCAATCGCGACCGGGCGATTCCCGGAGGTTTGGTTTAGAGTAAAGACAATATTCTGAAAAACCTTGCTGCACCCGTCAGCGATCCCCTTCGGCTGGCGCGAGGGCTTCTCTATCTGCTTCGGAGGAACGATTCGATGGGCATCACGAGACGGGATTTCCTGAGGCGCGTCGGCCACGCCGGCGGCTACAGCGCGGCCTTCGCCACCATGCAGATGCTTGGCTTCATGCCCATGCGCGGCGAGCAGTGGAGACCGATCGAGGCCGCGCCGAACTCGGGCAAGGGCATCAAAGTTGTAATCCTCGGCGGCGGCATCGGCGGTCTGGTCTCGGCCTACGAACTGAAGAAGCTCGGCTACGACGTGACTGTGCTCGAAGCGCGCGAGCGCCCCGGCGGACGCGTCTGGACCGGACGCAAGGGCGACAAGGTGGAGTTCGTCGACGGCACCGTACAGACCATCGACTGGGCCGACGGCAACTACCAGAACATGGGCGCCGGCCGCATTCCCTCCACGCACTGGACTATTTTGCAGTATTGCCGCGACCTCAACGTCCAGCTGGAGATCGAGGTCAACACCACGCGCTCCAGCCTGCTGCAGAACGACAACGCCTGGGGTGGCAAGCCGATGACGCAGCGCAAGGCCGAGGGGGACACCCGCGGCCACGTCTCCGAGCTCCTCGCCAAATGCATCCAGCAGGGCGCGCTCGATCAGGAATTCTCCGCCGAAGATAAAGACCGCATGATGGCCTTCCTCAACAGCTATGGCGACCTCGACAAAGCCAACAAATACGTCGGCGGATCGCGCGGGCTGGGCCGCGCCGGCTTCAAGATTCCTCCTGCCGCGGGCAAGCAGGTCGGAGTCGCCGACGATCCCGTCGACATGAAAACGTTGCTCGACGAAAACTTCTGGGCCAACCTCCTCTTCACCGAGGAGTGGGCGCAGCAGGCGACCATGATGCAGTGCGTCGGCGGCAACGACCGCATCCCTTATGCCTTCGCCAAATCACTCGGCTCGATCGTCAACTACAACTCGCCGGTCACGTCGTTCAAACGCACCGCCAAGGGAGTCTCCGTCACCTACACGCAGGCCGGCGCGGAGAAGAACATCGAAGCTCAATACTGCATCGTGGCATTGCCGTTCGAGATTCTGAAGAAGCTCGATAACGATCTGTCGCCCGCCTTCAAGAGCGTCGTCACCGGCAGCACGCCCGCCGGCAGCTACAAAATCGCGTGGGAGAGCCGCCGCTTCTGGGAGCAGGACTACAACATCTACGGTGGGCTATCGTTCCTCGCGCAGGGTCCCAGCCCGCTCTGGTATCCCTCGGCCAACATCATGGCCCCTACCGGCGTCTTCGTCGCCGGCTACATGGAGGAGCAGGGAACGCCGTTCTTCACCATGTCGATGGAGGAGAAGTTTGCCGCATCGCGCGCCTCGGTCGAAAAGCTGCACCCTGGCCACGGCAAGGAACTGACCAAACCCTGCTACGTAGGCTGGCGCAAGATCAAGTGGAACGAGGCCTCCTGGATTCGCGCCTGGGGCGGGGGGCGTGCAGGCTATAACGTCATCATCGAGGCTGACGGCCCTTACTACTTCGCCGGCGACACCGTCTCGAACGTCAACGCGTGGATGGAAGGCGCGGCCCTGAGCGCCAAACGCGTCGTCCAGATGATCTCCGACCGCGTAAAGTCAGCGTAAGCCGGAGGGTTGTTATATAGTCAGCCCAACCCCGGAAAATTCCCGACCTACCCACGCAGTCGATCTGACCCAATCGATCTAACTCAATTCAGGAGCGTGTGATGAGACTAAAGAATGTGTCTTTGGCGGCGGCACTAATCGTAACCGCTTCGTGCGCAATGCAGGCGCAGGTAAAAGTAACCCGCGAGTACGCTACGCCTACCGCGCGCTTCGCCAACGTCATCTGGGCAGGCGACACGCTCTACGTGGCCGGCCAGATGGCCTCGCCCTCAACCCCCGCGGACAAAGCCAAGGGAACGCCCGCGGTCTACGGCGATACCGAGGCGCAGGCCACCAGCATCTTCACCAAACTTGAGGCGATCCTGAAGGCGCAGGGCCTCGGCCTGGGCGACATCGTGCAGATGGACTGCTTCGTCGCGGGCGATCCGAACAAAGGCGGCAAGATGGACTTCGACGGGCTGAACGCGGCCTATGCCAAGTTCTTCGGCACCGCCGATCAGCCCAACCGGCCGGTGCGTGCCGCAGTGCAGGTTGCCGCGCTGGCATCGGCCTGGGGCCTGGTCGAGATTCAGGTCGTGGCGGTAAAGAGCACCAAGTAGCAGGGCCTTAGAACTGCGTTACCGGCTTGGGCGCGGGCTTCTTTTTCGGCACAACTTTCTTCTTCGGCACAACCTTCTTCGCCGCCGGCTTGGCCGGTGCCGCCGGCTTGGGCGTCCCGTACGGCTGACCGCTGCGCTGCACCGTGCTGGCGTCGAAGCTGGTCGCGGTGCCTTCATCGACCACCGCTCCCGGTGGGACGAGCGCCATCGCAACCGCTTTGCTGGTGTCCGGCCCGATCCTCAGGTCCAGCCGGGCCGGGTCGATACCCTTCTCTTTGGTCAGGTAGTCGGCCGCGTTCATGGCGCGTTCGGCGGCATCGCGGTTAGTCTCCTTGTCCGCGTGGTAGCCGACGATCAGCAGTTTGTCCGCGGTCTCGCGGCTCAGCGTCAGAGCCACATCGTCCAGACATCCTTTGGCCTCGTTGTCCACCCGGTCGGGGCGCTTCACGTCGCGGTCGAAGGTGATCCCGCACAGGGTCTGAATCTGCGGTAACGGAGGCGGCGGGGGCGGCGTTGCCACCACCAGGGCAGCCGTCGCCGTGGCCATCTGGCCCTTGTCGTCGGTAACGTTGCAGGTGACCGTGATATTCCCCGGCGAAACGCCCGCCGTCGAGAGCCCTGCGGTCGCGCCCTTGCCGCTAATCACTCCGCTGGTGGTGGCGTACGAATAGCTCAGCGGCCGATTCTGCGGACTGTGTCCGGTGGCCGTGACGACCACCGGATCGCCCGAATTGATCGCCGCCTTGTCCGCCGCGCAGGCGATCGTGGGAGGCTCATACGGCCGCACCCTGAACGAGCCCGAGCAGGACGCGATCAGCCGCTGCTTCTTGCCTTCAATCACTTGGCCGGTCACCGCGTAGGTTCCCGGCTCGATTCCTGTAGTGTCGATCGCCGCGGAAGCGCCGTTGCCCGCGATCCGGCCGCCGCTCGAAGTCCATTGATACGTCGTCTTCAGCTTCGGATTCAGGTTCTGTGTGGTCCCGGAGACGGTAACCGGATCGCCCGGAAACAGTTCTCCCGGGTCAACCGAGCAAGCGAGGGTTGGCGGCAGCGGCTTGGGTCCGGTCTCCCCAAAGCGCAACACCAGCCCCGCGCTGATGCGCGCCGCATACACCTGACCCAGGCCGCCCGTCGCTCCTCCATTCGCCAGCGGACCGTTATTGATCGCCGCATACAGGAAGTCGAGTTGGATCGGACGCACCGCAAGATGGCCGTTCAACCCCGGCACCACCGCGTCGAAACCGCCGCCGGCCGTCATTCCCCATCCCCACACATTGCACAGCTGGCCCTGTGGCCCACCCGCGATCGCCTGGCCGCCAAGCGCATGGAAGAACGGCACCAGGCGGCCCATGTGGAAGCGTACGATAGGCCCTGCCTGCGCGCTGTAGACGCAATTATTGTCCGTCGGCCCGTTGGGCGAATAGTTGCCCTCGACCTGCACGCCCAAATGGTTCCCGAAATATCCCGCCACGCTGCCCACCGCTCCCAGGGGGATCGGAGGGTACTTCACGTTGGCGATGTCGCTGTTAAAAGGCGCGATATAGCCGTATCCCGCAAAAATATCGATGCGCGACATCGGCGGTCCGCTGGAGGCTGTCGCCGCCGCCTGACCCCACCCCGAAGGCGTCGCCAACCATGCTGCCAGCAGCCCGGTCAAGGCGAGCCGCAGCTGTCGGCGCAGGGAGAGAGCGGAGCCTAATCTCGTCACAGTGAACCCTCAGGCGAAAAAGTGTAGAAGTTGTCCCATGCTTCTCTGTGGAAGCTGCGAAGTCAGTTAGTTGGATTCTAATTGGACATGCGAGCGATGTGTCGCCAAAGATGGGAAGAATCCAAAACCTGGTAGCTAACTCACTATCAGTCGATGGCCGCTTCCAGAGCCGCCTTGCTACTCAGTACCAACCGTGCCCGTTCCTCGTCGAACTGCCCTTCCCAGCGCGCCACGACGATCGTCGCGACCCCATTGCCGATCAGGTTAGTCAGCGTCCGCATCTCCGACATAAACCGGTCGACGCCGACGATCAAGGCAATCCCCGCAACCGGAATCGTGCCGACGGCGGCGAGCGTCGCAGCCAGCGTGATGAAGCCCCCGCCCGTGACGGTCGCGGCGCCCTTGGAGTTGAGCATCAGCACCGCCAGCACGAAGGCCTCCTGCTGCCACGTCAGGTGGACGTTGGTGGCCTGCGCGATAAACAGCGCTGCGGTGGTCAGATAGATCGAGGTTCCGGCGAGATTGAACGAGTAGCCTGCGGGAATGACCAGGCCCGTGATCACCCGCGAGCAGCCCAGGTTCTCCATCTTCAGCATCAGGCGCGGCAGCACAGGTTCGGAGGCCGACGTGCCCAGCCCGATCAGCAACTCCTCGCGAATGTAGATCAGGAAGCGCCAGACGTTGATGCCGTTCATCCAGCACACCGCGCCCAGCACGACAAACACGAACGCGATGCTGGTGAGATAGACGCACGCCATCAGTTTGGCCAGCGACAGCAGCGTGGCCAGGCCGTACTTGCCGATGGTGAAGGCCATCGCTCCGAACGCGCCGATGGGCGCGGCCTCCATCACCAGCGCGACCAGCTTGAAGAAGAGTTTGCTCAGCGATTGCAGCAGGCCCGCCAGCCGCTCGTCGTTTCCCAGCATCGTCAGCGCGATGCCCGTCAGGATCGCCAGCAGCAGTACCTGCAGAATCTCCCCCTTGCTGAACGCGCCGACGAAGCTGTCGGGGATGATGTTGAGGAAGAAATCGGCGGCGTTGTTATGCACCGTCTCGGTCGTGTACTGCGCAATGGAGTGGGTGTCGAGTGTCCGCGGATCGACATTCATGCCCCGGCCCGGCTGCACCAGCGTGGCGACGCCCATGCCGATCAGCAGCGCCAGCGTGGTGATGACTTCGAAATAAAGCAGCGCCTTCAGCCCGATCCGCCCCAGCTTGCGCAGATCGCCTACGCCCGCAATTCCGGCGACCACCGTGAAGAAGATGATCGGAGCGATCAGCATGCGGATCAGCTTGATGAAGCCGTCCGCCAGCGGCTTCAGGGTCTCGCCGAAGTGGGGAAAAATCATCCCCGTCAGCACGCCCGCGACGATGCCCACGATCACGCGAAAGTAAAGCGTATGCACGAACGGCTTGCGGTCGAGTGGGGTCGCGCTGGCCGGTACGGGATCGGGAAAGCTCATAAGGTCACGTCGACGCGCTGGTGGATTAGCCTGCGAGAATTGGTTTGCATACGAGGCGCCATCATAGTGTCGCAATCTGAAAAATGGGTTAAGCCGAAGGTATCAAACAATTCAGAATTGCCCTACCGCACCACCAGCAGACGCGTCTCATACGGCTTCAACGCCAGTGGCACGCTTGGCTTGCCGCCGGCCGCCGAAACCTTCAACGGAGTGACTGACCCCGTCTGCGGATCCCACACCGAAACCTCGCGGGCCTTCCCCGCGAAAGCAACCTGGTGCGCAATCGCAGCGTTGCTCTCGTTGAAGAACAGATAAACTTCGGCATCCCTGAGCTTGCGATGCATTATGCGGACGGCCGTGTCAGGACCGTCGAGCGCAGCGTCCCGCGGAGTGATCGACCGTAGAGCGGCCACGATTTCTGGTGGCACGGCCATCGGCCCAGGCGGTGCGGCGGGCGGTTGGGCAGGAGGTGTGGGTGTCTCGGGAAGGGTTGACGAAACGACCGCGGCCCAGGCGAAGTCGGCGGGTGTAGCGGCGCGAGCGTCCAGTATGGTCTTGCCGGAGATGAGTTTGGGGGTGCCACCCAGGAACAGGACATGGCCGCCGGATTTGGCGAACGCCTGCAGCCGTTGCACCGCCCCGTCGGCGAGCACCATCGCGTTCGGGATAATGACCGTGTGAAACGAGTTGCCGCTGGCTGTGGTAAGGGTTCCCGGACCCGCTTGAAGTTCAGTTGCGAGCGCGTCTTCATCCACGATGTCGAAGTCGGCCTGGTGCTCCGACAGCAGCCGCTCCGTCGACACGAACGCCGCATCCGCCGCCGCATCCCCCAGCCACATCGAACTCGAGGGCAGGAACAGCGCGACCGACGCATCCGGCCGCCCCATCGACATCAGGTAGCTCATGCGGCGAACGTAGGTGAGGAGCGCGGGGTAGGCGGGGTCCCGCATGTATTTGGCTGGGCCGCCGTTGGTGTCGCCGTTCGGTCCGGGAGTGCTGTGGCCCGGCGTGCTGGTGGCGGGATAGTACATCGTCTCGATCAGGTTCACGCCGCGCACAAACTGCTCGTCCAGGATGTACTTCACCAGCGGCAGATCGGGCTCCGGCCGGTACGCCGCGAAGCTCTCCGTAAACGCCCGCGGATGCCCATACACGTGCGCCGCCGAACTGGCGAGCCGCGGAAAATCGGAGATCGTGTCCGTCCAGATCTGGTGCCAGATGGAGTCGATCCCCGGCACTTCGACATACTGCATGTCGCGGAAGAAGGAGCCCTCGCTGCGCGTGAGCTGCATCTCCATCTCTTCGTGGTTCAGGTGCACCTGATACTCCAGATGATTGGCCGCGCACCACACTCCCTGCGGCTTGAAGAACCCGTCGCGAAACATGATCGAAAAGACATCGTAGTAGTCGGCCTTGGCGCGGCGCTGCGGCTCGGTCAGCGGCGCGGCTCCGGGGTCTTGGTGGCCAGGGACGTGGGCGGCCGGCGCGAAGGACGCCAGCCAGGGCCGAATGTCGTAGCCCTTGATCTGCTGGAAGCGATCGAAGAACTTCGGCGTCCACGGCAGCCCACCGATCGAGTAGTCCGGCTCGTCGCCGCGAAACCCCAGGATGGTCTTGCCGAACTCATCGCCCACGGCCTTCTTATATTGCTCATGCGTGAAGTCGAGATACTGCGCGGTCGCGGCGGGATCGAGGTAGTCCTCAAGCGATTGCGAGCCGTCCTTCACCCGCTTGGGATTGGTGTCGGAGCGCGTCGGCGACGTGCTGAACACATGCTCCACGACCATGACGGTCCAGCTTCCCTCCGGCGCCTTCCAGTCGATCGCTCCATCTGTAACCGTTACAGGCACATATTTTCCATCTGCATTTACCGCAGTCGCCGCAACCGCATTCGGCCCGACCGTCTGCTTGATCTCGTCGCCACCGTTCACTGGAAATTTCGCCGCGATCACCAGCGCCTGCATCCGCAGCTCCGGCTTGAGCTCCGAAAATCTGCCGCCCGCAAACCCGCTCGGATAACCCGCGTCGTCCACGATCCAGATGCGCATATTGCGCTTCTTCGCCTCGGCCACAAACTCTTTGAAAAACACGAAGTACTCCGGCGACAGATACGCGAACTTCTCGCCGTAGCCATACTGCACTGTCACCCCCTGGTACCCGAGCGAATGCATCGTGTCGAGATCGTGTCGCACCACCTCGATATCGGCCGGCCCATTCAGGCCATAGTACGGTTCCGGCCCATACTCGGGCGGCGGCGACATCCAGGCCTTCTGCACCTCCGCTGCGCTCGGCATCTGCATTTGCTGCCACGGCTGCTGCGCCGTTGCCGTCGCAACCATCAGCAGCGAGTAAATGAATATCGGATTCTTCATCAGTAGGTCCCAACCTTCACG
>Ga0302324_100031283_pt1 | contig 10042 bp, 9 predicted proteins | sample Palsa_T0_1_FD_201949 | JGI IMG/M metagenome (GOLD analysis project Ga0302324, IMG submission 201949) | Peat permafrost microbial communities from Stordalen Mire near Abisko, Sweden - Palsa_T0_1 | ecosystem: Environmental > Terrestrial > Soil > Palsa > Peat permafrost | place: Sweden: Abisko... | reverse complement strand
ACCCCACTGCACGAAAGGAACCTCGAAGTGCGCGGTCGCCTGATACTTTCCGTTTGCCGCCTGCACCTCCACCGGGACGGTAATCTCGTGTTCGGCGCCGTGAATCGCAAACGTCCCGTGCAGTTTCACTTGCGATGCCCCCTGCCCAGCGAGCTTTCCTTCCACCCGGTCCGGCCGGAACACGATTTCGGGAAACTTCGCGCTTTCCAAAATCTCCTGGTGCATCTTCTTGTCGCGCGATTCATTGCCGCTCTCGCCGCTGGCGGCGTCAATCGCCACCTCGCCTTCAACCTTGCCGGTGGCCGGGTCGAATCGAAGAGTGCTCCGCTTGAGTGCAAAGGTCCCGTGGACGGTGTGAAGCGTGGACCCTACCATGAACTCCACTTTGGTCTGCGCCGGATCGATCTTGAGCAGGGCCGGCTGCGCCATCACCGGCGTGCAAACCAGCAGCATGGTAATCGTCTTCATCTGGCAAGCGCTTGGCAGTAAACGCATCTCGTGCCTGCTATAGTCCCTTCGGATAGATGAGAGTAATCGCCTCATGCCGGCCGCGGCGGTACACGCGAAAATCGGGCAGGTCCGTAGTGATCACTGGATGGCGCGGATACAGTTCGCTCAGCCGAATCAAACAAAGATCCGCAAAATCCGGCTTGCGATCCGCGTAGCGCGCCGCTAGTTCCTCCAAGCGGGGAATGTGCTCGCCGGCTACGAACGTGGGCTTAACCAATCCATCGGCTACGAACGCCAACGTCAGAACGGTGCTTCCAAGATGAAACGCTGTCTCGGCCAGCACCGCCTCACAAGTCAGAAGCGGTTCGGTAACCCTTTGCGCGAGTTCGACAGCCCATTGATGGTAACGATCGCGCCGGTTGCCGAACGCGACCAGAAAGCCGGTGTCCGCGATCGCTCTCACTCGCGGGAGAAGCCCTTGCGTTGAGACAGCCCGGCCGGGCCGTCTACCGCGCCCGCCCAGCGAAGGAACCCGGGCTCGCCGGAATTCTTCGCCCGCTCCAGTTCCTCGCGAACGATGCGGCCCTTAGGCACGCCGGTCTTGCGGGCGGTTTGGTTAAGCCATTGCGCCAGATCCTCCGGCAAGCGAACGGTGATTGTATTACTCATGCTCTTAGAATGTAACACGGGAGGGCTTTCCTGTAAATAACCGGCGGCAAGACCGCCGGCGTTACCGGTCTTTCGCCACGCTGCGGATGGTCAAGCTCTCGATTGACCATGTTCCCGGCGTCTCTACCCTCTTCGCCGCGCGTTTGCCGGTATTCAGATCCGACAGCATTTCGCTCAACGGATCCGTCGCCGCGCCGCGCGTTCCGCCCTTGCTGCGCACGCCTTCGGAGGTGAAGACTGCCGGGTCGATGGGGTCCTGCGTGGTCAGCAGAAAATAGCTATCCACGCCGAAGGGTTCGGCGATGCTGAAATCGTATTGGCCTCCGGGAAGCGCGATCAGAGGGTCGAATTTGGGCTGCTCGCCAAACTGCGCGTAGGGCTGGCGGTTGCCTTCGTTGCCCCGGTTCGGGTCCGGATAGAGCAACGTGCAAGCGCCGAAATGATCGATGGCGAATACGTAAACCCAACGCGGCGCCAGGTTCCTGGCGGCTTTTAGTTCCGGCTCGCCGGTCTTCAAGTAGATTTTGTACTTCTCGTCTTCGCGCATATCGCCGGCGCCGTGGAATTCGCCGGTGTCCACGTTGCGGAACGCCAGACGATACGGAAACGATTCCTGCCCCGGCGGCGATTCGAGCGTGAGCCACGCGCGGATGCGCGCCAGCAACTGGGCCTTGCCGCTCAACGACGATGCGGCGCTTTGGATATCGGCATCGCTCGACCCGCCCGCGATCCAGTCGCTCCGCAACGGCAGCGCCATCCGGCCGGAAAGGGCGCGGACACTATCCTCGGTGGCATCCGGCAGCGCCCAGGCATACTCTGCCGCTGTGCCGGTCCACCGCCCGCAGAGCCAGTAGTGCGCGCCCGGCCGCTGCCTGGCGATCTCGACGCTTGCGCCCATGTGCAACGCCATGGCCAGCTCCGGCGTCGGCGGAAGCAGTAGCAAGAACTTGGCCTTGTTGGGCAGCAGGCGCTTTACGGCCTCGGCCGATGGCGCCGCGCTCAGGTTCGCCGGCTTGCCCACGGCCGGATTGGTTTCGAGAATCCAAGACGCCCCGTCCCAGCTCAGTATGTGCGTGGGGCGTCCGGCGGTGGGGTCTTCCAGCCAATCGATGGCCGCGTCGCCGCGGAGCTTTCCGATTTCCGCTGCTACCGCTTGCACCACCGATGCCGGCGCCGGCGGAGGCACGAACACGTGCAGGCTGGCCTTCGATGGCGAAACCCAGCGCTCCACTGTAAACAGGCCGCCGGCCTCCACTTCGCCTTCGCCCACTACCTGAGCGGTGGAAGATCCAAGGCCGCTCGACGCCGTGATCTTCAAGCGCACCGGCGCGTCTCCCGCGCTCTTCAGGATGCAATCGGGATAGAGGCCAACCTCTACGCCGCCGCGCAAGTGAATGTCTTTGCCCTTGACCGATTCCACCAGTATCCGCAGCCCGGCGCCGGGATCGGCCGGTTCACCGAACAGACCGCGCGCGCCGCGTCCCAAGCCGCCCATCACCGGTTGTTGCGACACCCCGGCCGCGCGCAACTCCGCGCTGACGCGCTGGAAGATGCGGTCCATCGGCTCACCCGCGTACTTGAGAGCGTGCGCCAAGGCCCAGGTAAAAGCGCCGTGGGCGCCGGCATCGGTATCGATCTCGCGGGCTTCCTCGTTGCTCTGGGCGGCGGCCAGCGTGAGGACTCCGGCTTTTTCCGGGTCGATGGGCTGACCGGTGGCTGGGTCGAGCGTGGCGGCGTCGTTGGCCACCGGCTCGCGCGGTTTGAATCCCGGGGTTCCGGCGCGACGGCCGCTGCTGCTGCGGACCTTTCCGGATGCGTTCCACGCGCCGCGCGAGAGCGAACCGCTGTGGCAACTGTCGGCGATAAAAGTGACCTTGACGCCTTTGAGCGCGGCCTTCCATAGGATGCGCGAAATTTCCTTATCGCGCACGTCGGCGGTGTCGCGCCAGTTGTCGGCGGGGACGATGGATTGATCTTCGCCGCCCTGCTCGGCGCTCGCGAGATTGCGGATGTGATTGCCGTGGCCGGAGTAATAGAACACGCGGATATCGCCCGATTTAGCGTCGTCCACCAGGTTCTTCTGCAGTGCGCTCAGAATGGCGTCGGCGGTGGCTTCCTGGTCGCGCAGGATAACGAAATCTGTGATCCCCAGGTCCGCGAGGACGTCTTTCATCAACGCAACGTCATTGAGCGCGCCATCCAGATTGTCGAAGCGCCAGTAGGTGGCATCGCCATCCACGGCCGGGCGCGGGTAGTGAGGCGAACTAGGTTCTGCGATGCGAACCCGTGTAGCCGGGTCGGGATTGTACTGATCGATTCCTACCAGGATCGCGCGGCGGCTTTGGGCCGTGACGCTTTGCCCGGTGAGGGGCGCCGCCAGAAATGCGGCGAGAATCACACAATGGCCCCTGGCAGTCATACCCGGAATACGCGTCGATGATAACATATCGGGTAACTACCTCGGAGGGTTGGATGAACGTGAATCGCCGCGATCTCTTATTGGGCGGGCCTGCCGCTTTTTTCGGCATCAACTTCGCCGAAATCCTGGCAGCGCAGGCACAAACGCAGACGCCGGTGGACAACGACGTGGTGAACTTCTGGGTACGCAGCATGGGCGTCCCGGCGAACACCGTGATTGGCGGCGAGAGAACCCGCGGCCGGCAGCCGAGTGGACCTTCAACCAGCGATTTCGGCCGCGAGCCGCTGTTCCTGCATCACGACCCGCAGCAGGGTAAACTGATCACCACCGATCAGATTGCGCCCGATAAACTGCTCACTGCCACTGACACCGAAGTGACGTTCCAGTTGGTCCGCATGCGTTTGAACCAGGATGACGACGCCAAGTTCAGGAGCTATTCTTCGGGCGGAATCTACATCGACTTGCAGCAAGGCGCTACGCAAACACAGACTGCTTCATCGACATCCATGGGGCAGGATTTGGGAAACATGGCGACGTCGCTCTTCAGCGCTATCTTTCCTTCAACCAAAACGGGGAAGTCCGCCGCGGGCAAAGCGGCCAAATCGGGAGCGTCCGGCGCTAAGAAGGCAGAAGGAGGCCAGCCCCAAGCCAACCCGGCGGCGGTGAAGGCCGCGGGTACGGTCTCGGTTCCATTGCAGCAGGCCAAGCAGGCGCAGTCGATTTCTTTGCCGGGCGGCACAGGCCGGACCTCGTTCGCCTGCTTTGCCAAGGATAAGCGGAAGACCTTGTTCGGTCAGTTTGTCGACGTCTTCGGACAACTGGCTGCTTCGCCCATGCTGTCTTACCTGCCGATGCTTTCGCTGCCCGCCGTGGGCATTTCCACTTTGAACGCGGTCCGCTCGCTGGTAGCCAACCTTCAGGCTCACGGGGAGAACCAGCAGTGGATCCTGATGAGTCCGCCGCTCGATGTCACTACAACCCAGAGCGGCGCTCAGAGCAATCCCGATGCGTTACGGCTGCCCGCGGGGAACTACATCGTGATACCCAAGGAAAATTCGGACGCCATGAAAGCTGTGTCGATGGACAACGTGAAGCTACTCGATGGATTCCTGGTACCGAAAGACGCCACGGCCCTGGATGTATATGACGCCTATCAAAGCACCGCTCCCGGCGTCAGCTACATTACGATTTCGGTGGGTGTGCAACCGTCGAAGAAGGCTGGTGCGGGGGGCCGCGCGGGTGGTAAGTGAAGAGCCAGGTGAAGATCCAAGTGAAGAGCCAGGTGAAGAGTCAAGTGAGGCGTCATGTGAGGGGCTCGCTGATGGCAATTGCGTTGGCGGCCAGTTGGCCGGCTGCGCTCCCTGGACAGGGATTCAGCGGGAAGTTGGGCGCCAAGACCACCATTGTGCTCGACCGGAAGCTTCCGGCCGCCGTCACCTTGCGGGGTAATTCCTTCAGCGTAAAAGCGACCGCCTCGCGGCCCACGGACCCCTGCCAGAAATTGGCCGCGGATAAGCTGCAATCCACCGTGGAGACCGCGCTCATCCGCTATAACAGCCAGCTTCAGCTCGAGCCCGCTAAGCCCGATAACGTCATCTCCGTCCGCGTGCTCAATTGCAACGCCATCGCCAAGCCCGAATACTCCACCTCACTCACTGGTAAGACGAAGGGACAGCAGCAGCAGACCGGAGTCAAGGTTAACGGCGGTCTGACGGCATCCTATCAAGCCAGGACGCGGGCCGGAGCTACTGTGGATGCGGAACCGATCGAGATCAAATACCAACACGAGTTTAACAACGTTACCGCCGCGGTTTCGGAAACCAAGAAGATCATTAGTAAGATCCCGCTGCCTGGAAAAAAACACCAGCAGGATGCGGAGGCCGACGAGCCGCATACCTTTGAGGACGTCGTAGAAATCCTGGTAAACCGCATGACGGAGAGAGTTGCGGCCCGTCTGGTGAACACCAATGAGCGGGTGGACGCGTATCTGGCGCGAGGGTCGGCATTCGATGAGAATAACCGATATGCCGAGGCCGGTCAGTGGACCAAGTATGTGGAAGCGTTCGAGACTATGCAGCCGCTGCCGAATGCCGAAGACGATTCCTACCGCTTGTACAATATCGGCGTAGGCGATGAAGCGTTGGGATATAAGGCGGAGACTCCCGCCGCGGCCAAGAAGTACTTCGAGCAGGCTGTGATTCAATATCGTAAAGCAGGCGAGGCGAATCCGCATGAGAAGTACTTCATCGAGCCGGTGAACCGCATCGAAATCGCGCTGGAACATTACAAGAAGCTGGCTCCCGCTGCGGCCCCGAAAGCGCCCGCCCAGAAAGCGCCTGCGGCCCAGAAAGCGCCTGCGGGCCAGAACCAGGAAACGGGCAAATGAGACGGTGGGCGTGGCTTGCTGCGGTAACGCTGGCAACGCCCGGGTATGCGCAGCAGGCTTGCGCAGTTTCGAAAGACCTGGTAGTGCGCGCGCTGGAAATGGTTTCGGCGACTCCGGTCAGGGACCAGTTGGCCAACGGTCTGCTGCTGCTGAAGCAGGCCGAAGAGGCTTGCGACGAGAATGGCGACGCGTGGTATTACCGCTCCATTTTCGAGCGCAAGCTGGGGCAGGGCAATCCGCAGTATTCACTTGGCAAGGCGCGCGAGCGCAATTCGCCGGCCCTGCGGAGCGAAGACGACCCGTTCCACCTGGCCACCCCGGCGCGCGGCGTTCAGTTAGCGCCTGGCGTAAGTTCCGGAGGCGCCGGAACCCCTCATAGCCTGCGCGATAATCGCAAGCCGGATGTCTCGCATAAGTGGGCGCTTGTGATTGGGATCGCCAGTTTTCAAGACCGGCGCCTCAATCTGCAATACACTCGCAAGGATGCCGACGCAGTCTCGGCGCTATTGAAGGACCCGGTTTACGGAAGATTTCCGGCCGATCATGTCAAATTGATCGAGGATGAGCAGGCCACCACTGTGAACGTTCGCGCGGGATTGAACTGGCTGGCCCGCCAGGCTTCCGAAGACGACCTGGCGGTGATCTACATCGCATCGCACGGTACGGCGCGCGATCAGGACGAGGCCGGCGCCAGTTACGTGGTGACATTCGACACTGACGTACAGTCGCGCGATGGACTCTACTCCACCGCGATCCCGCTGGTGGAAATTTCCAACGTCGTGCGGACGCGGGTGAAAGCGCTCAAAGCGGTGGTGATACTCGATACCTGTCACAGTCAGGGGGCAGTCACTCAGACGGTGACCGTGCCTGCATCCATGCCGCCGCAGATGCTGGACCACATTCGCGAAGGCACGGGCAGGGTGATCATCGGCGCGAGTCAGGCGGAAGAGAGCTCCTTTGAGAGCGCAAAGTACGGCCATGGACTGTTCACTTACTATCTGCTGCAAGGGCTGAGGGAGCAGAAGGACGCGCCGGTGGAGAAGATCTACGAGTACGTGCGCGCCCACGTGACTCAGGACGCGGCGGCCAATGGCTGGAAGCAGCACCCCTTCTTGAGCGCCAGCGATGGTCAGAGTTCGGTAGTGCTGGGGATTGCGGCGACGCCGCTGGCTTGGCTCTGGCGCGGCGTTTCGGTTGCGGCCGGGTTGTAAGGCGTCTGGAGCTTTCGGCTAAAGGCCATCCGGCGCGACACGGCCGCGTCGCGCGCAACCATCTACGCAGGCAGTTATGATGTTCGCGAAACGTGCCGGGGAGTCCAGGATGTAATACGATTTGGGGGATGAAACGGCGTAACTTCCTGGCGGCATCGACAGCCCTCCGCTCCGCACTTTTCATTTGCGTGCCACTTCTGCGCCAGAGCCTGTGGGCACGACTCGAGGCTGCGGAACCAATCGCACCGGTTGGGAGGCCGGCGCCGGATCTTTGTTTCATCAGCAGGCGTCTGCAACGAAACGCAAAGCACCAGTTTTGAGACAAGCTGTACGCAGCCCGTTGGGTTATCCGGCAAAAATGCGGTCTTCGATTTCGTTCTCTTCGCGGCGATCGTCGCGTCGCCACTTTTGGCTCAAGGTTCCATCCCTACCACGATTGCCGACAGCGCCGGCGACATGCTGCGCTACACCGAAGGGCAATTTCTCTCAATCGCAGAAGCACTGCCGGAAGAGAAGTATTCTTTCATACCGGCAGCCGGGAACTTCGCCGATGCGCGCAGTTTCGCCGAGCAGGTAAAAGCACGTGGCGTGCACCCAGTTCGCATTCTTCAACGAGATCGAAGGCAAAAAGCCACCAGAGGCCCGTGAACGCGGAGGGCCTTCCACTGCCAAGACCAAACCCGAACTGATTCAGTATTTGCGGGACTCTGTCGACTACGGCAATAAGGTTCTGGCGACGGTGAACGCGAAAAACGCGTTAGAGCGCATAGAAGGGCGCTACGGCGGCCCCAGCACGCGTCTCGGAATGGCGGTCAAATCGGTGTGGCACATCACCGATCACTACGGCCAGCTTGTCGAGTATCTGCGAATGAACGGGGTCGTGCCACCAGCGACACAGAAGTACGGACTGAAGGTCCGCTAACAGCAACAGCGACCGTCCCGTCTGTGTCTCAAAAAGGATTCTCGTGAACTCAGGGGCGGATTTAGACACGCGAGTTCGGTGGCTTCTGTGGGGAGAATCGATGAACTGGGAAAACGATCGTGTACGACGTCACTCCGATTTCTTACGCGCAGTGCGGTCTCTACCGCCAGTTTCACCGGCGCGAGGAGTCGCCGAGCGAATTACGACCGTTCGGGCGCCGGCAGGGACTTAAGATCGTCTGCAAACCGGCGCATCAGCCGCGCCAGGTCTTGAAGATCGCGTTTGCTCCACTCCGCAAAAAGTACCGTCGCGATTCGTTCGCGGGCCGCATCAATGGCGCTTGTCATTTCTTTGCCTTTGGCAGTGACGACGGCTTCGCGTATCCGGTTATCGGTTTTCGAGGGATGCCGGTCGATTAGCCCGAGGCCACCGAGTTTGGCGACTTGCCGGCTTACGGTCGTGTAATCCCTGCCAACTAACGCGCCCAATTCAACTACGCCAATAGGGCCTTTGCGCTCAATTGCGATCAGCAACGGAAATAGGGCCCGGTCGAGTGAAACCCCCGCTTCCTGAAGTAATGCACTATCGCGTTGCGGCCTGTTCATGAGGCCCACCAGATCGACAAGCGTGTGGTGAAGCTGGCGAATTTCTTTATTCATGGCGCGTCTTCCATTTTTCCATTGACAGTCGAGCATTTTATGTGTGTATAATACACATATTGAAGAACAGAAGCAAAAATATGAAAGCCGCAATCGTAGTGGAAGCGGGCCAAGCGCCCATCTATGGGGATTTCAAAGAGCCGGTCCCGGCAAATGGAGAAGTTCAGGTCGCAGTCAGCGCCGCCGCGCTAAGTAACGTGGTCAAAAGCAGGGCGTCCGGCACGCACTATAGCTCGTCTGGTCAGTTGCCTTTCGTTGTGGGGATTGACGGGGTGGGCCGCCTCGATGATGGCCGCCGGGTGTATTTTGCGCTTCCGAAAGCGCCGTTCGGAAGCATGTCGGAGAAGACGGTAATTCGGCCTTCTCAATGTGTTTCGCTGCCGGACGATCTGGATGATGTGACTGCCGCCGCCATAGCAAATCCCGGCATGTCGGCATGGGCCGCGCTCAAAGAACGCGCCGGGTTCGCGGCAGGGGAAACCGTCCTTGTAAATGGAGCAACCGGCACGGCGGGCCGTCTGGCCGTTCAGATCGCCAAATATATGGGCGCAAGAAAGGTTGTGGCGACGGGCAGAAATGCGGAAGCCCTGAAAGCACTGTGTGTCTTGGGGGCCGATGTGACAATCCCGCTCGGTGACGGCGGCGATATGTTTGAGGATGGGTTAAAGGAGCAATTCGGCGGCGAGGGAATCGATGTCGTTTTGGATTACCTCTGGGGGCAAAGCGCCGAGCGGATTATTATTGCCGGGGCAAAGGCGGGAAAAGACGCGGCGCCGATCCGGTTCGTACACATCGGCTCGGTGACCGCACCGAATATTACGCTCCCCGGCGCGGCCCTTCGTTCTTCGGCTATCACTCTCATGGGAAGTGGCATCGGCAGCATCCCAATGGACAGCATTGTGGAATCAATCGGCGAATTGTTGCAGGCAACAGTATCCGGCGGCTTCGAAATCGTGACCAAAACCTTTCCGCTCTCGGAAGTTGAACACGTTTGGGCTGCGTCTAGCAGCATGCCGCGCACCGTTTTTCAGATGCGGTAGACCCGGCATTACGCCGAGGGACGGAGCGGCCCGGAAGCGTCAGGCCACGTACCACCCCACTCGTTGGGCTACACTGGACCGGGAACGTGTCTCACCCGGTGATGGGCGCAGTCTTCAAAACTGCCGAGCGGCCCAAAAGCCGTTGATCGGTTCGACTCCGATACGTTCCCGCCAGGGCGCCATCGGCTGCAGCCTGATTAGCGTCAAGTTGAAAGTGTGCGCTACTATACAAGTCACGCCGCGAAATATGGCGCATTTTCACACATATTGGCTTACTCTAAAGGTG
>Ga0302324_100031281_pt1 | contig 10043 bp, 8 predicted proteins | sample Palsa_T0_1_FD_201949 | JGI IMG/M metagenome (GOLD analysis project Ga0302324, IMG submission 201949) | Peat permafrost microbial communities from Stordalen Mire near Abisko, Sweden - Palsa_T0_1 | ecosystem: Environmental > Terrestrial > Soil > Palsa > Peat permafrost | place: Sweden: Abisko... | reverse complement strand
GGGATTGGGCTGCGAGACCGGCTCTTCGATACCGCGGCCCAGCGATGCCGTGAACTCTCTCGAAGCGTTTGGATTTGCGTGGGCCGGAGGCGCTGTCCGCATCTCGCCTGCGAAGGTCGCCAGGAATATCAGTGGCATCAGTGCAAGAGCACCGGCCGCGACTGCATACCGCACTACCGGGGAGGCACGCAGAGTCAACCGGTCTGCAAATGCGTAGACCGCTGCGATCGCAGTTCCCTGCCAGCAAAAATGCAGCAGTGTCCAGCCCAGCGCTATTGACTCCCCACGAGATAGCCACCCCATCGCCAATCCGCTCATCGCAAATCTCCCTGCATAGGTTCCGACTGCTAAGTTCGCGAAACATCCTTCTTCGCAATCAATCTCCGGATCGCATCCAGTTCGGCGCCGCTGGCCTTTTCCATCTCAAGCGCACGCAGCGCCAACTGCGCCGCGCTGCCGGCGAAGAACCTTTCGCTCAACTCGCGCAGGAATCGTACCTCGGTGTCGGCCTGCGAGATTGCCGCCCGATAGACGTGCGCGCGCTCCCGCTCATCCCGCTCGACCAGGCCTTTCTCGGTCATGATCTGCAGCAACTTCAGCACGCCTGTGTAGACCACTACGCGCCTGGTATTCACCGCTTCAAACAGCTCTCGAACCGTGGCCGGGCCCCGCTCCCAAAGAATGCCCAAAAGCTCCAGCTCTCCTTCGGTCGGCCTCGGTATTTCCCGCTTCTTCACCATGAACGAGACAATATACGAGGATGTTCGTATATGTCAACGAAATTATTCGTACATATAGAAATCCGCCCGAAACAGTGGCCTGAATCGGAATCCGACCTGGACAACCGGGAGTTCAGGCGATCGATTCCTACTTGTCCGTATCCTGAACGAACGGGTCCAGCCATGGCCCGTTGTTTCCGATGAGCTGATCGGCCTCTTCCGGGCCCCAGGTTCCCGGTGCGTAGGAATAGTAGGGCGTGACATTTCCCAGGATCGGTTCCACGATTCGCCATTGCGCTTCGACTAAATCCTGCCGCGAAAAAAGTTCGGTGTTGCCCCGGCTGGCGTCCCCCAGCAGTCTTTGGTAAGGCGGCATGTCGTCGGCGGCCTGGCGATGAAGTTCAAGTTCGACATCGCGGCCCACCATTCGCTCACCTGGAGTCTTGACCCGCACGCCGAGGCCGATGGTCATATCCGGACTGACGCGGATGCGCATGTGTGCCGATGTGTTCGGCACCAGCTCCCCGAAGGTCTCTTTCGGCGGCCGTTTGAATTCAATTAACGCCTCGGTGCATGTTACCGGCATCAATTTTCCGGCGCGGACATAGATCGGCACACCGGCCCAGCGCCAACTATCGATTTCGAGCCTGATGGCGACAAAAGTCTCGACGGGCGACCCTGGAGCCACGCCCGGTACTTTTCGATAACCGTCATATTGCCCCCGGACCACATCCTCGGCCTTGAGCGGGCGAATGGCTCGCATCAGTTCACTCTTGCGGTCGCGTACCCCGTCGTAATCCTCGCCTGTAGGGGGATCGATGGTGAGGTTGGCCACGACCTGCAACATGTGATTCTGAACCACATCGAGCAGGGCGCCCACTTCATCGTAGAACTTGCCCCGGTCCTGGACACCGAAGCTCTCGGCCATGGTGATCTGAATGCTGCGGATATGATCGCGGTTCCATATGGGCTCGAACATCGGGTTGGCAAAGCGCGTGTAGAGGATGTTCTGCACCGCCTCCTTGCCCAGGTAATGGTCGATTCGAAAGATGCTATTTTCGGGGAAAAACTGATGCAGGGTGCGGCCCAGCTCCTTCGACGATTCCAGATCGCGTCCAAAGGGCTTTTCCACGACCACGCGGGCATTCTCGGCGCAGCCGGACTTGGCGAGATTCTCGGCAACAGCTCCGAAAAGGCTGGGCGGAATGGCGAGATAGTGCAACGGCCTCTGCGCCTGGCCCAACTCCGCGCGAAGCTGCGTGAAGGTGTTGGGATCGTTGTAGTCGCCATCCACGTAGCGCAGCAGGTCCAGGAGCTTATCGCAGATGGCCGGGTCGATGCAGCCGTGATGCGCGAGGCTGTCTTTGGCGCGAACCTTGAGCTGGTCCAGCGTCCAGCCTGCTTTGGCCACGCCGATGATGGGCAGGTTGAAGCCTTCGTCGCGGATCAGTCCCTGGAGCGCTGGAAAAATCTGCTTGTAAGCAAGGTCGCCGGTTGCACCGAAGAATACGAAAGCGTCGGAATGAGCAGCTGTCATGAGTGTTCCTCCAAAAGCCTATGTTGAGAGATCCTCATCGATGGTTTCGCCTCCACATTAGATAAAGTCCCCAGGCGGAAAGGGTGCAACAATCTTGGATGACACCGTCGAGCATCATCTTCTCAAACTCGGCGATCGGAACGGAGTGCGCCACCAAATCGTGCTCTTCGGGATCGGGATCGGTTTCTGTAGGAGTGAGACCGGTGGCCAGAAAGACGTGCTGCTTCTGGTTGGCGAAGCCATAGGCGATCCACATCGTTCCAAGATAGATCATCCGTTCGGCGTGTAGTCCGAGTTCCTCTTTGAGTTCGCCTCGGGCCAGTTCTTCAGGATCGACATCGCTCATCTCCCAACCACCCTGGGGCAGTTCGAGGCAGCGCTGCTGAACGGCGTAACGAAACTGTTCGACGAGCCAGACGCGGCCCTCATCCTCTTTCTCATCGATGTGGAGAGGAATGATGACCGCGCAGTCTTCTTTGTCGACGACGCTATAAATACCCTGTTTGCCGTTGGAGCGCAGGATCTGATCTTCGCGCAGGGAAAGCCATGGGTTGCGATAGACTTCGCGCGTGGAAAGCGTGAGGATGCTCTTCTCTTGCGGAGGTCTTTCGGCGCTCATGGCTGGCGGGTCTCTAGTTTTTCCGCGGGCGGCTTTTCAGCGAGAGGAGAGATGTCCTTGTATTCCATCAGAGCCTTGTTGCCGTTGAACAAGAATTGCAATTGCCCGAAGAAGATTGGGATTTGTTGCAGATGTGAATGGAAGCCATAGAGCAACAAGGTAGTCCACGGAGCCCGTTTCCAGCGATTTTGCGATGCGGTTCGGGCGGCTACGGCCACAAGTATTAGAAGCCAAAGGGCCAACGGCAACAGAGACATCAGTGCGATCGAGGCCGTGAGCGCAACAAGAGGCGTGGCTATCCAGAAGAGACCCCGCAGGCGATTGCGCCGCGCATCCTCCGACCACATTGGGTCAGAAGTATCGCGAAAGCGAGCTGAAACCGCAGCAAAAGCATACCCGGCTCGCAGGGAGCGGCGCCAATATTGGGAAAAGCGGGTAATGGCAAGGTCGTGCAAAGTCATCGGATGATCGATGTGCTGGATGTGCCAGTCGAGGGTGCGCATGCGACGACACATCTCCGGCTCTTCGCCGGCAATGAGTGTCTCATCGAAACCACCCACCGACTCCAGAGCTGCGCGGCGCATGAGCACGTCGCCGCCGCAGTAAGGGGTCTCACCGGGAGCAAAAACCCAATCGAGATCAAGCACCCGGACATACACGGAAAGACAGGGACAGATCTCACGGCGATGGCCCCAGGCAGCTGCGTTGGCGGAATTCTTCTGCAATTCAGCCAGCGCGGCGAGGGGGAAATCTGCATTGAGAATCGTGTCGCCATCGAGAAAAAGGACCAGCTCGCCTGCGGCTCGACGCCAGCCTAGATTGCGCGCACGCGCTGCGGTGAAGGCTCCCGGCGAAAGTGGCAGCACAGTGGCGCCGAGGCTGGCAGCGAGTTCGAGGCTGCCGTCCGTCGAGCCTGAGTCCACATATAAGATTTCGGTTGGCGTCCAGCCTTCGACGGCCTGAGTTGACATAATGCACCGTTTGAGGCGTTCTCCCTCATTGCGGCCAATGATGACAACTGAGAGGACGGGTAGTTTGGGCGGCAATGGAGGAGCAACGATGGCCCCAGTCATGGATACATCTCCACGGACGCGGAAGTCTCTCTTTGAATCGGAACAGCCGGCACACCCGCCACTATTATTCCCGGAGGAACATCTCGAGTGACCACGGCATTGGCGCCGACGGTTGCTCCGTCCCCGATAGTGATTCCGCTGAGCACAACGACTCCGCGGCCAATCCAAACCTGGCTCCCGATAACGATCGGCTTGGCTACGTGGGTCGAATCGCGCAGCGTCCGGCCTTCCTCGCGAGTATGGTTGGCATCGCGAATGCTTGTGTACTCGCCGATCATGCTCCCCTTCCCGATAAAAATTCCGGCATAAGCTACCAGATGGACCCCAGTGGAAAGGACTACATCGTCGCTCAAGACAATCTCGCCATCTCCATGAGTCTCCAAATACTGGTTGGGATAGAGCAGCAATCTCTCGCCACAGAGAACCCGTCCCGTGCCGTAGACGTAGGGCCGGCCCAGAACGACAGTGCTCGTGGGCAATGGAACGGCGAGCCGGGCCTGCAACGCTGCGAAGGCGCTCACCCGTCGCCAGCCTTCGAGGACACCGACCAGGAGCTGCTGGCAGTAGACGAGGGGTGCAGCCAAGGCGGATTTCACTATCTTCTGAGGCATTCGTGCTTCTCTTAGTTTATCTTCGTCACTGCTCATCGAATTTGTTCCAGCTACCACAAATCGTCTCATGGGAAACCTCCATCACGCTAAATACCGAGTGAGTAATTTCCTGTATACAATTCAGATAAACTTCCGCTGCCCTCAGGATGTCAACTTTGAGGACCTCGTACATGATCACTTCGATACAAGTTCAGAATCGAGGCATAAGCGTGCCTTCATTCAACGGTTGCCGGATAGCTTTCGTGTCCAGGTCTGGGCAAGCACATCCAGGTTGGTAGCAAGGTTGTAACGATCTTCAACAGTAGCTCTGGCCTTCTGGCCCAGTTTGAGCCGAAATTCCACATCGTTCGCCAGCTGACCCAGAGCTATGCGCAGAGCCTCCGGGTTGGCAGCTGGAACCAGCAATCCATTCTTTCTATCTTCGATCAGTTCAGGAATTGCCGCAACCATAGTGCTTACGCACGGAATACCAAGCGCCATAGCTTCCATGAGGGCGACTGGCAGTCCCTCGGCAAAGCTTGCCAAGACAAAAGCGTCGGCCTGCGCAACCTCGGACAGGGTTTGCCGATGAGCCATGGCGCCAGGAAATCGCACCCGCCCCTCAATACCCAATCGCTTGCACAGGGATTCCAACGAGCGGCGCTCCGGCCCATCGCCGATCAGCGTACAGGAGTAGTCGACGCCCTCGGTGGCAAGCCGAGCCAAAGCCTCAAGAAGGATGCGATGACCTTTGGCGGCAACCATCCGTCCAGTGCATACGAGCCGCAGAGGACTCCGCTGGTTGGTCGCGGCGGCAAAGCCAGGTTCCGGGAGACGAAGTGCAAGGCAATCGACCCCGAGCCGGACCACTACCAGGCGGCTGTCGTCCAGATCTGGCGCGATCCGCAGCACCTGGCTGCGGCAGAAGTCGCTGATGCAAATCACGAAGCTGGCAGACTCGATCTTCCGCCGCAGGTAGAAGGCCTCCTGATCGAAAAACTCATCCGGACCGTGCAGCGTCAGCGACCACGGAATCTTCCAGGCCAAGGCCGCGAGCATGCCCACGGTAGCCACCGGTCCTCCGAAATGGACATGCAGGTGAGAAAGCGATCGTGTACGCATCCATCGGCCGACCAGCAACGCCTCGCCCAGATAGAACATTGCGAAAGCACGACTCTTCAGATTCCATTCGCCGAGGCGGAGCGCGGCAAGCAGCCCTCGAAAGGCGACATCAGGATGGGAAAGCGCAATCACAAGGATCTGAAACGCGACGGCCGCGAGACCGCCGGATTTCACGTAATAGGTTTGCTCTGCCTCCACAGCCTCATCTGGAGGCAAATCTTTTTTGAGACGATCGCAATTGTTGATGGAAGCCACTTCGACGGTCATTCCTCGCTCCCGCATACCCAGTACCTCTTTCAAGAAAAAGGTGTGCGAGACCGCCGGATACCTGCTCAAGAGGTAACCGATGCGCGGTTCTTGCCTGCCCTCGACGGCAGGTTGATTTTGGGGAGAATTTGGCAACCTGGCTTCAGTATACGGGGAGATGAAGTGGCCGGATTTGGCAGTCACGGAATCTTTATGCCCCTATTGCCGGAGATTCCAGACCTTGCTTGTCACAACCGTGCCGCGGCAGCCTCCGAAAGTCGCCGCCTCCCGTTTGCCGGAGCAAAGCCATACCGGTTGTCAGAAGCCGCCTCTTGCTCAGGCGCGCGCCCAGCTCAGTCCGGGCAACCTTCGCAAGCGTAGTGGATTGCGTCCGTGCCCCGGTCCGCGGGATAAAGCAATTGAAGAAAAAGACGCCGGGAGCCATTCATCCAGATCAGCGTACAAAGCAAACGATCCAATCGACATCAAGACATGTGATCTGAGGCGCCGAGCTAGACCGGCCAGGTAACTTGAAATGGTTACCAAGAACCCTGCCTCCGAGTACCTAAAGGCCACGGCAAAGCCAAAGAAAACGCACACCTTTTCGCCATTGTCCCGCGACGAAAGGGCTTGTAGTTTAAGTGGAGCAGATGAAAGCTCCAGTCTGGAACCAAATGCCGCGATCGAGAGAAACTCGTAAGACTTCAACAAGTTCTAGAACAGCCCTATCAGACTTACGCCGCGGAATGAGTCTCAGCTCTCACGACCAGGCGGCACTGATCCAAGGCATCGGCACTCTTACGACAATGATGCAGTGGCCAGACAATCAGAACCATATCAATCGTGAACAGATTGCAGAAGATTCGGTTCGAGAACAGGCAGGGCAACATGAGTAACAAATTGCAGCATTCTATAGCAATATTGGGGTTGCCTTTGGCGAATGTGACAGCGGACGAGGCTGTCGAACGGATCGAAGAACTGATCCTTTCCGGTGGTCCGCACCAAGTGGCTACGGCAAATCTCGATTTTTGGCTCAACTCGCTCAACGATGTTCACTTGCACCGCATCATCGCCAGCTGTAGTCTCGTACTGCCGGACGGCATGCCGCTGGTGTGGATTTCCAGGCTACTGGGAAGTCCCCTCAAGGAACGTGTTTCAGGCGTCGATATGGTTCCCCGCTTAGCTGAACTCTCAGCGAAGAAAGGCTACGGCATCTTCCTGTTAGGCGGACGGCCTGGTGTCGCGGAGCAAGCCGGGAAGATGCTTCAAGAGACCTATCCTGGGATGAACCTCGTCGGCCATTATGCTCCCCCGTTGGCGGACTTGGAACGAATGGACCACGGCGATACTCTGGAGCGAATTCGCGCCGCAAAACCGGATATTCTTCTGGTCGCTTTTGGCAACCCAAAGCAGGAAAAGTGGATTAAGATGCACGCACGGCGACTGGGCGTACCTGTTTCAATTGGCATTGGAGGTAGCCTGGATATCCTTATCGGCAAAGTACAGCGTGCTCCTGTGTGGATGCAGCGCAGCGGGCTGGAGTGGCTGGGCCGCTGTATTCAGGAGCCGGCGCGGTTGCTGCCCCGCTACGCACGAAACTTAAGCGGTCTCGCTCTCAGACTGCCCCTTGCATTGATCGCGAATTCTCTTCAGCGTCCTAATCGCGGACCTTCAGCGGTGAACCGCACCAACGACACTGGCATGGTTCATTTGCATATCCAGGGCAATCTTGGAACCGAGACAAATAACGCCATAGACCGAACGGTAACCAATTGTCTTGCGGGTAGCCAACTGTTGGTTGTCCACCTGCAAGATCTGGAATACGCCAGCCCCCAGGGCCTCGGTGCGCTGTTGGACGCAAGACGGCGTATGCTCGCGACGGGATTGTCGCTGACGTTGGCAGGTGTACCGGCCAAAATCAAACTCTTATTCGCGGCATGGTGTCTGGAGCCGCTTTTCGACGAATTCACGCTGGATCGCGAACCCTTTGCTCTCGGAAAGAATGCTAACCGGGCCGCAAGTTTCCGGACTCTGATTGAGAAAGACGCAGACCTAACAGTTAAGAGCGAGATCTGATTGAATCGCTATCGCTGATCGCTTGAAACCATGATGATTCAGGGCACTGAATTTTTGTTTACAGCCCTCCGGGGCGAAGGGAAATTGTAGTTGATCCCGGAGATCGCGGCCGTGCCGGGGCTTGCCTGGCGCGATACCAGTCCGCCCATAATGAGCAGATATGGAAGAATCATCTCTCCATTGAGCAAGTTGTCGAGCGCGACCATCAGGATGAGCGCGACCAAGGTCCGGCGAAGATCTGAATCTTCCCGATCGTTGCCATCGGCAGGAGACCAGACAGAGCGAATGACTGGCAGAAACATTATCGATCCGAATGCAATCAATCCAACCAATCCATACATACCAAAAACAAGTAACCAGAGACTCCACGGCCGCGAGTCTCCGCCCTGCCACCAGTTCCATCGTCCCGATCCGAGGAGCGGGTAGCGCAGCGCAATTGCAATATGGCTCTCATCGCGTGCGATCCGCCATGCGAAAGACTGGCGTCCAATGGATGCCAGGCCGTTCGCGATGGAATGGACCGTGCCATTTCGTTTGGCTACCGCACGCAATGATACAAGGTTAGTCATTCGAAACGTGGCAAAGAAGACGATGCAAAGGACCAAGACAGCAGCCGTTACGCGAAAGACGGAGCGCCGCCTCAACCGCGCCGCCGGAACCAGGAACAAGAGGAGCAGAATGCTGCCGACTGATTGGCAGAGCAGAGTGGTAACGGCCAGGCCGGCTGCCATCCATCTCATAGACAAGCCAGGAATGCGATTCAAGCGCCGGCGCACAAGGAGAGAAACAGCGATAAGGGTGGCTACTGCCATCCAGATGCCCAATTGATTCCCGTCTTCCAGGAGGCCGATGGGACGATAGCCGAAGTAACGCTCTGCGCCGATCCAGCGATAGGGCTGATATCCGTAGAGAAAGGCATACAACTGCGGCCCCACACATATCTCCATAAGACAGATCGGCACATAAGCCACCCCAGCGACGACGTAGGCTTTGGCGGCGAGGAGTTGTGATTCGCGATCTGAGAAGTAGGCGCGGCCGAGTAGCCAGGGCACACCCCAGGAGATGGTCTGGTAGATGGCGCCAAAAAGTCCCTCGCGAAATGTATTCCAATGTGTGGCGGCCGAGATAAGAGGCACACAACACCACACAACCATGGGGATATCGCAAATGCCGAGCCGAATTCTCTTCAAATCTGCGGAATGAAAGAGAAGAATTCCCCCAAGACCTGCTAGTCCTGTAGCCGTGGCCTTGGTCAGGAAATAGTTCGTTGGGAGGCAAACTCCAAGAATCCAGTATGGAAATGCCTCTGTTGTGGGTTTGTAATTTGCCCCTGGCAGAAGCGCCCATCCGCCAAGAAAATTCGCGAGAATTGCAACGCGAACCGGATAACGGCGAAAGAGATAGATGCCCACGGGCATCCAACCTACAAGGACGGCTAGCGGAGATAGAGGCATAATTCCTCGACGGAAACTCCTCCCCCCTCTCCTTCACCAAGATCCGATATCAGAGCCCTGTGAGCAGAGAATGAGGCTAAGATTGACAAAGCCCAAACCGATGATACCAGCTATCTTTTGCGACTTGGGCATCGGCCAGAAGGGGATTTCGTGAGCGCTGCCTTTCCACTGTCCAAGCTACCGCCTCAGGCAACCATCGATGTATGGGTGATTGATCTTGATCGTCCATTGAGTTCCGGCGCAAATCTTGACAACCTCCTGTCGATACAAGAGCGTAACCGTGCGGCCCGCTTCGCTTTTGAACGCGATTCGCTCCGCTTTCGGCTTTGCCGCGCGATGCTGCGGCTTGGATTGGGCTGGTATCTGCAAAGGAGTCCTCGGGACATTGAATTGGCGGCCGGTGCATGGGGTAAGCCATTCCTCACTGATGGTTCCGAGTTGCGTTTCAATGTGACTCATTCTGAGGGGCTGGGACTGATCGCATTTACAACTGTGGGAGAAGTCGGCATTGACGTAGAGTCCCTTGATCGCCCTGTCGACGCTGTGGATATCGCATCGACATACTTCTCCAGGAGTGAATTAGCCATGATTGCCGACGGAACTACGC
>Ga0302324_100031280_pt1 | contig 10043 bp, 11 predicted proteins | sample Palsa_T0_1_FD_201949 | JGI IMG/M metagenome (GOLD analysis project Ga0302324, IMG submission 201949) | Peat permafrost microbial communities from Stordalen Mire near Abisko, Sweden - Palsa_T0_1 | ecosystem: Environmental > Terrestrial > Soil > Palsa > Peat permafrost | place: Sweden: Abisko... | reverse complement strand
CGGAGGAGCTACAGGAGTTTCTGGATGTGAAGTATGGAATTGTGGGAGCGGGAAGGAGGTTGGCTTCTGCAGTGGATTAGTCGATGAGCCGGACAGAGACCGTGTGAGTTCGCGCTCTCCCAGGTCTCAAAAGCGAGACCTGGGGCACCCAAGTCTCGCAATAGATTGATCCGTCCGTGCGTAGTGAAAAACTCCTAGAACTCCCAAACCAGCCCACTGGAGAGCCGGCAGAAATTGGTGGGCAGGCCAGGGACGCGATAGGGAGGGTTGTTTATATTGACAGGCACAAGAGCGAAATAGGAATACTGGTAGCCGCCCTCCACGCGGACTGCAACATGGCGCGTTACGCGCGTGTCCAGGCCGCCGCCGAGCAGAGCCGCGAATGAGGCGGTTTCGCCTCCCGTCAGGTTCTCTCCCCACTTCTTATTCGCGGAGCCAACTCCGCCCAGCCCTTCCGCGAAAAGGGTCTCCCTGCGGACGGTCCAGTTGTACTGCTCCCCGCCCATGATGAAGTAGGGGCGCTGCGGCGCACCGAGGTTGGTCCCAAAATAATCGGCGACGTCGACTTTGAACCGAAAACCGCGCCAGGGCGCGAAGGCGACGCCGGCATCCCATCCGTTCAGCGCTTTGTGCGCGCCGGGCACTCCGTTGAGTGAGTTAGAGAGATAACTATAACCGCCATAGACCTGGTAGCGGGCCGGGGCTTCGTGTTGAGCGCGGAGGGCGGCTGCAAAGCACAACAGCGCGATCACGGGAAGGGTACGTGAGAGCATTCTGACCTCAGACATTGCAATGATCCGATCATATCGTTTTACCGGCTGCTTGAGAAGGAGAGGCCCGGTTGGGCGCCAGGCGCCAGACCGCTGCAGGCTCACACGGTCAGTTTTCGAGCGAAGCAGCGCCGAACTCGCATCCGACCGCGCGGTCAGCGAGCGATGGATTGCCGCTCGATCAAGCTAAATCTCTACGAATAAATATCTTACTTCCCGGCGCCGGGGATGTACTGGTACTCGATCTTGACGGGCTTTTTGGCGTCGCCGGTCAGGTCGTGAGTGTGCCAGACTACGCTTTCGCTGGCGACTTCGGGATGCTTGCGAAGGAATTCGAGCGCGTAGGTGGATGCCGTGGGGTCGTCTTTCTGGTCGGCGAATTTTGCCGACTCCATGGCTGCCTTTTCCTTGTCGCCAAGGCGGCGGTAAAGGATGGCGAGCTGGTAGTGCGCGGCCAGGTCGTCGGGATCGACTGCCTGCAGGCGCTGATAGGTATCGCGGGCCTTCAAATAGTCGTGCTGCTGATAGTAGCTGAAGCCGAGCTCCCGCAGTCCGTCGCGGGAGCGGGGATAACTGGCCACCATAGCTTCGAGGTCGGCGATCGACTCCTTGACCTGGCCGGCGTTGCGCTCGACCAGGGCGCGATAGTAGAGGGCGCGCGGATCGCCAGGCATCAGAGTGAGCGCCTTGGCGAGGTTGGCCCTGGCGTCGTCGTAGCGCTCCCAGGGAATCTCGACGACGGCCATGTTGGTGTAGGCGTCAGCGTAGTCGGGGCGCAACGCGGCTACGCGCTCAAAGGCGTGTACGCTGGCCTGATATTGCAGCGCGTCGAGCAGGGCGATGCCGTAGTTGTTCCAGCGCATCCATTCCTTGTTTTCGGTCGGGTCGGGCGGGACGGGCGCGTTCATGCCGATGGCGAAGGTGCGGGTTTCCGACGCCATGTCGATGACGGGCATGGGGTACGGCTTCGGCTCCCTCTGACCCGTTTGCGTGATCGCGTAGTCGATGAAGTGCTGATTGAAACGGCGGTACTTGACGGTCGCCGTGAGCGCGATCTGGCCGGAAATGTCTCTTGGCAGGCGGAACCGGTAGCGCACCAGCTGCGAGCGGCCCGACTGGATGGTGTTGTTGTAGGCCAGCACGCGGTTATGCCAGATTTCGTGAAGACTGTTGAGCTCGCCCTTCACGTTGATGAGGCGGTTTGTGAAGGAGTGCGCGGAGGGGTCGAGGCTGCCGTCGGGCTGGATGAATCCGCTCTCGGCGAGGGTCTTGCCGGCTGAGTCTTTCACCGTGAAGTTGACCCAGGCCTCGTAGAAATCGCGCTGCTCGGGAATGAAGGAGTGGCCGATGCCCTTGTTTTGAATAACGACGTCGGCGACCAGGGTTTCAGCGGGCGCGAGCGAAAAGCTGGTGAGGCCGAGCGGCGCCACGAGGACCTGATCGGAAGGGTTGGCGGCGGCGCTTTCCTTTTCCAGCGCGAAGATGTCCACGTTGAAGACACCCTTGCCATCGTAGGAGTTCTTGAGGAAGGCGGCTACTTTTTCGGCCTGCTCGTCGAACTTGTAGAACTGTGGGACGAGCGTGTTGCCGCCCGGCCAGCGGTGCGAGACGAGCTTGCCGTCTTTGGCGCCGGGATCGATGGCGGACAGGGGCAGCGGCTCGCGCACCATGTGGCAGGTCTGGCAGGTGGAGACCGAGTCTTTGCGATAAAACGGCAGCGGCGATTGTTTGGTAAAGCTGGCGCCCTGCCATTCGTCGTAAAGGGAGATGGCGCGGAGCCATTTGTAGTCGTCGAGGGAGCGCGGGATGGCGGCCTTGTGGCAGGCGGCGCAGAACTCGGCGGTCTGGTAGAGCGGGCGCATCACGGCCTTGGAGTGGCGGTCGAGATGGGCGAGGATTTCGGCGTCGGAGACGGGACGCGTGATGGGCGCGCCGCTCTCGTCGACCAGCACGGCGGGCGTGCCCATGACGTAGCTGCCGGTGCCGGTGGCGTCAGTGGAGACGATGGAGTGGCATGTGGAGCAGGTTACGCCTTCCTCTTCAAACGGGCGCTTTTTGGGCATGCCCTGCGACAAGTCTCCGGAGAGCAACGCCACGGGATTGTGGCAGCCCTCGCAATGGCGCGAATACTGCACACCCTTCTCGTCGATGAGCGAGTTGACGTTTTTCAGGTACCACGGGGCGCGGAAGCTGTTGGAGTGAATGGACTGACGCCACTGGCGATAGGCCTCCTGGTGGCAGTGGCCGCAATATTGGGCGGTGGGAAAGCTCTTGGGACTCAGGAACTGGCCGTTGGCGCCGGTGGCATTGGAGGGCAGGAACGGTGTGTCTTTGCCGAAGGCGTAGTTGTAGCGCGCAGCGACGGAATCGTGGAAGGGTGTGGTGGGGCCGGTGATGCCGGTGGCCGCGGCGTAGGAGGATTTGTCTGTGCTCGGGGCAGGGGGGCCGGCTGCGGGACCGCTGCTGGAGCTGGATGGGGGATCGGTGGCGGCGCGCACACCCAAGGTGAGGGCGAGAAGTGCCAGAGGAGCAGCGAACACCAGACGGCGCGGCGCGTGCTTGAACATCGTGCGGCGATCTCCCAGGGAAGGGTTCGCGGACCAGGACCTGCTTAAGACCGGTTGCCGCGGGAACACAAGAACGCTATCAGGGACCGGGGAGGGGGTGCTTCCATCGAAAGGTGGAGGTGGGCACGCTGAGGCGGAGGGCTGCCAAGAGTCCGAAGAACCATAAGAAGCAATAAAGGACTGTAGCTGTAGATATCCCACCTTAGGCGCAGGAACAACGACGCGCCGAAGGTGGGGCACCCGTCGTTGCGAAGGTGGGCACCCGCAGCGGAGTGTGAGGGGCGTCACTGTGTGGAGGCGGGCGGCTGTGGAAGGGTGATGACTGCAGCGAGCGGTTCACAGAGTGGGATGAATGGGGAATAAATCGGGATGGCCGGAGGAAAATGGGCACCTCGATTCGGCTGCGGCGGGCTGTAAACTGATAGGGTGTTCGAGAGGAAATCGATTTTTCACGATGGGCCTTCATCCATACGGTTCTCTGGTGGTGCTGTTCGTGGTGGCGCTCGGCTTTGGGCTGACGCCGCTGGCGCTGGCCTGGGTTTGGGGGCGGGTGTTTTCGCCGGCCAAGCCGAATGCGCTGAAGAACGCCATCTATGAATGCGGCCTGGAGTCGCGGGGCGACGCCTGGGCGGCATTCCGGCCCACCTATTATCTCTATGGCATCATTTTTCTCATTTTTGACGTGGAAGCGGTGTTTCTGCTGCCGTTTGCGGTGGCGTTCACAGGGTTGGGCGCGGCGGCGTGTGCGGCGATGCTGGTGTTTGTGCTGATGCTGGTGGAAGGCCTGGCGTGGGCGTGGGCCAAGGGCGTGTTGACGTGGAGTTGACAGCAGCGATCAGTTGTCAGTGGTCAGTGACCTGGAAACGACAGCCGGGTGCGCCGGGAAAAATTGAGACTCTGTGGTATCCCACGTCTCAAAATCGAGACGTGGGGCACCCAGTTAGTTTGGAAGCTGACAACTGACAACTGATCACTGATAACTGACAACTGGAGCGAAGCGAATGGTTGAAGAGGGACTGAAGATCGAACTGGGCAAGCAGGGCGTCTTCGTTACGACCATCGAGGAGCTCTATAACTGGGGGCGGCGGAGCTCCATCTGGCCTATGCAGTTTGGCCTGGCGTGCTGCGCCATTGAGATGATTGCGACCACCATGGCGCGCTACGATCTGGCGCGGTTTGGGGCCGAGGTGTTTCGGCCGTCGCCCCGGCAGGCCGACCTGATGATCATCTCCGGCACGGTGACCAAGAAGATGGCGCCGCAGGTGGTGCGGCTCTATAACCAGATGGCCGAGCCCCGGTATGTGATCGCCATGGGCGCATGCGCCATCTCGGGCGGCCCGTTCAAGCAGGGATACAACGTGCTCAAGGGCATCGACAGGTACATTCCGGTGGATGTGCACATTCCGGGATGTCCGCCACGGCCGGAGGCGCTGCTGCAGGCCTTCATTACTTTGCAAAAGAAGATCGATGCGCAGCCACTGACTGGCGCGGGCCGGCCGCGGCACCTTGACGCTGCGGCGCAGGGCGAGTTTCCCGTGCCGGAGCAGGGGGAGCACGATCTGGTGCCGACTTCGAATAAGGGTGTGTGGCCGGTGCCGATCGTCATCCGCTGATGACGACAGCTGACAGCTGACAGCGAACAGCAGACAGTACGGAGTTGAGTTGAAGAGCGTGGAAGAAATCAAGGCGGCGATTGAGGCGGCTGTGCCGGGCGCTGGGGTGGAGATTGTGCCCAACCCCAGCCCCAGCGGGCAGCACTCGCTGCGCCTCGAACCGGCGCACGCGGTCGCCGTGGCAAAGTTTCTGCGCGACGATGCGGAGTTGCAGCTTGATTTTCTATCCAATGCCACGGGCGTGGATTATCTCGACAAGGAGATCGCCGAAAAGGTGAAGGTGACGCGCACGGTGATGAAGACCGTCGACGACGTCGAAACTCCCGTCGAGGAGACGGTCGAAGAGGCGCGCAAGCGCGTAGAGCCGGGCTACCTTGAGGCCGTGTACCACCTATTTTCTGTTGCGCACAAGCATGGGCCGGTGGTGCTTCGCATGAGGACGGGGAACCGGAGCGACCGCGTGGAACTGCCCTCACTCACGCCCATCTGGCGGTCTGCTGAGTTTCAGGAGCGCGAGATCTTCGACCTCTTCGGCATTGTGTTCACCGGGCATCCCGATCTGCGGCGGCTGCTGATGTGGGAGGGGTTCAAGGATCACCCCATGCGGCGCGATTACGTGGAGCCGGACGATTTTGAGTACGAGCCGACCGCGCACGATGAGGTGCTGGCCAGGTCTGAGGCGCATCGGGCTCGCATCGAGGCGCAGGAAGGGACGGGGCTTTGATCGACTCCTCGACAAATATCGCCACCGCTCCCGAAAAGGTGGAGGGCTGGAACCGGCCGCCGGTGATTGAGCCCGAGAGCGAGCTGCTGGAAGTGGCGATGGGGCCGCATCATCCGTCGACGCATGGCGTGTTTCGCATGGATGTGGCGCTGGACGGCGAGAAGGTGATCCGCCTCAAGCCGGTGTTCGGCTACCTGCACCGCAACCACGAGCAGCTGGCGCAGGGCATGAGCTATCTGGGCTCAATGCCATATACGGATCGGCTCGACTACATTTGTTCGTTGACCAACAACTGGGCCTATGCGCTGGCAGTGGAGAAGCTCGTCGGCCAGCAGGTTCCCGAGCGTGCCGAGTATCTGCGCGTGATATCGGCGGAGCTGACGCGCGTGGTGAATCACTCGTCGGCTATCGGCTTTCTGGCGCAGGAGATGGGCTGCAGCGGCACGCCGCTAATGTATGCGTTTCGCGAGCGGGAAAAAATTCTCGACCTCTTCGAGGCGCTGACCGGATCGCGCATGATGTGCAACTACATGCGCTTTGGCGGTTGCCGCGTGGATGCCTCGCCGGCGTGGCTTGAGGGGGCGCGCACGGTGGTGGCGAGCCTGCCCAAATTTGCGGGCGAGTTCGAGCGGCTGCTCTGCTCCAACGAGATCCTGATGGCGCGCTGCCAGGGCGTGGGGATTCTGCGGCCGGAGCTGGCCGTGAACGCCGGCGTGACCGGGCCCATGCTGCGCGCCTCGGGCGTGAACTACGACATTCGCAAGGTGGATCATTACGGCATCTACGACCGCTTCAAATTTCGCGTGCCGCTGGGCGATCACTGGGATGTGTACGACCGGTTCATGGTGCGCCTGCTGGAGATGCGCGAGTCGATCGGGATTCTGGAGCAGGCGCTCAAGGACATTCCGCCGGGCCCGGTGATGGATGCGAAGGCCAGGATTCGCGGGTTCCGGCCCAAGCCGGGCGAGGCGTACGGGCGCATCGAGGGTCCCAAGGGCGAGCTTGGCTTTTATCTGATCAGCGACGGCACCTCGAATCCATATCGCTATCGCGTGCGGCCGCCGAGTTTGATCAATCTCACGATTCTCGAAGACATGTGCATCGGGCAGAACCTTGCGGACGTGGTGCTGATTTTTGGCAGCGTGGATATTGTGCTGGGAGAAGTGGATCGATGAAGCAGCTGACAGCACACAGCTGACAGCTGCCAGTTTTCCCGGGTCGAATTAACGGTTAGCTGTAAGCTGTCAGCTGTCAGCTGTACTGAGACGGAGGAACCATTGTTAGGCGAAGGGATACTGAAGGGGCTTGGGGAGACGGCGCGGAACTTTGCGGGGAGCTTTGTGTCCGCGGAGCGGCTGACGACGGTTCAGTATCCGGAAGAGCGGATTGCTCCGATCGAGGCGACGCGCGATTTTCCGTTCCTGGTGTATGACAGCAAAGACCCTGCCGACAGCGAAGAGTGGCTGAAGGGGATGCGCTGTGTTGCTTGCCAGATCTGCGAGAAGGAGTGTCCGCCCAAGTGCATCTATATTGAAAAGTCCAAGGACAAGAAGCCGGATGCGCTGGGCAAGCCGCAGGCGTACCCGGTGCGCTTCGACATCGATATCTCGGTGTGCATGAGTTGCCAGATTTGCGTGGAGGTGTGTCCGTTTGAAGCTATCAAGATGGACACCGAGTTTGAGCTGAGCACGACAGACCGCTTCGGCGGACTGATGCACGATCGCAGGCAGCTGGCGAAGTCGAACGAGTACTACCATCGCATCCATCCCACTGAAGCGGCCGAGGTGGATGCGCGGCTGGCTGAGGAAAAAGCCAAAGCGGATGCGAAGGCCGCGGCGGACAAGGCCAAGGCTGCTGCTGCTGCGGCGGCCAAGCCTGCTGTGCCTGCCGCTGGCGCGTCTGCTGTTGCGACGCCCGCGCCCGCAACAACCGAGAAGCCGGAGGCCAGCGCATGAGCACGACCCCTACTGCGACCGCCGACCAGATTTTTATTCTGCTCAAGAACTGGCTGGTGCATTTCTTGCCGGCCGCGTGGCAGCCGCTGGCGGGCGTGGTGCTGTGTGTGGTCGCGATTGTCGGCGTTTTTCCGGGGCTGTTTGCGGTGTCGGTGCTGCTTGAGCGCAAGGGCCTGGGCCGCATGCAAAACCGCTACGGTCCTAATCGAGTTGGTCCGCACGGAATTTTTCAACCCATTGCAGACGGCCTGAAATCGCTGACCAAGGAAGACATCGTTCCGTTTCGCGCCGACGCTGTCGTGCACTTCATAGCGCCGCTGGTGCTGGTGGTTGCGGTCTTCATGGGCTTCGCGGTGCTGCCCATGGGGCGCAACATGGTGCTGGTGGACATGGACGCCGGCCTATTGTTTTTTTTCGCGATGGGCGCGTCGACGGAGCTGTCGATCTTCATGGCCGGGTGGTCGAGCCGCAACAAGTATTCGCTGCTCGGCGCCATGCGCGGCGTGGCGCAGATGATCAGCTATGAGGTCGCGCTGCTGATGTCGAGCGTGGCCGTGGTGATGATTACGGGCTCGCTCTCGCTGACGAAAATTGTCGGTGCGCAGAATTCCTACAGCGGCATTTTTCCGCATTGGTACGTGTTCACGCCGTGGGGATTCGCGGGGTTTCTGATGTTTTCGATTGCGGCCATGGCCGAGACCAACCGTTCCCCGTTTGACTTGCCCGAGGGCGAGTCGGAATTGGTGGCCGGCTACTTCACCGAATACTCGGGCTTCAAGTTCGCGCTGTTTTTCCTGGGCGAGTATGTCGGCATGTTTGGCATTGCGGGCATGGCGACGACCCTGTTTCTGGGCGGATGGTCGGCGCCGTTGTCGTTCCTCCAGATACTACCGTCGTGGTTCTGGTTCTTTTCAAAGCTCATGATCGCGATGTGCCTCTTCATCTGGATACGCGGCACGCTGCCCCGTTTGCGCCAGGATCAGCTGATGAACTTTGCGTGGAAATTTGTGCTGCCCATGACGCTCGTAAATCTGGCCGATGTGGCAATATGGCGATTCATGGGCGAGGGCTGGCTGCGCTGGGTGGCGTGCTCGGCGATGCTGCTGGCGGCGTATGTGGGTATGGGCCGTGTGGAAATGCAACGCGGAAAAATTGGTCCGCGGAGTTATCGCTATGCGGAGTGAGTTTGCTGTGGGGTGCGGCGCAATCCCAGGTCTCAAATTCGAGACCTGGGGCACCCGGGAAAAGTGGAACGTGGAAGAGTTTTGGGAAAGGGCGGGGCAGTGAGCCTGGCGTTTTATCTGATAGTGGCGTTGACCGTGGCGGGCGCGGTGGCGGCCGTGACGCTGCGCAACACCGTGCACTGCGCGCTGGCGCTGTCGGTGGCGTTCGCCGGCATCGCGCTTTTATTCCTGGAGCTCGACGCGCAGTTCGCCGGTTTCGCGCAGATTCTCATCTACATTGGCGCGGTTGCGATCCTGATTGTGTTTGCGATTATGCTGACGCGCAGTTCCGACACGCCGGCAACGGGAGTCTTCAGCAAGAGTTGGCTGGCTGGTCTCGCCATTGCTGCTGCAGTGTTTGCAGTGCTGGGCTGGGCGGTGCTGCGGACCGCGCCCATGCTGCCGCACGATTCAGCCGCGCCTGTGGTGACCGTGCAGCAGATTGGCGCGGCGCTGATGGGCCGCTATGTGTTGCCGCTTGAGATTGTCGCGCTGCTGCTGACGGCCGCTCTGATTGGCGCGGTGATTGTGGCCATGCATGAGAAAGCGGGTGCGAAATGACGCCGCTGGCTGGATATTTATTGGTGGCCGCGCTTTTGTTTGCCATCGGCCTGGCGGGAGCGCTGACGCGGCGCAACGCCATTCTCGTATTGATCGGGATTGAGCTGATGCTGAACGCGGCCAACCTCAACCTGATTGCGTTCTGGCGCTACGGGCCGCATCCCGAGGCGCTGACGGGCATGATGTTTGCAATTTTCTCGATCGCTGTGGCGGCAGCTGAAGCGGCAGTAGGACTGGGACTGGTGATCTCCATCCATCGGCATACCAGGAGCACGGACCTCGACTCGATGAACAGGATGAAGGGGTGAGAAGTTGATGCAAGAGACAATTTCCTTCACTCCGCAGCTCGGAGCATCGGCGGTCACGCAACTCTTGTGGCTCATTCCTGCTGTACCCATCGTTGCCTCCGGCGTGATCGCGCTTTTCAAACAGCCGCTGCGCAGAATGTCGTCAGCGCTGGCCATTGGATCGCTGAGCTTTTCACTCTTGCTTTCGATGTTTGCATTTGCGCATGTGGTCAGCGGTTGGATCGGTGGAAACGCCGTTCGCGAAAGTGTCAACTTCACCTGGATCCAGGTCGGCACATCGCATGTGGACCTCGGCTGGGTACTCGACCCGCTCTCGGCCGTG
>Ga0302324_100031276_pt1 | contig 10044 bp, 10 predicted proteins | sample Palsa_T0_1_FD_201949 | JGI IMG/M metagenome (GOLD analysis project Ga0302324, IMG submission 201949) | Peat permafrost microbial communities from Stordalen Mire near Abisko, Sweden - Palsa_T0_1 | ecosystem: Environmental > Terrestrial > Soil > Palsa > Peat permafrost | place: Sweden: Abisko... | reverse complement strand
CCAGGAGGTTGCCGTTGCGTGCACGCTCGTCGCCGGGCCGACCACCGCGGCCACGGAAACCAGGACCGCGACCGTGACCGTCGGTGCCACCGCAGCCGATCAGTCGACCTCGATCCCGCTGGTCGTGACGGCGCCCACGAGTACGAGCAGCATCACCGCCAGCGTCGTCTGCTCGCAGGCGACCACGCCCTCGAGCCCGTCGCCGGCGGTCACGATCACGAGCAACCTCAACGCGCTCCAGACGGCATCGAACACCACGGCGACTGCCGCTCGATAGAACGCGTCTCCTACGAGTTCGGAACTGAGCCGTTCCGCTCGGGGGAGCGGCTCGGGCGTCCGGCTCGCGCCAGCTGCATGCCGTTACGCGACCGAGGTCATTATCACCTCGAACGGCATGCACCTGGCGCGAGACGTGACGTCGAGCAGGCCGTGTGGGTAGCCTGCCGCGCATGACTACAGCCAATATGAACACCACTCATGGCACGATCGCGCTCGAGTTCTTCGATGAGGACGCGCCGAAGACGGTCGCCAACTTCCGCAAGCTCGCTGGCGATGGCTTCTACGACGGGATCATCTTCCACCGTGTGATTCCCGACTTCATGATCCAGAGCGGGTGCCCGAAGGGAACCGGTACCGGCGGCCCGGGCTACACGTTCGAGGACGAGTTCAATGAGCATCGGATCGTGCGGGGAGCGCTCGCGATGGCCAATGCCGGTCCGAACACCAACGGCTCGCAGTTCTTCATCGTCACGACCGACGCCGCGCCGTGGCTCGACGGCAAGCACACCGTGTTCGGACACGTAACCGGCGGCATGGACGTGGTCGACGAGATCGAGGGGGCGCCGACCGGGGCGCAGGACCGCCCGATCGATCCCCCGAAGATCGAGTCGATCGAGCTCGATCCAGCGTAAGGCCGTGGCGCTGGGGGACGGCGCCGACCCTGCAGTAGCCTAGGGAGACCATGGGCAACAGCGCGTAAGGAGACCGATGACCAACGTTGAGCAGCGTGTGCCGGTGGAGACCAATGGTGACGGAGAGGGCGGCATTCCGGTCGAGAATCCGGCCACCGGCGAGCTGATCACCTACGTCCCGAACCTCGCGGCGAATGAGATCGCGGAGATGGTTGCGCGGGCGCGCGCGGCGCAGCCCGGCTGGGAGGCGCTCGGTTTCGAGGGGCGCGGGCGGGTGTTCCGGCGCGCGCAGAAGTGGATGCTCGACAACGCCGACCGCGTAATCGACGTCGTCACCTCCGAGACCGGCAAGACGGTGGAAGACGTACAGGTCGCCGATCTCGGGCTCACTGTCTCGGCGCTCGGGTTCTGGCCCAAGCAGGGGCCGAAGTATCTGGCCGACGAGCGCGTGCCGTCGTGGAGCAACCCGACCACGATCGGCAAGAAGCTCGTGGTCCGCTACGCACCGCTCGGCGTGGTCGGCGTCATCGGCCCCTGGAACTTCCCGATCACCAACTCGTTCGGCGACTGCATCCCGGCGCTCATGGCCGGCAACAGCGTGGTGCTGAAGCCGAGCGAGGTGACGCCCCTCAGCTCGCTGCTGATGGACGAGATGATGCGCCAGTGCGGCACCCCCGACGGCGTCTTCCAGGTCGCCACCGGAGACGGCGCCACCGGCGCGGCCCTGATCGGCGAGGTGGACTGCCTGATGTTCACCGGCTCGACCGCGACCGGCCGCAAGGTGGCCAAGGCTGCGGCCGAGGCGCTGATTCCCTGTTATCTCGAGCTCGGCGGCAAGGACCCGATGATCGTTTGCGCTGACGCCGACATCGAGCGCGCGGCCAACGCCGCCTCCTACTACTCGATGAACAACGCCGGTCAGGTGTGCATCTCGGTCGAGCGCGTGTACGTCGAAGCGCCCGTCTACGACGAATTCGTGGAGCGCGTCACCGACAATATCCGGGTCCTCCGCCAGGGCGGCCCGGCCGGGGGCCCCGGCACCGTCGACGTCGGCGCGGTGATCTTCCCGCCGCAGATCGAGATCGTCGACGACCACGTCCGCGACGCGGTCGAGAAGGGCGCCACGGTGCTGACCGGCGGTCACATCCGGCCTGGGGCCGGGCGCTTCTACGAGCCGACCGTGCTCGTCGACGTCGATCACTCGATGAAGTGCATGACCGAGGAGACCTTCGGCCCCACGCTCCCGATCATGAAGGTGCCGGACACCGAAGCGGCGGTCAAGCTGGCCAACGACTCGCCCTACGGGCTCCAGGCGAGCGTGTGGACGCGCGACATCGCCCGCGGCGAGGCGCTCGCCCGCCGGATGGAGGCAGGCGTCGTCTGCGTCAATGACGCCCAGATCAACTACACCGCGCTCAACCTCCCGATGGGCGGCTGGAAGACCTCAGGTATCGGTACCCGCCACGGGGCGAACGGGATCCGCAAGTACTGCAAGGTCCAGTCGCTGCTGGTGACCCGCCGCGCACTCAAGCGCGAGGTCTTCATGTTCCCCTACAAGGCCGGGCGCACCCGGCTGCTGCGGCGGGGGTTCGGGCTGCTGTACGGACGCGGGGCCCGCGACTAAAACGGTCCCGGACGTCGGCGCCGGCCGAGGTCACCGCCCCGACACGGCGGATAGGCCGTGCCGGGGCTGGGCGCCAGGCGGTGCCGGACTAGCTCAGTCCGGCGAGCGTCGTCTTGGCGGCGTTGAGGACGACCTTCGGGATCGGCGCGAAGTCGAGCTTGGCGCCGAACGCCTGCCCGGTGGTCAGCGCGTAGGTGATCCACTGGGTCAGCAGGGTCGCCTTGGGGGTGTTCTTGTGGACGATCACGTAGGTGAAGGTCGAGATCGGATAGGCGGTCTTGTCGCTCTTCGGCGGATCGACGATCGGGAGCGCGTTGCTCGCGGGCACCGAATGAACCGACTTGGTCGCATCTGAGATCTCCGGGATGTTCGGATACTCGTACTTACCGGCGGCATTCTGGATCTCGGCGGCGCCGAGCCCGCCCTGCTCGATCAGATACGAGGCGGCGACGTAACCGATCGAGCCGTTGGTGTTGGCCAGGATCGCGGTGACGCCGCTGTTGCCCTTGCCGCCGATGCCACCCGGGAAGCCGACGGTGGTCGCGGCGGGGCCGACCTTGCTCCTCCACGCGCTGCTGACGTGGTAGAGGTAGTTCGTGAACGCGTACGTATCGCCGGAGCCGTCGGTGCGGTGGATGGGGGTGATCTTCTTGTTGGGCAGCCTGACGCCTTTGTTCAGCTTCTTGATCGCCGAGTTGTCCCAGTTCGTGATCTGGCCGAGGTAGATCTCGGAAAGCACCTTGCCTGTGAGCTTGAGGGTGCTGACGCCCTTGAGGTGGAATCCGACGGCGGTGGCCGACAGCGCCCAGGGAATCTGCACGCAGGTCGGGCACCCAGACTGCTGGGCCGGGGTGAGTGGCGCGTCTGATGCCCCGAAGTCGACGAGATTATCGGTGATATCCGTGATCCCGGTGCCGGATCCGACCGCGGAGTAGTTGACCGAGTTACCCGTCGAGGCGAAGCCGGCGGCCCATTTTGCCTCCAACGGCGCAACCAGGGTCGAGCCGGCCCCGGACAGCGAAGCGGCCATGGCCGAAGCCGTGACGCCGGTGGCCATGCTCGCGAGCACGGCCGCGGCGCTGACACAAACCAACCTCTTGCAATGCAAAGTAAAGCCCCTTTCGCAACTAAGTAAAAGCCGCGCGTCTCGATCCGGCCGTAGCATCGATTGCGGCATGACAATGAGCCCCTCGCAGAGCTCGTGTCCTAGCATGGCGGCTACGCTGGGGGCAACTTGTTACTGACCTGTGACTCGGAGTGCATTATTTGTGTGAAGAGAGGTTTCGCCTGCGCGCGTGCGGTTGAGTTGGTTTAGGCTGGCGCGCAGTGTCGGTCACGGTTCGACCTGCGGCTGGTCCGCGCTCGCGCAGGCCCGCGAAGCGCGCGAGCCGGATCGGGGACGGCGTGCTCTACGGACTGTGTGCCGTGGCGGGCATGATCACCGTAGTCATCATCGCCGCGGTCGCCTACCAGGTGATCAGCGGAGCGAGTCCGGCGATCTCGCGCTTCGGCCTGGGGTTCCTGTGGCATACCACCTGGGAGCCCAACCTCTATCGCTTCGGCGCCGGCGAGATGCTGTTCGCGACCCTGGTCACGTCGTTCATGGCGCTGCTGCTGGCGACACCGCTGGGGATCGCCATCGGGCTCTTCCTGAGCATGCTCGCTCCGCGGGGAGTGCGGACGGTGATCGGGCCGCTGGTCGAGATGCTGGCGGCGATCCCGAGCGTGATCCTCGGCCTGTGGGGGGTGATCGTGCTCGCCCCTCTCGTGCAACGGGTAGAGCCCGCGCTCAACAGCGCCCTCGGCTTCATCCCGCTCTTCGGCTCTCCCCAGACCACAGGTCTGTCGGTCTTCACTGCGGGCCTGATCCTGACCATCATGGTGGTGCCGATCGTCGCCTCGCTCAGCCGCGACCTCTTTCTGGCCGTCCCCCGGGAGCTGCAGGAGGGCGCCGCGGCGCTGGGCGCGACGCGCTGGGAGGTGATCCGAGGCGTCGTCCTACCAACCACGTCCTCTGGGGTCGTGGCGGCGGCTCTGCTGGGACTGGGGCGGGCCCTCGGCGAGGCGGTCGCCGTGGCCTCGGTGATCGGCGGCGGGGGCACGATCCAGGCGTCCATGTTTCAACCGGGCACGACCTTCGCCGCCCGCATCATCGACGAGTTTGGGAGCCTCGACAACAAGCTGCATCTGGCCGCGCTCTTCTACTGCGCCCTGATCCTGCTCGTGATCGGGGTGCTGACGAACCTGGCCGCGCAGTTCATCGGCGGCCGGCTGGGCGGCGATCAGGCGATGCTCGTCCGATGATCGGACCGGGTGATCAGACCGCGCCGGACACCGATGATCGGCCGCTGGGCGCCCTATACGATCCGACCGCGCCGCTGACCGCGTCTGGCAACCTGCGCCGGCGGGCGGCGATCAGCCGCGTCTTCGAGACGGGCGCGATCGGGTCGGCGCTGCTTGCGGTCGGTGTCTTCTGCGTCATCGTCGAGGCGGTCGTCGCCCGGGGTGGGAGCGTCTTGAGCTTCGGCTTCCTGACCAAAGATCTGAATCAGGTCGACCCTGCGATGGGCGGGATCGCTCCCGCGATCGTGGGAACCGCCGTGATCGTCGCGGTCGCGACGGCGATCGCCATGCCCTTGGGGGTTCTGGTCGCGATCTTTCTGGCCGAGTTCGCCGGGCGCCGCTCCGCCCGCGCGGTCAGGATGGCCCTCGATCTGATGAACGGGCTGCCCACGGTGGTCGTGGCGATCATGGTCTTCGGCCTGCTCGTCGATCATCACGGCGACTCGGCCTTTGCCGCCTCGCTCGCCCTGGCGATCATCATGCTGCCGCTGATCGCCCGCTCGAGCCATCAGGTGCTCATGCTCGTTCCGAGCACCCTGCGCGAAGCGGCCGATGCGCTCGGCGTGAGCCGGTGGCGCGGCGTCGTCGGCGTCGTGCTGCCCTCCGCCCTGGGCGGGATCGTGACGGCCACGATCCTCGCTGCCGCGAGAGCAGCCGGCGAGACGGTACCGCTCATCCTCCTCACCAGCCTGGTCATCGGCGGCAATGTGCAGGTCAACCCAGCGCACGCGCTCAACGGCATGCCGCTGACCATCTTCAACGATCTCGAGTCGGGAGTTCCCGCCGGGATCGCTCAGGCCTGGGGAACCGCCCTCGTGCTGATGGCGATCATCCTCGCCGCCAACATCGGCGCGCGGGTGTTCCTGGCCCGCAACCGCCGTAGACTGGGGCTATGACCACGGGGGACATCGGCCTCAGGGGGGACGCCGGCCTGGGCGTCGACCCCGGGGTCGTGAATCCCCGGGTGCGGATTCAGACGCCCGACAGACCGCAGCGGGCGCCCGCCCCCGCTCGCAACGGCGCGCCGGCGATGATCGAGCGCGCGGCCGTGTTCGACGTTCGCGACCTCTCGGTCTTCTACGGGGCCAAGCGAGCGCTCGCTCCGTTCACCATGAAGATCTACCGGAACCTGATCACCGCGCTGATCGGCCCGTCCGGCTGCGGCAAGACGACGTTTCTGCGCAGCCTCAACCGGATGAACGACTCCGTCCCGGGCTACAAGCTCGACGGCCAGATCCTCTATCACGGACACGACGTCTACGGCGACGGGGTGAACCGGGTCGAGGTACGCCGTCGGATCGGGATGGTGTTCCAGCGGCCGAACCCGTTCCCGAAGTCGATCTACGACAACGTCGCCTGGGCGCCGCGCAACCTCGGCATGAAGCAGGATCTCGACGAGCGCGTCGAGCGCGCGCTGCGCGATGCGGCGCTGTGGGACGAGGTCAAGGATCGCTTGCGCGACCCCGCGCTCGGCCTTTCGGGAGGGCAGCAGCAGCGGCTCTGCATCGCACGCGCGATCGCGATCGAACCGGACGTGCTTCTGCTCGACGAGCCCGCGTCGGCCCTCGACCCGATCTCGACGCTCTCGATCGAAGAGCTGATGCAGGCGCTGAAGCCCCGCTACACGATCGTCATCGTCACCCACAACATGCAGCAGGCGGCCCGGGTCGCCGACCGAACCGCGTTCTTCACCCTCAACGAGGACCGCGTGGGGACGCTGATCGAGTACGACGACACCGAGGCGATGTTCATGCGTCCCGCCGACCCGCGGACCAGGGACTACGTCACCGGCCGCTTCGGCTGACCTTCGCTCAGCCGAAGATCGAGTCGCTGGAGACCTGCTCGAGGATCGGCTGGCCGCACTGCCAGCAGTACGCCGCGCCGCTCGAATGCGGGGCTGCGCACGAAGCGCACGTGCCCGCGGTCCCGGTCTGCTCCAGCCGCAGGATCCGCTCGACCTCCCCCAGCTCGGCATCGGTGTCCTGGAGGGCGGCGGCCCGCTGCACGAGGATGTCAACGCGGATGCGATTGCGGATCGCCATCTCGTATACCAGGCCGCCGAGATCCCATTGCAGCTCGACGAAGCGCTCGGTGAGCTTGTCACGCCGCCGCTCGAGGTCGACCAACCCCGGTTCGCCGCTGCTGGCGACCGAACCCGGCGCCGTCGACGGGCCCCCGGCCGCCGAGACGCCAACGGAGGCCCCGTTGGTCGCCGGCAGCGCGGAGCCTCCCGGCGGCACGGCCCGGTTCCCGCGGGCACGACGGGGCGCGTCGGCCCGAACGGCGCTGGCGAATCCCTCGCGCATGGCTTCTCGGGTGCGCTGGATGATCGAGGCTCGGCTCATCACCCTCCGCCGAAGAAATTGCCGGTGAACTTGCCGTTGCTACATCCGGGGCCGCCACTGCACGCTCCCCCGACTTTCTGCGCCTGAGACTGCAGCTTCTTGGGGATGGTCTTGGGTACCGACTTCGCGGCCTTGGCGATCTTCTTCGCGATCGCAGTCTTCGGTGCGGACTTCGAGGACTTGGAAGACTTCTTGGTGCCGGTGGTGGCCGCTCCGGTGCTCGCGGGGGTGCTCGCTGCTCCGCCGGTGCCCGTTGCGGCGGTACCGCCCCCCAGCCCGACGACCTTGACCTCCGGAGCGCGGCCCGGGGATCTGACGGTCAGACCGATTTGAAGGCCGACCGCCATCGCCAGCAGCAGCACTCCCACACCCGCGATCAGCGCGCCGTTCCCGGATAGACGGGGCAGCCGCTGCGGGCGAGCGCGAGCCGGTGAGGATGCAGAACGCGATGTGCCCCCCGCCAGCGAGTACCTGGGCTTGCCGCGCCGCTCTCCGCACTCCACGCAGTAGCGTTGGTCGGGAGCGAGGCGCGTACCGCAGTTCGCGCACTGGTCACCCACCGCCGCCTGCTGCAGCTGAGGCTGCGCGGTGATAGGCCCAGGCTCGCCTAGTTCGTCAGTTGGGTTCGGTGGGGTCCCGGCCATCCGTGGCCGCTAGTGTAACCGCAGTCGGCGCATCGAACTTGTGAACAACTTGTAACTCTCCCCCCGTGTTCATGTGACTCTCCTACCGCCCGCTCTGCACCCCCCGGCCTGGTGTCAAATCTCGGGAGCACGAAACCGTCACGACCCGCGCCTTTACATCTTGAACGGTAAGTGGTGTAAGACTGCTCAGTCGCGATGACGGACTACTCCGACGAGCGCCCCGACGCGCTTTACGCTTCGCGCTGCGCGGAGTGCGGGGCGCGGCTTGCACCCGATCAACGCTATTGCCTTGACTGCGGAACGCGGCGCGGTGCGCTCTCGTACCTGATCGCTGACCGGATCGCAGCGATGCTCGCGCGAGCGCACGGCGCGGTCGCGCCGGCGGCGGGGGTGGCGCTCGCGGAGGGGGTCGCGCCGGCGGAGGGGGTGGCGCTCGCGGAGGGGGTCGCGCGCGCGGGGGTCGCGCCGGCGGTCAAACGCGCGCGCCCGCTCCCCTCCCCCCGCGCCTCGGCGATCGCGATCATGGGGATGCTGGCCTTTGGCGTCGCGGTCGGCGCGCTGGCGGGCTCGCACGCCGCCGATCTGGCCGCCCAGCCTCTGTTGCTCGCGGTGGCGCCGCCGCAGAAGGCGGCCAGCCCACCGCCCGTCGTCACTGCGCCTTCGCCGGCGCCGTCGGGGGGCGGATCGGGCTCGTCGCAGTCGGGTAGCGGTTCGTCCTCGAGCGCTGCGTCTTCCGGCGGCGGCTCGTCTTCCTCGGGTTCGGGGAGTGGCGGCGGCAGCGGTAGCTCGTCGTCGTCCAGCCCGTCGGTCCTTCCTCCGATCAAGCACGTGTTCGTGATCATGCTCTCCGACCAGCGTTACGACCAGACGTTCGGGGCGCCCTCGCATGACGCCTACCTCGCGAGGGCGTTACGCCGGCAGGGCGAGCTGCTGCCGAACTACTACGCCGTCGCCCAGGGCGAGCTGGCGAACGAGATCGCCCTGGTCAGCGGCCAGGGACCGACTCAGCAGACGGCGGTGAACTGCCCGCGGTTCACTAATATCAGCCCGGCCAAGGTGGGAGCCGAGGGCGAGGTGCTCGGAAACGGCTGCGTATATCCGTCGCGGGCGCTCACGCTCGCCAACCAGCTCACCAAGGCCGGAGATACCTGGAGAGCGTATGTACAGGGGGTCGGTAAGGGCGCGGGCACGCCCCATCCGGCGGCGAGCTGCCAGCACCCGGCGCTCGGCAGCGTCGACCACGACCAGACGGCGAGCCGGCGGCGACCCTACGTCACCTGGAGCAATCCCTTCGTCTATTTCCACGCGATCGGCAAGTCCGAGTGCCGCACCGACGACGTCGGGCTGAACCAGCTCTCCACCGACCTGAAGACGGCGAAGACGACGCCGGCGCTCTCCTACATCGTCCCCGACCCGTGCGACGACGGCAACGATCAGCCGTGCTACCCCGGGGCGAAGTCGGGCCTCGCGGCGGCCGACGCCTTCCTGCGCTCGGTGGTCCCCGAGATCGAGCGCTCGCCGGGCTACAAGGCCAACGGGATGATCGCGATCACCTTCGACCAGGCACCGCAGACCGGGCCCTATGCCGACGCGAGCTCGTGCTGCGACAACCCGACCAAGTATCCGAATCTCCCGACCACGACCACGACCACCACGCCGACGACCACCACCACGACGCCGACGACGACCACGACAACCGCCACGACCACGCCCACAACGACCACTCCGACCACCGCCACCGAGCCCGCGACGGTCACCACGACAGGGATGACATCGGTCCCGTACCCGATCGCGACCACGAGCACGCCCACGACGACGACCACCCCCACGACGACGACCACCCTCACCTCGACGACCACCACCTCGACGACGCCGAGCACCACCACGACCGCCACCCCCCCCGCCTCGGAGCTAACCGGGCAGACCACCTCGACGGGCGGCGGCGGCGAGGTCGGCCTGCTACTGATCTCGCGCTACGTCAAGCCGAACAGCATCGACAGCCTCGACTACTTCAACCACTACTCGCTGCTGAGCAGCATCGAGACGCTGTTCGGAGTCGGGCACCTCGGCTACGCCCGCGATCCGGCGCTCCCCGCCTTCGGCACCCCTCAGTACAACAATTACACGTCTTAGTGGCCCCACTTAGGCCGGCGGGCGGTGATCAGGTGCCGGTGCCT
>Ga0302324_100031275_pt1 | contig 10045 bp, 11 predicted proteins | sample Palsa_T0_1_FD_201949 | JGI IMG/M metagenome (GOLD analysis project Ga0302324, IMG submission 201949) | Peat permafrost microbial communities from Stordalen Mire near Abisko, Sweden - Palsa_T0_1 | ecosystem: Environmental > Terrestrial > Soil > Palsa > Peat permafrost | place: Sweden: Abisko... | reverse complement strand
CGCTGCGCAAACGCAAAGCGGCCCGGGATGCGCTTCGGGTCAAATTGGCTCCGCCATCTCAATCGCTCGTGGACCATCTGGACGCGCTGGACACCGATCCAACGAGCACGGCGGGCGAGGAATTGGTGGCCGCCGCGGAGCTGGCGCCCGACGCCTTCCCCCCTGAGCTGGTCGAGTTCCTGTTTGCTCTGATCGAGAGTGGCGAGCATTGGGCGACGGAAACGGCCCTTGTCGTCCTCGACACGATCGGTGCGTCGCCGAAACGGGTCGCCAATGGAGCGCTGCGATCCCTGGCGCGCTACGGCGGGGTCAAGTCCGCGGAGGTGCTGCTTCACCACATCGACCAAGCGCGCGCGGATTTGGTCGGGCGCGCCGTGCCGATGCTCATCCACCATGCCGAGCCCGCCGATCTGCCGTTCCTCGGTCCTGGTCCAAACGCGGATCCCCGGTTTCTCCTGGCCGTCCACGAGGCCTTTCCGGCCGAGGTCGAGGGGGTGATCGCGGACCTCCTGGAAGCCAAAGATCTCGGGCGCTTGAGCGATGGAGCCCGGGGCGTCTGTGTGCTCGGCGAAGCGAATGGCGCCGTGGCTCTGCGGTTCGCCAGAACAGTGATCTCCAAGCTCGCGCGAACGAACTGGCTGGACGACTCCGACTCCCAGCTCACGGTTGTCCGGGGAGAACTTCGGCGAGCCGCCGCGCTTGCCTTCAGTTTTGATCCCGTGGCCACCGAGGCGCTGATCGATAACTTCCGGATGGGCGCGTCGGCGAACGCGCACAAGGAACTGCTCAACATCTACCAGTGGGTGTTGCGGCGCCGGCCATTCGACGGAGGCGGGCCTTTCGACGCCGGCGAGCGCGCCGCGTTCGATCGAATGATCGCGCTGGCCTCCAATCCGCCGATCCAGGAGGTGGAGCAGGAGCTGGGCGGATTTTTCGCCCACGGGTGCTACTCCTTTAAGGCTCTGGCGGCCGAGAAGGTCGACGCGCTCCTTGGCGCCGCGGCGTTGCTCGCTGACGCCCTGGACCGGTTGGACGCCCGCAACAAGGCCAGCCCCGCGAGCGGCCCCCTGGAACCCCTTGAGCGGTACACGCGGCGGTCGGGATTGGCGGGCTTGCAGAGCGCGTTGACCGAACTCGCCGCAGAGGCGGCCGCCGGAGACCCGGAGCGCACCCGAAAGTTCCTGTCTCTCCTGGCAAACATCCCGCCCGAACGAACCGAGTTGCGGCGCGCTCTGATCAGCCAGCTCCACGAGCTGATCACGTCGCCGGAAACCCTGTCGGAGATTTTGCCGGCTCTCTACTCGGCTCTGGTGGGCGCCTCGACTTTCGAACGGGGCGCCGCCGCGAGGACGATCGGCAACATGCGGCAGCGGCTGCTCGACGACGCGCCGCCCCTCCTGCTCGAGGCCTTCGTCGCGCTACTGTCGGATCAGTTCCTGCTTCCCGTCTCTGAAGCGATGGAGGCGCTCGAACGGATTGACCTGCCGGACGGCCTTAGGGCCGAGGTACGCGGCCGGCTTGGCGCGTTGGTCGTCGCCTACGCGAAGACCAGCGAACACCCGTCCTTCCTGGTCCAGGCGATCGATACGCTGACCGCCAACTTCCTTTCTGACGATGAGCGCGCCGGCCGGACCGGCGAAGCGTTGATCAAGATCTTGGAAACCCACGCCATTGCCGATTACTACCGAGAGCTCCGGACCTTCGCCTACCGCTTCAAGCATCAACCCGCCTTCGGTCGCCTGGTGCTCAAGGCGCTCGAAGAGCCGACTTATCGTCACATGGACGCTGTCAGACGAGGCGGTCGTAGCCAGCGCCGCCGGCCTGGAAGCCCTGACCGGAACGCTGTCGCTGGAGGCCCATGAGTGGCGGATCAGCCAGGTGATCATCGAAGCGTTCACCCGGTCGGGTCTCTGGGACGAAGCGCTGCGTATGGTCGACACAATGCTGGCGCGCCTGGTCGATGTCCCGAGGAACCGAAGCCGAAGGCTGCACCTGGCAAGTTTGCGGGCGGCCGTGGAGATCGAGCGCGCCGTTGCTGGCCGCTCGTTGGAGGACATCACCAGCTTGGCAGGAACCTGGCGCGAGGCTTCGGCTCGCGACCAGGAGGAGCGAAACCGTGACCAGGAGGGCTGACTTCCACCAGACGTTCGGCTCGCGGTTGGCTGGCCTCGAAAGCCTCATCGCGGCGCGCGAGGCACATTACATCGACGCTGATCGGCTGCGCCGCGACGCAGACGCCATAGACGAAGTCGCGCCGTACTACGAACGCACTGCTACCGGGGCAGCCTATACAGCCTTCGCCGAACTTCTGCGGATCGGCGCGCTGCTGGTGCAATGGCGCGCTGGGGTGCTTTCCGGCGAGGCCGACGCCGACCGGTTTCTCCGAGCTGCTCGGGAGCGCCACCGGATTTGGAAAGGCGAGGGGCCCTCAACGGACGCTGCGGTCGGGGTCCATGGTGCGGCCGACGGCATTTCCGCCGTGACCGAGATCGCCGACGTCGGGCCCATGCTGGCGGCGTTCGCGAGCGTTCCCTTGCCGATAGGGATCTACGTCAGCGAACGCCGAAGACTCTCCACAGAGTCATCCGATGAGGAGGAAAAGCAACCGCCGCCGCCCCAGCTCGCCGTCGCGTTCCTCAAGTTCTCGATCGACGGTCAGCCGGCGGCCGAGACCCATTTCCTCACTCCAGGCGAAACCCATGACCTCGAATTGGAGGTCCGCGTGTCGCGCTGGCCTGACGGGGCCGATGCGCTGGAACTTCGACCACTGACGATCGAGGCGGCCGGGGCCTACGAGTTTCCGGTGTTCACTCTTGGTCGCCCGTCGGGCAAGCCCCCCTTCGTGCTCCATGGGCGGGGGCGGGCCATGATCAAGGCCCCCCAGGCCCTGAACGCGCGCCCATTCGAATTTCGCTACGCAGCATCTTTCAGGCCTGCCGCGGTGGAGCAGCCCGTGGCGACCCTGGGTCAGCGGACGCTGCGGATCGAGTCGATCGATCTCAAGGTCAACAGCTTGACCGGTTACCCCGGATTGGACGCGAGGATCATCGAGATCCGGGACGCCCTTCGCTCGCGTTTCAACATTCCGCCTGACGATTTAGGCGCCGCCCTAAAGCTGGTCACGGCGCTCAGCGCCTACATGGGCCGGGTCCTGCAGGACAACGAGATCGCGGAGGTCCGTTCCGAAAAGCAATTCCAGGCACTCGTGCGGGCCGAGCTCCGCCGCCGGCCGGACATTGGAGCGGCGCTCTCCGAGCATCCTCGGGCGGCGGGCGGCATCACGGACCTTTCGCTCCACGCGGTCCCGCTGGAGTTAAAGGTCGAAGCACAGCAACGTCTGGGGCTCTCCGACTGTAGCCGCTACGTGGCACAGACGACGAGTTACGCCGTTGGGAACGGCAAGCGGATTGGAGTCCTGTGCGTGCTGGACTGTGGTCCAAAGGCCCAGGCGCCGGCGCCCGCCGACGACTGTGTCGGCATCCTGCTCGACGAGGCGTCGGGCGCCACGACCCCAATCATCACCGTTCTGATGCAGGCCAATCTGGCGACCCCGAGCGCCCTGTCACGGTGAGGCCGGACAAAGACGGGGGCCTCGGCATGTCGCATCGTCGCATCGGGCCCGGCAACCTCACCTCTCGGGGGCAACAACGATGTCTGCCGGTAGCGGATCGCGAACCGGCCGCCGGCCAGAGATTGTCGTCAATTGCGCCTTAGATCGCAGCCAGGGCCGAGGACTTGAAGACTTTCGCGGGGAGGTGCGAGAAGCCCGCCGCGGCCGAGGCGTAGAAGCGATGAAAGCCGTTGTGCACGGCGTAGCGGTATCGGCCCGGCTCGGGCAGTTCGATCACTTGCACCAGCGGAAGCGCACACTCGGGCGACTGGAAGGCGAAGAGCACCGGCACGAGCTTGTACTTCTTGAACAGCGGAACACCGTCAAAACGCACCGGCGGCTGAACCTTGGCCAGGGCCAACGTCTCGAAGGGCGATTCATTCGGCGGGTAGAACTCACTCGCGGGCGTGAAGCCCGCCATGTCAGCGAAGCGCCGCCACTCGTTGGGAATGTCGAAGGTGATCCCCGGCGCCGGCGTCTCGAACCTCATCATCCCACCTCGCCGCGCTCGTAGATCAGCACGCTCTCGCGCTCGATCGCCGGCCACACACGCTCGTCTGTAGCCGGCTCGGCTAGCTGGAGGTCAACCGTCACAGGGATCGCCGCCAGCCTGGCCGCCCACCTCGGCTTGGCGGAGATGACATAGCCCAGGGCCTCGCTCTCCGCCTCGCCCGCCATGGGCGCGATCAGGAAGCCCACGTCCAGATCGGGCACGGGGTCGGGGTTATCCTTCGGCGTACGCTCGCCGGTCGCGCGCGAGCCGAACACCCACGCGCGCGCAATGCGCGGCTCGCTGCACGCCCACGCGCGGATTTGCTCGATCCAAGCCGTCTCAGTGTCGAAGAACAGTGCGGGAGCGATCATGCCGCGGTGCGCGGGCTTAGACCGCGCGAGCCGCCTTTCGCCCGTCGTCGGTGAGTCGGTAGATCTCGCGCCCGTCATCATCCGCCGGACCATCCTGCGCAACGAAATGCGCCGCGAGGTAGTCGTCCAAGACCGTTCGCGGCGGCTGAGCGAGCCCACGGAAACCCTGGGGCGTTTGCAGGGTCAGCGGCCGGCCCTCCGGCGTGATGAGCGATAGGACGTCGCCCTTGAGACGACCAACCGGGACGCCGCGCTCAAGCAAAAGGTGGCAATCGTGCTGGTCAAGAAGTCTGAGATATTCGGTTGAGTGCGGCATGGCGCCGTTCCTTTCGGCGAGATTGATCTTGCTCGGCCAGGTGCGGCCCTCGCCTCAGATCGGGCCCCAATGGCGCAGCTGCAAGTGCTCGAAATCCCCGCTGTCGCAATTCGATCGTGAGATCGGGCTCACTTCGCGACCTTTCCGCCAATGAGGCCGATGATCGCGCCGACGCCGCCCTTCACGATCCAGTCGGCCGTGCTCAAGACGGCCTTGGTTGTGTCAGTTACCGGGCCTCGGTAGGAAAAGCCGGCGTAAGCCTCGATGCCGAGCGCGATCAATACCAGCACCACGACAGCCGCGAACGCCCAGTTGAACGTCGGCGTCAGCACCACGGCGGGCGGAGATTTCGCCTTCACCACAAAGTCCGCCGCCTTGGGTTCCGCCGGCTCTTCGTGCACGCGCACCCTGAGGACCGGCGGCTGGCCATCGCCGCCGGGCGAGACCTCTTCAAAGATCAAGGTCCGGCCTGGATGCCTCAGGGCTTGCCCGGCAAGGAACACGCCGTTGGCCAAGGGGTTGTTGCTCGCCCGCGCGACGTAGGTTTTCACCGTGGGCGGACCTTCGGGGGCTGGCGGGGCCGGGGCCTGTTGCTGGGCGTGATCGCCGGCCTGCTGAATGACGCCGCCGGACACGTCGCCGCCGATGTGGACGTTGTGCGTGATGGTCGTTGCTCCGGTTGCCGGCCGCTGCTTCGGTCGCCAGACGCCGTTCGCGAAGTCGTCAACCGCGCCGTTGGCGTGGGCGAGGGAGTTCGTGCGCGCGTCGTTGATCGCCGGGGTGACGCCCGGCAAGACTTTCGGGTCGATGCGCCACCTGAGCGCGTAGAGCGCTTCGACGTGTGCGTTCAGGACCAGGCGCGCCTTTTCCGCGGTCGCCTCCAGCCAGAGGTCCGGCGCGTTCTTGCCCTGACGCCGCGCATCATCGACAAGCTCCTTGGCCTCCACCAATGCTTCCTCGGTCGCCTCTTCAACGCACTGCCGGACAGCGTCGAGCTGCGGGAAGATGCTGCGGCTGTTGTGCTGGGCGTTGGCCTTGATGGCCTCGCCGTGGAGCTGGTTCAGCTTCACGTCCACGGCGTGCCGCATCTCGCCAAAGCGGCGCTGCATGCGCACCTGGTAGGCGTCGAACGGGGTCATCTCCAAACCCATGGTGGCCATATAGCAGGAGTCGGCCGCCACGGTGACGGTTGTGTCTCGTTTTGTTCTCACGGCAGAATGACGGCGGGAGGGCCGCGCCAGATGCTTGTCGGCGACATGATGCAGCCTGACGGGCGCGTGTTCCTTAAGAGCGAATGGGCTCCGATCGCCGACCGCTGGCCGTGCGTCTCCTACAAGAGGTCGAACGTCGGCCTGAAGCTGCGGTCGGAGTTTCAGCCAGGGCGCGACGTGCTGCTGTACGTCGGCACCACGGACCCGCGCCACACAGAAGACCCTGACCATCGGAGCCGCCTGCTATCGGCCGTGGTGGTGCAGCCAGGCCAAGAGCTGGAGACGCGCAAGATCATCCCGCCGGAGACGTGGGCCGCGTCTGTTGCCCTTCACGGTGAGCGCTGGCCGTTCTCCGTGGCGGTCGTCCGCGCCGCGCAGCTTGAGGGGCCGCCGTTTCCCGACGCCCGCGCACTGATCCCGGAGGCCTATGCGTCGCTGGGCGAGCCGCGCAACTTCGGCTCGTTCGTGGAGCTGGTGGGCGAGGAACGCGAGGCGGCGCGCGGGCTGGCCGCCCGTGAAGTCCACCTGAACCTCATGCCCGAGGTTCGGGCCTACATCGAACTGCGCTCGACACTGACGACGCCGCTGGCGGTACGGCAGGAAGCGCTTCGGATGGCCCAAGGCATCATAGATCGCGTGAACCGCGGCGGGGAACTGGCGACGCGCCGGAACCCCGTGAGGATCGCGCCGAGCTTTGGCGACCTGGTGCCGTTGCTGGTGCGCAAATGGACGGGGACGTGTGCGCTCTGCGGCGGCCCGCTATTCATCGGGACCGACAACCCCATGCTCCAGGCGTCGGCCGACCGGCGCGACAGCGCAAATGCGGCCTACGACGACGCCAACGTCCAGATCGCGCACCTGGCCTGCAACTGGGCCAAGAACGAGTGCGCCGACGACCAGTTCGATGAATGGCTGGCCGTCGTCCGCGGAGCCGAGGTTGAATAGTCCGCGCCGGGCGTCCGCCGATGACATACCCGCCGTTGCGCGCTTACTCGACCGCGCCCGCCAGCAAATCCCCTTGGCGGACAGCTTCACCCTGGAACACATCACCCTCTGGCTGTCGCGGCTCCAGCCGCCGACTCATCGCGTGTTCGTCATCGAGGCGGGCGAAGAGATCGCGGCGGCAACGGTCCTGGAAGAGAACGAGCGCGAAGCCGAAGTGACCTACGTCGTGACCTCCCCAGATCACCAACGGCAGGGCCATGGCCGCCGTCTCCTTCAAACCGCCAAGCACGAGCTATCGACGGCCGAGGTTCTGGCGGCGAGGGTGCAGCCGACCAACGGCCCGGTGATCGCGCTACTCGCGAGCGAGGGCTTCGTGTCGGACGCCGAACTTGACGAGCGGAACTGGGCTCTGCCGGGCGGCTGGCGTTGGTACTCTTGGCGGGCCGCTGGCAATCCGTAACCCGTTGTAATCATTAGATATTTCGCGTCTAATGCGCACTATGTGAAATAACTATGCGAATACAGGATGATAAAGGACGGGGGCTCGAACGGTTATCGGAAATATGGCCGGTCGGCGTCGTCTTCAGATGGTGCTGATCGTTTCGGGCTGCCGTCAGCGGTGCGGCGCTTGTATTCCGCCCACGCTTCAGCCGGCTTGGTAGAGTCAGCCAGTCGGAGCCAATCTGCCTGCCTTGGAGTGGAAAGCGAATTCCACCATTCAACGCCGGCGAGGTCGTCGGCTGACGGCTCGCGGCTGGTGTTCGGCATGTCCTGGGCTCCAACAATATCGATGGCCCATTGTGCCGCTGGACAACCAGGCCCTCAACACCTCCAATCTGCGGTGCACAAGCCGCGAGGGGCCAGGCCCATGACCGTCGCCGAGCTCATCAAGACGCTGGAAGAGCTGCTGCAGCAAGGGCCCGTCGCGCTTCGAACCATCCTGCCGAACCAGCGCGTTCGCTGGGACGACATCGAGCGGGTCGAGCTGCGCGGGCCCAGGGACCTGCCGCCCGTCGTGCTCGTTCGGTAGCGTCGCCAGCGATCGCGGTCACCCGATTAGCCGCACATAACGTCCTTATGTAACCGGAGCCGCTGCGGGCGAGGGGGGAGAGGGCAGGGGGCAGATCCGACCGTTGCTGGCTCCAAGCAGAAGTTCAGCACTGCGTCAGCTGCGTGGTCGTGAAGTCTGACTCGCCGCCCCAGGCGCGGGCGACGATCTCGGTGTTGTGAGGCTCGCCGAACTTCCAGATGGTCTCCATCGTTCGCGCAGAGGTGGCCTGTTGCAGAAGGGTCCGCTGATTTCTGTCCGACTGCTGAACCTGGACCGCGAGGTAGATGAGCGAGGCGCAAATAGCGACGCTGCTGAGAACACTAACAATACTGGCGAGCGTGGAAAGGGTCATGTCTAGTTGCTCGGCGCTGAATGAGACGCGGGTTGGAGACGCATGCCGAGCCGGGTGGTTTTCCAGACCCTCGAGGCTCGGTCATCCGTCTCCGCTTGTTCTCGCAGTTCAGGCCCAGCTGTCTGCGTCGATCACCGCCTTGGCGAACGCCTGCGGCGCTTCCTGGGGCAGATTGTGGCCGACGCCGCCGGTGATGAGACGGTAGTCATACTTGCCGGCGAACCTGGCACGATAAGCTGTGCTGGGCGCGTGGATCGCCCCGTTGGAGTCGCCTTCCATGGTGATGGCCGGCACGGTGACGACAGGAAGCGCGGCCAGCCGCTTTTCGAAGTCGTCGTACTTCCGCTCACCGTCGGCCAGACCGAGCCGCCAGCGATAATCGTGCATCACGATGTCAACATGGTCCGGGTTGTTGAAGGAAGCTGCTGTGCGGTTGTACGTGGCATCGTCGAAATTCCACTTTGGCGAAGCCTGGCGCCAGATGAACTTATTGAACTCGTCGAGGTATTTCGCATAGCCGGCTTTGCCGACTTCGGTGGCGAAGTAGTACTGGTACCAAAATGCGAATGCAGCCTCGGGCGGCCACGGTGTCTGGTTGCCCGCCGGGCTGCTGATCAGATAGCCGCTGACGGAGACGATTGCCTTGCAGCGTTCCGGCCATAACACCGCCATGACATCCGCTGTGCGAGCGCCCCAGTCAAAGCCGGCGACGGTGGCTTTCTGAATTTTGAGCGCGTCCATGAGAGCGATGATGTCGAGGCCAACGGCCGATTGCTGGGCGTTGCGCATGGATGCGCTGGAAAGAAAGGACGTCGTGCCGTAGCCGCGCAGAAATGGGATAACGACGTGGTAGCCCGCTGACGCCAGCAGCGGGGCGACGTCGACGAAGCTGTAGATGTCGTAGGGCCACCCGTGCAGCAGGATGACCGCCGGGCCGTCAGCGGGTCCGGCTTCTGCGTAGCCGACGTTCAGCAGGCCAGAGTCGATCTGCTTCAACGCGCCAAAGGAAGTGTGCCGCGAGCGCCAGGCTCCGGCATCGGTCGCAGCGCCTGCTTGCGCTCGCGCCAAGCCCGCGGCGCCGAGCTGGAGAGCAGCTATCGAAACGGCGGCCGCGCCGAACAGCCGGCGACGCGGACGGTCGATTGCTTCGTTATGATGTGTGCTCATGGCAGCCTCCTGTGACCTTGGGTTCGTCGTTGGTGAGTGAAGCAAAACTCGGCTCGAAGCGCTCGTTATGGTCTGCAAGTTTCTGCAAGCGACTGCCTTGCCGAAAAGCGGGCAAGCGTGGCCGTCGTAGCTGTCTTGCGAACGACAGCGCCGTGGCGCTGGCGCCTCTCATCGCCTAGGCTGCGGCGGCGGCATGGAGGGGCGGGAAACGAACGCCTTGATCGATGTAGCAGCACGCGAGGAGGTGGCCTTCGGTCCCTTCAGACTTTGCCCTGGCGAGCGGCGGCTCACGAGGGGGGGCGATACCGTGGCGCTAGGCGCGCGGACGCTCGACATCCTGTCCGCGCTGGTGGCAAGGGCCGGCGAGCCGCTCAGCAAGCGTGAACTCATGAGCGAGGTCTGGCCCGATGTGACTGTCGGCGAGGCGAGTTTGCGCTTCCACGTCGCCAATCTCCGCAAGGCGCTTGGCGATGGCCGCGACGGAGCGCGATACATCGCGACCTTGTCCGGCCGCGGTTACTGTTTCGTG
>Ga0302324_100031274_pt1 | contig 10045 bp, 6 predicted proteins | sample Palsa_T0_1_FD_201949 | JGI IMG/M metagenome (GOLD analysis project Ga0302324, IMG submission 201949) | Peat permafrost microbial communities from Stordalen Mire near Abisko, Sweden - Palsa_T0_1 | ecosystem: Environmental > Terrestrial > Soil > Palsa > Peat permafrost | place: Sweden: Abisko... | reverse complement strand
GCAAGATGGTCAAGTAATTCGGTCAGCCCGCGTACGTCTCCGACCGGAACATGCCATCCGCAGTCAAATCTGCGAATTATGCGTGCTGGGGTAGCTTGACCCGGCCCGATAAACAGGATCGGACGGCCGGCAGCCAGCAGACCGTAAACCTTACTTGGAACAACCGAACCGCAGCAACGTTCGTTCTGTGTCACCAGGCCGATATCACCGAGAGAAAGATTGTTCGCGAGGCTTTCTCTCTTCACAAACTCCCGGAACTCAATGGATTCTATCCTGTGCTCCTGCTGAAAGCTCTTGAGATTGTTCATTAGAGCTCCGCTGCCCGAGAAAATGAAACGGAAACGATTGTCTGTCTCTAGTTTCTGGACTGCGCCCTTAAACGTATCCAGATCATGCGCCAGGCCCAGATTGCCCGAGTAGAGCAGGATCAGTTGTTTTGGGTCGCCGGGTCTTGTCAGCGGCACGATCGCTCTTCCATCCGCCCAATTGTCTGAAACAAAGATGCGCGACTCCGGAATCGAACGCCGCACAAGCCGGTCTTTCATGCACTCACCCAAGGCAACAATGCCGTCGGCATGTTTGCGTGATGCATCGGCCAGAATGCCAACCACTGTATCGATCGCTCCTCCAGCCTTGAAGTAGTCCAGATCAGTAGCAACATCGGGGTAGACATCCATTTCCCAGATGTAAAACCGGCACCCTCGAACAAGCTTAAGCATGCTCCCGAGAATAGAAATCAGGGGCGGTGTCGTAAGCGTGAGTACAACATCTGGTTTGGGGACAAACAATACCCGGACGGCAGCCGCTACATAAAAGCTCAAATAGGAGAGGATTCGGCCGATGCGTCCGCGCGAGAAGGCGAGTCCCTTAACGCGGTGGATCTCTACGGAACGAAGGTCATTCGCCGATTCGCTCGCAACTGTGTACCCAGCCCGTCCGGAGCAGATGGCCGTTACCTCGTGCCCATCGGCCACCAGTGACCGGGCGAGATCGGTCAGCAGTTGACTGGTGGCAGCGCTATCGGGCCAGAAAAATTGGTTCAACAGCAAAAATCTCATCGCGCGACCTCGTTCAAAACAGAATGAGAACAATCCAGCTCGCGAATCTTTCGCGTGCGTACCGCGAGTGCCGGATTACCCGCGACGATCTGGTAATCAGAGATGGTTCCTGAAACAACGCTGCCGGCGGCACAAATCGCTGCTTCCCCCAATCTGGCTCCGGGCATAAGGATGGACTTAGCACCTGCCCAGCCGCCGTCCTGGATCTCTATTCCGGATATAAGCAGTCCGAATGTTGGGTCGCTCCAGTCATGATTCCCGGTGCACAGATACACTCCCTGCGAGAGGCAGACATCATTTCCCAGGCGGACCATAGCAAGATTGTCAATCCAGACTTGCTCTCCAATCCAACAGTCGTCGCCGACCATGAGGCGCCATGGATATTTCACTGTCACACCCTGCCGGATGACAACCCGCTCCCCGATCTGGGCGCCGAACAGGCACAGAAGCTGAGCCCGAAGATTCGACGAGGGGAACCAAACCGAACGAAAAAGCGGCTGCCCCAGGAACATCCAAAGAGCTCGCCACACCATCGATCGTCCGGGCTGGTACCAGTCATTTTGGAATTGGCGAAGATGAACCCTGCTCATCGCGATCTCCCCGCAGACAACATCTCGAATGAACCTGTCACTGCTCCACCACCCGAAGCCCATGCGTACAGGTCATTCATCCGTCTGGCTACGCTCGGCCAGGAAAACTCCTCTTGAACAAAGGAACTTCCCTTCTTTCCCATCTGTTGTTTTTCCGTCCGGGGACTGGATAAGCATGCTCGCAATGCTTCGCGAAGGGCCTCGGTTTCCGGGCGGATGACCCAACCAGCGCCTCGGCGAGCTATCTCCGGAAGATTGCATCGATCAGAGACAATCACTGGCAGTCCCGCGCCCATGGCTTCAAGTACGGCTACGCTCAGGCCTTCGGAATAGGACGGCAGTACAAAGCAATCGGCTGCGGCGAGAGCACTCCATTTCATTTCGCCCCGCAGCATGCCGGTGAAAGTAACCCGCGACTGGAGCGACGCATCGCGAATGGCGCGCTCAATGTTTTCCTGCGTGCCTTCGGAATCAGGACCGGCAAGAACCAGATGGGCGTCCGCATATTCATTCGCAACAGTTTTCCACGCATCCACAAGCAGATTGAGACCTTTCTTGAAATGAATCCGACCGAGAAAGAAAACCAGCCTCTTGTCCTTAAGGTCAGGAGCCAGATCAAAGAATGCCGCTGACGATATCGACCGTGGAATTTCGACGCCATTTGGAATCACCGCGACCGGCTGCTTTGCCCCGAAGGCAACATAATCCTGAGCTTCCGCACGCGTCAGGGCATGCAGACAAGCGGCATTCAGCACATTGCTCTTCTCTACCAGGGCAGAATAGATAGCTTTTCTAACCCTTCGATTGGCAAGTGCCCACTTATCCAGCATCCCGTGGGCCGAGATAATGTAAGGGCGCTTATGCTTTCGCGCCGCTCTGGCCGCCGAGAAGGTGCTTTGCTCCCAGAGACCATGGATGTGAACCCCATCCGATTCGCTCACGACCTTTGAGAACGCAGCACCCAGGGAGCGATCTTTGATCCATTGTCGGCGCATGGCGGGAAATTCCGTGATCGCCACATTCGCGTAGGCCTCTCGCGAATAGGTTTCGCCCGGAATGCAGAATGCTGCGATTGAAATCCTGCGTTCATCCAGCGAAGCCACGCTTGCACTCAAAGCAGGAACTACCGAACTAAGTCCGCCAAAAGAAGGGTCAAGATGCGTTACTACGTTGAGCCAGCGCGCAGTTGTACTAGTCCCTGCGATTTCCGAGATGGAACATGCTCCGGAGGTAGCCACCCTTCACGCTCCCGCCAACTGCAGAATGGACTCCACCTCAAAGCCAAAGTTCTGGGGAGAGTAAGCGGCGATAATCTCGCTGGAGCGAATACCCATAGCCCGCAACTCCTTCTCAGAGAAGGATGCGATCTGCCTCAGCCTTGCCTTCAGCTCCTGGGAATGTGGATCGAAGGTAAATCCATTCTTTCCCTCTTCCACAAGATCTTCCGCCGATCCGCATCGCGACGACACAAGCACTGGAAGGCTGCTGGCCATCGCTTCATTCACGACCAATCCCCATGGTTCTCGAGTACTCGGCAAGACAAAGCAACCGGCGAAAGCGTAATAGGCTGGCAGATCGTGTGAGGTCTTCATTCCTGCGAAATGTACTTCACTTCCGTACTGGGATTTCGCAGCCATGATCCTGAGTTCGGGCAACGCCGATCCGTCGCCAACCAGAACCAGCGGCCAATCTCCCCCTTCAGCCCGATAGGCAATCCAAGCCTTGAGCAAACCCTCGACATTCTTCTCTGGAGCCATTCTGCCGACATAGAGGAAATACGGACGCAGAGGCAACCCGAAGAGGCCTGCTCCAAACCGACGCAGGTCCAAGGTCTCTTGCGCCAGGGTTGAATTGTCAACGACATCGTAGTAGCGGGCGACTTTGTCTTTGGGAAAGCCCAATCGCTCCAGATAGCGGCGATGCGCGGTCCCCCCGGTAACAGCGACATCAAAGAGAAGACGCAGCAACTTCGCCTTGATCAACTCCTTCCAGCCCACTCGCTCGTGATCATAAGCGGTGCTTTCCGTCATCAGAATGCTGGTCTTGCCGTGCACGCGCGCCCAAAGAGCGGCCGCGAGCGCCGGCAGCGTTGCGTAGCCTGGAACCATCACGGCAGCCGGCTTGAGTAGATTCAAGCGCGCCCAAAGCAACCGTGCTAAACGCAACTGGCCCGCTTCGTGCCAACTGCAGTCAGGAAGAAGCGTATGAATTGGCAACTGCTTGCGCGCCTGCTCTCGAAAGTTCAGCCCGGGATAGAAGCCGACCCCGCCCACGAGTTCGATTCCAACCACGCTGTCAGCGAACTGCGGAACGGATAGCAATCCCTGCAAGCGCGCGATGTGATAGGCATACCAATCCATCCAGATAACCGCAAGGCGCGGCGGTACCAGGTTCTCAGACATGACTTACCTCGTGAGCAGACAACCCCAAAAGCGTGAACGGGCAGCCGTCTGCCTCGTACTCCGGCAGGGTAAGCGCCTTCTTCGCCCATAGCCATGTAATCCAACAAGGAATCGACAGCAGTAGCGTGCGAAAGATAACTGCCTCCATCGTCTGCATAATCAGGTACATTGCGAGGGAAGAAATGATGACGTACTGGCTTGTCCAGGGTCCGCCGTGCGTAGCGGCCATTCGCCAAGCCCAACCGAATCCATACCCCAGCAGCCCCATGGCAAACACTGCGAACCACCAGACTTCGATGAACAGGTCAGCAATAATTCCCGGAGCCGAACCCGGCGCACCCTGCCAGCCAAGAACTTGCGAGATGCCCGGGTCCGTGCCGGCATTTTGCAAAATCTCAGAAACTCCAAAGTCCTCGTACTTTGTCGGCCAAACGGCGGAAGGTATCGGCCGGATGATGATCTCGGCAATATAACGGCGAAGCCAGAAGTAGTGGCCGATTTGCTCTGCCGCAATCACCCCGCCCGATCCGTAGATGTACTCGTTTCCGTTATCCGCGGTATCGACCACATTGCTTACGCTTGTATTTACATCCAGGTCAGAACCCAGATAGATTGCTCCCCGGTTAGTCACTAAGAAGAGCACCAGGTACCCGAGGCCAAGTCCTGTTACGGCCATTAAGAGAATGGGCGGTCTTTTACCACGATTGAAGTACCACCCCATGAGCATCACAATCGCGTAACCGAACGTTGGCCCGCGGCGCGCCATCAATATTGCTTGCGACAGCCAGGGAAGACTGAAGGCTACTATGAAAAACCAGCTATAAGCTTTTGAGGCGCCCGATGACAAGGCTGCAATGAGCAGCACGATCCCGGTGAGGAGCAGAAGACTGCCGTCACGTATGTACCCGTTGGTGTCCCAGCCACCGGAGTACGATGTACCATATGCTTCCACAAAGCCGCCCACATTGTGGATCGTGATCACCCAGCACATCGCGCCCACAATGCCCGCAAGGATACCCCCAATCAACAAACGTTTAGCCATCCGACCCGACTTCTCCACCATGTGGCCGCGGTTTGCTTTCAGGCTCCCTGCCCTTACACCCGCAGATAGGCATCCCACGACAAAGGCGAGGACCCCCAGGACGAACAATGTCTGTACATGGACCAGTTGTTCGGAATCGAGAAACTCGTCCATCCCGCTCGAGTGATACAACTGCCAGGGCATCCAGAAATACAGGAAGACCAGCATCGGTCCAGTAAAGATGAGCGGATGAAACACATCCCGGCTGCCGTCGAATGCGATTAGCACGCCTATGGCCACCACCACTACGACCGCAACCAACAAATACTCAAACAGCATTGGCAAGCGCCTCAGAATCTGTCAGAGCCTCCGCGGTGATCATTTCGGTCACCGCGGCAGCCAGTCGCGACCGGAACTTCTGCCATGTAAATTGCTCGGCAGCGGAACGCGCTTCCTGCCGCATCTCATGTAACTGCGAACGCTTCGCCAAACTCCATTCGATGCGCTCTGCCAATTCTTCAGGATTTCCCGGTTCGACGATAAATCCCTGATGTCCGCTTTCGATCAGGTCAGGAGCGGCAGTCCGCGCTGTTGAGAGGATGGGCAACCCGCATGCGAGCGCTTCGAGCAGCACCTGCCCAAAACCTTCCGCAACTGAAGGAAAAACAAATAAGTCTGCCGCTTGATAGGCGGCGATGAGCGCTTCGTTGCTAACATTTGGCAGGATCCTGATGCGGTCACCGTGGGAGCGGAAGATCGAAAGATCGTCGACCACGCGCCCGCAGATCGTAAGCTCAACGCTCTTGCTGTCCACTAACCGCATGGCTTCAACCAGGTCACGAATTCCCTTTCGCTGATTGATCCGGCCGACAAAGAGCAGCCGCAGCTTCCCGGAACTCTGCAAACGATTAGGATCGGGCCTGAATTTGTTGCTATCGACCCCGTAGGGAATAACCGCAATGGATCCGTGAGGAACTCCGTTCTCCACCAGAGTGGATCGGGTAAAGGAAGAGGCTGTAATCAGGTGCCGAGCCATCATTGGTTCCTGCACCAGGCGCTGAAAGTCCTCCTCGCCTAACGCTAGTTCCCATTCACCCAAAAGAGACCCAGCGCACTCCGGATATCTCTGTAGCTCCTTCAAAAGAATGGTTCGCATACTTGCCGGATGCGGGTGCAGTTGAAAGAGAATGCCATCACGGCCAAACTGAGAGAACGCCGCATGCCCGTAGTAGCTGTAGCTTAAGAGGTGGCACCCTTTGCTGCGTGCCATCTTCCCGGCTGTTCTTCCCAGCACCTTGTCACTATGACGCATCATTCTGCTGCGAAACAGCATGGGGGCGTGCGGAATTTTATCCACAGCGAGAGTGGTGGCGCCCGTAACTGTGCAGGGCCACACGCGTGAAGAGGAAAGACGCTGTTCACTGTGCCGAGCAAGCTTCTCTCGAAGCCTTAGCGGCAATTTTGAGGCTAACGCTCTCGCCCAGGGTTTTCGGCCGGTCCAATAGAGATCGGTCACAAGGGCTTCGAGCATCCCCGCTTCCGCCAAAGCCACTGCCACCTGGTATGAGTCTCGCGCGCCACTGTGCACGACAACGACGCCGGGACTGGCGGAAGGTGTTCTGACCCCGGACCGATCACTGACTACATTCGGCATAATGACACTCTTTACCGTTACAGAAATGGATCGAAATACTCACCGGGCCTGGCAGCTGACCGGGCTCAGGTGATCTGGGAGGCTCTTGCCCGGCCCGCGGATAAGTTCGTTCACACGGCATGTGACTGTCTCCGCGCGATGCGATAGGTCATGCACTTCAGATACAAGGCGAATTGAGTGGCGGCAGCTCTGGTTGGAATCCAGCCGTAGTGTCGTCCCATCCCGATCAGGGCTGCCAAGACGGCCGCGAAGAGCAAAACCATCGTGCCGGTCAGCCTTATCGCAAGATCCGGATGGGCGGCCCGCAGGGTTGCAAAGAAGGCGAGAATGATAGTCGAGCCCGTGGCTAGGGAGAAAACCGCTACCATTCCGCGCGGCAGTGAGTTCCTGTGATGGAGAGCAACCAACACGAATATCGACGAAAGGGTATGAGCGCCGAGATAGATCAGCATCACGGTGGCCGCATTCCCGCCTCGAGCCATAAACACTAAACCTGAGAGTGCGACAAAGACCGCCCACGCAGTATTGATAACACCGGTGGTCTTAATCGACAGAATGCTCAAGCGAGCTGAGGCGGGTGCATTTGCCGTGTGCATCGCGGCAAGCGCGAGTCCATACGATACAGCAACGGCCGCTTGGGAGTAGGCTGAGCCATACAGTGTCCGCAGCAACCAGGGAAGGATTACGATCCCTATTGCGGCGAATAAGAAAGTGATGACGGCCGAGGCAAAGGTGATCCATCCCAACACATTCTGCGGTGTTCGCAGAACCTCGCCTTCAGGGTCTGCCATCACTGCATAGCTACCCTCCGTAAGCAAATTGGGGGCGAGGCCCACGATATTGCGCAACTGACTAGCAATGCTGAAAAAGCCCATCTGAACCAGCGACGTGTCGGCCCGAGCCAGCAAGGTGATCAGCCACCAGCCTGCAAGGTTTGTCCCCACCAGGCTGGCGAGTTGGACGAATCCGAAACCCCATACTTCCTTTAGCATGCCGCCCAGTCCCTGGCTCGCGCGCTCTGGCAGAGGACTCAACAGATGAAGCTGACGTGCGAGCAGGAGACAGGTCAGAACGGTGCAAATGGTGAGACATCCCTGTGATGTGATCATCCGGATGGGGTTATGCTGCGATGCGGCGAACGGTAATAACGTTATCAGGCCAGCGCCAACGATAAGTGACATGAGCAGCAGGGCGGCCAGACGCCTCTGCCCAACAAAGAATCCCCGCGCACACTCGAGTAAGACCATCCCTCCCGCCGACAGAGCTGCCCACTGCAACAGATGAACCAGGCGGCCTTGCCCCATGAGCCGCGCAAGGGGGCCGGCTGTCAACCAGAGGCTGCTTACCGCCACGCCGGCTGATAACAGCGAGACCAGCATAAGCACCCGCGCCAGCGTGCCATATCCTTCCGTCCCATACTGGTATTTGCCTGAAAACCTTGCTGCAGTAGAGCCGATTCCTGCGCCCGCGTACGTGGCAATATTGTTCGCCGTGCTAAGGGCGAGGGAATAAGCACCGAATGTAGACGCACCACCCAACCGTGCCGCCAGAATATTGGCTACGAAACCACTGCCTCGCTCAATCATCACTCCCAGGCCGAGACTTGAGGTTCCGCTTACAAGGTTCCAGGCAACTTTGCTCGGTTCTGAAGCCGGAGCGGACAAAACCTGATCTATCGTTGAACCTGGCTTGCATTCAGACGGCTCTGGGAGGACGGCAGGAAGCATGTCTAGGCCGTGGTCCTCGCCGCCCGCACCGAGTTCATGTACTTAAAGTAGGAAGAATAATAACCGCGCTTGCCGTCCCTGCCGGCATCGAAGTCGTTCAGGATCGTTCCAATAAGCGTGATGTTGTCGTTATCTATTCGCGCGCAAACGTCAGCCGCGTCATCGCGATCTGTAACTCCCGCGCGAAACACCAGCACTACTCCGTCGGCTTGCGCCGAGAGAATGCGAGCGTCGGCCATATGAAGCATGGGGGGAGTGTCGATAAGGACGAGGTCAAACTCTGTTGTGAGTCGCTTGAGCATCGAAGCTACTGATTTAGACTGAAGTAATTCCACTGGTTGCTCGTCGCCCTCGCCTGCCGCGACAACCCAGAGGTTGGGAATCGCGGACTGTTTGCAAAACTTCTCGAGAGGCGCCGTAGAAACATCGAACTCATCTCTCAGGACATTGCGAAGACCGCAGTCGTTGTTCACTCCAAGGTTTTTATGCTGGATCGGCTTCCGCATGTCCGCGTCCACCACCACCACCTTCATCTTTGACTTGCTGAAAGCGATGCCGAGATTGGAAGTAACCGTTGATTTACCTTCTCCCGAGTTTGGGCTTACAATCGTGTAGATTCGTGGGCGTCGGACGAGCGGGCCGGAAAGCAAAATGGAATGGGTCACATTTCTGAAGGCCTCTGTAACGACCGAAACTGTTTCCTTCCACGACACCAGTGCCGGCGGCGGCTCTTCCGGGGTAGTATTTGAGTTTTTCAGCCGCAGCACAGAATAGAACGCTCTGCTGCGCACGAACGAGACAGACGGTATAGCGCCAAGTTCGTAGACATTAAGAAACCGTTCCGAATCTCCGGGTGCCAGAAAGAACTTCATGGTCCGGTGCTTAAAAAAGGCAAATCCGACGCCGCACAAAGAGCCAAGCGCCAGTCCGCCAATGGTCGCCGTGCCTCGACTGGGAGAGATCGGCACCTTCGGCGCCGAGGCCGCATCGACAATGCGCATGGTCGTCGTTTCCATTGCTGAGGCAAACCCTGCCTCTTTCGCCCGTTGCAGCAGCGTCTGGTAAAGCTGCGTTTCACTATCTACCTCGCGACGCAGCAGGTCCACACGCTCCGTCTTGCTCATCTCATTCGAGACATTTGCCTGGGCTGCTGTATAAACCGCGTTCAAACGGCCCTCATAACTGCGTGCAGCATCGTACTTGTTCTTGAGCCGGTCCAGCGTGGCCACATGCTCCCGTTCCATCGCATTCTGTACGGACTTAATCTCCGATCGAAGATGAATGATCTTGGGGTGCTGTTCTGTCAGAGGAGGCATCAGCTCCGCAATCTTGGCGTTCAGAACTGCGATCATCTGCTCGTATTCGCGATCTGCCGGACTATCAGACGCGGCAGGAACAGAACCAGGCCGAATGCTGCTAGCGATCTGTAGCTCAGATTCGCGCTGAAGGCGTTCTGCCTGCGCCCGTACGATCTCACCTTCCAACTCGCGGAGGTGGTCTTCCCCGAGGCTGTTGCTTTCCTTGGAAAGAGCGAGAGCGTCTCCGCCAGTCGCTTGTTCGAGCTTTTGTTCACTCTGCTCTGCCTTTTCGCGC
>Ga0302324_100031272_pt1 | contig 10045 bp, 9 predicted proteins | sample Palsa_T0_1_FD_201949 | JGI IMG/M metagenome (GOLD analysis project Ga0302324, IMG submission 201949) | Peat permafrost microbial communities from Stordalen Mire near Abisko, Sweden - Palsa_T0_1 | ecosystem: Environmental > Terrestrial > Soil > Palsa > Peat permafrost | place: Sweden: Abisko... | reverse complement strand
AGCTTCTCAACGTGCTACACATCATCATTCTGTACAACCGCTTACGGCATGATTCCCATCAGGAGATGACGCCGCGGACGTTCTTCTTCGCGGGAAAGGCCGCGCCGGCCTACCATCTGGCCAAGCTGATCATCAAACTCATCAATAGCGTTGCCGACACGATCAATGCCGATCCGCTGGTGCGAGGACGGCTCAATGTGCTGTTCCTGCCGGAATACAATGTCAGCATGGCCGAGCGACTCATCCCTGCAAGCGATGTCTCAGAACAGATTTCGACCGCCGGCTTCGAGGCGAGCGGTACCGGCAACATGAAATTCATGATGAACGGTGCGCTGACGATCGGCACGCGCGACGGGGCTACCATCGAGATGGCCCAGGAGGCGGGTGAGGAGAACTTTTTCCTCTTCGGACTCACAGCCCAGCAAGTCGCCGACAGCACGAGCTGGTACGACCCCAACTGGCATTACGTCAACGAGCCGGAGACGCGCGCGGCGCTCGACTTGATTTTCTCGGATCACTTCACAGGAGGCGAGCCCGGCATTTTCAGCCCGATCCGCGACACCCTGCTGGTGAACGGCGATCGCTTCCGACATCTTGCGGATTTGACCGACTACGCGCGCGCGCACCGCGCCTTGGCCGCGTTGTATGCCGACACCGAGGCTTGGGCGAGGAGGGCGATCATCAACGTCGCCTGCTCCGGCAAATTCTCAAGCGACCGGACCATCATGGAGTATGCAAACGAAATCTGGAATCTGCAACGCTCCCCGGTGCAGTAGCATCACATGAGCCGAGAAGGATGCGCTGCCGCCCGTACCTGACTGTCCGCAAGCGCGCCATGGATCCTTAGGATCCCGGATGGCCCGGCTATAACGCAGGCGCCGGCACCTGCGGCGTTCGCCAGGCACAAATGTGACCGAATCTTCGCTGCCTACTCTATGAGCGCGCGGCGTTCACGGGTCAATGATGTGAGTGCGCGTATCTTGATACGATCTTCGCGCGGAAGCAGTTGGGTGCATGATCATTCACCATGCCGACCGCCTGCATAAATGCATAACAAATCGTGGCGCCCACGAATCGGAAGCCGCGTTTTTTGAGAGCTTTGCTCATGAGCTCGCTGATCGCGACCGCGTTTTTTTTCCTTGCGCCAGTCAAGGGGCTGCCCGCAACGAACTGCCAGATATAGTCATCAAAACTACCGAACTCGCGTTGAACTTCGAGAATGGCCTTCGCGTTATCGACTACGGCATCGATTTTAAGGCGATTGCGGACGATGCCCTCGTTTCGCAATAAAGAGGCTTTCTTGGCCGGCGTGTATTTTGCGATGGCTGCGGCATTGAAGTCATTGAAAGCCCTGCGGTAATGATCGCGCTTCTTTAGTATCGTGAGCCAGCTCAATCCCGCTTGGGCGCCTTCTAGGTTCAGCATCTCAAACAAGAGTCGGTCATCATGGACGGGCACGCCCCATTCTTTGTCGTGATAGGACATCAAGAGCGCGTGAGACTGCGCCCATTTACATCTTATTTTTGGCATTGCCACTCCATAGAGCGCCAGTCGCGCATTCGGACCAGCCGCTAGACACTGCAGAGGGAGTCACCGAGTGCGCCTTGGAAGATCAGCCGGCCGCATTCAGCCAGGTTTCAGCCAGACGCACCCACATCGAGCCGCCGAGCGCGATGAGATCATCGTTGAAGTCGTAGCTCGGATTGTGCAGCATGCAGGGCCCGGCGCCGTGTCCGCCCACGCGATGATCGCCATCGCCGTTGCCGATCAGGAAATAGCAGCCCGGCTTTTCGAGCAGAAAGAAACTGAAGTCTTCGGCCACCATTGCAGGTTCAAAAGCCTGGACGTTGTGCGCGCCAACGAAAGCGCTCAGAAACGTGCGCGCAAATTCCGTTTCCTTGGAATGGTTGATGGTGGGCGGGTAGTTGCGGCGGAATTGAAACTCGCAAGTGGCATCGAACGCCTGACAGGTGGCCTCGGCGATCTGTCGCATGCGCCGCTCGATCATGTCCAGCACCTCCAGAGTGAAGGTGCGCACGGTGCCCTGAAGCTCACAGGATTCCGGCAAGACGTTGGTCGCTTCCCCGGCGTGAATCATCGTGACCGAGATTACACCCGGGTCAATGGGCCGCTTGTTACGGGAGATGATCGTCTGGAAGGCTTGAACCATTTGGCATGCCACAGGCACCGGATCGATGCCGTTGTGCGGCATCGCCGCATGCGCGCCTTTGCCGCGAATGGTGATCTTGAACTCATTGCTGGATGCGAACACCGGCCCGGAGCTCAGCGCAAATTGGCCCGCAGGGAGCCCGGGCCAATTATGAATGCCGAATATTGCTTGCATCGGAAAGCGTTCAAAGAGCCCCTCCTTGATCATTTCGCGTGCGCCGCCGCCGCCTTCCTCGGCAGGCTGGAAGATGAGGTAGACGGTGCCGTCGAATTTACGCTCGCGTGACAAGTGTCTCGCGGCGGCGAGGAGCATCGCGGTGTGACCGTCGTGGCCGCAGGCATGCATCTTTCCGGAATTCACACTGGCATGCGCGAAGGTATTGCGCTCGGTTATCGGCAGCGCATCGATGTCTGCGCGCAGCCCGATCGCGCGACTACTGCTGCCGTTCTTGACGATGCCGACGACGCCGGTGGTGCCCAGGCCCCGATGCACGGGGATGCCCCAGTCGGTCAGGGTCTTGGCGATCAGGTCCGAGGTGCGCTGCTCCTGGAAACAAATTTCGGGGTGAGCATGAATATCGCGGCGCAGCGTCGCAATGGCCTGTACATCGGCCGGGTTGAGCTTGAAGGGCTGCGCGGCATTATCGCTTGCAGAGCTCGTTTCGTTCATTCTTGCGTGTCCTTCAACTCGTAAATAAACCGGCAGCGGGCGCCCGCCAAGTCTTCCGCAATTCATGCGCGGAGCCAAGTTCGAAACGCGCACTCTATCCTATGAGGCCGCACTTGCCGCTGGGGTCAGCAAGCTGAGGCATATCGTAATCAAAAAGTTAAGGCAGAGGGCCACGAAGCCTGCACTCCAGCCGAGGAGGGGATCTCGGTGGCTGAGCATGAGGAAGATGGATGTTGCAACTCCGACAACCATGCCGGCAAGCACCGCGGACGCGGTGACACGCTTCCAATAAATGCCCAGGATCACCCCCGGAAAGAATTGCGTCACACCTGCGTATCCGATCAGCAAGAGAGACACCAGGCTCGTGGACGTGAAGATGGCGAGGCACAGGCTGACGAGGCCCAGCGCCACCACCATGACGCGCGCGAGATTTGCAACCTGATCGTCCGTCATCGCAGGAGCGAAGAAAGGCCTGTAGAGATTCTTCGCGAACAAGGTCGCCGCGGTGAGGATGAAAATGGAGGCAGGCACCATGGCGGTGAGCGCACCGGCTCCGCCGACCACGCCCAGGAACCATGGCGGAAAACTCTTGCGCACGATCGTCAACAGCGCAAGGTCGCCATTGGGCAAGCCAGGCACGACCAAGACGGCAGTAAAGCCAGCAAACAGAATAAAGGCGAGCGTGAGCGTGTATAGGGGCATCACCACGGCATTGCGGCGCAGGGTGTTGGAGCTTTTCGCCGTGAAGGTCGAGGCAAACGCATGCGGCCACATATAGAAGCCAAGGGAAGTGAGAAGAACGGTTGAGATATACCACGTATGACCGAGGTTCGCGGTAGCGCCCGGCATGGTGAGGTGTGCGGGATGCGCATGCGCCAGCGCTGCGAACATAGGCCCGATCCCGCCAAAGTAAATATTGGGAATACCAATACCGATGGTGACCGCCGCGAAGACCATCAGGAAATCTTTAAGGACACTGACCCAAGCCACTGCCCGAACCCCGCTCGCAAATACGAACGCGGCCAGCAGGACTACTGAAATCACCATAGCCGGTGTGTGACCGATGCCATCGAAGCTGGCAATTGAGACGATGATACCCAAGCCCGTGAGCTGCAGCTGCAAGTACGGGACAAAGGAGGCAATACCGACGATGCACACGAAGGCGGCCAGATACTTGTTGCCGTAGCGTACGTTGAAGAAGTCGGATTGGGTTTGCATGCCGTGCTTTCGACCTGCTTCCCAGATTTGCGGCAACATGAAGAAAGAAACGACGTACGCCAGCGTCAGGTACGCCATGATGTATAAGGTTGGACCACCTCGAGAGTAGGCCCAGCCGCTGGCGCCCAGAAAAGCAAAGGTCGTGTATAGCTCGCCGGCCATCAAGAGGTACATGAGCACGGCGCCGAAGCCGCGACCGCCGACGGTCCATTGCTCCAAGTCCATTTTTCGGCGCAACCCGGCCAGGATGCCGATGGTCGCGCCTACCACAACGATGGCGAATATCGTCGCCATGGACACGGCGCTGGGGCTCATCGGGCTCCGCGGTCCTCACCTTCGCGCGCAGTTTCTATCCGATACACGGCGTGCATGCACACAGCACTGAGCAGGATCCACGAGATGAGCCAGAAAAGATTGAAGGGGATGCCGAAGAGCATTGGGTACACTCGGTCCCAAAGCGAGACCGAGAAGCACATCGTCGCAAAGGGAATGAGGCTGAGCAGCAGAGCGCGTGCCGATGGTTTTTTCACGGGGCCCACTGCGGCTCAACGGTCACAGGGGCAACGGTTGCCCGAGAATGCGCTGCGCCGGAGATTCTATACGGGCTTCGCGGCGGCATCGTCGTCACGGATCTTTCGGCGCAAGCCCAACGTGGCTGCCAGGCGGGCCGTCACGCTAGGGGTTCCCGGTCACTGGGGTTGGGACAGGTTCATCGCCGCCCACCCAGCGATACACCACGCCGGCGAGTGCAGCACCCACGATGGGCGCGAGCCAAAATAGCCATAGCTGCGACAGCGCCCAGCCGCCGACGAAGAGGGCAGGTCCGGTGCTGCGCGCAGGATTTACCGACGTGTTGGTCACGGGAATGCTGATGAGGTGAATCAAGGTCAAACATAGGCCGATGGCAATGGGCGCAAATCCCTTGGGGGCACTGCCATGCGTTGAGCCGAGGATCACAAAGAGAAAGCCAAAGGTCATGACTATCTCGGTCGTCAAACAGGCCGCCAAACTGTAGCCGCCCGGAGAGTGCTCACCGTAACCGTTTGAGGCAAAGCCGCCGGCCAGGTCAAAGCCGGCGTGGCCGCTTGCGATGATGAGGAGTATTCCAGCTCCCGCCACGGCGCCTAACACCTGCACGATGATGTACGGGACGAGATCCTTGACAGGAAAGCGTCCCCCGACGCACAGGCCGATGGAAACGGCTGGATTGAGATGGCAGCCGGAAACGTGGCCGATCGCATACGCCATCGTGAGCACTGTCAAACCAAACGCCAGCGCAACCCCGGCGAAGCCGATGCCGAGCGCCGGAAACGCCGCCGCGAGTACTGCACTGCCGCAACCACCGAGTACGAGCCAAAGAGTGCCGATGAATTCGGCCGTGAAACGCCGTGTCATTTGCATTGAAATGCCTTGTTCTTGTCCGCTGCGACTACTCTAATAGGAATCGCAATAGGCGTCTATTCCCTAGCCCGAGCCGTCGCTAGATCGGCGTGGGATCCTTGAGGTCGGGTTCGCCTGATCCTGGAGATGATCGCTTGCGCCGCACAGGAAACTCCATCCCGCGGCGCAAGCGCTGCGGGTCGCGCGCGACAGGAGTTCAGAGGGCTTGCGGCGTTACTGGTATTTGACCGAGCAGCCGTACGGTCGTGTGACCGGATCCTGCACCGGCGTGCCGGCGATGACGGCCGTCAATGCGAGGCGCACGTAGTTCTTCGCCGTCGGAATGTCAGCCAGATCGGTCGTCGGCTTGTCATCCATACCGCCCATGTAGACCAAGGTCCCGGTCTTATCGATGATGAACATGTGAGGGGTCGTGCGTGCGCCGTATGCACGGCCGATGGTGCCACTGGGGTCGAGGATCACCGCAGTCGGCGCGGCACCTCTGCTGCGGGTGAGCGCATTGGCTTCGGCCGCCGTCACGTTGCCCTGCTCGCCAGGTGCGCTGGAGAGGACAGTCAGCCAGACGATTCCCTCTTTGGTCGCCTCTTTCTGCAACGATTGCATGTTGCCGGAGTGGTAATGTTTACCTACAAATGGACATTGATTATTCGACCATTCAAGCACCACGATGCGCCCGCGCAGATCCTTGAGTGCGACGCCCTTACCGTTGCTATCCGTGCCCGCAAAGTCCGGCGCCATGCTGCCGATACGCGGGCCCTCCGCTGCCATGGCAACGGGTGCGGCGCCGGACAGCCACGCGGCGGCGAGGAGCGCGCCACAAATCCGAGCCGGCCAAGCGTTGAGGGATCCTTGAATGCTGATCATCTTTATTCCTCCCAAAAGGAACCGCGGTACATCACCACTCTATTTTGCTCGCGGCGCATCAGCGCCGCTCACGGCAGCGTGCAGGAGAAAGCCCTGGCCCTGGAGTTGCCCGCTTCCCGGCCCCAGAACCAATACTCCATCTAATCCGGCGAGCGCGGAAGATCGCAGATCGCCCCGCGCCAGCGTGAGGAGCAGATCGGCTCCGGAGCGCACTGTCCTCTGCTGGGCGGCGTTGTCGATCTCACCCCAAGTCAGCGGCAGAAACTGCACCTTGGCGGACGAAGGCAAGTCCCGCGCGATCCCGTGAACAGTCAGAACGACGCTCGTCCCCCCGACAGCGAGCGATGCGCCCCACGGGGAGGGCCTTGGCAAGCGCTCGCTGGCTGTCGTAAATACCGTCGTCGACGCGGAAGGCACATGCTGCGCAGCGGTCGGTTCCTGGCGTATCGTGACCTGCGCGACGCCGTGCTCTGGAATGCAGATGTCCTGGCAGGCGAGCCATTGCGCCTCGACCGACAGATTCGCCGGCGAGGACGCAAGGCCGGCCGGGGCATGTACGTTCTGCAGCAGAACCACCTCACCCTCGTAGCCGTAAGTCACGAGCGGACCCGATCGAAACACCTGCGGCACGGGCCACTGCACCTCATCGACCCGGTAACCGCTGGGTAGGGTCCAACGCAGTCGTGTCGCCTGGCCGGCGTCGCCGGGATTAATCCAATAGGTATGCCATCCAGGCTGGATCCGCTCCACCAGGGCAACGCGGAATGTCTGGCCCGGCGCAACGCTTTGCTGATCAGAGAGCGCTTCAATTATCACGTGTGCCGGCTCGCTCGGCGCGCTTTCGGCGGCGGCGCTCGCAGCTTTGCCACACCCGAAGGCGAAAAGCGCCACCAAGGCGGATAGCGAAGCACTGATATTCCGGTTCACAAGCAAGCCCATACTCGATGTGCAGCGACGCCAAATTCCCGCAGGATCTACGACCCTTCTGGCGGCGGGCAGTTCCCCCCGTCCGACAGATGCGCATGGGCGCGGCCCGCACGGATGATGCCGCTGCCGATGTTGATGGTCAGCCTGGGGCCCGGGTTGTCTCGCAACGGCGAGGGTGGGGCGGATGCGAGTGTGGCCGCGTCAGTCTGGTGGTGCGTGGCTCAGGGGCTCGAGCTTTGCGGCGCTGCTGGCGCTGGCGCTGTGATCGAGCTCGGCGTGGCTTCGCCGTGTACCGACGCCTGATGGCCCCCTATAAACCATTGGCTCAGGAGAATGAAAACCAGAAAAATCACATAGTAGATTACGTATGTGACGCTCGGCGATTGGAGCGCCGCAGTAGCGCGCTGCGGATTCGCGGGCCGCGGCCCGTCCACAACCGGCCGTTTCGGCAACAGTGCCACCAGGCGGGCTGCAATCGTGCGACGTTCCGGATCGGTGCCTGCTTCCATAGGTAGCGAGGCAATCAACGCGCTCAATCTTTGCGTTGCGGCCTCACCCGGCATTGCGGCCAATCTCGCCGCTTCTTCCCAGGGATCAACATCCAGTCGCGCGAGCGCCGAGACAACGCTGAGCGGGATTCCGCTTTTGTCCTCACGAACCGGGGCGAATAGAAAATCGTCAAAGTCGGGTGCCAGCTCGGAAAATACGGCAGCGCGCATCACCTCAGCTCCGCGAGCGGTTGCGTGCATTGAATAAGCGATCGAAGTGAGGGTCCAGGCGTCAAGGTACGCGGATTTTCATGGCTACGGATGCGAGCTCCGTGTAAGGAAAACGAGGGTGCGCGCAAGACACAGTTCGATCTGTGCGGCAACGCACGTAGATCGCATGCATCTCAACGCAGGCGCCTCTCAAGCTCATGTCATCCGCCGGATAGGCACCGCCGGGGTGTCCGCGATAGCATTCCAATTCCGATGAGTCGTTGCGGCTGGCTTACGGTGTTATGCCACGGGCGGCCAAGCCTTTAATAATGAGTAAGCCTGCGGCGCCGGAGTAGACGGATGGTTGATCGCCGAAACTTTCTGGTATCGAGTGGACTTGCAGGTGCGGCGGTTGCACTTGCGGCGCGGCCGAAAGACGCCACCGCGAGTTTTGCGGATGCGAGCTACGCGGCTGCGACCATCATTGATGCGCTCGGCGGACCCGGCGAGCCTGGCGCCAAGCCGGATATACCCCTTACCGCCAAGGCTCTCGATGACGTGCGTGCCTCAGGATTGACTGCCGTCAACCTGACCGTGAGCGGCGTCGGCAGCTATGCCAAGGACTACGACACGACGATCCGCAATATCGCGTATTGGAATGCGCAGATTGCCGCGCATGCGGATGTGTTGCTGCTCGTGCGCACAACGGCTGACATCGCCGCCGCCAAGCGCAGCAAGCGGCTCGGCCTCATCTTTGGTTTTCAGGATGCGACGCCCATTGCCGAGGACCTGGAGCGTGTCGACGCTTTCGGGGTGCTCGGCGTGCGCGTGTTTCAACTCACGTATAACCGCCGCAACCTCGTCGGCGACGGCTGTCTCGAGCCTGGCAACGCCGGACTTAGCACCTTCGGCAATTCGTTTATCGAGCGCCTCAATGAGCGTAGGTTCCTGGTCGATCTCTCGCACGGCGGCGAGCGCACGACTCGGGAAGCGATCGCCGCATCAAGAGTGCCGGTTGCGATCTCGCACACCGGCTGCGCAGCGCTTGCACCTTTGCCGCGCAATAAGACCGACGCCGAACTGAAGCTGCTTGCGGACAAAGGCGGTGTCGTCGGCATCTATCTCATGCCGTTTCTGCGCAGCGCGGGCCAGCCTACGGCAGAGGATCTCGTGCGCCACATCGAGCATGCGGTTGACGTCTGTGGCGAGGATCACGTCGGGATCGGTACCGACGGCACCGTGTCGCCCGTCAATTTCAACGCCGCATTCCGTAAGAAATTTGCCGCTGAGGTTGCCGAACGCCGCGCGGCTGGCATCTCCGCCCCGGGCGAACGCGCCGATGTCTATACCTTTCTGCCAGATCTCAATTCCCCGGATCGTTTCATGCACATTGCCGCGCTGCTTTCCAAGCGCGGCTTTGGCGACGCCCGCATCACCAAGATCCTCGGCGCCAATTTTGCCAGACTATTTGATACCGTCTGGAATGGCTGAACCCGGGTGTCTGGTGCGCGCCAACGGATAAGTGCCGCATGGCAGCTTCCGCTGCCCGCGCTGTACTTCGAGAGCGCATCGCTACTCATTCAGTAACTTCTGATAAAGCTCGAGCGCGCTTAGTGAATAACAGCAGAAGATGACTTCTTCGATGCCGGCGCGGCGCTGCAGCTCGGCCGTCACCGCCTGAACTGCGATAGCTGCCGCTTGCTGCGGCGGATAGCCGTAGACGCCGCTACTGATGCCGGGAAAGGCCACGCTTCGCAAGCGATGGCTTGCGGCAAGCTGCAGAGAGCTTTGGTAACAGGAAGCCAAGAGCCGCGCTTCGTTCTGCGTCCCGCCATGCCAAACCGGCCCGACGGTATGGATAACAAATTTAGCCGTGAGCGCGTAACCCGGCGTGAGCTTCGCATCGCCGACGGCGCAGCCACCGAGTCTACGACAGGCCTCCAGGAGTGCCGGGCCCGCCGCGCGATGAATTGCACCGTCCACGCCGCCACCGCCCAAGAGCGAGGGATTGGCGGCGTTGACAATCGCATCGACCGCCAGCGTCGTGATGTCCGCTTGCACCGCCTGCAGGCGCTGCGGCGATGTTGACTTCATAGGT
>Ga0302324_100031270_pt1 | contig 10045 bp, 5 predicted proteins | sample Palsa_T0_1_FD_201949 | JGI IMG/M metagenome (GOLD analysis project Ga0302324, IMG submission 201949) | Peat permafrost microbial communities from Stordalen Mire near Abisko, Sweden - Palsa_T0_1 | ecosystem: Environmental > Terrestrial > Soil > Palsa > Peat permafrost | place: Sweden: Abisko... | reverse complement strand
ATGATGTGGATCTCTACGCCTTCCACATCACCGTGCCGGAAGGCGTCACCACAATCAACGCGCACGTCGACGCCATCGTCACCTCGCGCGTCACTGACAAGATGGCCGTGCTCGAGTGGGAGAAGCTGCTGCTCTATCCCGCCGCCACGCCGGTGCATGACCTTCAGATCACGCCGTCGATCAAGGTCCCCGCGGGATGGGGCGTTGGCACCGCGCTCACGCCCACCGGCGCCGCGACCGCAGCGGCTGACGGCTCGACCACCCAATTTGCAACAGTATCTGTGGAAATGTTGGAGGACTCGCCCATCCTCACCGGTCTCTATTTCAAGGAAATTCCGCTCGCCGCCGATGTTATGCCGAAGCATTTTCTTGACGTCGCGGGGGACGCGCCGGAAGATATCGAACTCGGCCCCAAGGTCATCGCTGGAATGAATCGTCTCGTCCACGAGACGGGCGCCGCCTACGCCTCCCGCCACTACAACAGCTACCACTTCCTCCTGACGCTGTCGGACATCGCCGGCGGACAGGGCCTCGAGCATCATCAATCGTCGGACAATGGCCTCGGCGAGTCTGCGCTCTCCGAAGAATCGAAATTCGTCCTCTCCGGCGATCTCATGACGCACGAGTTCACTCACTCCTGGTGCGGCAAATATCGCCGTCCCATCGGTCTCGCCACCATTGATTACAGCCAACCGATGAAGGGCGAGCTCCTCTGGGTCTACGAAGGCCTCACCCAATACCTCGGAGAAGTCATGGCCGCGCGCTCCGGCTTCTTCACACCCGAGCAGTTCCGCTCGCAACTTGCATTTACCGCCGCATATCTCGACCAGAAGCCGGGCCGCATCTGGCGCTCCACGGAAGACACCGCTATCTCCTCATCGATCCTGCGCGGCGGCGATCCGGCATGGTCCAACTGGCGTCGCGGTCAGGATTATTACCCGGAAGGCGAAATCCTCTGGCTCGACGTCGACACCCTGATCCGCGAAAAGACCGACAACAAGAAATCCCTCACCGACTTTCTCGCCATCTTCCTCGGCAAGGGCGGCAACACTGGCCCGATCGTCGTCTCCTACGACTTCAACGAACTCGTCGCCGACCTCAACCAGGCCATGCCCTACGACTGGGCGACCTTCCTGCATGATCGCGTCACCAAAATCACTTCGCGCGCAGACGTCGACGGCATCGTCCGCGGCGGCTACAAGCTCGCCTACAGCGACAAACCCGGCCCTTACGAAAAAGCCGCGATTGCCGAATTCAAGTCCATCGACGCCTGGTTCTCCCTCGGCCTTCGCCTCAAGCCCGACGGCACATTGAACGATGTCCGCGTCTTTTCGCTAGCCGACAAAGCCAAGCTGTTTCCCGGCGAAAAAATCATCGCTGTCAACGGCCGCATCTTCTCGCCTGAAGTCCTCAAGAACGCCTTCCGCGACTCCAAAAAATCGACCACGCCAATGCACTTCATCGTCCAGTCCGACAACAACGTCCACGACGTCGACATCGACTATCACGACGGCGAAAAATACCCAGTCCTTGAGCGCGTCGACGGAACTCCCGACCGCCTCGACGACATCCTCAAACCTATGACAGCCGTGGAAGCCGCACCACCCGCAGCCAACTAACTCGCCTCAAATAAAAATGCCGCGGTGGAGATAACTCCGCTGCGGCATTTTCTTGCGACTACTTACAAATTACTCCATTAGCTTCATTGTCAGGTACGTATACATCGTCGCCCACATCTTGGCGTCTTCCTTCAAGTCCGCCCCGGCCGCGTGCCCGCCCTCAATAAATTCCTGGTAGTAAAACGGCTTGCCGAACTCCTCCATGCGCGCCGCAAACTTCCGCGCATGCACCGGACCGACGCGGTCATCCTTGGTCGTCGTAAAAAGCAGCGGCATTGGATACGTCACATCGCGCCGCAATTGGTTATATGGCGAGATAGAAGCCAGGAAAGCGCGCTCCTCCGGCACCGATACCGAACCATACTCGCCGACCCATGATGCCCCGGCAGCAATCTGCTCAAAGCGGAGCATGTCCAGCAGTGGTATGTCGATCACCACTGCCTTCCACATCTCCGGATGCTGCGTGATCTCGACGCCCATCAACAATCCGCCATTCGAACCCCCCATGATGCCGAGTTTCTGTGGAGACGTGATTTTGCGCGTCACCAGGTCCTGACCAACCGCAGCGAAGTCGTCGTAGATGCGCTGCCGGTGCGTCTTCAACCCAGCTTCGTGCCACGCTGGGCCAAACTCGCCGCCACCACGGATATTCGCCACCACAAAAACCCCGCCGCGCTCCAGCCACAGCTTGCCGACGACGGCTGAATAGTGCGGTGTCTCCGAATCCTGAAATCCGCCGTACGCATTCAGCAGCGTCGGATTGCTGCCGTCGTATTTCAAATCCTTCGGCCGCACCACGAAGTAGGGAACCTTGGTCCCATCCTTCGACGTCGCGTCGAACTGCTCGACCACATCCTTCGACGCATCAAATTGCGCCGGCAACGTCTTCGCCGTTTCTAACGACGCCCCCTTTCCCGCATCGCCCAGCAGCAATGAGGACGGTGTCAGGAATCCCGTCAATGACAGGAAATATTTGTCATCGGAAGTATTTGTCGTAACAATCTTGACCGCGAGATTATCCGGCACATCCAGCTTCTTCCGCTGCCACCCGTCTTTTTTGTCATGGGTGAAGACGTAGGCTCGGCCCTGGACATGCTCCAGCGTCGTCACGATGAGGTGATTTCGGGTGATGCCAACGTCGTCGACAAACTCCTGCGCAGTTGGCGCGACCACGACCAACGGCTTTGGATGCGCCGGATCTTTCTTTAACTCATCCAGATCGATCGCCAGCACTGATCCCTGAATAAATGTCGTGGTCAAACCCTCCGGCTGCCAATCCTGGTTCAGCTGCAGGATGAGCTGGTTATCCAGCAGACCGCCCAGGTCCGATTTTTTCGGCAACGCCAACGGAACCACGCTGCCGTCCGCCTGCATCAGCGACCATTCTCTTTCGAAAAAGCTGACGCTGCGATAAAACATCGTCACCTGGTGTCCCTGCGCATCGTTCATGACAAAGCCGCCCGCGCTGACATCGTCCGCAGTCCCGCGAAACACTTCCTTGGCCTGCTCAAGTGCCTGTCCGCGCTTCCATAACTTCGACACATAGGGATAGCCGGACTTCGTCATCGTCCCTGGCCCCCAGTTGCGCTCCACCAGCAGCGTATCTCTATCGACCCAGCTCACTCTTTGCTTCGACGTCGGCAGAACGAAGCCGCCCTCGACGAACTCTCCCGTCTTGCCGGCTTTCAAGTTAAATTCACGCATCGTGTCCGCGTCTTCCCCGCCCGCCGACAGAGCGACCATGCAATGCTCATCGCCTGGGTACATGCAGCTCATCCCGTGCGCGACCCACTTCTGGTTGTCCTTGACTGCCAGCGCGTCGTAATCCAGCACCGTCTGCCAGTGCGGCGCCGAGGTCAAATAATCTTTCAAGAACGTCCGCCGCAGGATGCCCTGAACATGCTGCGCATCCCGCCACGTGTTGTAAATCACGCCCTCGCGAAAGTCCGGAATTGGCAGCCGCTCTGGCGACTCCAGCACCTTCAGTGCTGCGGCCTGCAGCTCTGCGTAGTGCGGATCGGCCTGAATGATTTTTTCTGACGCGGCGTTGTGCGCCTTGACCCAGGTCATCGCGCGATCGCCGCGGACATCTTCCAGCCACTGGTAGTTATCCGGCTGCTCCGTCAACGTCGCCCCGGCAGGCGCCTGCGCCTGTGCTGCCGATCCTGTGAATGCCAAACCCAGCGCCCCCATCAGCAGGGCTGCAGCCCCGCTCCGCAAAATTCCTAGTCGAACGAACATCGTGCCAACTCCTCTGGTTGCAACCTGCTCCCGCGATTCTACGCATTCTTTCACGGCAAATCGCTGTTAACCCCAGCCTTCCACATGCAATTCGAGACAGGAATCACGGCGCCGAGGTATACTCTCGCCGGCAATTTCAGGCCAAACCTGCTACCATAAGCTTGCGGTCGAATACAGTTTGATTTTTTGCTAGTCCACACGCAGTACCCGTTCTCTTGCAGAAACCTCTCATTGAATTCAGCGCTATTTCACTACTAAGGAATCAACACAATGGAACAGGGAACAGTTAAGTGGTTCAATGATGCAAAAGGTTTCGGCTTTCTGAGCCGCGAAAACGGCGAGGATGTATTCGTACATCACAGCGCCATTCAGTCCAACGGCTTCCGCTCACTGCAAGAGGGTCAGCGCGTACAGTTTGACGTTACCAAGGGCCCCAAGGGCTGGCAGGCAGAGAACGTTCAGGTTGCATAAGTAACCAGCGTTCGGAGTCTGAGACTCAAGCAATAAAAAAAGGGACTGCTGAAAAGCTGTCCCTTTTGCTTTGTCCGAAATTTGTTTCTGTGCCGGGTCTGCTTCTCTTGATCTCGCGCTTACGACTGCGCCCGCATCCCCGCAACCGATGGCAAGATCTCTGGCGACTCAGCCTGCTGGCCGGCCTGCATCGAGTGCGCACACGCCTGCTTGCTTAACTCTGCCGCGCTCGCGTAATCTCCGCGGCTGTGCGCTGCAGCTGCAGCCGCATGCGCCACCGCTGCCAGGCGGTGGATTACCGCCGCGCACTCATGCGCCTTGTGGGTGAGTAGATCTGCCTGCCGCGCCGGCGGCTTCCTGATAAGAAGAGAGACTGGGTGCGATAACTCATCCGAGCTGGTTATATGCATAACCTCACCTTATCTCCAACTATTGTTCAAAAGCAACGGCTTTATGCAATTACCGATAATGCTATGGGAATCTGCTATCCACTTGGATAACTCCATACGATCTATTACCTACTGTTATACCTATAACTCACTTACAAAGTGTTACATGAATGGACTGGTATCTCATAAATGCAACTTACTTATTTAACGTGCAATTACAGAAACCGGTGCTATGGTGATGAAGCGGCGAAACTAAGTGCCCGGGATGTGATTCGTGCAGCAACACGATAAAGTTCTGATCGTTGAAGATGAAGGCCTGATCGCGAACGATCTCGCAATCCAATTGCGCAGCAGTGGTTATGAAGTTTCCGCGATTGCCGCCTCCGGAGAAGAAGCGCTCGCCGTCATCGAAAAATCGCAGCCCGACCTCGTCCTCATGGACATCCGCCTCAAGGGCAAGCTGGACGGCATCGATGCCGCCCTGCAGATTCGCTCCGAGTACGCACTGCCCGTCATCTTCCTCACCTCCCATGCAGATGCCGACACTGTGGCACGCGCAAAATATGCCGAGCCCTTCGGCTATCTCGTCAAGCCATTCCGCCAGGTCACCCTGTGCAGCGCGATTGAGATCGCGCTTTTCAAGAGCAGGTGCGAACGCACCCTGGTCGAGCGCGAAGCCTGGCTGACCACCGTGCTCCAATCCACCGGCGACCCGACCATTGTGACAAACGTCGAAGGCGATGTTCAGTTTGTAAATGCCGCCGCCGAGCATCTGCTTCGTTGCCGCATGGCCGACATCGCCGGCTTGCGGCTGACCGATGCTGCTCCCCTCGTGGATGCGGCCTCCGGCCGGCCGATGGACTGGCCCGCGTCCATGGAAAAGAAGTCAACCAGCCTGCCAGATGGGACCGTTCTTCGACGCCGCCATGCCGAGGACGTTCCCGTCGCAGGTGAGGTCTCCCCCAGCGTCTTTCGCGGAAGCGTCATCGGCGCCGTCATCACCATGCGCGATGTCTCGCAGCGCCAGCTGAGCGAAGCCGAAGCTCGTCATAAGCACAAAATGCAGGCCATCGAGCGGATGGCGGGCAAGATCTCGCACGACTTCAATAACCTGCTGGCCGTGATCCTCGGCCACGGCTCGTTGCTGGAGGTCGCGACCTCAGATCCGACGGAGCGCATCCACATCCAGGCGATGATCGCTGCAGCCCAGACCGCGACAGAAATCGCCAAGCAGTTGCTGGCGCTGAGCGGCAAGGTCGTTCTATCCTCTGAAGTCCTCTATGTCAACGACCGCGTCAAGCGCGTCATCCGCATGCTGCATCCCGCGCTGGGACCGCCCATCCACATCGAAACCAACTTGACGCCGGACACGGGCAAGGTGCGAATGAACAGCGCGCAGTTTGACCAGGTGCTGCTCAACCTTATGTTGAATGCGCGCGACGCCATGCCGGAGGGCGGCAGCGTCACCGTCTCCACCTCAAACGTCGACCGGGTCAGCCACGATCCCGGCGGCGACGTCATCGAAAGCCTGGTCAGCATCACGGTGACTGATACCGGGGAGGGAATCTCGCCTGAGGCTCGGGACCACATCTTCGAGCCGTTCTTCACCACCAAGCAGCACGCCAAGGGCTCCGGCCTCGGTTTGTCGATTGTCTACGGCATCGTCACGGATGCCGGCGGCGAGATCATCGTTCGCAGCACGCCCGGCGTCGGCGCCAGCTTCACGGTCCTGCTGCCGCGCGTCCACGATCAGATTCAACTCACGCTGGACGAAGGCGCCATGGCGATCCCGAGAGAGGCGCTGCAGACCACATTACTGCTGGCCGAGGACGAGCCCGCCCTTCGTGAGCTGCTGCAGTGTTACCTGGAGCAATGCGGTTACCGCGTCCTGCTTGCCGAGGACGGCATCGCCGCGCTCGAGCTCGCTGAAACATACAAAGGCCGCATCCACCTGCTGCTGAGTGACGTGCTGATGCCGAACATGGACGGCGTCACCCTCGCGCAGATGGTGACCATGGCCCGGCCCGACATTCAGGTCCTGTTCATGTCGGCTTACACCGGCGCCTCCATCAAGCCACTCCGGAACAACACCTTCGCCGCGTCCTTTCTGCAGAAACCCTTCGCGCTTCCCGAGCTGCTCGAGAAAGTCCTGGAGCTTACAGCAGCCGAAACCGACTTGTCGGATTTAAGACCAAGCCTTGGTCTCCATGACAATTAGCGGCTCGGACGCAAACGCCTCCGCCCAACTCCAGGAACGCCGTCTCCTCGCAGCCTCAGAGAGCGGCGATCATTCCTTTTGCATTCTTGAGAGCGTGCGCGACTCGGGCGGCGAAGTCGTCGACTTCCGCTTCGCCTACATCAATGTCATCGGCGCCAGGATGATGTTTGACACCGCGGACAATCTCGTCGGCAAGCTTTACTCCAGGCGTGTACCACTCGGCGAAATGCGCGGCACATTCGCCACGTATAAGCATGTCGTCGAGACCGGAGAGTCCCAGCAAGTCGAACTTCACGTCCTTACCCCCGATCTCGATGCCACCTGGCTTCACCTCCACGCTGCCAAGCTGGAGGACGGCGTCGCCGTCACCACTACAGACATCAGCAAGCTCAAACAAACTGCCGCGACGCTGGCTGCAAAAAATCTGCTGATCGAGGACAATGAGCGGCGCCTTGCGGAAATCCAGAAGCTGGCCCGGCTCGGCGACTGGAGTTTCGATTTCAGCACCGGCACATTTAGCTGGTCGCGGGAGGTCTACGGGATTTTCGACCTGGATCCGGAGAACGGCGCCCCCTCCGTCACCGAGATTGCAGACCGGGTTCATCCTGAGGATCGGGAACGGCTCCTCGCCATCACCCTGCAAATCATGGCCGGGGAGCTGCCGGAGAGCGTCTATGCCCGCATCCTCCGCCCCACCGGCGGCATCCGCTATCTTCAGGCCCGCGCCCAGTGTCATCTCGACAGCACAGGCAAAGCCCAGCGCATCACCGGCACCGTCATCGACGTCACCGAAAAAATTGAGTTGCACGACGCCCTCCGCGCCAGCGACGCGCGCTTCGCACTGTTCATGGACAACAGCCCCGCCCTGACCTTCATCAAAAACAGCGAAGGCCGGATGGTTTATATGAACCGCGTCTGTATGGAGTGGTGGGGCCTCGATCCCGCCTCGAGCGGGAAGATGGACTTTGAACTCTGGCCGCCCGACATCACCACGCGGCGACACGAGATGGACCGCTTGGTCCTCGAGAACAACATCTCAGATTCGCTGACCGAAGTCATACCCCTTCCTGGCGGAGGGACTCGCAGTCTGCTGACTCACAAATTCCCCCTCCGGATTCCCGGCAAGGAAACCCTGATCGGCGGAGTCTCCATCGACATCTCTGTGCAGAAGGACGCCGAGGCCATCGCCCTGCAGGCTCTTGCCGAGCGCGACGTTCTGCTGCGCGAAGTTCATCACCGCGTCAAAAATAACCTGCAGGTCATCTGCAGCCTTCTGAGCATGCAGGCCTCCGTCACTTCGGACCCCAGGACGGTCGCCGCCTTGCGCGTCAGCCAGGACCGCGTCCAATCCATGGCCATGATTCACGAGCTGCTTTATGGCTCGAAGATGGCCAAGGACCTCGACTTCTGCGAATACGCCAACCGGTTGATCGCTGAGCTTTTCATGTCATACGGCATCAATCCTTCCCGAGTGCAGGCCAAGGTGAACGTCGCCTCCATCCGTCTCGGCGCAGATCTCGCTATTCTCTGCGGCTTGGTCATGAATGAGCTCATCTCCAACGCGCTCAAGTACGCTTTTCCAGGGCAGCAGGACGGCGAGATCGTTGTATCGCTCGCGCCCTGCCGGCAGAACAAGCTCTGCATGTCGGTCGCCGACAACGGCATCGGCTTGCCGGACAACTTCTGCATCGACGCCATGCCCTCGCTCGGGCTGAAGGTGGTGCAGATTCTGGTCAAGCAGATGGACGGCACCCTTGACGCCCAATCCCGCAACGGCGCGCGCTTTCACATTACCTTTCCCGCGCCCGATCTCAGCATGCTCGCGCAGGCATCGCAGCCGTCTGAACCCGCGCTGCTGTAAAAGCCCGCCAGCGCAATATGAGCGAAGCAGACCACGCCTTCCACCTCTGCCGGTGGCATACTGGAGGCTATGCACACGCATCTCCGTCATGATCATGAACTGTTGTTGAAGAGCCTGCTCGAGGGCAAACTGCCGCGCAACCTGAGCTGGGACGAAGTCCTCGACCTCGTCGGCCAGATTGGCGAAGTCCTGCCGCACGGCAGCAATGAATTCACATTTGTCGTCGGCTCCCAGCGAGCTCTGTTCAAAAAGCCGCACGGCCACTCGCTCGACGTCGAAGAAGTCAGCCGCCTCCGCCGCTTTCTCCGGCATGACCAGCAGGACGGCGCCGAAGCCAGCGTCACGAAACCCGCCGCCGCAGGCCGCGTCGTCGTCGTCATCGACCATCACGGTGCTCACCTATATAAGGATGAGGGCAGCAGCAAGGCGGAGGCGGAAGCGAACGTGAAACCGTACGATCCGCATAACTTTCTCCATCACCTCATCCATCGCAAGGAAGCGCACTATCGCGGCGAGCGCGCCCCCGAGGAGTCCTCGTTCTACGAAGAAGTCGCGAAAGACCTCGCAGCCGCGCACCAGATCATCCTCATCGGTCACGGAACAGGAAAGAGCAGCGCCGTAGACTTTCTCGCGGACTATCTGAAGAAGCACCACTCCGAAGTTTTTGCCCGCGTCATCGCCACCGAGGAAAAAGTTGATCTCTCGGCGCTCACTCCCGCGGAGATCGAGGAGATCGTAAAGAAGCATCTGCGGAGCTAGACAATGAAGGCCGCAGTTTTTCAGCAGGGCACGAAAGCGCCCGACCCTTTCGTGCGGGTGGAAGAGGTGCCGCGCCCCACTCTCCAGCCTGGCTATCTCCTGCTGCGCGTCGTTGCCTGCGGTGTCTGCCGCACCGATCTGCATATCGTCGAAGGCGACCTTCCCGCACTCCGCCCACGACTTATCCCCGGCCATCAAATCGTCGGCGAAGTTGTCGACGGCGCGACCACTGAACTCCCTATCGGCACTCGCGTTGGCGTGTCATGGATGGGTGGCGTCGACGGCAGCTGCTGGTTCTGCCGGCACGACATGGAAAATCTCTGCGACCATCCGACTTTCACCGGCTACACGGTAGATGGCGGCTACGCCGAGTACGCGTCAGTCCGCGCGGACTTTGCCTACCCGCTGCCCAGCGGCCTCGACAACGAACACGTTGCGCCGCTGCTCTGCGCCGGCATCATCGGCTTCCGCAGCCTTCGCGTCGCCG
>Ga0302324_100031269_pt1 | contig 10045 bp, 8 predicted proteins | sample Palsa_T0_1_FD_201949 | JGI IMG/M metagenome (GOLD analysis project Ga0302324, IMG submission 201949) | Peat permafrost microbial communities from Stordalen Mire near Abisko, Sweden - Palsa_T0_1 | ecosystem: Environmental > Terrestrial > Soil > Palsa > Peat permafrost | place: Sweden: Abisko... | reverse complement strand
GTTGATCACCTGCCACACCACGAACAGGGTTGCGATGTACAGTCCGACCACGCGCCCGAAGTCCAGCGGCGTCAGGTTCAGCAGCGACCCATAGCAGAACAGCAGCAGGCCGCCGGCGATCAGCAGGCCGATGCGAATCAGCCCGCCATGCTGGTAGATGCCGCTTCTGATGATTGCATCGCCGCCGGCTTCCAGCACCGTCGCGATCAGCAGCAGCAGTAGCGGCGGGATACTCTGGAAATAAGTCAGCATGTCTCGTCCGTCGGCATGAGGGGCTCTGGCACCAAGGTGTCGGGCCATTATCACCGCGACGTGCGCTGCGGCGAAAGCTGGCTTAAGGTGCGCGCCTATGCCCCTGCCTACCCGACCCGACCTGGTGCTGATCGACGGCTCGTCCTATCTGTACCGGGCCTTTCACGCGCTGCCACCTCTGACCAATTCGGCCGGCCAGCCGACCGGCGCCGTGCACGGCGTACTGTCGATGCTGCTGAAGTTCCTGCGCGAGTTCCAGCCGCCACACATCGCCGTGGTGTTCGACGCGCCCGGCAAGACCTTCCGCGATGAACTGTTTGCCGAGTACAAGGCCAATCGCCCGCCGATGCCCGATGACCTGCGCGCGCAGACCGAACCGCTGCTGGAGGCGGTGGAGGGACTCGGCCTGCCGCTGCTGCGCATCGGCGGTGTCGAAGCCGATGACGTCATCGGCACACTGGCGGTACGCGCCGCCAACGCGGGCCAGCAGGTGCTGATCTCCACCGGCGACAAGGATATGGCGCAGCTGGTGAACGAACACATCACGCTGGTGAACACGATGAGCAACTCGGTGCTCGATCGCGCCGGCGTCAAGGCCAAGTTCGACGTGTTTCCGGAACAGATCATCGACTACCTCGCCCTCGTCGGTGACAGCTCGGACAACATTCCGGGGATTGATAAGGTGGGCCCGAAGACCGCCGCGAAATGGCTCAATCGCTACGGCTCGCTCGACGCTCTGCTGGCCCATGCCGCCGAGATCGAGGGCAAGGTCGGCGACAACCTGCGCGCCGGCCTGTCGACGCTGGCACTGTCGCGCCAGCTCGCCACCATCAGCTGCGATCTCGACCTGCCGCTCGATGCGGCCGGACTGGTGCGACGCGCGGCGGATGCCGAGCGCCTGCGTACACTGTATCGCCGCCTCGAGCTGCGCTCGCTGCTGCAGCAGCTGGAAGCCAGCACCGCCATAACCCCCGCAGTCACCCCCGCTGTCCCCCCCGCGGTCACCTCCGCCGCCGCGGCCGTACCCGCTGCTGCCGCACCCGCGGATGCGCCACTGCCGCAGCCGGTCGATCCGGCGGCCGCAGCGCTGGCGAGCCTGCCGCGGCGCTACCACACCGTGATGGACTGGCCGACGCTGCAGCGCTGGATCGACATGCTCAAGTCCGCGGAGCTGTTCGCGTTCGATACCGAGACCTCGAGTCTCGACTACATGCGCACCGAGATCGTCGGCGTGTCGTTCTGCATCGAGCCCGGGGCCGCGGCCTACGTGCCGCTGGCGCATGACTACGCCGGCGCACCGCCGCAGCTCGATCGCCTGCAGGTGCTCGAGGCGCTGCGACCGCTGCTCGAGGACCCCGATCACGGCAAGGTCGGCCAGCACCTGAAGTTCGACATGCACGTGCTGGAGAATTACGGCATACGCCTGTGCGGGCAGCGCTTCGACACCATGCTCGAGTCGTACGTGCTCAACAGCACCGCGACCCGGCACGACATGGATTCGATGGCCGCCCACCTGCTGGGCGTGCGCACCATTCATTTCGAGGATGTCGCCGGCAAGGGCGCCAAGCAGATCAGCTTCAACCAGGTCAGCGTCGATAAGGCCGCCGAGTACTCGGCCGAGGACGCCGACGTCACGCTGCGGCTGCACCGCGTGCTGTGGCCGCGGCTGCAGCAGCTGCCGAAGCTGGCGCGCGTCTACCAGGAGATCGAGCAGCCGCTGGTGCCGGTGCTGCAGCGCATGGAGCGCCACGGCGTGCTGATCGATCGCGCGATGCTGCACGCGCAGAGCGGCGAGATCGCGCTGCGGCTGCGGGAAATCGAAGCTCTGGCGCACAGCGAGGCCGGCGCAGCGTTCAACCTGGAATCGCCCAAGCAGCTGCAGCAGATCCTGTTCGAGCGCCTCGGATTGCCGGTGCAGCGCAAGACCCCGAGCGGAACGCCGTCCACCGCCGAGGACGTACTGGAAGAGCTCGCCGCCGATTACCCGCTGCCCAGGCTGATTCTCGAATATCGCGGGCTTGCCAAGCTACGCTCTACTTATACCGAGCGACTGCCGGAGCAGATCAACCCCGACACCGGCCGCGTCCACACCTCTTATCACCAGGCGGTCGCCGCCACCGGCCGGCTGTCATCGACCGATCCGAACCTGCAGAACATACCGATCCGCCGTCCCGAAGGCCGGCGGATAAGACAAGCGTTCATCGCCCCGCCCGGGCAGCGGTTGCTGGCCGCCGATTATTCGCAGATCGAACTGCGCATCATGGCGCACCTGTCGGGCGATGAGGGATTGCTGCGCGCATTCGCCGAGGATCGCGACATCCACCAGGCGACCGCGGCCGAGGTGTTCGGCGTGGCGCTCGACCAGGTGTCCGCGGACCAGCGTCGCTCGGCCAAGGCGATCAACTTCGGACTCATCTATGGCATGTCCGCCTTTGGCCTCGCGCGTCAGCTGGGCGTGGCACGCGCCGCCGCCCAAAGCTATGTCGACCTGTACTTCGCGCGCTATCCGGGTGTGCGGCGCTACATGGAGGCGACACGCGAACAAGCCCGCAGCACAGGCTACGTCGAGACCGTGTTCGGCCGCCGGCTGTATCTGCCCGAGATCCGGTCGCGCAACCGCCAGCTGCAGCAGGCCGCCGAGCGCGCCGCGATCAATGCGCCGATGCAGGGCACGGCCGCCGACATCATCAAGCGCGCGATGCTCGACATCGACGCCTGGTGCCGCCCGCCCGAGGTGCCGGCGAAGCTGCTGATGCAGGTGCACGATGAGCTGGTGCTGGAGGTGGACCAGGACTTCCTGGCGCACGCGGCGCGCGAGGTCAGCGCACGCATGAGCGCGGCGGCGCAACTTGCAGTGCCGTTGAAGGTCGAAGTCGGTAGCGGCCTGAACTGGGACGAAGCCCACTAGCGACCAAGCCCACTAGCGACCAAGCCCACTGGCGATCACGCCCATCGGCAAGGAGAATTTTGATGAGACAACACGGTTCGATTTTTCCCGGCATCGTGCTGCTGGCGGCGAGCTGCCTGCCGGTCGGGGCCGCGCTGGCCGATGAGGACAGTGGCCAGTACGGGCTGTATGCCGGCGGTTCCATCGGTCCGTCGAGCGAGCGTTTTCGTTCCGACGCCTACAGCCTGCGCGCACAGAACACCGGCTACCAGGCCGCCCTCGGCTTCCGGCCGATCAACCTGTTCGCCGCGGAACTCGACTACGTCAACTTCGGCCGCGCATACGGCGGCGTGAACTACGCGGACACCGATGGCGTCGGGGTCTCCGCGCTGGGATTCCTGCCGATTCCGCTGGTCGATGTCTATGGCCGGGTAGGCGTCACCAACCTGCGCACCGACGTGTCGTCACCGTATCAGTCGTTCCACCGCAGCGGCGCCGATCTGTCCTACGGCATAGGCGCCGGGATGCATTGGGGCAGCCTCGGCGCACGCGTCGAATACCAGCGTTTCGATCTGTCGATCGCCAGCACGATGAGCCTGACATCGGTCGGCATCACCTGGACCTTTCTGTAGCGGCGGCGCGACCAGCGGCGCGGTAAACCATTGATTCAAAATTAATTAAATTTCACCTGGAATCGGAAACTTCCACGCTCGCCATGCCTCCAACTTAACGAGTGCGATGCACTCCCCGCTTCCCTCCCTAAAGCGGGTAAAAATCCGGCGCGTAGAGACCCGCGCCGGGTTGCTCTGGCCCCGGCAGTCCCTCCCCTAATCTGGACTACCGGGGCCTTTCTTTTTCTGCGCCAGCTTCTTGTGCACTAGGCCAGCCACGCGTCAATGGTGCGCCGCGCCTCGTCCACGCCGACGCCGGCGCGCGCCGAGAACAACTGCACCGAGCCACGCCCTGCCAGCGTGGCGGCGGATTGCGCCAGCAGCGTGCGCGCCTCGTTGCGCTTGAGCTGGTCGGCTTTGGACAGCAGCACGTGCACCGGGTGCTGCATCGCCTCGGCCCAGCCCAGCAGCTGCAGATCGCCCGGCAGCAGGCCGCGGCGTGCATCAACCACCAGCAGCAAGCCCTTAAGGCTCTGGCGCTGTGCCAGCGCCTCGATCAGCTGCGCCCAGGCATCGCGTTCGGGCGGCGGCCCCTCGGCGAAGCCGTAGCCCGGCAGGTCCACCAGCCGCTTGCCGTCTGCGAGCTGGAAGAAATTCAGCAGCCGCGTGCGGCCGGGCATCTTGCTGGTGCGTGCCAACGCGTGGCGGGCCGTGATGGCGTTGATGGCGCTGGACTTGCCGGCGTTGGAGCGTCCGGCGATTGCCACTTCAGCGCCGCTGTCGGCGGGAAACTGGGCGGCGGCGGCGGCACTGATGAGAAACTGCGCGCTGGGATAGACGCTCACGCGGTGTCCCGTCGGGGCTGCGGCACGCAAGCCGGGCTGCTAGTGTACAATTCTTTCAATCCCTTGGAGTTGACTGCAATGGTGCCGATGATGCGTTGGGCTGCTTTGCTGCTGGCTGTGAGCATGACACCGATCGCGCTAGCCGCAGGCTCGGCCGAGGCCGGCGCCGCCAAGGCCGCCCTGTGCATGGCCTGCCACGGCCCCAACGGCAACAGCGTCAACGAGCAGTGGCCAAGCCTGGCCGGCCAGAACGCGGCCTATATCGAGGGGCAGCTCAAGCACTTCCACGACAAGAGCCGCATCAACGAGATCATGTGGGGGCTGGCTGCGGCCCTAAATCCCCAGGACATGGAGGATCTGGCGGTCTATTTTTCTCAGCAGACCAGCACCGGGCTCGAGGCTGACCCGTCGTACTGGCAGGCCGGTGAGAAGCTGTATCGCGGCGGCGACCGTACGCGCAGCATTCCGGCCTGCATGGCCTGCCACGGACCGGTCGGACGCGGCAATCCCGCCGCCGGCTATCCGCTGCTGCGTGCCCAGCACGCGACGTATACCATCGAGCAGCTCACCAATTACTCCGCCGACAAGCGCTACACGCACACCGACAAGGGCGACAGCAGCGGTGGGGCGAACGCCGCCATCATGCATACCATCGCCAGCCGCCTGACGCCCGAGGACATGCGCAACCTGGCCTCGTACGTCCAGGGCATGCGGTGACGAGCTCGCTGCGGTGACCAGCAAGCCGTACCTCGCCCTGTTGCTGCTGGTCGCCAGTCTCACCGCCTGCGCGCGTGAGCCAGCACAGCCCCCAGCCGGCAATTCGGGCAATGCCGGCATCGGCGCGAACCCGCCGGGAAGCAGCCCGACGCTCGCAGCAGCCGCCGCCACTGCCGCCGCGGCGGCCGCCAGCGTCAGCGATGTCGCGGTAGCCGCCAAGACCCAGCAGGAAGGGGCCGATACCGGCAAGGGCAGCGACAGCAGCGAGACCGCGCTCGAGCGCGTGGCGCAATTGGCGCCCGAGGGCCAGCTGCCCGTTGGCAGGTGGGTCGCGGGCACCAACTACAAGGTGCTGTCGCCGGCACAGCCGACCGACGCCGCCCCGGGCAAGGTCGAGGTCATCGAGTTCTTCTGGTACGGCTGCCCGCACTGCAACGTGCTCGACCCGTACATCGAGAACTGGCGCAAACTCAAGCCCGCCTACATCGAATTCGTGCGCGTGCCGGTGATGTGGGGCGAGGTGCACCGCGCGCATGCGCGCCTGTTCTACACGCTGCAAGCGCTCGGCAAGCTCGATGAGCTGCACACCAAGGTGTTCGCGCGCATCCACACCGACCGCGACCCGCTGTTCGCGCCGAGCGACAACGCCGGGACGCTGCGCGAGCAGCTGGCCTTCGCCACCGCCAACGGCATCAGCGACGCGGATTTCAACACCGCCTACAACTCATTCGCGGTGCAGACCAACCTGCAGAAGGCCGACGACCTCGCCCGCCGCGACCGCATCGAGAGCGTGCCGACGATCGTCATCAACGGCAAGTACGTGAGCGATGTCGGCATGGCGCAAGGCCAGGACAACCTGATCCAGCTCATCAACGACCTGGCTGCCAGCGAAAAACACCACTGAGGCGGCAAAAAGCACCACGGAGGCCGTCGCCCGCGCTACCCTTGCATCCGGCATTCACGTGCGCCCGTAGCTCAGCTGGATAGAGTACTGCCCTCCGAAGGCAGGGGTCACTGGTTCGACTCCAGTCGGGCGCGCCAATTTTGACCTGAAGTGGGGTCTCACGCAGGCAGAGCGACCCCACAGATTTCGGCGCAGATAGCGATGAGACGGTCCTATAGTCCTGCTCGCCCATAACGAACCAGCTCGGTTTGTCTCGCCACCCCGCATGCATGATCTGTTCGTTGTTTGCAGCGGCGGCATACGGACTCTGCGTGCAGTAGAGCAGTTCGACTTCATCGGTCGCTACGTCGTGCGCGAAGAAGCGACGAAATCCGTCGAGAGTCAGGGTGCCGCGGCCGCTATGCATACGAGACCGCGCACCCGAGGCTCATTGCCCGCCTCGGTGATGATCGCGCCACCCCAGGAATGCCCGACGAGCAATACCGGCCCAGCCTGCATTTTGATCGTTTGCCGAACGGCATCGACGTCGCCTGGTTACATTGAGAAGCATGGCATGCCAAACACGCCGCTGGATTTGGCGAACGGATGGCATCGGTGCATACAATTTCGGTTTCCCCATTCGGGCAAGATAGCCGACTGGGATTTTCTGATCGATGGCTCATGGCAATCCCTGCCGGTGAAGAGCCGAATGATAGTCAACGACGCACCGAGCGTGCTTGCGGCATGCCTTAGCGGCCACGGCATTGCGCAGCCGTTGGAGCTCTACAGCCGCGAGGCTTTGCGCTCCAAACGGCTGATCCGAGTTCTGCCTGCGTGGAACCAGGAACGATATCCGCTGTATGCCTATTTGCCGTCGCGCCGTCACCCCCCTGCGAAGGTCCGCTTGATATTGAGTTTTATCGAGCAGTTAGTCGGCTCGGATGCTTCCGATACTTGAGATACATGCGAACACCAAGACCCGACTCGGCTTACTGCCAGTAGCCCCTGGTTCGACTCCAGTCGGGCGCGCCAATCCACCCACCATTTCCATGGTGAAAAGCCGTTGCTCCGTGTGGCAACGTACATATTACTGCGCCACGATCCAATATAACTGCGGCTGAGATTGCATGGTGTTGGCGAAAGCGTCGAACGCGCCCGATCCCTTTGTGCCGAATCCCCTCAAGGAAAAAATACATGCTGAGCCTGACCCACCATCCCGTCCTGCCGCAGGACCACGCCACGATGGCGAAGATTCGTGAAATGGCCGCGCCAGCCAAGGGTGTGCTTGAACGTGCCGCTTTTGACGCTCTCATCGAACACACGCCGCCCGCCCAGGGTGTGACCTACGAGGCGGGCAGCGCGGGCGGCGTCGCCGGGTGGTGGTGCAGGCCGCTGCATCAGACGCCGGGAGCCGCGATGCTCTATCTTCACGGCGGGGCCTACATCGTCGGCACAGCCAGGGCCTACCGCCACTTTGTCGGCCAGATCGCCCAGCGCGTGCACCGCGTCGCGTTCATTCCGGACTATGCCCTGGCGCCAGAACGTCCTTTCCCGGCAGCCTTCAACGACGCCGAGGCGGCCTATGCCGGGCTTCTCGATCAGGGCTTTGGCGATGTGGTGTTGGTAGGCGATTCCTGCGGCGGTGGGCTCGCACTCATCCTGACTTCACTGACGGTTGCTGCGAAGGGACGAAACCCAACATTGTCACCGAAGCGGGTTGCGGTGATGTCGCCGTGGACAGACCTGGCGCTCACCGGAATGACGATGGAGACGCTGGCCGATGCCGACCCTTTCCTGACCAAGGCCGCGCTCGCATCCGCCGCCAGTCAATACCTCGGCAGGCACGATCCGCGCGATCCCAAAGCGTCCCCCTTCTATGGAAACCTGGAAGGCTTGCCACCGATCAGGGTAGACGTGGGTGAGGACGAGATCCTGCTGGACGACGCCCGGCGCTATGCCGAGCGAGTCGCATTGGTAGATGGCGAGGTCCAGATCCATACCTGGGAGGGCATGCCGCATGTCTTCCCCACCAATGTCGGCGTGCTACATGCCGCCGATGCGGCACTGAACGATATCGCGTCATTCCTGCGCGGGCCCGACCTGCGCCGAAGTCTCGAAGCAGCATGAGAACCGCAGCGCGCTGGTCCTCATCGCCCCGGCACAATCAAATTCAACCCAGCTCCCAAGGAGCGCACTCATGACCCGAGTATTGTTCGTCGGCCAGCAGCCGGAAACCGTGGACTTCTCCGATCCCGCGCTACCGCCGGGCACCAATGCGCAGAAGATTAACGCCGGAATTGCAAGTGGAAAAGCCAAAATCGAAGAGCACGGCTGGAAGGCCGACCTCTGCATGATCGCACCGGACGAAACGGCGGAGCCAATGCTGGAGAAGCAGCTGAAGAGCGCGACTTACGATTGCGTGGTGATCGGAGGTGGCCTTCGGATCCCACCGAAAAGCCTGGTGCTGTTTGAGAGGATGGTCAACACCGTCCGCAAGGCCGCGCCCAATGCGGCCATAGCATTCAACACGCGCCCCGAGGACACGGCTGAGGCCGCTGCCCGCTGGCTGAAGGCCGGTTGAACCTGGGGCTGCGCCAACCGTCTAATTATTCGATATTTTACGGACCGCGAATCGCTCGCCCGGTGCAATGCGTTTCAGGGGGATCTGCGCACCTATAAACTGCTGTTCCCACCCGCGAAGTCGGCTTCTTGAGCACCGCTGCGAATGCAAAAGACCAATTCAAGAGCAAGAGTCGGGGTGCGGCGGCCATCAGTTCCGGCGAGGATAGGCGCCATGGAAAATCAAACCAGCGCCGGCATCGCCGGCACCCCGGCAAGCGGCACTGCCCGCGCCACAAGTTCGAACGCGACGACTTCGGCAGCGCTCTTTGCAACCGACGCACAGCGCTGGGCGGCGATCGTGCGCCGGTCGGCGAGCGCCGACGGCATTTTTTATTACGCGGTACGCACCACCGGTGTGTACTGCCGACCGTCGTGCGGCGCACGCCGCGCGCTGCGAAAGAACGTGCGCTTTTTTGATAGTACCGCTGCCGCCGAGCGTGCCGGCTTTCGCGCCTGCAAGCGCTGCCGCCCGGATGGCACCGGTGTGGCGCAGCAGCAGGCAGCGCTGGTGGCACGCGCCTGCCGCCTGATCGATCAGGCCGAGACCATGCCGGATCTTGCGGCGCTGGCGAGCGCGGTCGGGCTGAGCCGGTTTCATTTTCATCGCGTGTTCAAACACCACACCGGCATGACGCCCAAGGCCTACGTGACCGCGCAGCGCGCCAGGCGCGTGCGCGATCAGCTGCAGCGCGGCGGCAGTGTCACCGGTGCGATCTACGATGCCGGTTTCGGTTCCAACGCGCGCTTTTACGCCGGCAGCGCCGCCGCGCTCGGCATGACACCCAGCCGCTACCGCAGGGGCGGGGACGGTGCGCAGATCCGCTTCGCGATCGGTGAATGCTCGCTGGGTGCGATCCTGGTCGCGGCGACCGACAAGGGCGTCTGCGCGATTCTCCTCGGCAATGACGCCGCAGCACTGCTACGCGATCTTGAGGATCGCTTCCCCAAGGCACGGCTGGTCGGCGGCGAGTCCGGTTTTGAAAAACTGGTGTCGACCGTCGCTGGCCTGGTGGAAGCACCGACGCACAATGTCGACCTGCCGCTGGATCTGCGCGGCACGGCGTTTCAGCATCGCGTGTGGCAGGCGCTGCGCCGCATCCGACCCGGCAGCACGGTGAGCTACGGCGAGCTTGCCCGCCGCCTGGGCGTACCCGGCTCAGCGCGCGCCGTCGCCGGCGCGGTCGCCGCCAATCCTGCTGCGGTCGCCATTCCCTGTCATCGCGTGATA
>Ga0302324_100031264_pt1 | contig 10046 bp, 8 predicted proteins | sample Palsa_T0_1_FD_201949 | JGI IMG/M metagenome (GOLD analysis project Ga0302324, IMG submission 201949) | Peat permafrost microbial communities from Stordalen Mire near Abisko, Sweden - Palsa_T0_1 | ecosystem: Environmental > Terrestrial > Soil > Palsa > Peat permafrost | place: Sweden: Abisko... | reverse complement strand
CCGTGGGCTCCCACAACAGGTGATAATAATCGAGCGTGATGCCCGATTTCGCGAGGCCGTGGCGGAGCACCTCCATGGCAGCGGCCAGGTGCAGAACCGCGCGGCTCGGACGCCACACGCGCGTTTTCGTGTTGGCCGCGTCGCCCGCGTTCGCTGCGCCCAGCGCCCATTCGGCGGCGCGGTTGATGCTCAGCTTCCTCAAGCTCGGCGGCAGCCTGGGAATCTTGCCGTCCTGCGCGGGCTTGAGAAACGCCAGCGCCATGCGCGCCGCGATCATGCGATGGCGCATCCGTGCGTTCAGGCGCACGACATCGCGGTTCGTCTCCGCGACCGGCCACACGGCATATTTCGGTTTGATTTCTTGGGCGGCGCCGGCCCACGATTCATCCCGTTCGGCGCGGGCGTGGATCGCCCAGGCGCACAGCGAATGCAGCACGCGGGCGCGGGTCTCGCCGGTGTCGCGGGGCTCGGAAAACGCGAGCGTCGTGATGAGGACGGCGCCCGTTTCGTAGACGGCGAGGGTGGGATCGAGGACGATCTCGGGCATCGGTGGGGCGATGGGCCGCTTCGGGAAAATTCCCTGCCACTTTACAACGGGAATTCCGCCGCATCCTCCTCAATCGCCTGCGCTATTTCGCGCCCGCCTCGCAGGGCAAGCCCGGGCTCCCGCGATATTCCCTGCAGAGTCCCGTTGATCAGGGAATTGCGCCGCAACGCATCGCTGGAAATCCGGGGCCTGGAGCGCACGCTCCATTCGCGCGACGTCGCGTCAGGTGAATAGGTAAACCGTCGACCGATCCGCACCCTCAGCTGATCAACGCGCAACGCTGTCGCGGCAGGTAGCCGTGCCGGAGTGCGAAGGGGGCTTGCACCTCGATTTGCATGTCCTTGCGCGCGTCGTAACCCTCATAAAGCGCGCGCAGCATCAGGCCCGCGAGTGCATCGGGATCCGGGCCGGTCGGCGGAAAATGCATGTGCTGCTGGAAGTTTTCATGCGAGCCGTCGGTCGAAAATCCCAGCCGCGCAAGTGCGGCGAGTTGAGCCGGCCTGAAATGCGGCTTCTCCCAGGAATTGTTCCAAAAGCCCGACGACGCTTCGCATATCCCTTCGCGGTCGTCAGTGTCGAAAGCACATTGCACATAGGCCGCAATCGGACCCGGCAACGACAGGATGATGAAACGATCCTGCGTATCGGATTTGTGCGGGTTCGCCACGATCTTTGCGATCAGTCCCGCGAGCGAGCACTGATACGTGTTCACAAAATCGGAAAGGCCGCCATCTGCAGTCGCGACCGAGCCGACACCGGACACAATGAACGAGACCATAACCGCCAATGCGCCGCGCCACTTCGCCATTGCCGCATTCTCTCAAATTTCCGCTCGTCTGCCGCCCGATTTCTCCAACGACGGAGGCATATTGCCGTGTCGATTGTCGGAGAAGTTTTGCGCAGTCTCACGTTTCCGTCGCGGACTGTCGCCAATTTCAGCCGTGACAAATGTTGGATAAATTCGCGGTCGGTGTAAGATCGCGAAGAGTGCCGGGTCAACGTCCGTTGCGTCTTCGCAGCGGCATTGGCGCAGCGGCACGGGCCATATTGAATCGCATGAGCCATCTGCGCATTGCAGTTGCGGGCGCTTTTCTCGCCCTCCTTGCCGGGCCGGCGCAGACGGCGGCTGCGCCGCCGCAGGGTCAGTCCGGCTGGATCGAAACCGTCACGGTCATCGCGCATCCCGCGGCGCCCGCCCTGTGGCACGCCCGGGAAGGCAATGGCGATGTGGCCATCCTGGCCATCGTTCAGCCCCTTCCTGACGATCTCAAATGGAACACCACGCCGCTCGATGGCCTTCTCGTCGGTGCGCGCGTTCTCCTGTTGCCGCCGCAGCTGGAAGTCGGCCTTTTCCAGAGGCTGTGGTTCTTCTTGACCGAGCGCGAATTGCTGCATCCGCCGGAAGGAAAGACGCTGTGGGATATCCTCGATCCGCAAATTGCCGCGCGCTTCGCGTCCGTCTGCGATCTGCTGCGCGAGCCGAAAGATCGCTACGCCGACAACTCTCCCGTCATCGCCGGCCTGCGCGTGGGCAGCGATTTCCGCCATATCGATTATCTGACGACGCACGAGCCCGAGGATACGATTCGCGCGCTTGCCCGCGCGCACGGCGTGCAGGCGCGCCGCGTGGCAAGTTACGACGTGCTGTCGGGCGGCGAGGAAGTGCTGAACCTGGCGCCGGCTGCGACGGGCAGATGCCTGGACGCCGCGGCGAGCGACGTCGTTTTCCAAAGCCGCCATGCGGCGCCGGCCGCTGAAGCCTGGGCTGCCGGCGACGTGGCCGGAATGGAAGCGAACTGGTCTCAGCCGCAATTCTACGATTGCCTCATCGCGCTTTCGTCGCACGCGACCCGGCTCAATTCGCGCGCCGTCGACGACACGGTCGCTGCCATCGCCGAAGCACTCGACGGGGGTGGACACAGCGTGGCCGTGGTGGATATCGGCATTCTGCTGCGCAAGAACGGCGTGCTCGAAAAACTGGCGGCGAAAGGAATCTCGATCGCAGGACCGGCCGGGTAGAGCCGATGTTCTCCGCACGACCCTCGATCGCGGCGAGCAACGGATCACCGTTCTTTCGTTCCTGTGCCGCGTCGCTACTCGGTTCCTGCAGGACGGCCGGTAATGAGGGTCGCCAGGGCCACCTGACGTCGGACGCCCGTTTTCGCAAAAATGGCTTTGAGGTGGGTCCGGACCGTCCCTTTGCTCACCCCGAATTCCTGCGCGAAAGAGGCTACCGAGCCGCCGCGCGCGAGATAAATCGCGATGCGGGTCTCGGCGGGGGTCAAGCCATATTTGTCGGGCAGCCATGCGCCGTGACGCTCGTTCCGGCGCGCGAATGCCATGCCAAGCGTCTTCAATCGTTGGCGAATCTTCGGATCCGACAGATTCATAATCGCCTGCACCCGGTCGGGGAGACTGGGGTAAAGTTCGGCATACCTCCCGAACGAACTCGATTGGGTCAGGGCTTCCCAAATAAACCGGTCGATGTGCACACTTGCCCTGGCGCGATTTTGCTTTGGCATGGGGCAATGATGACGACGATTGATGCCGTTGACCAGCCCGGCCGGTTGGAGCGCGTCGCCATTCTTCCCATGGACGAACATATCCGGATGGCGCCGTTCCGGCGCGCACTTGTCGCGATACTGAGGCTTATCGAACTGCGCCTCATCGTCGGCAGTTTGCGAAAGGGGATGGCCATTCGCGCCCGCGACCCCGAGAAATTCCTGGCATATGTCGCGTGGCGCAGAAAAGTATTCGCCCGTGTATTCGAGCGTCCCATCATGGCGTCGCTCGATGTCGAGGCAGTCCGGATCAGCGCGGCCAAGGCCGGCGTTCCTGCTCCGCCGATACCGTCCGACTGGTTTGCGCCGAAGCTCGGTGAGCACAAAGGCGTCGTGTTCTATGTCCATGGGGGATCGTTCATCACCGAACGCAGCCCCCGCATCACGAATCTTGTCGGCCGTTTTGCCGCCGCTGCGAAAGCGCGCGTGTTTGCGCCCAACTATCGCCTTGCGCCCGAGCATCCCTGTCCTGCTGCGGTGGAGGACATCGTCGAGGCCTATCGCTGGTTCAAGCGTGTGCGGCCGGACGAGCCCATCGTGGCGATGGCGGAGTCGGCGGGCTCGGCCATATTGCTGGCCGCTCTCCAGCGGATTCGCGATGGCGGCGAAGTGCTGCCCGCCGGGATCATGCTGTTGTCGCCCTGGGTGGACCTGTCGCTGCAAAGCTGGTCGGTGATCGCAGCGAGCCTTTCGCGCACGGCCTCCTATTCGATGGAAGCGATGGCAATTCCCGTTCAACTCTATCTTCAGGACCGGGTCCTGCCGACGGATCCCGCAGCGTCTCCGCTGTTCGGCGATTTCGCGGGCTTCCCAGCCATGATGATCCACGCAAGCAAGGGCGATGTTCTTTCCGACGATGCGTTGCGTCTGGCCGAGCGCGTGCGTGCGGCGCGCGGCGAACTCACGGTGCGTTTGTGGACCGATGAGAAACATGTGTGGGAACGCATGGGCACCGCAAAGGCAAAGCAATCGATCATGCTGGCGGCAGATTTCATTCGCCGGAGACTCGACTCCGCGATTCATTGAAATGGCGGCACGTCTCGCCAAAACCACGCCGCCGACTGGCAAAAAAAATCGCCAAACGTCTACCCCATTTGGGAGAGGCGCCAGTGTTCTGCCGTGCCTAGCCTGCTGCGCCGGCGTATCGCCGCCGCGCATTGGAGGGCATTCATGAGTACGCAATATTCATCGTCGATGGCAGTTAAGCGTCTGGGGTCTGCAGTCGCGCTGAGCGCCGGATTGCTGATGAGCATCGGCGTCTCGATTGAGCCGGTTTACGCGGGCACCGAGAGCGCGATCAACAACATCACATCACCTGCCGGCGCGTCGCCCATTGGTTTGACAGTCGTGCATGGTAGCAATCCTCTAATGTTCGCGGATATTTTATTCGGCACCAGCTTCAGCTGCGGCGGCCTCGAACTGCTTACTCAAAATCCGGCCCCGGCGACCGGTTTTCAGGAGATGCCTTGGCACGCGTTTACCGGCAATTCGGGGGATGCATGCAACCCGGGCACCATTGGCGACTTCGGCGGCCATACCGTCGTGACGTCCCAAACGGGCGGCGCCTCGAGCAACGGCGCCGTCGAATTCTTTAATCCGGCAAACACGGCAATCGGCTTGCCATATCCAGTGCCGAGCCCCAACGGAGTGACGCCGCTACCAAGCTCCGAGGCTCCGCAGTCGCGAGGCGACGCTCCTGCCAGCGCCGAGACCGTGTACATCACGGCGAACTACCAAATTTACGAAGCCGCGCTGACGGCAAGCGGCAAGTTGTCGAAACCAAAATTGATTTATACCTTTCCCTCCGCCGACAATCATAAGGATGGCGTCGTGCTGTCCGGCCCGGCGGAGTTCGGACCTGACGGCAATCTGTATGGCGCCACGAACCAGGGCGGGAAGGGTTACGGCGTCATCTACAAGCTGACGCCGGTTACGGTGGGCGGGAAAACCACCTGGACCGAAACCGTGCTGCACACCTTCACGGGTGGCGCCGACGGCGGCAGACCGTGGGGCCAACTGGCCATCGACTCGGCCGGCAATCTGTACGGCACGACCACGATGGGGGGCGAGCTCGATGGTGCGCCGACGAATTGCAGTAACAATGGATTCGCGGGCTGCGGTGTCGTCTTCGAGCTTCTCTACAGGGCGACGGGCACTTTGTGGACGGAAAAAATCCTCTATTCCTTCAGCGGGGCTGCCGATGGCGCCATACCCATGGCCGGAGTTGTGCTCGACCCGCATAACAATCTTTTCGGGACGACATTTGCGGGTGGGAACACAAATTTGGCGGCGTGCTCGGGAGCTGCGATCGGGAATACGACACCGGGCTGCGGCGTGGTGTTCGAGCTTACCGGCAAGAAATATCCCCGGACCGAGAGCGTGCCCTATGCTTTCATGGGCGGTGCCGACGGAGCAGAGCCGCAAAGTGCCGTGATTCTTAACGGCCGCGACATTTTCGGCACGACAGTCGCCGGAGGCAACACGACGGACGCGATTTGCGGCAGCGGCGAGGGCCTGGGCTACGCCAAAGGCTGCGGCGTGGTGTTCGAGATCACGCCTTAGAGTCGCGAACCGCAGCCGTAACGTCCTCTCGGCTTCGCGGTGTTGCAGCGCGAAAAATGCGAAAGATGCGGTGACGGGAGTAAGATTTCCTTTTGCGGAAATGGTGCTCCAGTCACCATATTCCATTTGTCGAGCCGCTGCGCGCTGCCGCCAATGGCGGGCGAGGGACGAGCGCTTCAGGCGGGCGGATCAGCTTTTTTTCCGCTTGCAGAGTTGATTGCGGCGAACTTCGAACTCAAGCGCCAGTTGGCAGGAACTTCGATGCTCGCCGGATCAAAAAATGGTCTGGAAAAATCGCCTTCGTCGTAACCGCCTGAAGCGCAAAAGCATTCGGCGGAAATTCATACCAAGTGTTCGATCCTTGTTCCAGAATCCTTGTCGAATCGACGTTTACTACAATTGCGCGGACGAATTTTCGTCGCCATGTTGCGTGTTTTCCCGACGTGGAGTTCGCCCCATGGAAGAGACATTCGAAGAGCACCGGGCCGATATCGCTACACGCCGGCAGAAGGGACAATCGGGCAGTCTCAATCCCTATTGGCCGCACATCTCTCCGCATCTGAAAAAGGAAGAGACGACTGAGCCTTATTCGGGGTTCAATGCAGGTCCGAAATCAGGACCCATAACAAGGCCCAAAACAGGGCCCAAAACAGGGCCCAAAACAGGGCCCAAAACAGGGCCCAAAACAGGGATTGCGCACCCCCGCCGCCGAAGCCAAGAAAGCTCTAATGATCGTCTTCATCCCATCTCTGGAGGTTCGTATGCCGTCCAATTCCGATCTTCTTGCGCGCCGCATGGCGGCTGTCCCGCGCGGCGTGTCGACCGCGACGCCGGTGTTCGCGGCGCGCGCCGAGAACGCCGAAGTCTGGGATGTTGAAGGCAAGCGCTATATCGATTTCGCGGGCGGCATCGCCGTGCTCAACACGGGGCATCGTCATCCGAAAGTGATGGCGGCCGTGGCCAGGCAGCTCGAACTTTATACACACACCTCGTTTCAGGTGATGGCGTATGAGCCTTATGTCGAATTGGCCGAACGGCTGAATGCGCTGGCGCCGTTCAAGGGGCCCGCGAAGACCATCCTGTTCACCACAGGTGCGGAGGCGGCCGAGAACGCCGTGAAGCTGGCGCGAGCCGCAACGGGGCGTTCGGCCGTCATCGCGTTCACGGGCGGCTTTCATGGCCGCACGTTGCTCACTATGGCGATGACGGGAAAAGTGCTGCCTTACAAGCGCGCTTTCGCGCCGTTGCCGTCCGAAGTGTACCATGTGCCGTTTCCCATTTCGCATTACGGCACCACGGTCGAAGATTCGCTGAAGGCGCTGCAATTCCTGTTCAAGGCCGATGTGGAGCCCGCGCGCGTCGCCGCGATCATCATCGAGCCCGTGCAAGGCGAAGGCGGCTTTCATGCGGCACCCCCGGAGCTGCTGAAGGCGCTGCGCAAAATCTGCAACGAGAACGGCATCCTCCTGATCGCCGACGAAATCCAGTCCGGTTTTGCGCGCACGGGAAAAATGTTCGCGATCGAACATTCCGGCGTCGAGCCCGATCTAGTGACCATCGCGAAGTCGCTGGCCGGCGGCTTTCCGTTGTCCGGCGTGATCGGTCGCGCCGCCATCATGGACGCGGCCGAACCGGGCGGACTGGGCGGCACCTATGCCGGATCGCCGGTGGCCTGCGCCGCGGCACTCGCAGTGCTCGATGTGATTCGGGACGAAAAACTTCTCGCGCGCGCCGATGCGGTCGGAGATAAACTAAAAGCCCGTTTGCGCACGATCGCGAGCCGCAACGATACGGCCCCGATCTCAGCGATCCGCGGGCCGGGCGCAATGGTCGCGTTCGACATCGTGAAATCCCGCGGCACGCACGAACCCGACGGCGATGCCGTCAAGCGCGTGACTGCGCAGGCGCTCGCCAACGGCCTCGTGCTCCTTTCCTGCGGCATCCATGGCGAAACGATTCGTATCCTTGTGCCGCTCACTGTCGACGATGCAATTCTCGATGAGGGACTCGACAAGCTTGAACGATCGCTTGCGAGCAGTGTCAGCAGTTGAGAGCCGGGCGACCCGACTTGCAGGCCGGGGTGTGAATGCGCAAGGTGTTTCGCGAGACCGTTCGCGCGCACTGCGATCTACAGTTCCGTTTTCCTGCGTGCGATTGAAATTCCGCCTGGTGCTTCCGAATTCAGCTCTCCAAGGATGCCCGAATGACCGATAACGTTGCCGAACGTGTCGCTCCGTCGAACACAGGACAGGTCTTTCTCTATTTCACGCCGCTCACGCTCCTGGTCTATCTCGTCCTGCCGCATGGCTACCTGTTGGACATCGCCACGTCCTACATGTTGAAGAACCAGCTTCACGCGACGGCTATGCAGGTTACGCTGTTTCGACTTCTCGTGACGGTGCCGGTCTATCTCTCGGTCGTGTTCGGCTTCACCCGGGATCTTTGGAATCCGTTCGGACTGCGCGATCGCGGATTCTTCCTGGTCTTCGCGCCGCTGTCTGCCGCCATTTTCTTCTGGATGTCATGGTCCACGCTTTCCTATGGCGGTCTCTTTATCGGCACCGTGCTGGTGATGGTGTCGTTTCGCTTCGTGGCGGCGGCATATCAGGGGCTCATGGCGCTTGTCGGCCAGGAGAAGCTGATGTCAGGTCGGCTCAGCGCGCTGTGGAACATCGTCAATTCGATCCCATATATCGTGGGAGGATTTGCAGCAGGCTGGATCGCGATACATGTGCGGCCCAGCGAGACGTTTGTTCTCATGGCAGTGCTCTCCCTCGCGATCGCGCTCCTGGCGCTGTGGAAGCCGCGGTCGGTGTTCAATCACACCTACGACCAGCCTTTGGCCAAAGCGACCGATCTCTTGGGAGACATCAAGCGGCTTCTCAGGCACCGGGCAGTCTATCCAGCCGTGCTGATCATGTTCTTTTTTCAGTTTGCGCCGGGGTCGAACACCGCCCTGCAATACTTCCTGTCCAATCATCTGCACGTTTCGGATGAGATATACGGCGATTTCAACGGCATTTTCGTCGCCGCCTTCCTGCCGGTATTCCTTCTTTACGGTTACATCTGCAAATTCGTCTCTCTGCGCAAATTGCTGTGGTGGGGAACCGTCATCACTGTGCCGCAGATGATTCCGCTGGCATTCATCCAGACCGGAACCGAGGCGCTGATCCTGGCGGTGCCGATCGGTGTGATGGGCGGAATTGCGGCGGCGGCCTACTACGACCTTTCGATGCGCTCATGTCCGCCCGGTTTGCAAGGCGCGCTGATGATGATGGTCGATGGCGTTTATCTCCTGTCCAATCGCGCTGGCGATGTGCTGGGCGTGGAACTCTATAATCTCAGCCCGACATATGGCTTTCTTTACTGCGTGCTTGCGACGACCGCCGTTTATGCGTTGATCCTGCCTTTGCTCCTGCTGATCCCGAAATATCTGATCGCCACAACGGATGGTCAGCGCAATCCGGAATTCGACGCGGAAGTTTCCGCCGAGATTGCGGCGCCGGCCGAGTGATCCGCGATGTCATTCACCGAGGGTTGCCGATGAATTTGGCCAAGCCGCATCTCGATGTGGGGCTTTATGTGCGCGACACCGAAGCCGCGCTGGCGTTCTGGCAACAGAGCGCCGGGGCGGTGTTCGATCACACGCTTGCGATCCGGCGGGGGCTTCGCCAACATCGCCACGATCTTTTCGGGTCCGTCCTGAAGATCAACAATTCGCGTGCGACATTGCCGGACAACGCTGCGACCGGTTACTGCGAATTGCTGGTCGCGCGCGGCGATATCGGCGAACTCCAGCCGTTGCGCGATCCGGAGGGCAATCGCGTCACGCTTGTTCCGCCGGGGAGTTTTGGAGTCGACAAGATCGGCATACGCCTCGCGGTACGCGACCTCACAGCCCATCGAAACTTTTATGGGGGCGCGCTGGGTCTCGCAGAGGAAGAGATTGAGGGGTTTGGAGCGGCGTTTCGCGCCGGCGACAGCATCCTTCTTCTCGACGAGTCCGAGGACGCGTCCGGCGATGCAGCTATTGACGGTTATGGCTGGCGCTACATCACCTTCCAGATTCACAAGGTCGACGAAGAACATGCCTATGCGCTGGCTCACGGTGCGCAGGAGGGATTGGCGCCCATGACCTTGGGCGATACGGCGCGCATCTCGATGATCCGCGATCCCGACGGCAACTGGATCGAGCTGTCCCAACGCGCCTCGATTGTGGGATCGATTGCGCCGTGACGATCGCCCTAAAGCGTATGCAACGGCGTGTTGCGGAAAATTTCCGCCACCGCAACGGCGGTCGCGACGCCCGCATTGAGGCTTTCAAGGCCCGGCCGTCCGCCGGGTATGCGTACAAGCGCGTCGCAATACTTCTTTGT
>Ga0302324_100031263_pt1 | contig 10046 bp, 11 predicted proteins | sample Palsa_T0_1_FD_201949 | JGI IMG/M metagenome (GOLD analysis project Ga0302324, IMG submission 201949) | Peat permafrost microbial communities from Stordalen Mire near Abisko, Sweden - Palsa_T0_1 | ecosystem: Environmental > Terrestrial > Soil > Palsa > Peat permafrost | place: Sweden: Abisko... | reverse complement strand
CGCGGAGACAACATCGCCATTGTCGGACGCCCTGGAGCAGGGAAGACCACGCTCCTGAACTCGATACTCCACGAGGCCGCTCGCATCCGCCCAACGGCGAGGCTCGTAACGGTGGAAGACCGTCGCGAACTCCGCCCAAGCCACGCGGACGCCTTGCAGCTTTACGCGCGGGTCGAGCAGGCGCATTACGATGGAACCCGGTTCGAATATGGATTCGTGAACCTCTTGTCCGACGTTTTGAGAACCAGCTTTGACCTCCTGGCCTTCGGGGAGCTTCGAGACGGAGAGAGCGCGTTAGCGCTGCTCATGGCCCTCAACTGCGGAACATCCGGGTTCTCATTCACGCTCCACGCCAACAGTGCTTTCGACGCGCTAAGTAGATTAGAGGACCTCATCCGCCTCGCAAAAGCCCCGGTAATACGACGGACCATCGCCCGATTCGTAAACACCATCGTGTACCTAGAGATGGACGACAACCGCACCAGAAGAGTGGCTGGAATGGTCCGCGTCCTTGGGGTAGACGAGAATGACGAGTACATTGTTGAAAAAATCGGAAATGTGTGATACAGTATCATGGAAACGTATCTAACATTTCATAGAAGGACCAAGTGCCATGGGAACCACCTCGAAGACTAATACGACTAACCGCTTCTTTGCCCGTGTAAAAGCTACGTGGCACCTCGTAGGGTTAGGGCTCACAATATGGATTTGGGGTGGGCTTTTCCACATATTCGCCTATGCGGCGCACGCAAGCGCGTATTGGCAATTCGCCTGGGCCTACGCGGGAGCGACCTTCTTTGTTATGACATTCTGCCTCCCAGAAGACGAGAGCGAAGGCAAGGCGTACTGTGATTCAATAGACTCGACGGAGGGAAGAAGGAAAGCGCTCAAACATTGGTGGGGCATTTTTCTGATTCCGTTGATTATTCCAATGATGATACTAGGAAGAACCCTGGAATGCTTCCAGGCCTGGGGAGATTGACATAGCAGGGATACTGTGATACGGTATCCCTGCTAGACGCGATTTGCGTCTTACCTGATTCACAAGGAGCACACGATGACATACGCTACCCTAAAACGCGGCACTGCCATTCTTGCGACAATGGTAGTCGTTGGAGGGGTATTTGGATGCTCCAACGATCCAAAAGCCGCCACTACAGAGAACTTTGCGCGTGCGATCTCTAATAGCTACGATAAGGTAGAAGGAGACAAGTCGAGGTCTATTTGCTTAAATTACGAAGACGAAATGCCTAATGTTCCGGGTTTTGTAGTTCCAATAACGCCGAGTACGTTCACGCTAGCTCATTCATCGGATGAGAAAAAATTCAATCCTTATATGGGAATGTCGGGAAAATACTATCACCTAGTTACCGACCATGGCGACATTGAGAAGCTGCAAGTATTGACTTCTGTAGGAGTGATCATCAAGAAGCCAACGACGGTTCCTGGGAATGAGGAGCACCTAGGCGCTATGGACCCGTTTTGGCACATGAGAAGACCTTCCCACTATGAAAAAATAGCAATCCCGGCTTTTGAGTACACATCAACCCCTGCATCTTATTGCTACGCGAACTTTGGTTTCGATCATGTGGACAACTTCTCAGTACCGGGAGACCTCATGGGAAAACGTGTAACCGTGGTAAGCTATTACCGGGAAATTGAGAGCGTTAAGGGATGGGCGAGGGACGCAAGGGTTCAGGCCGCTTTTCCAGAGATCGAACAATCTCTGGGAAAGATCAAAGATGAACCAGCCAATATAGCTCTGGAGTTGACAAACAACGGTTGGCAAGTAGCTCAGTAAGGAGAAGATCATGCAAGGGAAAAGATGTGCTCCTCCTCGCGGAGGAGGCTCTGCGGCGGCGTGTGTCCGATATATTTTAGGAGAGGAGGCGACCGCTAAGGTCGTTCACGACAAGGCCAAGGGCAACGTCCTTACCGAAGGGCAAAAACTTGGCCTCTCCGCACTCTTCGAGGAGGCCCGGTTGCGGGATGACCTCGGGGCGAACGCTATCTGGTCTCCGACTACCGGAGATGGAAAGCGACCAAGCTCTATCTACGCGCGTGGAGTGAACTCGCTAGAGACGGCGGCTCTGGATATGGAATCGGTTGTCAGGACTCAACCGCGTGTGAAGCAACCAGTTCAGCATTACGTTATGTCATTGAACGTCGAAGAGTCGAAGACGATATCGGACGAGCAGCTCATCCGTGCCGCCGAGTACACCCTCGACAATTCGGGATGGGACGGACACTCGGCGGTGTTCACCGTCCACCGGGATACCGACAACGTGCATGTCCACGTTGCTATTGCTTCAGTCCACTCGGAGACTCTAAAAGCGTGGAACCGACAAAGTGATTATTACCGCCTTCACCACGCACTGCGGGAAACCGAACTCAAGTTCAACATGCAGCACGAAAACGGGCTCTACATCACGCGCGACCGTGGGCTTCCAACCCAACGTATCGAAATAGCTCCTCTTGAGACACGCAAAGCATGGAAGAGAGACAAGCAAGCAGAGCGTCTTGAGGACATGGCGCGGGCCTTCTTGGACGAATCAGACGGCTTGGAGTCGGTTTCAGATCGCAGGGACCGGCTCATCTACTCCATTCGCGAATATCTCAACAAAACCGCCGCGCGGGGAGAGATCCCGCTCCGTGCGGATGTCCACGCCATAGCCGCTAGATTGACCACCACGCTCGAAACAGACAAAGAAGGCAATCTGTATGCGCGACTCATGGAACGCGCACCAGAAGACACCGTAACGCGCAAGGAAGTCGATTCCTTTGGCGAGGTGACGTTGCGTTCCGCCAAATGGGTTCCAACGCAGATCGTTTTTTCTCTTGACGCTGCGCTTCTAGCGCCATCCACCGTTGATTCGGTCGAAAAAGGCCAAAAAATACACGAATGGGAGATGGAACAGCACAAAGCGGTCATGGGGAGAAGAGAATGGCTCTCGAAACTTGGAAACATCGAGCAATCTGAGGAGGAAGTACGGAAAATCGTCGCAGAAAACCCAGGAAGAGTCACCAGAGACCTCGTGGCAGGCGGGAAGGCTATCCTAACCGCAGAGGACTATGACCGTTGGACCGGAGAACGGGTGACCGGCGACTGGCTTGATCTCTCAAATTCGATCCAACGACGCGACACAGAGATCGTCGTGCTCAGCCCAGACGCAAACAGCCCTCTTTACACCTCGAAAACACAAAAAGCACTCGAAAACGAGGTCGTTGAGCTTGCTACGCGCCTCGCAAAGGCAAAAGACCCACTTTTTGATCGTGCCAAACTTGACCAGGCCATAAGAGAAGAGTCGGAGGCGCAAAACCTCAAGTTCAGCCCAGAGCAACTGCGGGTATTTGATCTACTCGAATACCGTTTTGGAGTGGTCCAGGGAGACGCTGGAAGCGGTAAGAGCACCCTAATGGCGGTCCAACGTCGGTATTGCGACCTGACGGGGCGGAAAATTGCCGGGTTTGCCACCTCCCAACTTGCAGCAGAGGGGTTAGGAGAAAAGGCAGGGATTGAGAGTGTGAACACGGCCCGCGCACAAGCACTAGAGAGCGCTCGTGGCAAGGAGATGATCGAACAGAATAGTCGCGTTATCTGCGATGAGTCAACCATGTTTTCGATGCAATCAACGAAAGCCACTTTGCAACGCATTGAATCTCAAGGAGCGGGGGGCCTATTTATCGGAGACGAGTCGCAGCTTCCGAATATCGAAGCAGGAGACACGGGGAGGCTCTTAGCATCGGTAGCCAAGGCGGAAGGTCGATACGCGGAAGTGACCCAGGTCTTCCGCCAGAAGGTCGGATCAGAAGTCGAATGGATGAGAGAAGCAATCCCACGAGGACGAAGAGCCCTTCTATCAGGAGATACGGCTGGCTTCCGTGCGTACCTAGAAGAATTTATCGACCGTGGGCACGTTATTTTCCACTCGAACCGTCAAGAAGAGATTGCTGCAAAGGCGAAGGATGTCGTCGAGGCGGTCAAGCAGAACATTGAGGTTCTCGCACCTGGATTCTCTCGTCAGGACTGCCTTTATACAAACCGAGCCATTCGCGCTGAACTAGGACACGAAGGCACTGGGATCAATTTACGGTTGGCCCGTGGAGTACGTGAACTCGCACCCAATGACCAAGTAATCTTCGAGAAGAATGCAGAAAAGAAGCTAGGAGTGCTTAACGGGTACACGGGAAAAGTTCTCTCTGTTGCGACAAACAACATCGAGATTCAGACGGACAAAGGGATCGTGAATGTGAACCCTACAACGTACAACCACCTTGATTATGGATGGGCCTGCACCACCCATAAGAGCCAAGGACGCGGCGAGACACTTGTTGTTCCAACACTAGGCAAGAGTGACAACGCCAGATCGGCCCACGTCGCAGTAACGCGCTGCATAGAAAATCTCAATGTGCATACTCGAATGACAAAAGAAGCGTTCCTCGATCACTTCACCTCGTCGAACTCCATGCGACCAAAGGATGACGTGCTCTTCTTCCAGGAAATCGTTCGCCAAACGGGTGGCCCTGACACGTACTGGGCTCAGAGCATGAGAAAAGAACTAGAGACAGAGGACGGTCCATTTCGGGATGAGCACCGGGCCGAGACGCGCATGCGAAGAGAGGCTTGCCGTCGCGATGTCGTGAGTACGATGGAACGCTTTAACGTAGCAAGAGCCGCCGCACCGAATGACAGAGCACTCAAGCGTATCGAGCGGGAAGAGAAGAAGGAAATAGACGATGTCTACAAACGTCACGAGCTTGAGTCGTTTGTGGCATGGGGGGCAAGGAATCGCAAGTACATCGAAGTAGCCTTTGTACGAGCAGCGGAACAAGCACAAGAGCGGAAGAACGCCATGAATCCACAAGTTCAAGAACAGGCCCCATCAATCAAGAAGGGGAGAGGACGCTAGAACACAGCCTTTTGTTAAGAAAGAGCCTCGGAGCGATCCGGGGCCTTCCTGTTACGCTTTTACGATCATCGGCCGATACTATCGACGGGCCAACGAAACGGAAAGGACCTATCCTACTCGACCGTAGAAGGCCATCAATTATGTCACTATTAAAGAACCTCGACCGCCCAGAATCCATCCTTGAAAAAGGAGAGATGCTCGGGTTTGAGTATCGAATAACGCATAACTTTGGGGGAGCGCGTTGCGGGTACATCAAGGTTCCACCGGGCCACCCTTGGCACGGTATGGACTTCGAGATAATCCCCTGCGAGGTCCATGGAGGCCTGACATTCTCTAGCGGAGAGAGTGAGGGGAGCGAATGGTGGATCGGATTCGACTTCGCGCACCCGTCTGACCTCCGAGACCCTGACCTGCCGTTTGAAAGCAGCATCTTCAGAGATGAGATCCTCGGGTTCTACAATCGGATTCAGGAGCTATGCAATCGGGGCTCAAAACCGCACCTTTGGACTCAGGATGAGATCAGGGCCGAGTGCATGAGGGTTGCAGGGCAGGCCAAGGGGGCTGTCAAGGATTCCTTGACAGTTCCCGACTAGGGGTGGGACTCTAGCGACTTCAAAAGAAAGGTCTCCGCCGCTGCGTGGAGCTTTCCGTCTACGCGACCCCAAATGTCGAGCGCCGCCTTCACAAGCTCTGCTCGACCCGCACCATCGCTCAAGAGGCGAGCGTCTTTTAGTACCTGGGCAATCTCTGTGGATAACTCCGTGCGGGCGTTGTGGACGTTCTGCTCAATCTGTGTTATGGCTTTGCAGACCGGATTCAGACGCTCGGCTACCTCGCGGACAACCTCTGCATGGACAGCTTGCGACAGGTACGGAGACCGCTCACACAACCGATCATTCACCTTCTGAAGATCGTTCTGCTTCCGTAACTCGTCGTTCTGGCTACGCAGTAGCGTCAACTCATACGTAAGCGCATCAATGTCGCGAGACAAGTCGAACATGGTCTGTAGCTTTGGGTTTCTCGTCGAGACCTGATCGGAGGCCTTCTCTTGCTCTTTCACCTGCGCGACAGCCATCGCTAATGCCTTTTCCTTTTTCTGATATTCGAACTCGTCGATATCCGCGAAGAGCGAATTGTCACCTTGGCCTCCTGTAAGATGCAACTCGCGATGCAAATTGGCAAGTTCCGAGACGGAGGCCACCATGCGCCGCAAAGGATCGCTAGAGATATGCAGCAAGCAATCGCGGATCATCTTAATGTGCTCACGAGATTTTTCACTATTCGTCTTCATATATTCATTTTCTATAATGCGAGATTCGAGATTCCCCATCAGCCTAACCACCTCGCTATTGGTACCATAAAGACCGCCAACCATATTGGAACGGTCGCGAATCGTTGCAATAAGGAGCGAGCACTCCTCGTCAGTCTCTCGTATCATGCTGGCAAATCCTCAAGAAGAAGAAGCAAGTGCTTCGCATGGGTCGCATTCGAACTGCAATCCTCGGGATCTTCTGCTATGGACTTCGCGTAACGCTTGATGCGGTCGAGCTTGGCAAAGGCCTCTCCGGTGACGTTGATATGGACGTATTCAGGTTCGAGCAGAACCGCTGGTGGTTTCACCGGGTTTCCGTCACCGTCTACAGGCCACTTGTCTTCAGGAATGACTCCGTATGGCGCGTTATAGCGAAGCGTGAACTCCTCGAACCTCTCGGGCCACATAGCCTCGACAATCCTTACGTTCTGAGAATCCCCCTTACGAATCATAGAAAACAAAAGCCCATAGAATGGCGGATCGTACTTACTCAGCGTTTGCGAGTAGAGATATTCGTGAAGACTCATGCGAGTTGGTCCTTCAATCAATCGGCGTCCGCTTGGACAAAGCAAAGGTGCAGACCTCGAACTTGACTCCCTTCACATTCCTCAACGCATCGAGGCTATCACGGACCTTGGCAATCGACCGATCAAGCGCCGCCCTCTCAGCAAAGACAAACGGAAGCCAACCCATCTCGGTCATTTGAGCAAAGATCGTCCGACTTCCGTCTGGATTGACGACCATGAGCGCGGAAAGCGAATCACCAACCTTCACGCTGCATCGCCATTCGGCAACCGGATATAGCCCTGACAACGGCACCCGACAAGGCAAGTCGCTCCATCATAGCGATGCGGGCGGTTCTCCTCGTTATGGCTCGATAGACCATGACCGCAGAAGCATAATGGCTCTCTATCCTCGCACGATTCGCAACCACCATCCATAAGATGCTGGATGCGCTCTTCGAGATCCATTGAAGCCAGGCAATCGGGCTCGTCGTCAAAGTCGGAGTCGATCATGCTAGAGTTCCTCGATGAGCCTCTGCTTTGTCGGCAGACGCTAGAAGTAGAGAGGCAATACCACGAGCAGATTCTGGCTCACGTGAACTACCCCGGCCTGAAGGCCAAGGCTTCCGCTTTCACAGGCCCGAGCGAAGCGGAGGCCCTGCGGCCTCTACGTCGTCTTACCGAGCCTCCGGCGGCAGTAGCGACTATTCCAGCCGCCAGGATGCGTAAGGCTTCTTGTTTGATGTTGATAGCAGCATTCACATCGCGATCATGCTGAGATCCGCAACCGTTGCACTTCCATGAGCGCACATCTAACGGCATCTTGTCTTGGATGTCTCCACAGTCTGAGCAGACCTTCGAGGATGGGAACCATCGTCCAACCTTGACGAAGGCTTTGCCTTCACCGGCGGCTTTGTACTCAAGCTGACGGCAAAGCTCGCTCCATCCAGCATCGTGAATGGCCTTAGCGAGGTTGTGGTTCTTAGTCATCCCCTTTACGTTGAGGTCTTCGACGGCAATCACTTGGTTCTCGTTGACCAACCGCCTGGAGACTTTGTGGAGGTAATCGCGACGCGCGTTTGCAATGCGCTCATGGACGCGGGCGACCTTTAGGCGAGCCTTGTTCCGGCTCTTTGAGCCCTTCTTGCACCGTGATAGCTTCTGTTGCTTGCGTTTCAGGTTCTTGGCATGCTTGCGAACGTGGCGAGGATTGGAGAACTTGTTCCCGTCGCTCGTTACTGCAATATCAAGCAGTCCAACGTCTATGCCGACCGCTTTCCCGTCCGTTGACACGGGCGGCAAAGCGACTCCGGTCTCCGTGAGGACCGACGCATAGTAATGACCACAAGCATTTTTGCTTACGGTCACAGTCTTGATCGTGCCTACAATGTCACGATGGACGACGCACTTCACGCGCCCGACTTTCGGCAACCTAATGCGGTCGCCGTCAATCGTCACTCTCTGCGGGTACTGAACTGACTGAGGACCATACTTGCTTTTCTTGTTTGGGTACCCGCCACGTTTCTCGAAGAAGTTCTCGAAAGCGGCGGCAAGGTTGCGAAGAGATGACTGCAAGACCTGCGAATCGCAGTCCTTGAGCCATTCGTTTTCGATCTTCAATCCTGGCAAGCGGTTGAGCATGGCGACCCATGTGAGACCTTTGCCTGTCTCTTGATAGAGCTTTTGTGTTTCCCTAAGAGCATCGTTCCAGGCCCACCTAGCATGACCGAACTGCACCGCGAGAGCGGACTTCTCCGCCTCGTTAGGATACAACCGGATGCGCGTTGCCTGCAACATGCCTTAATCGTACCACACCAAAGATTAGCTGTCAAGCACTTGGTTAAGAATACGACGACTTAGCGCTCCGGCGCGTGGCTTATATCCTCGTCCTGAACGACGGGGTTTTACGCCACCGTGGATAAAAGCTCTAGTTGCCCGCACATATCGCAATCTTCGGAGGAAACACGAATGATCTTTACATACCTACCGCGCGTAGTAACGAAGAGTAAAGCCCCAGTAAAGTAACCTTCTGGGGGATCTATCCTAGCGTCTATCATGCTGCTACTAGGATTGGTGCTGTATGCTTTGCGGCGGCGCGTTTTCTGAAGTCTCCTTTCCATCCGAGACGTGGATTCAGCATATATCCATATCCATTGCCGACTTTCATTCCTTTTATGAGGACTTTCTTTTCAGTAAGTTCGGCAAGTGCCTGTGAGATTTGAGATCGGTGCATCTTCATCTCTTCGGCAATCTCTCTTTGGTTCAAGAGAATCCATTCGTTGTCTATCCCGAGAGTCATGAGCAGAAAAAGCAGAACTCTCGCTGCTACTCCGCTTAACTCTGGGGCAATTTTTCTCCCTGAGTCCTGGAATACAGTCACGAACGGTTCTCCCCAATAGTGTTTGGGAGATACTTGCTTGCAGTCCAGGTGAATACCTTCAACAGGTTCCGCCGTCTCAGTGTCGAACGCCACCATTCTGATCTTTCTATATGTTCCTCTAATCATATCGCTTTAACCCCTTCGTCCGTCATTCTATCTGTCAAGTCCGTCATTTTATACGTCAAGTTTGTGCTCAGCCCTTCTTACTTCTTTACTTTAGATGGAAATATCGCCTGAAAGATATGGAAAGCTCCCGCCGGACAAATCTCTGCCGGTGACGGCTCCGCCTTGACGGACGGCTCCTCCGTCGCCTTGGATAGAGCCTGACCGCTCCGCCTAGCTCCGCTTGGATAACCCGAGGTTATCCACAGGCTCTACCCACCGCCACACCATCTCGAAGTGGGAAACGCGTCAAGACTGCACCCTCCGCGCTTCGCGGAGGGCCTGGGAGGACGAGGACGGTGCTAACGCACAAAGAGACGGGGAGACGGCTCGGACGGCACTAGCGGCCTCGCTAGGTGCCTTAAACGGCGACGTTGCACCCTCTTCCGAAAGCGGCGATTCCGCCAGCCACCTTCAGCCGCCCACCACTCGATTGGATCAAGGTGCCGCCAATGACGATTACTCATGCGATCCCCGGTCATGTCCTTCTCCGTTCTCCACTCGCTCGCGAGCTTCAGCGCATTCGACGCAGAGCTTTGATTCAGGGGTTCCTTTGGGACAACATACGTCGCCGTCCTCGTCTTCGAGTGGATCAGGCATCTTGGCTTCATACCCGTAACAGGCTGAAGTGCAAGGGAGTGGTCTTGGAGCGTAGCCAGAGAGGCGAAGAACGAGATCAGGAACGGAGAGATGAAGGTCAAGGTCTTTATGGAAAATCTCGTGACCAACATTGGTTAATTCTATCTCGTGGATCTGACAACGAGCAAAGTCCTTCAGTT
>Ga0302324_100031260_pt1 | contig 10047 bp, 1 predicted proteins | sample Palsa_T0_1_FD_201949 | JGI IMG/M metagenome (GOLD analysis project Ga0302324, IMG submission 201949) | Peat permafrost microbial communities from Stordalen Mire near Abisko, Sweden - Palsa_T0_1 | ecosystem: Environmental > Terrestrial > Soil > Palsa > Peat permafrost | place: Sweden: Abisko... | reverse complement strand
CGGGAGACGTAAGCGCACCCGAGCTTGGCTCGACGACGGATGCCAGGCGGCCATCGGCATCGTAATTCCAACTCTTGGTGCCGTAGCTTGCGCTGATGCTTGCAGCACGGCCATTGGGATCGTACACGTAAGTGCGGCCCGGTGTTATTCCATTATCGGAGAACTGCACGCCCGACATTGCGCCGCGCGCATCGTACGCGTACGACGACACCACGCCCATCGGGTCGGTTTTGGAAGTCATGAGCCCCGGGGTTTGCAACGAGTACGACATCGTTGCAGCAACAATGGTACCTACACCAGGCGGTATCCGCAACGTCTCGACCGTGCGGTCGAGTCCATCGAAACCGGTCGCCTTGGTATCGCGCCAGGCGACGTCTACTTGGCCCGAAGCGCTGGGTATCCACTCCTGGGTCTTGTAGAGACCGCCGTATCCCATCACCCACGCGCCATCCATCTGCACCGGTTGCGGATAGCTGGTCAGATCGTAGATATAGCGCGTAAGCCATTGCCAAGCATAGTAATCCGTCGGGTCCTGCGGAAGGGCGACTTCCACAAGCCGGTCTAGCCCGTCGTAGAATTTGGTCGTCGTGCCCGCAACGCCACCATAGTGATGCGTTTCCGATACTTCGTTGCCGTCCGTATCGTAGCTGAATGTGACTCCGACACCGGCGGCATATTCGGCTGCCGACTGCGTCATGCTGACTTGACCGTTGGGATAGTAGGCCGTTCGGCTTGTCACCCCATCGGCGTCTGTCACGCTTGTCGGCCGATCGCCGCTATCGTAGGTCAGCGTAGTTGTGCCGTTGCCCTTGTTGTAGGAAATCAGGTCGCCGGCTGCATTGTATGCGAACGTCTGCATTGGTTGACGAACCGAACCGTCAAGGGGCTGCGTCATCGTCGTGCCGGTGATCGTCGTCGGCAGACCGTAGTCCGTGCCGCCCTGTGCACTCGGATTGTAAGAAAACGACTGCTGATAGCCCAGTGGCGTCGTGATGCTGGTGATCCGCCCGAAGGGCTCGGCACTCGGATACGTCATCGCCATGAGTGTGGAACCAGCGCTCGCCGGGCACAGGCTATCCGATGGCGTCGGCCCCGAACCGGCCCAATCGGCATTCAACGCATGCGTGCGCGTTTGATCGCAGTACGCAATGACGTTGTTAAAGGTATCGTACGAATAGAGCTTGGTCGCGCGAAAGGTTCCAAGACCGTTGGCACCTGCAGAGAGCGCCGTTGCGGGATCGGCTTCAGCAACCGTATTGCCGTTGCCGTCGTAGGCGTAGTCGCTCTCGTTACCGCGTGCATCGACGGTTGCGACCACGTTATTGCTCGCATCCCAGCGCTGCTGCGTCGCTATCCAATTGGTCCCATCGAACGCCTTACGGGTGACGAGGCGCCCCGTGGAATCGAGCAGATACTGGTCCGAATGGCCGTGCGTGTCATCGACGTCGGTTTCCGTTGCACTCGTATACGTAAGACCGATAAAGCTCTCGCCGACGATGCCGGTGGTGGTGACACCGTTTTGAACCGTCGCTTGCAGATACGTGCCAGTCGAGTCGTTTGGCACGAAATTGATGATCCCCAAGGGCTCGATGCCGAAGGTGCGGTTTTGCGTGTCTGCCAAAAATTGCACGGCTCCGCCATCCGTTCCCCAACCGCCACTTAAAGGCGACAGTGCATAGCGCGGATTGGCTACCATCTCGCCGTTGGATTGGTCGGGGTACGCCCAGCGGCTGTACGTCTCCGGGACCGACTGACCACTTGCCGCGGGTTTGTCGACTTCGAGCAGTTCGCCGGTTGAATCGTATTTGTAGTTCACCGTCGTGCCGTCGGACCGCGTTAAGGTTGACGCCAGCCGATTGCCCGAGACGTCGTCTAGGGTCACCGTTGCCGACCGGCCATCGGGTGTCGTTGCGATAATCGACGCGATATTGACCGCGTTACGCTCATCGCCGCAGGTCCACGAATACGAGAAATAGATCGCGTTATTGGTATTACGCGCGATGATCGCATAGAGCCGCCCGCCATAGCCCTCGTAACCCGCTATTGTGGACCAGGTCGGCGCAAAGAAGATATAGTCCGTTCCGGATTTCTTCTGCCAGTGGTACAGCACGCCGCTGGAATTATCAGGGTACAACTGAGCGTGCTGGCCGGCAGGTGGGATCCAGTTGCCGTTTCCGTCAGGGGCATAGTCGTAGCGGGCGCCGTCGACGTCGAATATCGAGTACCCACCCGACGTGTTGAGCGCCATGTGCGCATCAAACTCGTTCGTCCAACGGTTACCGAAGAGCGCGATTCCCGAGCCGTCGGCATTCGTTACCGTGTGCGTGCTTTGCGAATTCTCCGTGCGGCGAAATGCTAGCGCCAGATCGCGATTCGGCGTTGACATATCGTCGGCTTGAACAATCCGATTCCCGTTTGCAACGTTCACGAAATACTTGCCGACGCCCGGAATCGGGCCGTCCTCGTACGTCCACCACGGATTGATTCCAGTCGTTGCGTCCGCTCCGGCAATTGCCGTCGGCGGACTCTGCACCGGCGCAGAACAACTACCGGTGCTCAGCGGAGCGACCATTCTTGTCTGTAGCGACTTCGATGCGCCCGGAACGGCAATGCCTCGCCGGCCTGAAGGCGCAGCGACTTGCAGCATCGAGCGACGCATCGCCAGCGGGTCGCGCGGCGCGTGACGCGCGTCGTGGATCGTTACGCGTGCGTTCGGCACGCTCCTCACCAACACGCCTGATACCCGACGTCCCGCTACGGCATGCGATTGGCGCACGTTCGGCGGCGCAAACAAGGGTCGAGCCATGCTCTTGGCGTGCGCCGCGCGCCTAGCAGCCGCAGCATTGATCACCGGATACGGAAGAGGACGCGGTGGTGCAGTCGTCTGAACGCTCGGCATTGCCGCTGCACTTGTTTGAACGCTTGCGCCGGCGCGCAATGCGCTCATGCTCGGAAGCAAAAGACAATACGCTAAGAGAGCGGCCACAAAGCGTTGCCACATGATCAGGAAACCTCCCAGTATCCGACCGGCCCGAACAAACCACCCGCGGTCGAGGATGCGCAGGGTTGTTGGCCGCCCGCCAAGTTACCTGCCGCTCGAATCTACCAATATTAGAGCAGGAAAGCGCTTTGCACCTCACAAGAAAGCGGCAGATACAAGGTGCGGTGCGCCTTCATCGGAGTGTCATGGTATTTGCGGCCCGGCGGCGCGAGATGTTTGTGCTCTCGCTGTCTTTGCTTTTTCTCATCACCGGTCTCGGCGTCGTGGCTGCCGATACGCCCGTCGCAACTGTTAAGCAAGTCAAGCAGCGCGTAAATATCGAGGCTCACAACGAGCCGGTTCAAAGTGTCCTTGCCCGGCTCGGGCACGCGAACAATGCAAATATTACGATCGCGACGGACGTATCGGGCTATGTAACAATTGAACTGCATCACGTCACGATCGAACAGGCGCTCAAGGCGATCGTCACCCCTCTAGGCGCCGAATATCGCCTGCGTGACGGTGTCTACGCAATCGAACGGATGCCGTCACGTCAGATGCAGCCGAATTCGAGCACACCGTCGGTGCTGCCGTTGACGATTATTACCGCGGGCCGCGCCGCAGCACGACTTCGCCCCCTCTTTCCGCAAGCATCAATTCGAGAAGACGCTCAATCAAACTCGCTCGTCGTCATTGCAACGCCGGCTGATCTGCAGTCGATGCGCACCGTCCTCCAAGGCATCGATGTCAAGAGCCCGACGACGGTTGTGACGCAAGCAATTGCCGTCCGCACCACTCGCGCCGATAAAATCTCGTCACAGCTTCACGAGAGCTTTCCGGGCGCGCGAATCGCGGTCGTCGGTGAGAAGCAGCTTCTCGTTACGGCAATACCATCCGATCTCGAGCAAATAAAAAATGCCGTGCTCGCGCTCGATTCACCGCTTGTAACGCCGCCCCCGACGGCGATGACATCGGAGGCCGTGCGCGTGATCCAACGGCGCCCCCAGGACATCGCGCGAGCGGTGACGCGTCAAGTCGCAAATGTGCGTGCTGCCGTTTCCGGTGGAACCGTCGTGCTCACCGGCCCCCCGGACGCGGTGATGCGGGCGAAGGCGCTCGTTGCGCAGATCGATCTGCCGCCGTTCGACGCACGCTACACGCAAGTCTATCGTATTCGTAGCTTTGACGCCGCCTCCGTTGCTGACTTGCTCCGCCGAAGCTTCCGCGATATCGACATCTCGGTCGACACCTCGCTCAACGCTCTCGCCGTCAACGCCACCGCCGCGCAGCAACAGCGCATCGCCGATTCGCTCGCACAGCTCGACGCGCCGCAGACGAACATCCCGGGTGCCGCCGGGTTCGCCGGTCTTAGTGGCGGCGGGTCAACCACCGAACTAATCACGCTCAAGTCCGCGATGCCGGGACAAAACCTCGGTGGCGTCGATCCGGTTTCCGCGATCGTTCAAGCGCTGACGCAGATTGCCCCCGATATAAAAGTGCTTCAGCTCGGCGCGCCGGGCCAACTCGCACTGATCGGTCCGGCATCAAGCATCCGAAACGCCAAAGATTTTATTGAAAAAGTCGATATCATTCCGCCGCAGGTGGTGCTTGATACCGAAATTTTGGAGATCGATGAAACCGTCGCAAAGAACCTCGGGCTTCAGCTAACCGCTGGGACATTTAGCACCACATTCAGCGAAACGACGCCACCGGTTAATGCGGACGGCACGGCCGGGAAGCTCATCGCACTTCAGCCTCTGACCCGCACGCCGATTTCGTTTGCGGCGCAAATCAACGCCCTCATCCAAAACGGTACGGGCCGCGTTTTGGCCGATCCACGAATTACCACACTCTCCGGGCATACGGCGACAATTCGTGCCGGTGATACGATTTCGATTCTCACCACCACTTCCGGCAATGCCGGAACGATCGCGACGACGCAAATCCAAAGCTTTCAAACCGGCGTGACCCTCGACATCACGCCGCTCGTTGATGCACAGGGCGGGATCACGGTATTGCTTCATCCGGTTGTTAATAGCTTGACGGGCACCTTAAACGGGGTACCGGAGATCAGCACGCGTGATACGCAAACCACCGTCCACCTTCACAACGAAGAGACACTGGTCATCGGCGGCTTGATTCAGGAAAGTAACAATCGCACGATCAACAAGATACCGATACTCGGAGACCTGCCACTCGTCGGTAAGCTCTTTCAAAATAGCAATGTCAACGATTCGCGCAATGAGCTCATCATCGTCGTGACCCCGCACATCGTCGTTCAGGGAGCAACCGTTCTACCGGGCCCGCCTTTTCGCGAAATGCCCGTTCCGAAAGCATTGCCGACGTTGCCGCCCGACGCGCGATTGCCCGAACCGAATGGCCAGTTGCCGGCAAAACCAATTCCCACTCCGGTTTCCGCCGTTGCTCCGGCGGCAGCACCTCCAACGGCAAGCCCGGCCCCCGCGCCATCAGCGTTTGCAGCAACGAACGTATTCACGTTTGGTTCGGCGCCGCAGAACAATTTCGCGAAGAGCACCGATCCCGCTCAGATATTCTTTGCAACATTGTCGCCGACGGTCGTATCGAACGGCACTTCCGTTCGCGTCGCAGCGATTACGACGAGCAATGTTAATGCCGTGAAGCTGCAGATCGGCAATCAGGCGGTCGGACTCGGGCAAATTGGACCCGGGCGCTGGCAAGGTACGTTTCCATTTCCCGCCGGCTCATACTCGAACAGTCAATCGGCTATAACGCTGGCGCTGACGGCGACGAAACTCGACGGCGGCTCCGCCACGATCCCGATTGTGATTAACATTAGCCCCTGAGCGGTCGCGACCATTAGCATTACTAGAGTTACGGATAGCAGGAAAGCGATCGCTCGGTAGCCATAAGGCGCGCAAGCGCCATCGCGCGGCTGTTGCCACCCGATTGAGCGAACTTTGCGTTATTCGGGGTGAAGCCGTTGCGTCGTCGTATAGTGCGTGTATTGGCTCTAGTGCTTGCATTTGCCATTGTGTTGCCGTCAATGGGCGGCTCGCGTGCAAGCGCGCAAGTCATCTTGCGACCGACAAGTCCAAGCACACCGGTGCCGATGGTTCGCACCGCGCGGGGTTCGCACCCGATGATCCCGCAGGGAAATTTCGTGCGTCGGGCATCGCCGCCGTTAAGACGGCTAAATTTTCCGGCCGCAGCACAGAAGATTCGGCGTAGCGTCGGCATACGCAGTGCCGGCCCTCCGCTCGGCAATTTCCACGGTGATTTCCGCAAGGGACTCTCGAATGGCCGCATGACGTTAGCGAGCCCGTCGTCCGCGATCAACCAGCCGCCGGGTGGTACGGCGGGTGCGATGCGTGGTGTCGTGACGAAGGCGCCGCTCGTGAAGCGTCGCCTGAGTTCCGTTGATTTGACGCAGCCAAATCTCACTGGCATCAACCGGTGGTGGACGTACACCGAGGGCCCGCTGCCGGGTGCCGGCAAGTACATGGTCAACGTTGCATCTTTGAATCTGATCGTTCAAGACGACGACATGGACGTGCCGCATCACGGCGTTGACATCGCGTTTCGCCGCACGTTTAATTCGCTAAGCGGTCACAACTATGCCGGCACGGATGGTTCGAGTTTGATCGGCCAGTACGGCAGCGGTTGGACGAACACGTTCGATGCCCACCTCTCCACAAATTCGGCAAGCGGCTCCTGTGTCAATAACAATGGGCCCGCAAGTTCCGGTTATTATGGTGCCTATAGCATTTACGACATTGACGGGACGCGCTACGACTATGTGCAGTCGCCGACTAATCCGGCGCACTATTTACCGCCGGTAGGGATGGAGGGGACGGACTTATACACGCCCAACGGTGGCGCCGGCTTCTTTTGGACGAAGAAAAGCGGAACGGTGTACGTTTTTTATGGGACATGCTACGCCGGCACGTTTGCGGGCTACAATGGCCGAATCGCTGAAATTATGGGACGCAATCAGAATGCGTTTTTAAATTTTAGCTATACCTGGGATAATCCGAACGCAACGACGAGTTCGGGTTTGGAGCAGATGCAAGTCGTCAGTGATGACAACCGCACGACGGTGCTGCAATTCACGGACGTCGGTACGGCAACTGGGAACCAGCGATTGCTCGATACGATCACCTTCCCCGACGGCACCACGCAGGTGTCCTATATCTACGACTCCGGCGGCAATTTGCGCGCGGTCACTAAGCCCGGCAATAACTCCGCAGCGACGCTCACGACGCTCTTCGGGCAGGGCGGCGCGAATTTTGTCGTTGAGGGTCCGCAGTATCCGCAAACAGGCGGCGTTTACGGAAATTATACCGTGTTTCCATCGTCCAACGGCACGAGCACGCCGCCCTATACCGTGACCGGCATCCAATCGGTCGGAACGATGAATTACGCTCCGTCAGACGGTACCGGCACCTACATCCAGCCCTCGATGCCAACCGGACCGATGGGCTACCGGTGGGAGTACGTCACGCAGTACGGCGGTGTCAACCGCTTCACCGATACCGACGGTCACGACGGGTTTTACTTTTTTGATTCGCAAAATCGTGTCACCGCGCATCCCGAATTCACTGGTGCACCCGGTGCTGACTGCAACGCGGTTCCAATTTGTTTGTGGCGGGAGTACACGTGGAATTCTAATAACGAGCTCGCCGAAGAGACCGACGATCAATTTAACGCGACGGACTACGCATACGACGCGAACGGAAATACGATAGCCGTTGCGGCGCCTGCCGTCACGACTTCGGCTGGAACATTTCGCCCCACGAAGTTATTTTCGTACGACGCCAATAACAACCTCACCGCTGCTTGCGACGAAACATCCACGCACTCCCAGGGCCGCGATTGGACCGGCACGGGTCCTGCGGTTACGGATACGTTATGCCCGGCGGGTGCTGGTGCGACTACGATGACCTATACGATTCAATCGTATGAGCCGTTTGGCGAGTTGACGAGCCTGACGACGCCGCTCGGCTATCAGCATACGTTCGCGTATAGTCCCAGCGCACAGGGTGGGCAGGATTTCGGCTTGCCCACATCCGTTACGGGATTACCGATCGTGCAAGTCGATGGCACGATGCGCCAACCGACCGCGACGTTTCAATACGACGCATCCGGCAATCTCGTGTGTAATTCGAACGGCGTCGGAACGTGGGTGAGCCAGTATGATGCCCTCAACCGGCCAATCGCCCACGCGGACCCGGATGACGGCTCTATTTCCGGATGCGGTAAGCCTGCATCAAGTTATGCTACGGCAAGCTATGTCAGCTATTTTCCGAACGGTAGCGTTTACACTACCCAAACACCTGCAGAACACGCTGCGAATACCGCTGTCGTGTTCAATTACGACGCCGATAGTAACGAGATATCGGAAACGCATCACTACAACGGAGTGGCCGGGACGACCACGAAGTGGTACGACGGAGCGGACCGGCTTGTAGAAGTTGCGCTGCCGCAAGATCCAACGGACTATTATAGTTCACAGTGGCTCACGCGCTACATGTATGATCTCACGCAGGGCGGCACGGTGGCGATCGGTTCGAGCGGACCGTACTATGCGCACGGCAATCTCTACAAGACCCAAGAATGGGTGCCGACAGCAGGCCAAACATCTGCCCCGGCATGGATTGATCAAAAGGGCAGCGCGTTCGATGAGCTCGATCGCGAAGTAACGAAGTTCACTTATTCCCCCAGTTCCAATACGGTATTGCGTGCGACCGCTTCGGTATACGATGCGACGCCGCAGACGTGGGGCAAACTCTCCACTAAAACCGACCCGATGGGCGTGGTTTCGTCGTACGCGTACGATGCGCGCGGCGCAATGTCGGGCGTGCAGTTCTCCGATAGTGGAATAACACCGGGCCGCAGTTATGTGTACGATCCCAATGGCCGTGCTGCAAGCATCAGCTCAAGCTACGGCACCAAGAGTTGGAATTACGATGCCGATGGCCGTCTGGCATCCGTCGTCGAGCCAAGCTCGGGTGCGCTTACGTCTCCCGCGACGATCAGCTACGACTATTATGCCGACGGAATGCGCAAAGACCTCAATGTCAGTTCGAGCGCTTTGAACGCAAACTCACTCATCCAGTACGCCTATCGCACCGACGGCGAGCGATCGATGGTCGCGATGAACTATGGCAGCCACTACGCATTTAATACCACCTACACCGCCGCCGGTCGTCCCCTCACGCGCACGGACCCCTACACCGGCACATCGGTTCCCAACCCGTGGCAACCGATGACGGCGGGTGCTGTCTACGGCACAAGCACCTGGAGCTACGATCCCAGCGGCCAAGTGAACGCGGTCGCAACGCCGTTCAGCTTTGCGTACAGCCTCACGCACGACCCCGAAGGCGTGATCACGGGCTGGCAAGTCGGCACCACGATGGAGGCCTTCACCGGCGCCAACGGTACGGTTCAAACCGGTACGATCAACACCGCGTTCACCAACACGATTCGCGGTGAAAACGTCAAGCAGGTGCGGGTCGTCACGAGCCCTTCGACCATCGGCAGCAACGCGACGCTGGTGAACATGCAAAGTGCTAACGGCGCGCTCGTTCCCATCCCACCGGTGTTTCCGGTCAATCAGTTCGCGCAAAATCCCTACCAAGTCGTCGATCCGATCAACGGCATCGTCACCGGCAGCGGTAGCACACCCTATATGCTCGATCCCAATTCCGGTGGTCTGACAAACTATATCCCGTGCAATCAAGTGACCGCGATCGGCGCGCTGAACACGATACTGGAAGCATACGATGCCGACAGCCGTTTGGCGTCGCGTGCGAACACCGCCTACGATACGTCCTGCAACAGCAACGTTACCGGCGTCGTTTACGGTTATGATGCCGAGAACCACACCTTGCTCAACGGGCCTATATCAACATTCGGTGGAGATGCCCATCCGTTTGTGATCGGTGGCAACACGATCCATTACGATGGCGATGATATTCTCTTCATCACCAACGGCGCGGGAAGCCTCACCGATATTCGTCTAGAGACGCTTGGTGATCTTTTCCCCGGCCAAAACGGCTTTGTTGCGCTGGACCGTGACTTTAGCG
>Ga0302324_100031259_pt1 | contig 10047 bp, 8 predicted proteins | sample Palsa_T0_1_FD_201949 | JGI IMG/M metagenome (GOLD analysis project Ga0302324, IMG submission 201949) | Peat permafrost microbial communities from Stordalen Mire near Abisko, Sweden - Palsa_T0_1 | ecosystem: Environmental > Terrestrial > Soil > Palsa > Peat permafrost | place: Sweden: Abisko... | reverse complement strand
GGTAGATAAAGCTGGACAACCCTATCGATTGCGATATCATCACGGGTTACAGGATCTCTTCGGGCAGGAAGATCAGCCTGGTCATTCGGAACATCGGGTAGTTCTGACAATCGCTTTGCGTGGATAATTGCCGTGCCTGTGGCTGCTGGCCGCGGGAGGTATCGCAGGGGGTCGTTTGGCGGCTACAGATGAGATACGACTGGCTCGGGTCAGGGTGAGATTTGCTGCTGTGAAGTGAGTAACTCAGAGACGAGGCGGGGCTCGCAAATCAGGGTAGACAAGGAGACATGTACCAATGGGACCGATTGGGTCAGTGCCAGACGCCGGCACCTTGCAGCCAGTACATCCGCCAGAGGAAGATCGCCCTGTTGATTGCCGCGACCTCACCGGACCGGAGCATCGACACATCTCGCGAAGCCTGAGCGTAGAGAGCCCGCGGCTGGGCGCTCCCGTAGAGGTCTTGCCGCGTGAGGCCCGGAGCGTGCGGCTCTCGATCCTCATGCCCGCCTACAACGAAGAGCGAACGATTCTGGAAGCGGTCTCCAGCGTCCTGCGCGCCGAGTTCCCCTGCGAAGTCGAGCTGATAGTGGTCGACGACGGCAGCTCAGATGCGACGGGTGAGATTCTCAGCCTCCTTCGTGATCCGAGGCTGACCGTCATCACCCATCCCCACAACCTGGGCAAAGGGGCGGCGCTCAAGACGGCAGCGGCGGGGGCCATCGGGACGTATGTCGTCCCCTTCGATTCCGACCTGGAGTATGACGCCGGCGACCTGGTCACCATGATGCAACCGGTATTGCAGGGACGATGCCACGTCGTTTACGGGACGCGTGTGTTCGGCGTCAACACGCGCTATCAGTCTTACCGTCACGCGATGGGCAACCGAGCGCTGACCTTCGCGGCCAACGTCCTCTTCAACTCCTACATCAGCGACATGCACACCTGTCTGAAGCTGATTCCGGCGTCGCTTTTCCGCCAGCTCCGGCTCTCTGAGTCGGGATTCGCACTTGACACCGAGCTCACGGTCAAGATCCTCAAGAGCGGTCTGCGCCCGTTCGAGGTTCCTGTCACGTACCACAGCCGGTCTCCGGAGGAAGGAAAGAAGCTCACCTGGCGCGCCGGTGTGCATAGCCTTCGAGTCATGGCCCGCGTCCGGCGGCAGACCGGTCAGTCTTGGCAAATCGACGACTATTCTCCCGCGTTCACGCTGCGCGAGATAACTGATCCCGTGGCAGAGGCCGTGAAGCTCGTGAGCGAGACAGCTTCCCGCTCGTTGGTAACTCCCGTTGGCTAATAGGTCGGGTACGCGTCTCAGGTCGACTCGACCCAACTCCGCGCTGATATTCCTGGCCGTCGTCGTTGTCGGACTGACGATCTTGGCCCAGAGCGGGGCCGGCCAGAGCAGCCTTAGCCGGTTAGGCGTCGTAAGCCCGTCGCAGCGCTATACGGAGCTGGCCTTCGTCGGCGCGCAGCACCTGCCCACGCGGCTGCCGCGCGCTCCCACACGACTACGCCTGGCCTTCACTATCACCAACCGTGAGGGCCGGGCAAAGAGGTACGGCTGGACGATCTTCGAGCGGATGGGCGCCACCGAGACCCATCAACTGATGACGGGTGAGACCTCGCTCGGTGAGAGCCGGCAAGCGTATCTCGATCCCGCGGTCACATTCCACTGCACCTCTGATCAGGCCAACGTCGACGTCCGCCTGAGCTCCGGAGAGGTCATCGACTTCATCGTGCAATGCTCGGGCCCGCTCTCGAATCCTGAAATTCTCGAGACGGTCGTTCACGCGTTGGCGGCAGCCTGGCTCCCGCCCGCGGCCGAGTCGCAGCGGTGGCTCCAGCGCGCACTTCGCTCGCTGCTGGCAGGCTGGCGCACGAGTACGGGGCTCCGGCGATGATGCGGTCCAAGCCCATCGTCGCCATGGTCACCGACGCCATCGCTCCGTTCAACAACGGAGGTAAGGAGCAACGCTATCGGGAGCTTGCTCCGCGTCTGCGTCGTTACGCGGACGTCCACGTGTACTCCATGCACTGGTGGGATGGGCCGCGGACGATGGTGCAAGATGGCGTGACCTACCACGCCATCTGCCCGTTCGTGCCCTTGTACGCGGGCCGCCGCCGGTCGATCGCTCAGGCTCTGCTCTTCTCGCTGGCGTGCCTGCGCCTCTGCTTCCGGCGCTTTGACGTGCTCGAGGCAGACCACATGCCGTACATCCACCTGCTCGCTCTAAAGCTCGTCACCGTTCTCCGTCGCAAGAGGTTCGTGGTCACGTGGCACGAGGTGTGGAGCGCACGGCAGTGGACCGACTACCTGGGTCCCGCGGGCCGCTTCGCGTGGCGGCTGGAACGGTGGTCGATGTCGCTGCCGGACTGCATCATCGCGGCGTCGCCACAGACCGCGGACAGGCTCCGGGACCAGATCGGCTATGAGGTCCCAATCGTGACCGCCGCCAACGGTGTTGACCTGGCGCTGATCGCCCATGTGCCTGCGGCGGCCGACCCGTTCGACATGATCAGCGTTGGGCGCCTGCTGAGTCACAAACGATTCGATTTGCTGATCGACTGCGTGGCGCTGCTCGCCGCGGCGGGAAAGCCCCAGCGCTGCTGCATCGTCGGCAACGGTCCCGAGCGCCAGTCCCTACACGAGCAGGCTGACCGGCTCGGCGTGGGGCACCTGGTCGAGTTCCGACACGACGTCGACTCCCCGGCGGAGCTCCTCTCCCTGGTGAAGGCCTCACGCCTCTTTCTCTTCCCCTCTGAGCGGGAAGGGTTTGGCATCGCGGCGCTCGAGGCGATCGCCTGCGGTGTACCGGTGATCACGACCTCCGCGCCGGACAACCTCGCTCGCGATCTCGTCGAGCGCTCTGCCCATGGCGTGATTTGCGAGCCCACGGCCACCGCGCTTGCCAGCGCCGTGGACCTGGCGGGGGCACGCCACGACGATGGGCTCGAGCACCGTGACGACGAGTGGCTGGCCGAATATGACTGGGCGGCGATCGTGGAGTACGTCGCGCACGCGCTCAGGGTCCGGCGATCGAAGCGTGTCGAGCCCTACTCGCCCCCCGGGCTGTCGCCCTGGCGTCCCGATCGCTCGGCGGTGCCGGCGACCGCTCCCGCGAGCGTCCGTTGACACGGTGTCCGCCGCCACCTTCCCTCCCGTAGTAGTTCTTCCCGAGAGCGCCGCACGCGAGGTTTCCGAGCGAGACCGGATAACACGTGGCCGCTTGGACGTACTCGTGTCGATCGTCGCTGTGGCGGCGATGGCGGGCATGGCAACCGTTCGGGGTGTCTGGGTCATCCAGGCCGCGACGCTCCTGCTGCTCTTGTTGGTGCCCGGCGTGCTCGCCCTCCGCGCCGCCCGCGTGCAGGCGCAGGCTGTTCGCGCCTTCCCGGTTTACATCCTCGGGGCGTCGCTCCTCGTTCTCATGGGCGCCGGACTAGCGGTGGATCTCCTCGGCCCGCTCATCGGCATCTCCCGGCCGCTCGAGACGGCTCCGCTCCTCGTTTCCCTGGCCCTCGTGTGTGCCGGCCTCATTGCTGCGGCGGTGCCCGGAACGGCGCCAAGTCTCAGTGGCTATGTGCACGTCGGCATCCGGGTCCCTCAGGCCTGGCCGCTACTGTTGCCGGTGCTGGCGTGGGCCGGCGCCGGGCGTCTCACCGATGGTCACACCGCCGCCGTGGCCGCGATCGCGACGGCGGCGACCGGTCTCGTCCTCCTCTACGGCTCCGCCATCGCTCATCGCTCGAGCGTTGCCCAGTCGGCGACCCTGATCTTCGGCGCCTCGCTGGCCCTGATCTGGTCGTTCTCGCTCCGGGGTCACTTCCTCTACGGGTTCGACATCGCCAGCGAGTACCACACCTTCACCGCCGTTCTCAACGCTGGCCGCTGGCACAGCTTCCACGCCAACGACGCTTATGGCGCCATGCTCAGCCTGACGATCCTGCCCTCGAGCCTGGCGCGGCTCACGGGGGCATCGCCGATGCTCGTCTTCAAGGTCATCTACCCGTTCATGTTCGCCTGGTTCCCGGTGGCGGTGTTCCTCCTCGCGACGCGCGTGCTCACGCGCAGGTTCGCCTTCATCGCCGCTCTGTTCCTCGTGGTGCAGAACTATCTGTTTCAGCAGCTTCCCGCGGTCGCCCGCCAGGAAGTAGGACTTCTCTTCTTCGTGTGCCTGCTCGGCGCGATCCTCGATGGCCGCCTGGCGCGCAGGCAGCGCACCACGCTTCTCGCCATGCTCGCCATCGGCACCGTGGTCTCTCATTACTCCACGGCGTATCTGGCCATCGGCGTGCTCGCCTTCGCCGTGATCCTCGAGCTTGTGCGCGGTCGCGTGCGCTCCGTCTCTCGCGTGGCGCTGGCGCCCATCGTGATCGCCCTCGCCGTCAGTGTCGGCGCCGTCGGAGTCTGGTATGGCCTGGTCACGCACTCGACCCAGAACCTCTCCCAGTTCGCCCGATCGCTGAGCAACGAGGGCTTGGCCATCCTCCCGAACTCCGCTGGGCACGACGTCGTCAACTCCTACCTGGCGGGGAACGTGACGACGCAGATCAACGCGAACCGATACGAGGCTCTCTCCCACGCCGACTACGTCAGGACCAAGCCATACGTACACCCGCTGCCCGGGGGTGCGGGCTACGTACTCCGCAACGTCACCGAGCCGAGCACGGCGGTTTCCTCCCCGCCGGTGTTCGGCGACCTCCTCGCCGACGAGCAGTCGCTCATAGGCCTGCTCGCCGAAGGGCTGGCAGCCCTCGGCGCGCTCGCTCTGTGGCTGCGGCGCGGGGAGGATTACCGAGCTACGGAGATCGCCCTACTCGGCGTCTCGAGCATCTTTGCCCTCGTCGTCATCCGCCTGAGCGGTACCGTCGCGACCGACTACGGGCAGGGGCGGGCGTTCCTCCAGGCCATGGTGCCGCTCTCGATCTGCCTCGCCTGGGCGCTGCAATGGTGCTCGGCGTCGAAGCGGTGGTCTCGTGCGGCGCGCATGGCCGTCGCCGCCTTTCCGCTCGGCCTGATCCTGTTGCTCTTCACCACATCGGGGCTGAGCGGCGTGGTGCTCGGAGGCGGCACTACCACCAACCTCGCGAATTCCGGCGAGGACTACCAGCACTTCTACATAACCCCGGCCGAGCTTGCCTCCGCGGCGTGGCTGAACGCCGCGGCACCGACAGGCAATCTCATCTACGCCGACGATTACGGTCAGCTCCGGCTCACCGCCGGTACGGGACGCCAGACTGGGGTGCTCACGCAGCTAACGCCCGCGACCCTCGACCACAACGCTTGGATTTATGCCGACACGGAGAACTTCGTCGGCCACCACGTCGACGGAACCGAGGGAGACTACGAAGCGCTCTACGCGTGGCCGACGTTCATCAACGAGCACTGGAACCTCGTCTACTCGAACGGCTCGTCCGGCGTCTACGCGCGCTCTCATTAGGCGATGTCCGCGAGTGCGCAGGTAGAGGAAGCTCCGCCCCCCGGACCGCGCCCGCGCCGTCCGCTATCGGGCCGCTCGCTGGTGAGCGCGGTGGGGATCAACTACGTGGGCGTCGCCCTCCTCGCCGGGACGGGGTTCTTCCTGACCCCCTACATGCTCCACGTTCTCGGACGCTCACGTTTCGGGATCCTGCTCCTCGCCACCGCGATCTTCAGCTATGGCAGCCTGCTCGACTTTGGGCTCGGGATCTCGGTCATGAAGCTCATCGCCGATCGGTCCGACGATGACGATCCGACCCACGCTCGGAAGATAATTTCGACCGTCATGCCGGTGTACGCGGCCATCGGGGTCGCGATTGTCGTCGTGGGGATCGCGGCGTCACCCTTCGTGGCGGGGGCGTTTCACGTTCGCCCAGCCGAGCACCAGATCTTCGAGGACTGCTACTGGATCTCCATGATCGGAGTGGGCCTGACCTTCCCGCTGTCCGTGTTCACCGCCGTCATCACCGGGCATCGAGACTTCCTCCTCCAGAACCGGTTCGTGATCGCCTACGCCCTGTGCACCGCGCTCGGCACGGTGATCGTTCTCGCCCTGGGCTACGGGGTGGTGGCGGTGGCGGCCATCGATTTTGTCATCTCGGTGGGCCAATTCGCCATCAAGATGCTCGTCGTGGGCAGGAAGTACGGCGTCGTCTTCTCGCCGCGGTACGCCGAACGCGCCATCCTGCGCCAACTCCTCGGCTTCGCCGGGTGGATCTTCGTCATCAACGTCGCCGCCATGCTGATCTTCGAGACCGACCTCGTCGTCGTCGGTGCCCTGCTCGGTCCCGCGGCCGTGGCCGCGTACCAGGTCGCCCTGAGCCCGAACACCGTGCTGCGACAGTTCGGTGAGCAGTTCAATGTCGTCGCCCTCACCGGAGCTTCGGCTCTGCAGGCCCGCCGGCAGGGCGCCGCCATCAAGCGACTGTTCCTCGGATCCACCCACGCGGCTACCGTGCTCATGCTTCCGTTCGTCATCGTCGTCGCCGCGTGGGGCAGCGATTTCATTCGCCTCTGGGTAGGGTCGCGCTTCCGCGGATCGGACACGGCGCTCGTGTGCCTGACCATCGCCATGGTGGAGGTCGGAGTCCAGGGCACGGCGGCGCAGATCATCGTCGCCCACAGCAAGCACAAGATCATCGCTATCGCTACGGCATGCGAAGCAGTCGCGAACCTGGCGTTGAGCATCGTTCTCGGGACCCAGTTCGGGATCACCGGCGTCGCGGTGGGGACGGTCATTCCTACTACCGTGACCGCGTTCGTGGTGGCCCTGCCCTATGCCTCGCGAATCACCGGGACGCGCGCACGAGAGCTCGCCGCCGGGATCGGCTTGCCGGCCTTGGAGGCCATCGCCATCGTCGGCGTGCTGCGCGCGCTCAGGCCCGCGCTCGCGTTTCACAGTATGCCGCTGCTCCTGGCTGCCTCCGCTGCGCTCTTCCTGGCCTTCGTAGGCGTCAATCTCTTGGTCCTCTCCGGAGAGCGAGCCACTTACCGCTCGATGGTGCGCGGTCGCGTCTGGGGACTGCGGTGAGCGCACCGCTGCCTGCGCCCGGGCCCACGGCGTCGGTCGTCATCCCCGCACACAACGAGGCCAAGGTGATCGGCCGCCTCCTCGATGCGCTGCTCCGGGATGCCGGCCCGGGCGAGTTCGACGTCTACGTGGTTGGCAACGGGTGCACTGACGGCACCGAGCGCATTGCCGCTTCCTACCGCGGGGTGAAAGTCATGAGCCTTGACATCGCGTCGAAGAGCCGAGCCTTGCAGGCCGGTGATACGGCCGCAGGTGACGTGTTCCCGCGCATTTACCTGGACGCAGACGTCACTGTCGAAACCGACGCGCTTCGCGCCGTGGTGCGGGCGCTCACCGTCAGTGCTCCACGCGCCGGCGCCCCGCAGCTCGCTGTGGCCACGGCCGGCCGCCCCTTCCCCGTCCGCGGTTTCTACCGAGTGTGGCTCCAGTTACCGTGGGTGACCGACAACCTGGTGGGCAGCGGCTTCTACGGCATCTCACGCGCCGGCCGGCAGCGCTTCGCGGCCTTCCCCGAGATTGTCAACGACGACCAGTTCATCAGGCACCTGTTTGGCCGCGAGGAACGGGTTTCCGTCTCGGGGGCTCACTTCACCATCGAGGCGCCTTATACGACCATTGCCCTGATCCGGGCCAAGGCGCGGGTGAGCATGGGCGTCGCCGAGTTCTCGACCTTGTACCCGGTCCTCACCGACGCCGGGGAGCCGGCCAGGACCCCGAGAGGCGGCAGTCTCATGTTCCTGCCTCTGATCGCCAACCCCGTCAACTGGCCATCGCTGCTCGCCTATGCGTTCGTGCGCGGCGCCTCGCGGCTGCTCGTGTCTGTGGAAGCCGGGCGGGGCCGGCAGGTTCAGTGGGGGCAGGACCGGACCACACGCACGGCTGAGAGGCGACCTTGAGCACCCAACCCGCGCTCGCGGGCATGGCGGTAGCGGTGGACGGGCGATACGTCCGCCGGCCCGGCATGGGCATTCACCGGTATCTCCAGCAAGTCATTCGTCTCCTCCTCGAGTCCGGGGCTGAGGTCACGCTGCTAACCAACTTTCCGGCTGACGAATTCGCCGAGGGCTATCCAGGCGTCGGCTGGCTGACCGCGAGCATCCGCTACAACATTCTCTGGGAGCAGGTCTACCTGCCCCGCCTCCTGGTGCGGCAAGGGTTTGACATCTACTGGGCTCCCGCGAACATGGGGATCCCCTTCTGGGGTATCGGGCGGACCTTGAGCGTGTGGACGCTCCATGACGTCGCTCCGGTGAAGCTACCTCGTATGTATCTTTGGGGCCGCCCGCGCTTCGCCGGGCCCTACCTGGTGTGGACGTCCGCCGGCCTGCTGCGCAGCGAGGTCATCTTCACCGATTCTCGGGCCTCAGCTCGAGACGTGCGGGCGCTGTCCCGCCGCACGGCGATCGTCGCGCCGCCGGTCTGGTACAAGGACGACTTCGGCCCCGTGCCCGGAGATTCCGAGTCGTCCGCGCAAGCGAGTGGGCTGGTGTCTCCGGAATGTAGATACCTCCTGTACAACGGGGGGCGCGATCCGCGCAAGAACCTGCCCCGGCTACTGGAGGCGTTTCGTCTCGTCATCGACCGAGATCCGGGACTCTTCCTCGTCCTCATGGGCAAGGGTTACGAAGCGCTGGCACGGCTATGCGAGGACCTGGGGATTGCCGACAACGTGATCCTCACCGGCTACGTGAGCGAGGCGATCAAGAGCGAGATGTTGCGGCGCGCTACTGCCTTGGTCTATCCCTCGCTCTACGAGGGTTACGGCCTGCCGATCCTCGAGGCGTTTGCCCACGGTACGCCGGTCATCGCCGCACGAAACAGCTCGCTCCCCGAGATCGCCGGGGATGCGGCGCTCTACGTCGACGCGAGAGATCCACGGTCGATCGCCGAGGCGATGCTCGAGGTTCAGGAGAGCGACGTGCAAGCGCGCCTGAGCGAGGCCGGCGCGGCGCGTTGGTCCGCCTACGACGCGCACACGGTGCGCGCGTCGGTGGTCGAGCAATTGGTGCGGGCGTCGAAGCGCAAGGCGGCGCGCGAGCCCGGCCGAAAGACGATCACCGGGGCGCGCTATGCCAGGACGTGAGGGGCCCTCGATCTCATTCCTGGTCGTGAACAAAGGTGACCGGGGAATCGCGGACACGCTCGAGACGCTCGATCGCGTAGCGAGCGAGCCGTCGTATGTGACAGAGACCATCGTCGTCGATGCGTCGGCGGGACGACTCGACGACGTGCGCGATCGCTTCCCGTCCGTTCGCTGGATCCCCTTCGAGCCGACCGGACGGCCGACGATCGCCGAGCAACGCAACGTCGGCGTGGTCAACAGCCGGGGTGAGGTGATCGTCTTCATCGACGCGAGCTGCGTGCCCGACCCGGGCTGGCTCGCGGCGCTCCTCGGCCCCATCGTGGAGGACGGCGAAGCGATCGTGGCCGGGTCTCACCGCTCGAAGGGCAAGCCCACCCTCCACGATGAGGACGCGCACTTCGTGGCCGGGAATCGGTACCTGCGCGAGGCGCCCACGCTGAACCTCGCCGTGACCAAGGCAGTGTTCGCGGGCATCGGCGGATTCGACGAATCGTTCGGTTACGGCTCAGACGTCGACTTCACGTGGCGGGCGGTCGACGCCGGATACCGGATCAGGTACGTTCCCGACGCGGTCGTCGCCCACGATTGGGGTTCGCCGCGAAGCGAGATCCGCCGGTCCTTTCTCTACGGACAGGCTCGCTATCGCCTGTACGCCAAGCATTCACGCCGGCGCCGTTCCGCGTGGCGACACGACCCGGAGGCGCTCGCCTACCCGGTCCTGCTCCTGCTCGCCCCGTTCGCCCTCGTGAGCCCTCGCTTGGGAGCTCTCGTGGCCGTGCCGCTCGTCAAGAACGTGCGCCACCGGCCGGTGTTGACGGTGACTCACCATCTCGTCTACGGGTCGGGATTACTGTTCGCCGCCGCCAAAGCTCTCGCGGTACGCGGCCAGGCTGGGCGGGCTATCGGCCAGCAACGTCGCTGACGCCAGGCTGTCGAAGTAGGACTGGTAGGCGA